>ERZ1740070.366-NODE-366-length-31710-cov-7.647828_pt1 | contig 31710 bp, 34 predicted proteins | sample MGYA00581734_ERZ1740070 | MGnify/ENA primary metagenome ERZ1740070 (study PRJEB43018, sample SAMN04849744) | marine metagenome | isolation source: floating plastic debris | place: Pacific Ocean | collected 2008-09-01 | study: EMG produced TPA metagenomics assembly...
CTGAGATTAAAGACCTGACCGGTTTAGAACTGTTTCAAGGCTTCATCGCAGGCCGTTTCCCGCCCCCACCGCTCACCGGGAACATCCCAATGCGCGTGATCGAAGTGGAGTACGGTGTCTGCATTTGGGAAACCGAAGCGCCGGATTGGTTCCTGAACCCCATGGGAACGGTACATGGCGGCTACGCGATGGCCGTGCTGGACAGCGCCTTGGGATGTTCGGTGCATACCGCGTTGGACGTGGGGGAAGCTTACACAACGATCGAGGCCAAAGTGAACATGACCCGCCCAATCCCGCGCGGTGTCACGTTGCGCTGCGAAGGGCGGATGATCACGAAAGGCCGCCGCACGGCAACGTCCGAGGCCAAGCTCTTTAGCCCCGAAGGCAAAGTGCTCGCCTTCGGAACGTCATCTTTGATGATCTTTTCAGCCTAGGCTTACTCAGCCGCCCAACCCGACACGGATTTGACTTCGAGGAAATCCTCGATCCCCCAAACGCCGCCTTCGCGCCCGTTGCCGGATTGTTTCATGCCACCAAAAGGCGACCCGGCAGAGCGGCTTTCACCGTTCATCTCAACCATGCCCGAGCGCAACTGACGCGCCATGCGGTTGCGGCGGGCGTCGTCGGTGCTTTGAACATAGTTGGTCAGGCCATAAGGCGTGTCATTGGCAATCTCGACAGCCTCAGCCTCATCCGCGAACTTGTGGATCGACATCACCGGGCCAAAGATCTCTTCCCGCGCAATGGTCATGTCATTGGTGACATCGGCAAACACTGTGGGGCGCACATAGAAGCCTTTGTTCAGCCCATCAGGGCGACCAGGACCGCCTGCGACGAGCTTGGCCCCTTCGTCGATGCCCTGCTGGATCAGGTCCTGGAGCTTCTGCCATTGCGTGGCGTTATCGACCGGACCGATGTGACGGCCCTCCGCAGACCCAGGTCCAACAGTGACATTATTTGCCGTCTCTGCCGCCTGCTCCACCGCTTCGTCATAGCGCGAAGCCTCCACCAGCATGCGTGTCGGCGCGTTGCAGGACTGGCCAGTGTTGTTCATCACCCGCAGCACGCCGCGCTTCACGGCTTTCTCATCAGCATCGGCAAAGACAAGGTTTGCGCCCTTGCCACCGAGCTCAAGGTGCACGCGCTTGAGCGTATCAGCCGCGGATTTCGAGATCAGTTTGCCTGCGCGGGTAGAGCCCGTGAAGGACACCATGTCGATATCCGGATGCGCCGAAAGCTGAGACCCAACACCCGCGCCATCCCCATTCACTAGGTTGAACACACCGGGCGGGAACCCGGCCTCATGCATCATTTCGGCAAACAAAACCGCGTTCAGCGGGCTTTCCTCGGACGGTTTGAGAACCATCGTGCACCCCGCAACTGCCGCCGCACACACCTTGAGCGTGACCTGGTTCATGGGCCAGTTCCACGGCGTGATCAGCGCACAGACGCCGACCGCCTCGTAAATAATCCGGTCATTGGGCGCATGATCCCCCAGCGGACGATCAAAGGCGAACTTACGCGCCTCATCGATGAAGTTCTGAATATGCCAAGAGCCTGCACCCACCTGCTGTTGACGGGACATGTCGATCGGCGCGCCCATTTCGATGCTGATGGCCTGCGCCATCTCTTCCTGGCGGGACTTGTAGACCTCAAGCAGCTTTTCAACCAGATCAACTCGCTCTGACGCCGGCGTTGCCATCCATCCTGGAAAGGCCGCCTTTGCCGCCGCAACCGCAGCATCGGTATCCGCCTGACCGCCCAGCGAGATCACGGCGCACGGCTCTTCTGTCGATGGGTCAATGACGTGGTGATCACGGCCTTCGATGGGGTCGACCCATGCACCGTTGATGTAGAATTGGCGTTTCTCGATCATCTGAATGTCTCCCCTCAGATCGGTCTGGCGCGCACTGTGTCACCGCTCGCCCCCCCTCGCAAGGGGGTGCATCTGGGGCACGCACACCCTATGTAGGCGACGACTCATAAGAACCAAAGGAGCATGACCCATGGGCCTGCGCATCAATGACGAAATCCCGAACCTGACAGTCGAAACGGATCAGGGCACGCTGACGCTGCATGACTGGATCGGTGACAGCTGGGCAATCCTGTTCTCGCACCCCAAAGACTTCACCCCCGTCTGCACCACCGAATTCGGCGCGGTCGCTCAGCTGGCCAACGAATGGGAAAAGCGCGGCACCAAGGTGATGGGCATTTCGGTCGACAGCGCAGAAGACCACAAGAAGTGGAAAGGCGATATCGAAACCTACGGCGGTGCCACTGCCGGGTTCCCGATCATCGCTGACAGTGACCTGACCGTTGCAAAAGCCTTTGACATGCTGCCAGCGGAATACGTTTTGCCGGATGGCCGCACCCCGGCAGACAGCGCCACGGTGCGCGTCGTGTTCATCATCGGACCGGATAAGAAGCTGAAACTCAGCATGACCTACCCGATGACCGTGGGTCGCAACTTTGCGGAGGTGCTGCGCGCGCTGGACGCCTTACAAACCTCGGCCAAGGAAAACGTCGCCACCCCGGCCAACTGGACCATCGGTGAAGATGTCATCGTCCCTGTGGCCGTCAGCGATGAAGACGCCATTGCGAAATACGGCGCTATCGACACGGTGCTGCCTTACCTGCGCAAAGCCAAACTGCCGTCCTAAGCTTCTCTGGTTCAAAAATATCCCGGGGGAGGCCGCAGGCCGGGGGCAGAGCCCCATTTTCCGACACAGGAAAATCGAAGATGCGTCAGCGCATCTTCACTCCGTCGAGATCAGAACCGCCTCAACCCGCCGATTGGCTTCGCGGCCATCGGCGGTCAGGTTACTGGCCACGGGCGATAAAAACCCAACGCCATCGGACGCCAGTTGTGAGGCTGACACCCCTTGCTCCAACACATACACCCGGGCGGCATCCGCCCGGCGCCGCGATAAGGCGACATTTGCCGCAAGCGATCCGGTGGCGTCCGTATGCCCCACAAAGGTGATCTGTCGCGAAGGATTTGCCAGCAGATACGCCGCCAAAGCGTCCAAAGACGCCAAAGGTCCATCACCCAAAGACGATGATCCGCTGGCGAATTCAAGATCGCTCAGAACCACATGCCCGACGCTTTCAAGTTGTCCAACAAGATCCCCTGTCGCCACGGGCGCCACAACGGATCGGGTTTTACCAACCGAAGGCTCCGCTCGGCCTTCCGGACCAACTTCGATCAGTTGCACAAACACGGTGTCGCCGTCGCGGCTGACCAAAAGGCTGAGCGCGGTTGTTGCATCGGGGCCTTTCGCAGACAGAAACCGAAAGTCCGACAGATCGACATACATTGCAGGGGCTTGCAGAACCTCGGTGCCAAAACGGAAGTCAAATCCGCCGCAGCTGCGGGCCGTGCATTCAAAGATGATGTCGTAACCATCCTGCATGAGCTGGTCGCGCAGTGGCCCGAGCACTTGCCCAGTGGTGATCCCGGCTCCGGCCATGCGCCAGGCTTTGCGGATCACCTGCCCTTCCAGGCTCGCAGACGGAATGCCGGTTTCTGCGCCCCACCCAGCAATCGGCAGATCGTAGCGCGCCCCGTTTACAACCTCACGCGCGGTTTCACGCGCGCCCGCTGGCAGCGGCAAGTCCACGGCACCGGCGGTCGAGGCGACTGCGGTGGCACAAAGTCCTGCGACAATCCCCCATTTAGCGCGCTTGCGCGTGATATTCATCATTGGGGCGCATGTCGGTGGCGCTGGCCACGCGGTTTGTCATGTTGAAAAAGCCTGTGACGTTGGCAATGTCCCAGATGTCGCGATCCGAAAACCCGGCATCGCGCAAAGCTTCTCGGTCGTACTCGGCGATCTCGGCGCTGGATTTGGTCATCTTTTCCGCAAACGCCAACATGGCACGGTGACGATGTTCAAGATCAGCCACGCGCCAGTTCATCACGAGCATCTCGCCCAGTTTGGGATCACCTGACAAGTCCCGCACCGCGGCACCATGGGCTGTCAGGCAATAGAAACACTTGTTGATGGAACTCACCACCACGGCGATCATCTCGCGTTCGAGCTTGCTTAACCCGCTATCAGCAAGCATCAGGTCGTTATACATCGCCGTGAACGCATTCAACTTGTCGATGTCGAACGCATAGGCTTGCAACACGTTCGGGATCATGCCGAGCTTTTCCTGACAGATGTCGAAGTACTTCTGCGTGTCGGGTGGCAGCGGGTCGGCCATGGGCAGGTTCAACGCGGTTGGCAAGCTGTCTTGGGTCATTCTGGGTCGCCTGTTTTGGGCAAGATACGGTAGTGATACTGTCCCACAACCTGCATGCCGAGGGAAGCGTAGAGGCCATTGGCAGCTACGTTGGCCTGTGTGCACAAGACGCTCATCCAGCTGGCACCCTGCGCCTGCGCCCAATGCGCGGCCTGGCGCATTATCCAGACGCCAAGCCCTTTGCGCCGGTGATCCTTCGCAATCTCAACTGCATGCACCATCGCAATCCCATCATGCATTGCGCAGAATGCAACGCCTGCTGGCTTGTCGGCAATCCGACCAAGAATTCCCGTTTTGGGACCGACCGCGCGTTCCATCACGGCGATGCGTTCGGGGCCAATGCCGCCTTTGGCCCAGATGTCCTGCATTATGGCAAGCGGCTCCCATATGGCGAATGCCGTTACGCGAGGCACCGGTACATGTGTCAGCGTCTCGATGGGGCAGACCCACAGATTGACTGGATCGATGACCTGATAGCCGCGCGCGGCAAGGGCATCATCCAGTTCCGTCTCTCGATCCCGCAGCATGAAGAGGGCGTCCTGCCCCATCAGTTGCATCGCGGTTTCTGCGGCAGGCACATCGTCTTCGCCCCAAGCGCCCTCTGCGGTGGCCGCACTTACCCGTTTGCCGCCACCGGCCCCGTCTCGAAGAGTCCAAGGCCCTGCGCGTGTTGCACTGGCCGGAGGCCATGTCGCCTCAGTCACCGCGTAAAGGGTTTGGACGTCTGGGGTCACACCCCGAATTCCCGTGAAAGCTGTGCCATCGCCGCGTCAATCTGTGCGCCATCCGTGCCGCGCACCACCACGTTGGACCCGTAAGCGCCGTTCTGTTGAAACGGATAGGACCCGATGGACAGCTCGGGATAGGCATCTGCGATCTTGCCCAAAGGACCGGCGATATCCCCCTCACCCCGGTCAATCCGAAGCGTTTGCGACAAAACCGGTGCACCGCCTGTGAAGGTTGGGATAACACTGGTGACCATTGCCTGAAAGACAGATGGCACCCCGGCCATCACATGAACATTGCCCAGCGAAAACCCCGGCGCGACCGACACCGGGTTTTCGATCAGCGTCGCGCCGTCCGGTATACGCGCCATGCGCTTGCGGGCCTCGTTAAACTCGATCCCCCGACTGTCGTAAAAGGCCTGAAGCAGATCTCTGGCATCGTCACGGACATCGATATGCACCCCAAAAGCGGCTGCCACACAATCGGCCGTGATATCGTCATGCGTTGGCCCGATACCGCCAGACGTCACCACATTGTCGTGGCGCGCGCGCAAAGCATTCAACGCATCTACAATCGCATCGCGGTCGTCGCTCACAATGCGAACTTCGCGCAGGTCGATGCCGACTTTCGTTAGTTCCTGCGCAAGGTAATGCATATTGGCGTCGCGTGTGCGGCCCGACAGAATTTCGTCGCCGATCACCAGCATAGCGGCTGTGGGATTGGGCATGCCCGACCTCTCTTGATCCTTAGTTTTGTCAGGTATAGGCGGGGCACATGCGCTTTCAAACCCCTCTTGTTCCGGCCATCTTGATCCGCCGCTACAAACGCTTTCTCGCAGATGTTCGGTTGGATAACGGGCAAGAGGTGACCGCGCATTGCGCCAATCCCGGCTCTATGATGGGGCTTGCAGAGCCCGGAACCAAAGTGTGGTTGGAACCAAATGACGACCCGAAGAAGAAACTGAAATACGGGTGGCGGCTGGTCGAACATGACACAGGGCATTTCACCGGTGTCGACACGTCTTTGCCGAACCGGATGTTGCGCGCAGCGCTGGAAGCGCGCAAAGTCCCCGGTCTTGATAGGTTTTCAAAGTTGCGTGCCGAAGTTCCCTACGGCGAGAAAAGCCGTGTCGACTTTCTACTCAGCACCGAAAATCAGCCAGACACCTATGTTGAAGTGAAGTCGGTCACACTCAGCCGCACACCTGGGCGCGCCGAATTTCCAGACAGTGTCACCGCGCGCGGCACCCGACATTTGCAGGATCTTGAGGCGATGATTGATGACGGTCACCGCGGTGTCATGCTGTACTTGATCCAGCGGACAGACTGTACATCCTTCACACTCGCAGCCGACATCGACCCGGCATACGCCAACGCTTGGAACAAAGCGACATCGGCCGGTCTTGAAACACTGGCTTTCGACTGCCACATCTCACCCAACGGCGTCACTTTGGGGCGCCGCGTTGATGTCGCACGTGCGGTCGCGACAAATTAACGCCCGACTAGAAAAGATACTGAAAAAAGGCTACTTATCGCTCAGCGATGACGTAGAGGCTTTCTCGTGAAAAATCCCGACAATGGCCGACTGACCCGAGAGGGCATTCGCATTTACGAACCCGCGGACTTTGCTGGCATGAATGTTGCCGGTGAACTTGCTGCGCGCATCCTTGATGATATCGCTGATCTGGTTTTTGTCGGGCAAACCACCGGCGCGATTGACGACTTTATCCGCAATAGCGTGGAAGAGGCTGGCGCGACATCGGCAACGATTGGCTACAAGGGCTACAAACACGCCAGTTGTATCAGCGTGAACCATGTTGTCTGTCATGGCATCCCGGGTGAAAAGAAACTCAAGGATGGCGATATCCTGAACGTCGATGTGACGGTGATTGTCGATGGATGGTTCGGCGACACCAGCCGCATGTATGTGGCAGGCAAGCTTGGCCGCAAGGCGGAGCGCTTGATCCAGGTCACGCATGACGCCTTGTTCAAAGGCATCGAGGTCGCAAAGCCTGGCAACACCTTTGGTGACATCGGCCATGCGATCCAGACTTACGTTGAAAGCCATCGCATGTCGGTCGTGCGTGACTTTTGTGGTCACGGGCTGGGCCGCGTATTCCACGCGCCACCCAACGTGCTGCATTACGGGCGATCTGGGACTGGACCGACGCTTGAAGAAGGCATGTTCTTCACCATCGAGCCTATGGTCAATCTGGGCCGTCCGGAAACCAAGGTTTTGGCGGATGACTGGACAGCCGTCACGCGCGATAAGTCGTTATCGGCGCAGTTCGAACACTCCATTGGCATAACGTCTGACGGGTGTGAGATTTTCACGAAATCGCCAGCAGGTCGGTTCCACCCGACATACAGCACCTAAGCGCAGACATGGCCTTGGGCCGAGCAGACCTGCAGGTACTGTCGATTGGATGCAGTTGTATCAACCGCTTCCAGTTCAATTTCTTTATCGACCGTAACCCTGACCTTGCCAGCGTTTTTCCAAGAGGTCTGTTCGACTGGAACATTGCATCGCTTGAGGCGACATTGACGGTGTTGCGCCACGCCGTGACCGGAACGCTCACGCGCACTTTGGAAGATGACGACCAGTTCCACGTTGCATGGGACGCGTTGATCCTGCATAGCGATTTGCCGGGGTTCTCGTTCTTTCACGAAGACAAACCACATGACCTGCTGGCTGATCCATACAGACGATCTGCCTTTGTGGGGAAACTCAGACATCTTGCGCAACCGTTTGAAGCCGCCCAGGGCGTACGCACACATCTGGTCTGGTCGAACCTGCAACCCAACCTGCCCGACACGGTGGAAAACGTGATCTCATGGGGCGACTTCAAACTCAGCGAAAACCGCTACAGCGAAGCCAAAACGTTGGCGTCCCGCCTCTTTGGGGAAGACACAGGCTTTTCCTTTTTGTCGACGCCGCAGGACATGGAGGCGTCTTTGAACACCCAACCTGATGTGCATGTGATCGACCTGCCCCGGGGTGACGCGTATGAAGGCGATCCCTTTCTGTACAACGATATCCTGACAGACGTGATTTCAACGTGAAGCCACGTCAACAGCGGTGGTTTGACGCTTTCCCTTAGGCCGTTGCCCCGCTACACCGTCTTGCAGAGTGGAGGCCCGCATGACACAGATCTTACCCCAACCCGGCATCATGGATATTGCGCTTTACGTTGGCGGCAAATCCCATGTCGAGGGCGTGTCAAACGTGGTCAAGCTAAGCTCCAACGAAAACCCGTTTGGTCCAAGCCCATCTGCGCAAGAGGCTGTGCGCCGCGCCGTGCTTGAGTTGCACCGCTACCCGTCGACCGATCACCGCGCTTTGCGGGAAGCCATTTCAGATGTACACGAGCTGAACGCGGACCAGATCATATGCGGCGTCGGATCGGACGAGATCATCACATTTCTTTGCCAGGCCTATGCGGGGCCGGGCGACGAAGTCATTCACACCGAACACGGGTTCGCGCTTTACAAGATTTGCGCTTTGGCGGCAGGTGCAACACCCGTTGAAGTGCCAGAACATGAACGCGTGACGGATGTCGACGCGATCCTTGCTGCGTGTACAGACAAGACCAAGCTGGTCTTCATCGCCAACCCGAACAATCCCACGGGCACTATGATTGGCCTTGCTGAAATTGAGCGCTTGGCAGAAAACCTGCCCCCGCAAGCCTTGCTGGTTTTGGACGGGGCCTATGCCGAATTCGTCGAAGGCTATGACGGCGGCGCGGGCCTGGTGCATGCGCGCGACAATGTTGTGATGACGCGCACCTTTTCCAAGATTTACGGTCTTGGCGGATTGCGGATCGGGTGGGGGTACGCCCCGAAAGACATCATCGATGTGCTAAACCGTATTCGCGGGCCGTTTAACCTTTCGGGTGCGGCGCTGGCAGCAGCAGAAGTCGCAGTGCGCGACACCGCATATGTTGAAAAGTGCCGCGTTGAAAACACCCGTCTAAGGGCTTGGCTTGCCGAAGCGCTTGCGGAACATGGTGTTCCCTCCGACACGTCGATGGCCAATTTCGTGCTGGCGCGATTTACGGACACGGAAGAGGCCGAAACCTGCAATGCATATTTACAAAAGCAGGGTCTGCTTGTCCGTCAGGTGGGGTCTTACAACTTACCCCACGCGTTGCGCATCACTGTCGGGGATGAGGCAAGCTGCCGTCGGGTGGCGCATGCCATTGGCCAGTTCAAGGCAGGCGCGCGATGAGTCAGATCTACGGGCGCGTTGCTCTGATCGGCCTTGGACTGATCGCCTCGTCCATGTTTTGGGCCATGAAGCGCAATGGCCTTGCAGGGCACGTCACCGGCTATGCCCGCAGTACCGAAACACGCGACACCGCCCGCCGTATTGGTCTATGTGACACGGTCTGTGACACCGTTGCCGACGCGGTCAAAGAGGCTGATCTGATCGTTTTGGCCGTGCCGGTGGGCGTCATGGGTCAGGTTGCAACAGACATCGCGCCTCACCTCAAACCCGGCGCAACCGTCACCGATGTCGGGTCTGTCAAACGGCAGGTGATCACCGATGTCGCCCCGCATATCCCGGACGGCGTGCATTTCGTGCCCGCACATCCCTTGGCCGGAACCGAGCATTCTGGCCCGGAATCTGGCTTTGAAACACTTTTCGACAATCGCTGGTGCCTCATTGTTCCGGAGGAAGGGACCGACCCGGACGCTGTCGAAACGCTCACCCGTTACTGGCAAGCGCTTGGTTCAAATGTTGATGTGATGGAGCCGGATCACCACGATCTTGTCCTGTCGGTCACATCGCACTGCCCGCACCTAATCGCCTACACGATGGTGGGTGTCGCAGACGACCTGCGCCGTGTGACCGATAGTGAGGTGATCAAATACTCCGCCGCGGGATTCCGTGATTTCACCCGCATCGCGGCCTCCGATCCCACGATGTGGCGCGATGTGTTTCTAACCAACAAAGACGCCACGCTTGAGATCCTCGGTCGCTTCACAGAAGAACTCTTCGCCTTGCAACGTGCCATCCGGCAGGGCAATGGCGACTTGCTGCATGACTATTTCACACGCACGCGTGCCATCCGGCGCGGCATCATCGAGGCCGGTCAGGACACCGACGCACCTGACTTTGGCCGCACTCAATAGGTGCCACAATGCGTGTTTTGAGTGCTGCGTTTTGTTTGGCTCTCATCCCGGCAGCTCCGGCGCTTACCTCCCCTGAAAGTTCGCTGCGACCTGTCGCACGGGCCATTGCATCGGTCGAGTCGCCTGCATTGGCGCAGGTTCGCCCGCTTGCCCGCCCCGAGGTTCTGGAAACGGCTTTGGTCAGCCAATTGGCGCAACAGTTTCGCCGCGAAAACGACCCGACGTATCAGGCCGATCCCGTTGACATCACGTTGGCTCGCGAACGCGCATTTGCTGCCCTGTCGCAACAGGCCACAGGATTGTCTTTGCGCCCACTCACGCGGCCAAACGCGATTGTCCAAAATGCCATGGCGCAGCGCCGAGAGCGCGCGCGGGGCGCTGTATGCCGCGACCCCGATATTCAGGGCGAAACGGTCGGGCTGGTGCCCGGTCGCATATCGGGGTGTGGCATTCAAAACGCAGTGCGCGTCCGCTCTGTGTCGGGGATCAGCTTAAGCCAACAGGCTCTGATGGATTGCCCAACAGCACAGGCCCTCAAACAGTGGGTCAATCGTGGAATGAAACCCGCCGTTGGGTCATTCGGCGGTGGAGTTCGCGAAATACGCGTTGCCGCGCACTATGCGTGCCGCACCCGCAACAACCAGCCAGGTGCGCGGATCAGCGAACACGGTAAGGGGCGCGCCATTGATATCTCTGGGTTCCGCATGCGTGATGGTCGTGAAATCACTTTGCTCACAGGGTGGGGCCGCCGCGAAACAGGTGCGATTTTACGTGACATGCACAAACGCGCCTGTGGCATTTTCGGAACCGTCCTTGGACCCGAGTCAAACCGGTTCCACCGCGATCACTTTCACTTTGACACCGCGCGGTACCGCAGTGGATCGTTCTGCCGTTAAGGTTACTGGTACGACCTAACGAGGCTTTCAGCGACCAGCGCCCAGCCATTGGCCACCACGAAGAACGCGAGTTTAAAGGGCAATGACACGATGGCGGGCGGGACCATCATCATCCCCATCGACATCAAGACAGCCGCCACCACCAAATCGATGACGAGAAACGGCAAAAAAATCATGAACCCGACTTGAAACGCACGAGCAATTTCCGAAAGCAAAAAGGTTGAAATCAGAATGGATAACGGTGTGTCAGGGCTCGGTTCTGTCAATTCAAGTTCAGGCCGTAGCCGCGCCATGGTCGCAAAGGTTTCCTGATCAATCTGCGCCGCCATAAAGATGCGAAATGGTTCAAACCCACGTCTGAACCCTTCTTCATTGCTGATCTCTTCGTTGAGTAACGGCTGAATCCCCTGGTCCCAGGCATCCAGAAAAACGGGTTCCATAACGAAAAACGTCAGAAACAACGCGAGGCTTATCATCAGCATATTGGGCGGGGACTGTTGCAATCCAATCGCCTGACGCAGGATCGCCATAACAGTGACCATGAAAGGAAAGCAGGTGACGGTGATGGCAATGCCCGGCGCGATACTCAAGATCGTCAGCAACGCAATCAGTTGCACTGTGGTTGCTGTAACTGAACCACCGTCGCCAAAATCCAGCGACAGGCTTTGGGCTGATGCCTCTGAACCTACAAGGAGGACAAGGCCCAGCACCAAAATGCCAACCCTCAACATCGGCGGTCAGCCATGGGCTTTGCCAAAATCGTTCACTTCGACCAATCGGACACTTAGATGACCGTGTTTTTCGCCGGTTTCGATGATTTCCAGCACGCCAGTCCCGATCAAACGGTCACCAACATAAAGATCGACCGGGTCATCCACTGCTTTGTCGAGAAGCAGAACAGACCCCTCTTCCAGCTGGAGCAAATCTCTGACCAATGGGCGGGCGCGTCCGACCGAAACGGTGACTTCGATGGGAACAGTTGTGAAGGGGGTCTCGGACTTGGAGGTATCTGTCACGTTATCCATAAGCAGCGGCCACCGTATCTTGATGTAGCGCGGCTTGCACCGCTTGAGCGATCTGAGCCGTGACACCGGCTAGATTGATCGCAATCTCTTTTGACCCCAATCGCAGTTCCGCTTGGCCTTCGCCCACCGAAGCGGACTCACGCACGGAAATCGGAAGGCCACTTGCCGAAGCTTCCACGCTTCGGGTGACCTCATCCCCGCTGCCCGGGGCGACGACCACTTCAATCGTCACAGTACCCATGTCTCGTGCAGCAACTGACAACTGCTCGGTGATATGCTGACCCAACGTCTCGCGCGCCAATGTTGGCAACATCTTTTGCATGATCTCATCAAAGAGTGGCGCTAGGTTCGACAGCACCTGCGCTTGCGCTTCGTGATACGTGAACGACAAATCCTGCAGATTCTGGGCAAGGGCGTCAGATAATTGCTCGCTCTCATCGGCTTTAGCCTTGATTGCGTCATCCCACCCGGCGCGATAGCCTTTGTCAAAGGCTTCCAGCCGTTCCGTCTCAAGCGTTTCTTCGGAATGCGCTGTGCGCGATACTGGTATCAACGCTGACCCAAAATCCTCAAGAAAGCTCGTTAGCACTGTCATCGTGCTTTCTCCTGATTTGGTTCATCAAGCCAACTGCGCAATACCTCTACGGTCTCGCTACGACGCTCTTCAATCAGTGCCTTCAACCGGTCAACAGCATCTGCATTTTCCGGGGGTCCTTCTGTAGACTGTGCATTCGCCAAAACGGGCAGCGACGCATCGGCCGGGTCTGGTTCGATCGTACCGGTCAATACCGGCACGTCGGATTGTTCAGAATTCACCAACTGTGGGAGGTCTTGCGAAGGAAGCTCTGCCACGCGGCGACCAGACATCAGAAGTGGCCGCACAACAAACACACCCAAAACCAGAGCAACCAAAGCCAAAATACCAATCTGAATAAGCGACATCGTATCGATTTGCCCGGTAAGCCATGGCTGTTCGATCGGGGAGGATCCCAAAGGCGCCGAAGGTTGCTCAAATGCCAAAGAGTGCAAACTGATCACATCGCCACGCTCTTCATCAAAGCCAACAGCAGATGCAACGAGGTCGCGCATGGCATCAAGTTCGGCATCTGGCACGGGCTCGAATGTCTGGACACCTTGGTCGTCAAGGCGCGTAGTTCCATTCACAAGCACCGCCACAGTCAAGCGCTTAATGGCACCTGGTGCTTTGATGACTTCGCGGGTCGTTTGAGACACTTCGTAGTTCAATCGCTCTCGCGTTTCCGACGTCTGACTGGTTTCTGTATCCGACGTGTTGGCATCTCCATCCGGGAGGTTAGACGCCACCGTTACCGCGGATCCAGGCGAGTTTTCAGACTGATCCGAGCGTTCTTCTGTTTCGGAACTGATGACAAATCTGCTTGAGGGATCAAAGTTTCGTTCTGTGATCGATTCAGTTTCAGTGTCAGCATCAATGCTCACCTCAACCACAGCGTTGCCGCGGCCGACGCGGGCTTCGATCAAGCGCAAAACGCGTTCTCTCAAAAGTGTTGTTCGTTCCTGATCTGAAGCGGCTGACAAAGGATCATCATCCGACAAGACCAAACCGGCATCGGCATCCACAATCGACACTTCCGAAGGTTTTAAACCAGCAACGGCTGACGCGACCAAGTGACGAATGGCTTCTGCTTTTGATTTACTGATCGCACCATTGCGCGCCGTGATATGAACAGACGCACTTGGCGAAAGATCGGGCCTAAACGCATTGTTGGTTCCAGCGGCAATATGCACGCGGGCTGACGCAATGTCTGGTGCCGCAACAATTGTCCGCGCAAGTTCACCCTCTTTCGCGCGCAGGTACGCAGCATCGAACATCTGTGACGTGGTCCCGAACCCTGTCAATTGATCCAATAGCTCGTAGCCTTGTCCGTTGCTTGCAGGAAGACCTTCACTGGCGAGCGTCAGTCGCAATTGATCACGAATCGTGTCTGGCACAAAAACTGATGTGCCGCGCACATCGTAGGCCGCACCCTGCGCCTGAAGCGCTTGCACAACCTCGCCTGCCGACGCAGGGTCAAGCCCCGAATACAGCAACGTCATACGCGGTTGTGACACCAACCGTGACATACCCAGCACCGCCAGAAAAATAGCGACGGTCGAGCCAATCACGACGACTTTGCGCATGGTTGTCAGGCTTTGCCAAATTGGCAGTATGTTCTGCACCGCAATCCTCCGAACCCAAAACAATCTGTTTCGCTTATGGTCTTCGTTATTGCTGGTTGGCGTTAACAATCGGTTAGTGCCTGATCGCTAAATCAGTCTTGCATGATCAAGATCGGATAACGCATGGCAACGGCGACTGCAGAATCAGACGGAAACACAACCTACAACGAAAAACCATCGTCCAAAATGGGATTAATTTTGTCCGTCGTTCTTTGTCTTTTGGGAGGAGGATTGGGGTTTTACGGCGTCTATAGCGGCCTTATTCCTATCGGTGGAACGTCTCAGGCGGCGATGCCAAGCAAATCAAAAGCCGCCGATCTGCCCGATGTTGCATTTGTCACCATTCCAACGCTGATTGTCACGCTTCCGCCCGGCGCCGAAAACCAGCATTTACGCTTTTCCGCCAAGGTTGAGGTTCCGTCAGAATATCAAAGCGACGTGGAGTTTTTGATGCCGCGAATTCAAGACATCATGAACGGATATCTGCGCGCGCTCAAAGCACATGACATCGAAGGGCCAGGTGCTCTGTTTAGAATTCGGGTCCACCTTTTTAGGCGTGTTTTGATGGTGGTTGGCGAAGGCAAGGCCAATGGCCTTCTAGTGACAGAATTCATTTTGAAATGAGGCGTTGAATGGATCTTGTAGCAGACATTTTGTTGGCCGCCGGCGCTTTTGGTGCAGGTCTCTATTGCTTTATTCTATCGCGAAAACTGACGCGTTTTACGGATCTTGAAAAAGGCGTTGGTGGCGCTGTCGCAGTGTTATCCGCGCAAGTTGAAGACCTGCAAAAGGCTTTGGACGCGGCTCAAAATTCCGCATCACATTCGACTGATAGCCTCACTGACCTCACAGAACGCGCCGAGGGGGTCGCAAAACGTTTGGAGTTGATGGTGGCGGCCTTGCACGACCTTCCACAACCACAGCCCAATGCAAGCCCACCCAAACCGCCAGTCGGCCCCATATTCTCACGTCGAAATGGAGACATGCGATGATACCATCAAAAAGAAACACGTCTCAAAAGACGCGGTCGCAAAAAGGAACATTGGCAATCGTCGGCTTACTCTTTTTGTTATCCGCAATGTTCCGCCTTGCAACGGAAGCCGGTCAAGTTGTTGCAGAGGAGCTGAAGCCCGCAGAAGAGACGTCTGAAGCCGAAGACGAGTTCGCATCACTCAACAGCCCGGATTTGGCACGGCCAGAGCATCTTACCAAGGCGTTAAAAGCAATTCAGGATCGCGAGGCGCGGCTGAAAGAACGCGAAATGGAGATGGAGAAACGTGAACAGTCTGTTATTGCGGCAGAAAACGCGATCAGAGATGAACTCAAAAAACTGGAACGCGCCGAAGAGAGCTTGCAAGAAACGCTCACTCTTGCTGCGGAAGCCGCAGAAAACGACATCAGTCAGTTAACTGACGTTTATTCGAACATGAAACCCAAAGACGCAGCAGCGCTATTTGAACAAATGGAAGCGAGCTTTGCTGCAGGATTTCTTTTTAGAATGCCCGCCGACAGTGCAGCTCGCGTGATGGCGGGACTGACACCAGAAAAAGCATATCTGATAAGCGTAGAACTCGCAGGCCGGAACGCTGACATTCCTTTAGAGTAACAGCGTCGGAACCAAAAACTCTGGCGACCCCGGCAGGATTCGAACCTGCAACCTGCCCCTTAGGAGGGGGCTGCTCTATCCAGTTGAGCCACGGGGCCGTCTTGACCAAGGCATACGACGCAGATTGTTGATTGTCACCAAGACCGCGTCACTTTTTCAAAGAGACTGCAATCGCTTGCTGGACACTTCATGGTTGCGATAAGATCCTAACAAATCACTAGGATCAAGCTTGTGACCAACGAAGATATGCGCCCTTTGACCCTGCGTGACGTGTCCGAAGCGTCTGGCGTATCGGAAATGACCGTCAGTCGCGTCTTGCGAAACCGCGGCGATGTCTCGGATGCCACCCGCGAACGCGTTCTGACAGCTGCCAAAACCCTTGGATATGTGCCGAACAAGATCGCCGGCGCACTTGCCAGCCAGCGCGTTAACCTTGTGGCTGTGATTATTCCCAGCCTGAGGAACATGGTCTTTCCCGAAGTGATGTCTGGTATAAGCAGCGTTCTGGAAGAAACAGATCTTCAGCCAGTTGTCGGCGTGACAGATTATCTGCCCGAAAAAGAAGAACGGGTACTATACGAGATGCTGTCTTGGCGGCCGTCTGGCGTGATCATCGCCGGGCTTGAACATACAGATGCGTCGCGTGCGATGCTCAAAGCCAGTGGCATTCCTGTGGTCGAGATTATGGATGTGGATGGCACGCCCATCGACGCTATGGTTGGGATTTCGCACCGCCGCGCCGGGCGCCAGATGGCCAAAGGGATCCTGAAAGCAGGTTACCAGACAATTGGGTTTCTTGGCACAAAAATGCCGCTCGATCACCGCGCCCGCAAACGGTTTGAAGGCTTTACAGAAGTGCTGGCGAAAAGCGGGGTCGAGATCACCGATCAAGAGTTTTACTCTGGCGGATCCGCCCTTTTAAAAGGGCGCGAAATGACAGACGCGATGCTAGAGCGCGAACCAGAGCTGGATTTTCTATACTATTCCAATGATATGATTGCAGCGGGTGGTCTGTTGTCGCTGCTGGAAAAGGGCATCGACATCCCGGATCAGATCGGGCTGGCCGGGTTCAATGGGGTGGAACTTTTGGACGGGCTGCCGCGCAAACTTGCCACTATGGACGCCTGTCGCACTGAGATCGGTGTAAAAGCGGCAGAGATTATTTCGAGCCGCGTAGACACGCCAGACGCTGACACACCGAAAGTGGTCGAACTGACACCCAAACTGGAACATGGCGATACGCTGCGCCGGTAGGGATGGGGCCCGAAGGCCCCACCTTGAACGATAGAAAAGTCAGTTCAGCGTCGCGGAAACCGCATGCGTCCAAGCTGAATCGCCAGGATCTTCGGTAATAACAGGATCTGAGCCGCCCGCCATCAACGTCGCAACCGTTCGCTCAAAGTCTGCAGGTTCCAAAGTACCATTTGACCCTGCCGTCAGCTTGGCAATCTCACCCATCATCCGTTTTTGATGCGTTTCGGTCTGCGCGCCTGTCTCATCATACTCCAAGACGATCATCGCTGCTTCATCCGGGTTTTCCTCAGCCCATTTCCAGCCTTGCATCGATGCCGCCACAAAGCGCTGCATCTTTTCCACAAAAGCTGGGTCTTCGAGGCGCTCTTCCAGCACATAAAGACCGTCTTCGAGCGTCGCGACGCCCTGATCTTCGTATTTAAAGGTCACAAGATCATCCGGGCTCACACCGGCGTCAATCACCTGCCAGTATTCATTATAGGTCATCGTCGAAATGCAATCGGCTTGGCGCTGCAACAAAGGATCAACATTGAAACCTTGTTTGAGCACTTCGACACCGCTGTCGCTTTTGCCATCGGTCGAGATACCAAGCTGGCTCATCCATGACATGAACGGAAATTCATTGCCGAAGAACCACACGCCAAGCGTTCGGTTTGCAAGGTCTTCGGGGCTTTCGATCCCGGCGTCCTTCCAACAGGTCAGCATCATGCCAGAGCTCTTGAATGGCTGTGCGATGTTCACCAAGGGCAACCCCTTTTCACGCGCCGCCAAAGCGGCGGGCATCCATTCAACGGTCACGTCCGCACCGCCACCAGCGATCACCTGGGTTGGCGCGATGTCTGGCCCACCCGGCTGGATCGTCACGTTAAGATTAGCATCTTCATAATAGCCGTTTTCCAGGGCCACATAATACCCCGCAAACTGGGCCTGCGTGACCCATTTAAGCTGCAAAGTGACATCATCCGCAGCCCATGCCGGTGCCGCGAGTCCAACGGCTGCAATCGCTCCAAGTAACTTGTTATTCATCCGTTTACCTCCAGGTTGAGTGGTTTCTTCGTATTAAGTTGGTGTCCGATGTGAGGGATGCCAAAAGGTCACTCGCTTTTCGATGAAAGCAACAAGACCGTAAAACGCGGTTCCGGCCATTGCGGCTACGACGATCTCCGCCCAGACCAGATCAATCGACAGGCTGCCTACCCCAGTTGAAATGCGAAACCCCATACCTCGCGTCGGAGACCCAAAGTATTCAGCAACAATTGCCCCGATCAATGCAAGGGTCGTCGCGATTTTCAGGCCGTTGAACACAAAGGGCAAGGCCGCAGGCAGACGTAATTTTATCAAACTGTCCAAATATCCAGCAGCATACGTGTGCATCAGATCGCGCTGCATCGCGTCGGTTTCCCGCAAGCCTTGCACCGTGTTCACGAGGATCGGGAAGAACACCATCACAACCACCACCGCCGCTTTGGAATGCCAATCAAAGCCAAACCAACTGACAAGGATCGGCGCGATGCCGACAATCGGCAGGGCTGCCACAAACTTGCCGATGGGCAACAAGCCTCGTGTTAAAAAGGCAGATCGATCAATCAGGATCGCGGTTGCAAAGGCAGCAACCACGCCAATCACAAAACCAGAGAGCGCACCTTTCAGAACGGTTTGCTGGAAATCTTCCCAAAGGATGTCGGTCGATGCAGCAAAGGTGGCTGCAACGGTCGATGGCGCGGGAAGGATGACAGGTGACACACCAAACGCGCGCACAATGCCTTCCCAAAGCACAATCAAGCTGACGCCAAACAAAACCGGGATCGCAATGCGCACCAGCAAAGAGCCACGCCACGCTGAAGACGCCAAAAACGCGTTCAGCGCCCAAGCACCCAACCAAAATACCAGCGCAAAGATCAGCCAGCTCATGCCTGCATCCCCATGCGCCGCAGCGTGACGCGTTGCATGAGATCAAGCAACGTCACCAGAGCACCCGCCAGGATCGCAGCCGCAAAAAGCGCGGCCCAGATGGCGAGCGGTGTTCCAAACTGATCCCCAATCAGAATGCGCGCGCCGAGGCCAGAGATGGCACCTGTTGGCAATTCACCAACAATCGTCCCGACAAGCGCCGCCGCAATCCCGATCTTCAGCGATGTAAAGAAATACGGCATCGACGCAGGCAGGCGCAGCTTCAAAAACCCCTGCAAGCTCGACGCCGAATACGTCTTGAGCAGATCAAGCTGCGCCGAAGCGGGCGACCGCAAGCCCTTCACCATGCCCACCAGCACCGGAAAGTAACACAGGTAGGCCGAAATGATCGCCTTCGGCACACCACGCCCCTCAATGCCAACCTGGCTCGACAACACGATGATCATCGGCGCAAGGGCAACAATTGGCACAGTCTGGCTGATAATGGCCCAGGGCATCAGGCTCATGTCCACAACGCGGCTGTAGACAATCGCAATCGCCCCCGCCATGCCCAGCGCAGTGCCCAACGCAAACCCCCACAATGTCGATTGCAGCGTGATCCAGCCATGATAAAGGAGCGAACGCTTCGACATGGCGCGCCCCTTCAGCGCCATCTCACCTGTTGTCTTCCAAAGCTCCTGTCCCACCTGCTGCGGTGTCGGCAAGCGCGGTCGATCTAGCGCATATCCAGCCGCGATATGTTGCGGATTGTCCACCATGAGCCGCCACACCGGTTGCTCAAACCGCGCGCGAGACTCAGGCGGGACCACGTCCGCCCCACCGCGCTCTGCCACATCCAAAGCACCTCGAATATTCATCGGCGCGACAGCCGCGTACCAAATCAAAACGATCACACCGAGCACGGTCATGATGGGCAGGAACGATCTCATGTCAGACGCGACCCCGCCCTGCACGAGACGCCACACTCACGCGAAAAGACAAGGCACCTGACTTCATCTTGCCAGATAAACTCCCCCCGGAGGGCCGCTTTCCGCCAAAGCACAGCTCAGTCGTCATAGGCATGCCCCGCCCGCAATCCATCCCGCACCCGATGCGCAATCTGCAAAAACTCCGGTGTGTCGCGAATGTCCAATGGCCGCTCTTTCGGCAGCGGGCTGTCGATCACATCCGTAATCCGCCCGGGGCGTGGGCTCATCACAACGATCTTTGTCGACAAATACACCGCTTCCGGGATCGAATGGGTCACAAACCCAATTGTCTTCTCCGTCCGCGCCCACAAGGCCAGCAACTGCTCATTCAGATGGTCGCGCACGATCTCATCAAGCGCCCCGAACGGCTCATCCATCAACAGAATATCGGCATCAAACGCCAAAGCCCGCGCAATCGACGCGCGCTGTTGCATGCCTCCAGACAATTGCCACGGATACTTCTTACCGAAATTCGACAATTCCACGAGGTCCAGAACCCGCGCAATCCGCTCCGACTGTTCCGCTTTGGAATACCCCATGATCTCCAAAGGCAGCGCGATATTCTTCTCAATCGTCCGCCACGGATAAAGCCCTGCCGCCTGAAATACGTACCCATACGCCCGCGCCTTCCGCGCCGCATCCGGAGACATCCCGTTCACAGTCAACGTTCCGCCCGTCGGCGTCTCCAAAGCCGCGACACAGCGCAAGAACGTCGTCTTCCCGCACCCGGACGGCCCGATGAAACTGACAAATTCACCTTTGCCAATATCGAGATCGACACCTGACAAAGCGTGCACAGGGCCGTCATTGGTCTGAAACGTCAAGTCCAGCGACTTGGCGGAAATCACCGGGGTCGTTTTGCCCGCAGACACAGCCGAGGGCGCGGTCGTTTCGATCATCAGACCCCCGTCACCGGGATGCCCGTCCGCTCCACCGGGCGCGGTGCCGTCAGTTCTTTCCAGGTACTCAGAGCTTTGTTCACTGTCCCGTTTGGCTCACGCGCAACGAACTTGCCGTGGCCCTCTTGCGTCCGGATCTCGCCGTCATGCACCGCAACCTGTCCCCGTGTCAGGGTAAAGCGTGGCAGGCCTTTAACGTGGTGGCCTTCGAACACGTTGTAGTCGATGGCCGATTGCTGGGTGTCCGCCGCAATCGTCTTCTCTTTCTTCGGATCCCACACCACCAGATCGGCATCCGCGCCAACCAGCACAGCACCTTTCTTCGGATAGCAATTCAAAATCTTCGCGATGTTGGTCGAGGTCACAGCGACAAATTCATTCGGCGTCAGCCGCCCGGTCTCAACCCCGTGAGTCCAAAGCATCGGCAAACGGTCTTCCAAGCCACCGGTACCATTGGGGATCTTGGAAAAGTCACCAATCCCGGTCCGCTTCTGTTCGGTCGTAAACGCACAGTGATCCGTTGCCACAACCGACAAAGACCCCGACATCAGACCGGCCCACAGGCTGTCCTGATGCTGCTTGTTCCGGAAAGGCGGAGACATCACGCGCCGCGCGGCATGGTCCCAATCCTTGTTGAAATACTCGCTCTCATCCAGCGTCAGATGCTGAATAAGCGGCTCCCCCCACACCCGTTTGCCAAGCATCCGCGCGCGCCGGATCGCTTCATGCGCTTCCTCGCAAGAGGTGTGCACGACATACAAAGGCACACCCGCCATATCCGCAATCATGATCGCGCGGTTCGTCGCCTCACCTTCGACCTGAGAGGGCCGCGAATAGGCATGTCCTTCCGGCCCGGTATTGCCCTCAGCCAGCAGCTTCGCCGTCATCTCAGCCACCACATCGCCATTCTCGGCATGCACCATCGCGATACCGCCAAGCTCGGCCAGACGGTTGAACGACGCAAACAGTTCGTCGTCATTCACCATCAGCGCGCCCTTGTAGGCAAGGAAGTGCTTGAACGTGGTGATCCCGCGATCCTGAATCACGGATTGCATGTCGTTGAAGACCTGCTCGCCCCACCAGGTCACCGCCATGTGGAACGAGTAGTCGCAATTCGCGCGGGTCGACTTGTTGTCCCAGCGCTTCAACGCGTCGTGCAGCCCCTCACCCTGGTTTGGCAGACAGAAATCCACCACCATCGTGGTGCCGCCTGCCAGCCCGGCGCGCGTACCGCTTTCAAAATCGTCGGACGAGTAGGTCCCCATAAACGGCATCTCAAGATGCACGTGCGGGTCAATCCCGCCCGGCATGACATAGCAGTCCGTCGCATCCAGAACCTCATCACCAGACAGGTTCGGCCCGATCTCGGTGATCACCCCGTTTTCGATCAAAACGTCCGCGGAATAGGTCAGGTCCGCCGTCACAACCGTTCCGTTCTTGATGACTGTGGTCATATCTCGCTCCGTCGTCCTGATCTTCTCTGGTTCAAAAATATCCCGGGGGAATCGCGCGCAGCGCGATGGGGGCAGCGCCCCCTTAGCTCACGATCTCCGCCGTCTCGACAACCGCATGGAAGAGCACATCCGTCCCCGCCGTCGCCCAGTCTTTAGAGATCTCTTCCGCCTCGTTGTGCGACAGCCCATCCACGCAAGGGCACATCACCATTGCCGTCGGGGCCACATCATTGATCCAGCACGCGTCGTGACCGGCCCCCGATACGATATCCATGTGGGAATACCCCAACCGCTTGGCCGCATCGCGGATTGCACCCACGCAGCCTTCATCAAACGCGGGCGGATCAAACTGACCAACGATGTGGCGTTCAAACGAAACGCCAATGCTCTCGCACAAGAGCGGCGCGCGCTCCATGAACTCGTCGACCATCCCATTAAGCTTGTCGAGGAGATGCGTGCGCATATCGACGGTAAAGACCACCTTGCCCGGGATGATGTTGCGTGAGTTCGGGTAGACATCGATATGCCCAATCGCGCCCACCGCGTTGGGCTGGTTCTTCATTGCAATCTCGTGCACCAAATCGGTGATCAGCGCGAGACCCCGCCCTGCATTCTTGCGCATCGACATGGGCGTTGAGCCGGTGTGGCTTTCCTTGCCGGTCACTGTGCATTCGATCCAACGCAGCCCCTGACCGTGGGTGACAACGCCAATATCCTTGTCTTCCGCTTCAAGGATTGGCCCTTGCTCGATGTGAAGTTCAAAGACCGCATGCATCTTGCGGTCGCCGACAGGTTCTTCGCCCTTCCAGCCAATCCGCTCCAATTCGTCGCCAAACCGCTTGCCCTGCGCATCAACCCGGTCGTAGGCCCAGTCGAGCGTGTGCTTGCCTGCAAACACTCCCGAGGCCAGCATGGCGGGTGCATAGCGGGTGCCTTCTTCATTCGTCCAGTTGGTCACCACGATGGGATGTTTGGTCTGAATACCAAGATCGTTCAAAGACCGGATGATCTCCAACCCGCCAAGCACACCCAGAACACCGTCGTATTTCCCACCCGTGGGCTGGGTGTCGAGGTGAGAGCCAACATACACTGGCAAAGCGTCCGGGTCCGTGCCCTCGCGTCGCGCGAACATGTTGCCGATCTCGTCAACACCCATGGTGCAACCCGCATCGTCACACCATTTCTGAAACAACGCACGGCCTTCGGCGTCTTCATCCGTCAAGGTTTGGCGATTGTTGCCACCCGCAATGCCGGGGCCGATCTTGGCCATTTCCATCAGGCTGTCCCACAACCGGTCGCCGTTGATCCGCAGGTTTTCACCGGGTGCTGCCATTTGATCCCCCATGCCTATGGCATCCTGCGCGCCATCCGCGACCAGCACGCCAGATTTTTACCAATTGGTAAAGTTACGATTGCAACGCGCCCGGATACTGTCAAGGGATGTTCTCTTTTGTCTGATGTGGTTAGCTGGGGCTCGGACAACCTGCTCTCAAAAGCAGCAAGAAAGAAAACGACACGTGACAGAAACCGCTCGCAAGCCCAGCCGCATCCAAATGGAAAACCGCAAACGCATTCTCGATGCGGCTCTGGGTCTGTTTTCGACCCACGGATTTCGCGGCACCACGCTGGATCAGATCGCGGATGCCTGCGGGATGCACAAACCGAACCTGATCTACTATTTCGCCAGCAAAGAAGCGATCCATGTGGACTTGCTCAACACGCTGATGACCGAATGGCTCAGCCCGTTGAACGCCATGGATCCTGACGGCGACCCGCTGGAAGAAATACTTGGCTACATCCGCCGCAAGATGGAAATGAGCCGCGAGTTCCCACGCGAATCCCGGCTCTTTGCCAATGAAATCGTACAAGGCGCGCCGCGCATGCTACCGCATCTTGAAAGCACGTTGAAACCGCTCTTCGATCAGCAATGCGGCGTAATCAACCGCTGGATGCACGATGGGAAGCTGGCAAAGATGCATCCAGCGCATCTTATCTTTTCGATCTGGGCGATCACCCAGCACTATGCCGACTTCGAAGCCCAGATTGCCGTGCTCTTGCCCGGCGACGACAAACGCGCACGTGGAGCGGACGCGTTTGTTGAGGCGATGTTTCGCAAACTCCTGACGCCATAGCCTGCTTCTTGGGCACGATCCGCGGGTGCAACGCAGCACCGACCGTGAAGGCTGGCCAAGCTCTGCTGTTCACGCCAGACTGTCCAAAATTCAGCCGACCGAAAGCGCACGATGACCGGAAACCTCACCCAAGTTCTCAACGCAATAGACGACGCCAACCAACAGGATCCGACGCTTGATCCCGATGACGACGGCATACCGCAGCCTGAGGCTTATCTTTACGGCGTGCGGATGACGTCAGAGCTCGATCGCTTGTTCGGAGACAGTGCAAGTGACGTGTTACGGATCGCCTGCCGAGGTCAGCACATAGAGCGCTGGATGCTCAAACGTGCGGACTACCCTGAAGGCAAGGCAGGCTATCTGAAATGGCGACGGGATCAGGGCCGCGCGCATGGCGAACGTCTGGGTGGCTTGATGGCAGAGGCAGGCTATCCGCAAGAAGACTGCGAACGCGTCGGCGTCCTGTTGCGGAAAGAGGGCATCAAACGCGACGCCGAAGTTCAGCAACTTGAGGATGTGATCTGCTTCACCTTCCTCAAATGGTACTTCGCCCGCTTTGCCGCAAAACACTCTGATGACAAGGTACTGGACATTGTCGCCAAGACCGCACGCAAGATGTCGGACGCTGCACGCGAGAGAGCGCTGAACGAATTTGATTTGCCCCAGCCCTTGGCAGACGCCGTCGCGCCAGCCTCGTAAATCCGCCGATCCTCAAAACTAAAAGCAACGACAGGCGGACGTGTACTTGAGCTGCATCGCGCCAAATCCGCCTCGGCTTTAGGGAACGCAGTGCATGAAACAAAATCGCCGGGCCGATGGGGCGGCCCGGCGATGCGCGGGAAATGTCAGACCGCTCTAACGCGCGCCTTTACTCCGCCGCAGTTCGCACAGCCGGGTTGTTCGGATGGGTCGTCCAATCTCCGTGCTCGGCCGCAACAGGCGTCTTGGTCCGTTCATCCATCGCGCCAGCATCCAGCTCGACCATGGTGATGCAATCCTCAACCGGACAGACGTTTACGCATAGATTGCACGCCACGCACTCATCGTCCTTGACGGTGAACACCCGATCCTCCGACATCGCAATCGCTTGGTGTGACGTGTCCTCACAAGCCGCGTAGCACCGCCCGCAGGAAATACAGAGGTCCTGATCAATCCGCGCCTTGGTCACGTAGTTCAGGTTCAGATGCTGCCAGTCGCTCACATTCGGAATGGCACGACCGACCAATTCGGATGTCGAGGTCATGCTCTTCTCGTCCATGTATTGCGACAGGCCCGAGATCATCTCTTGCACGATCTTGAAGCCGTAGGTCATCGCCGCCGTGCAGACCTGCACGTTGCCAGCGCCGAGTGCCATGAACTCGGCGGCATCCTTCCATGTGGTCACGCCGCCAATGCCAGAGATCGGCAGATGCGCCATCTCAGGCGACCGCGCAATCTCGGCCACCATGTTGAGTGCAATGGGTTTCACCGCAGGCCCGCAATAGCCGCCATGCGCGCCTTTGCCGTCAATCGTCGGTTCCGGCGCAAAGAGGTCGAGGTCCACCGAAGTGATGGAGTTGATCGTATTGATCAGGCTGACAGCATCGGCACCACCTTCCAACGCCGCCATCGCAGGTTTGCGAATGTCGGTGATATTGGGCGTTAGTTTTACGATGCAAGGCATGCGCGTGTTCTGCTTTACCCAGCGCGTCACCATGGAGATGTATTCTGGCACCTGCCCAACAGCCGATCCCATGCCACGCTCGGACATCCCGTGCGGGCACCCGAAGTTGAGCTCAACACCGTCCGCCTCGGTCTCTTCGACCAGGGGCAAGATCGCCTTCCACGCCTCTTCCTCACAGGGCACCATGAGCGACACGATCATCGCGCGGTCCGGGTAGTCGCGCTTGACCGCCTTGATCTCGCGCAGGTTCACTTCCAAAGGCCGGTCGGTGATCAACTCAATATTATTCAGCCCCAACAACCGCCGATCCGCGCCCCAGATCGCGCCATAGCGAGGGCCGTTCACGTTCACCACGGGCGGGCCGTCTTCTCCCAGCGTCTTCCAGACAACGCCACCCCAGCCCGCCTCAAACGCGCGGCGCACGTTGTATTCCTTGTCGGTCGGCGGCGCCGAGGCCAGCCAGAACGGGTTCGGGCTTTTGATGCCCACAAAGTCAGTCGTCAGATCAGCCATTGGAGCCTCCCATCAGGCTTGCATGAATATCCTCAGCCGCGTCGCGCCCTTCGGCGACGGCGGTCACAGTCAGGTCTTCTCCCCCAGCAGCGCAATCGCCCCCGGCCCAAACGTCACCTACGGAGGTGCGCCCGGCGCCGGTCACCGCGATCTTGCGACCGTCGAGGTCCGGCAGCCCATCGCCTTCCAGCGTCTGACCAATCGCCTTAAACACCTGATCGGCGGCAAGGCGGAAGGTTTCGCCGGTGGGTTTCAGATTGTCATCGGTGAACTCAAATTCGATCTCACGCACAGACCCGTTGCCATGCACCGCAACGGGTGAGGCGTTGGTGATGATCCGCACGCCCTTGGCAGCGGCCAAATCCTGCTCCCACACGCTTGCGTTCATGCGGTCCTTGCCGCGGCGATACACGATAGTGACATTCAGCGCGCCCAGCAGTTTCGACTGCACGGCAGCGTCCACCGCAGTCATGCCACCACCGATCACCACAACATCACGGCCTACTGGGAGTGCTGAAAGGTCATCCGCCTGGCGAAGGTCAGCGATGAACTCGACCGCGTCCAAGACGCCAACCTTGTCCTCACCCGGCGCATTCAAAGCGTTCACGCCTCCAAGACCCATGCCCAGGAAGACTGCGTCGTAGTCGGCCTTCAAAGCGTCAAGCGTCACATCGCGACCAAGCGCCTGACCCTGCTTCAGCTCGATCCCACCGATCTGCAAAAGCCATTCCACCTCACGCGCCGCAAAGTCATCAGTCGTCTTGTAAGCGGCGATGCCGTACTCGTTTAGACCGCCTGCTTTCGGACGCGCGTCAAACACCACAACGTCATGCCCGTGCATGGCGAGACGATGCGCACAAGCCAACCCTGCCGGACCGGCCCCGACCACGGCAATACGTTTGCCAGTCAAGGCCGCCCGGGAGAACGGGTGGATGTTCTGGGCCATCAATTCATCGGTTGCAAAGCGCTGAAGCCGCCCGATCTGCACCGGCTCACCTTCGGCCGCTTCGCGAACACAGGCCTCTTCGCAGAGCGTCTCAGTCGGGCAAACCCGTGCACACATGCCACCCATGATGTTTTGTGTGAGAATGGTTTTCGCGGCAGCTTCAGGTGTTCCGGTTGCGATCTGGCGAATGAAGAGCGGGATGTCGATATCCGTGGGGCACGCCGTGATGCAGGGCGCATCGTGGCAGAAGTAACAACGATCGGCGGCCACCAAGGCTTCATGATCACTGAGCGGCGCATGCAAATCCGCAAACCCGGTCGCCAAGGCATCGTCATCAAGACGCCCGGGAATGACTCCTTCTTTCAAAGCTCTGGCGTCCATCTTGACCCTCCGACCTCAGCTTGAACTTCCCGCAAACGCTGTCACGGGCGCAAAATTTTATCAACTGGTAAAAAAATGAAAGCCGAACAAAGCGCCAGCAACCGGAAAATGCTGCTATGCAGCATGGGAAGAACGGGTATGCCAACGCGGCACTACTCTTAGCAGGATCAATCACTTACCTTTGTTCTGTCCAAAAAATGAGCAACTCAAAGGCACATCATGGCACTTACACAGTCTTACGAAGGCAAAACACCAAGCGTTCTGTCCAGCCTGATTGACGGCCTGACACGCGGGTTTGGCCGGATTGCGGAAGCCAACTGGCGCATTCGCGAAGTCGAACGCCTGAACGCAATGTCAGACGATGCGCTTGAGGCCAAAGGTCTGAAGCGGGAAGATATTGCCCGCCACGTGTTTCGGGACCTGAACTGGATGTAATCCAGACCACCCTGAACCACACCGAAAAAAGGCTGCGCAGATCGCGCGGCCTTTTTCTTTGCCCGCGACAAGCCACAACTCACAACGAAAAAAGCCGCCCCCAAAGGTGCGGCTTTGATTGGTTTCGCTGCAGAAGTGCCTAGTTCTGCGCGTAGTATTCGATAACGAGGTTTGGCTCCATCATGACCGGGTATGGCACGTCGCCAAGACCTGGGGTGCGGACGAATGTTGCCGTCATCTTGGAGTGATCCGCTTCCACGTAATCAGGAACATCACGCTCTGGCAGTTGAACGGCTTCCAAAAGCGCTGTCATCTGGCGGGACTTCTCGCGCACTTCGATCACGTCACCTTCTTTTACGCGGTAGGACGGAATGTTCACGCGCTGACCGTTGACCGTAACATGGCCGTGGTTCACAAACTGGCGGGCGGCAAACATGGTCGGTACAAACTTCGCGCGGTAGACAACCGCATCAAGACGGCGCTCCAGCAGACCAATCAGGTTCTCACCGGTGTCGCCTTTCACACGGGCCGCTTCGCTATAAATACGCTTGAACTGCTTTTCTGTCAGGTCGCCGTAGTAGCCCTTAAGCTTCTGCTTGGCGCGCAGCTGCAGACCGAAGTCAGACATCTTGCCCTTGCGGCGCTGACCGTGCTGGCCGGGGCCGTATTCACGCCGGTTGACGGGGGATTTCGGGCGACCCCAGATGTTTTCGCCCATCCGGCGGTCAATTTTGTACTTGGCAGACGTGCGTTTGGTCACGGCTGATCTCCTTCTTAGAACGACGCCTTTAACAGGCGACTTTGAAGGGCGTTGTCCTCTCCACTACCGCTGAGCAGCAGGGTGACAGGAATCCCCTTGCGGGGGCCACCAACACCAATGAAGCCGCGCTTATACGACTGGTTTTGGCAGAGTCAACAGCGTGTTCCCGTCTATTCAAGGCCATAAACCTGGCCTTAACGCACGCTGTGCAGACTGCATCCCATAAACTGAAAGAAATGGCAGCGATGGCGCAACGTGGCAAACCTCGGGCACAAGGCCCTTCGGCATTGGATTCGGCAGTCCAGATGCGCGATCGCGACATCCTGCGTGTGGTCGAAGATGCGGTACACCACCGAGAGGTGAAACTGGCATACCAGCCGATTGTTCACTCTTTGCGGCAGGATCACATTGCCTTTTACGAGGGGTTGATCCGGGTGACCGATCCAACAGGTCGGATCATTCCTGCCGGACAGTTTATCGAAGCGATAGAAGAACGTGAAACGGGGCGCCTACTGGATTGTCTTGCGCTTGAACACGGGATGCGCGTGCTGGCGAAGAACCCACAGATCAGGCTTGCCGTCAATCTCTCTGCTCGGTCAATCGGCTATCCAAAATGGCGCAAGGTCTTGCAGCGCGGGCTGGCACGCGACGAAACCGTTGCGGAACGCCTGATCCTCGAAATCACCGAAGCCTCTGCCATGTTGGTGCCCGAACTGGTGGTGCAAGCGATGCGCGACCTGCAGGGCGTCGGTATCAGCTTTGCGCTGGACGATTTTGGGGCGGGCTATACCGCGCTGCGTTACCTTAAGGAGCTCCAATTCGACATCCTCAAGATCGACGGCCAGTTCATTCGCGGCATCACACAGGATGCTGACAATCAGGTTCTCACCCGTACGATCGTCGCCATCGCGCAGCAATTTGACATGTTCACGGTGGCCGAATTTGTGGAATCCAACGATGACGCCATGACGTTGGCAGAGCTTGGTGTTGATTGTTTGCAAGGATATTACTTCGGCGCGCCCACCATCACCCCGCCGTGGCATGGCGCGACCGCGCAAGCACAAGTCGGCTAACCTATCGCCATGACGCAGCGTCAAGGCCGCCATGCGGAAAAAGCCTGAGACACCCTGTCCGGTAGGCGAAACAGGGTCATTGCTTTAGGCAAGCGCCCGAACGGTTCTGGGGGCCGTAGGCGCAAATGGGCGAAAACCACTGCGGATTGACCTCCGGACCAAGACTTTGGTGGAGGGACAAATGACCAACGTCGTTATCGCATCTGCCGCTCGCACGGCTGTTGGGTCGTTCGGCGGTTCTTTCGCAAACACACCCGCGCATGACATGGGATCAGCGGTGCTCAACGCACTCGTTGATCGCGCAGGTGTCGAAAAAGAGGCTGTCTCTGAGACGATCCTCGGTCAGGTTCTCACCGCCGCCCAAGGCCAAAACCCGGCACGTCAGGCGCATATCAATGCGGGTCTGCCGCAGGAAAGCGCCGCCTGGGGTCTAAACCAGGTGTGCGGCTCCGGCCTGCGCGCCGTTGCTTTGGGTGCGCAGCACATCATGCTGGGTGACGCAGACGTCGTCGCCGCTGGCGGTCAGGAAAACATGTCCATGAGCCCCCACGCCGCCACGCTGCGCCAGGGCCACAAAATGGGCGACATGAAATACATCGACACGATGATCCGCGACGGTCTGTGGGATGCGTTCAATGGCTACCACATGGGCCAGACAGCCGAAAACGTCGCCGAGAAGTGGCAGATCAGCCGTGACATGCAGGACGAATTCGCCGTCGGATCGCAGAACAAAGCCGAAGCGGCGCAAAAAGCAGGCAAGTTTGATGACGAAGTGATCGCATTCACCATCAAGACCCGCAAGGGCGACATCGTGGTCGACAAGGACGAATATATCCGTCACGGCGCAAACCTTGAAGCCATGTCGAAAATGCGTCCGGCTTTCACCAAAGAGGGCACGGTCACAGCGGCCAACGCATCCGGCCTCAACGATGGCGCGGCTGGCGTCTTGCTGATGAGCGAAGAAAACGCCGAAAAACGCGGTATCACCCCAATGGCCCGCATCGCATCTTACGCGACAGCTGGTCTGGACCCGTCAATCATGGGCGTCGGCCCGATCTATGCATCGCGCAAGGCACTCGACAAAGCGGGCTGGTCGGTTGGCGATTTGGACCTCGTGGAAGCCAACGAAGCCTTTGCCGCGCAGGCCTGTGCGGTCAACAAGGACATGGGCTGGGACCCGGAGATCGTGAACGTGAATGGCGGCGACATTGCCATCGGTCACCCAATCGGCGCTTCAGGCGCGCGAGTTCTCAACACGCTTTTGTTCGAAATGCAGCGCCGCGATGCCAAGAAAGGCCTCGCCACACTTTGCATCGGCGGCGGCATGGGTGTGGCCCTTTGCGTGGAACGCTGATCTGAATTGCGCCGCCTAACGGCGTCGCCCAACGGGGGGGGGGGGGGGGGGGGGCGCCCCCCCCCAAAAAAGAGGAGAAAAAAAACAACAGAAAAAAAAAAAAAAGAAAGGAAAAAGAGACGGAAAGAAGAA
>ERZ1740070.369-NODE-369-length-31672-cov-6.098460_pt1 | contig 31672 bp, 32 predicted proteins | sample MGYA00581734_ERZ1740070 | MGnify/ENA primary metagenome ERZ1740070 (study PRJEB43018, sample SAMN04849744) | marine metagenome | isolation source: floating plastic debris | place: Pacific Ocean | collected 2008-09-01 | study: EMG produced TPA metagenomics assembly...
GACTCGCCCTGCACGTTTTGATTACCGGTGAAGCCCAGCGCATCTTCTACAAGGCCTGCGCGGGTGAGGCGTTTGGAAACCAGCTTGCCAGCGAAGGCGATGCGGTTCATGAGAGCGCTGAGGTCTTGGGCATCGGGACCGAAGCTTTGCAGCTGCTTGAGAATATGCTGCGAGAGCGTCATGCTGTCGCGGCTGAGTGCGCCGCCCACCATGGGCTGATATTTTTCTGCCATATTTTCCTTCCTTGTGCCTGCTGCTTTTTTTCGCAGCGGCACACGCGTCTACATAGGTTACATACTAAGAAAATCAGCTGAGTTCTGAATGCAACCTTTAGACGAACTAAAGAAAGCTGGCTATTTATATCGTTTTCTTAACAGGCGCTCTCATAAACTGCGTAAATTCTTGGGTATAAGTTCATGCTTACGCTTCTCGAAGGTATTTGGGTTTCCAGCCGGGGATGGATTTTTGCGGCGATCGCGTAAACACCAGACAGTCAGCATCAACGTCTTTAGTAATTACAGACCCTGCACCAATAGTGACATCTTCGGCAATGATAATGGGAGCAACTAGGCAGCTGTTGGCTCCGGTTTTGGTGCGATCGCCTACCACCGTCTTATGCTTATTCTTGCCGTCGTAGTTCACCGTAATCGTCCCTGCACCTACATTTACCTTTTCACCTAGCTCCGCATCACCCAGATAAGACAGATGCGCTGCATTGGTGCCATTGCCAATGGTCGACTTCTTCACTTCAACAAAGTTACCAATCCGACAGTCGTTACCAACAGAGGCCTTTCCTCGGATATGTGCAAAGGGCCCAATGCGGCCATTTTCCGCCACTTCACTATCGCTAATAACAGAATGAACTGCCTTTGTATGGGGGCCAATTTTACTGTTCTCAATCAAGCTTCCAGGACCAATATGGCATCCTGCGCTAATAATTGTTGTCCCGCGTAGATTGGTCTGTGGCTCAATCACAACGTCTGGCTCAACCGTCACAGTGGCATCAATGGTAATGCTCTCTGGATTGATCAGGGTGACGCCCGAAAGCAACAGTTCGTCTTTAATTCTCTTTTGCATCACCGCTTCGGCTTCGGCAAGCTGTTTACGATTGTTGATTCCAGCAATCTCAGAGGTCGGTGCGTCCATCGCCATCACGGGAGAGAGATCTTTAATAACGTCAGTGAGGTAATACTCCTGCTGATCGTTGTCTGCTTTCAGGTGGGGTAAAATGGTCATCAGCGCATCCCAGTTGAAGCAGTAGATGCCAGCGTTGATGCGAGTGTTGGCGCGCTGAGCTTCGGTGCAGTCTCGGTGTTCGACAATCTCGGTGACGATGAGATTGTCGTCGCAGAAGACTCTCCCATAACCGGTAGGATCGGCCATCTGCGCGGTGAGGATAGTAGCTGCGTTACCGTTCTCATTGTGAGTGTTCAACATCTGCTCAATGGTTTCGGGCTTGAGTAAAGGAACATCGCCGTTAAGGACAAGAAGATTACCTTTGAAGCCTTCTAACACAGGCATGACCTGCTGCACCGCGTGGCCGGTACCGAGCTGCTCAGCTTGCAGCGCAAATTCTAAGTCAGGAATAGTAGCGAGTGTTTCTTTTACCTGGTCAGCAGCGTAGCCGACGATGGCGATTTTGCGCGTTGGGTTTACAAGGGCAGTGCTGGCGATAACATTCTCAACGAGGGTGCGGCCACTGAGGCGGTGCAGCACCTTTGGAAGAGAGGAGCGCATACGGGTGCCTTTACCTGCGGCTAAAATTGCGATTGCCAGTGAACTCGCCATAATTTCCTTACTGTTTTAATTACTGATGGTTGGTTTGGTTTGGTGTTGTCGATTGGTTGCATAGATGGTTGCACAGATTGCTGACCCACCCCGTCGCTGCGCGCCACCCCTCCGGCGGAGGGGATCTATCCCGGTGAGCAACTCTTGAAATAGATCTCACTTAACTGCACAGCCTGGAGCAACTCCCCTCTCGAGAGGGGTGCCCGTAGGGCGGGGTGGGTTCGATAACCTGAGGGCAAAATCAGCTCATTACTCTCAAGACACCATTGCAATGCATTCAATCTCTACAAGCACATCTTTCGGCAGCCTAGCCACCTCCACACAAGCCCTTGCCGGAGCCTGCTCGTCACCAAAGTGCTTGGCATACACTTCATTCATACTGGCAAAGTCGTTCATGTCTTTAAGGAACACAGAGGTTTTGACAACTTGAGAAAGATCTGATCCCGCAGCTTCAATGACAGCGACTAGGTTCTGAATCGACTTTTCCGTTTGCTCGGCAACAGTGCCGCCTACAATTTTGCCTGTGGCGGCATCTAGTGGAATTTGCCCAGCGATAAACAACAGGGAGCCACTAGCGACAATGCCTTGGTTATAGGGGCCGACAGGTGCGGGGGCTTTGTCAGTCTTGATAATTTTGCGCACTTTTTTACTCTGGTTCCTTAAGATTTGTATTTGATCTTTTGATATTTTCTCTAAAGCTTGAGGGCCACTCACGCAGATTATATTAAGGGCTAGCGCGACTCTACGCAGCCCCTCAAAACTTAGGAAAGTCTGGGACGGTGACCATAGTGACGATACTGCCAGTAGTCTTGCAAAATTTGGCTATGGTCAAAACATAGCGCCTGTGGAACTTCCCACGGCTTCACAATTGCTAGGCTTTTGGCATCGTCTTGAGCGGTGGGCTCGCCTGTGGCCGTCGCGATAAAAACAATACTTAAGGTGTGTTTCCTTTCATCACGTTTGGGATCTGAATACACCTTGAACTGCTCTATGAGGGTGACGTTGAGATTTGTCTCTTCTTTGGCTTCGCGCACAGCAGCGGTCTCGACCGATTCGCCATAGTCGACAAAGCCACCGGGAAGCGCCCAGCCGTGAGGAATGTTTAAGCGTTCTATTAGCACGATGGGCCGATGAGGACGATCGATCATTTCAATGATGAGATCGACAGTGGGCGCGGGGTTTCGATAGGTCATGGCTTAAATCTTGTCATTCTCTCATTCTTTTTGTGATCTTTTGTTGACTTTTCTTCTTTGACTTCTTAATGGGTTATTCCAAAATACGGATTTTGACTTCAGCTACCCGTGATAGAGTCTGACAAATTGACCCAGTATCGTATCCATGTCTTTCTCCAGAACCAGCGGCATTTTGCTTCATCCCACATCGCTTCCAGGCCGTTTTGGTATTGGAGATATTGGCTATCAGTCCTACCGTTTCGTTGATTTTTTGGTGGAGACTCGCCAGCAGCTATGGCAGATCTTGCCCCTGGGGCCCACGGGACATGGCAACTCACCCTACATGTCTTACTCGGCAATGGCGGGTAATCCTCTGCTCATTAGCCTAGAGAACTTGCAGTCGCAGGGGCTGCTTGAAGAAGAGGAAATGGCTCTGATTGAGAGTTTTCCCATTGATCGAGTAGATTACGATGCGGTAGCTGCGTTCAAGCTGCCTCGGCTCCGGAAAGCCGCCGAGCGATTTAAGGACACAGCCAGTGATGAAACTCGCGCTGAATTTAACCAGTTTCGTAAGGACCGAGTGAGCTGGCTAGAAGACTATGGCCTATTTATGGCGCTGCGCGATGCCAACGACTATCGGCCTTGGACAGAGTGGGAATACGGATTGGCCCATCGCGATCCGGATGCGCTCAATATTGCGCGGGTCGATCTAGCGGCGGATATTTTTTATCACGAGTACATGCAGTTTGAGTTCTTTCGGCAGTGGAACGACCTGAAGAACTATGCGAACGAAAAGGGCATCCAAATCGTAGGTGATATGCCGATTTATGTGGCGCACAACAGCTCGGACGTGTGGGCCTTTCCTGAGAAGTTTATGCTGAACTCGGAGACGATGAACCCTTCGCAGATGGCGGGTGTTCCGCCTGACTTCTTTAGTGCGGAAGGGCAGCTGTGGGGCAACCCTACCTACAACTGGGAAGTGGTTCAGGCAGAGGGCTATAGCTGGTGGCTGCTGCGCATTCAGTCACTACTAGAGTTTGTGGACCTCATGCGAATCGACCACTTCCGTGGATTTGAGGCTTTCTGGGCAGTGCCAGAAGGCTCTACATCGGCATTGACTGGAGAATGGGTAGATGCGCCGGGCTACGACTTTTTTGACACGGTAGAAGAGAAGCTAGGCAAGCTACCATTTTTGGCGGAAGACCTAGGGCTAATTGATGACAAGGTGCACGCGCTGCGTGAGCACTACGACTTCCCCGGCATGAAAATTCTACAGTTTGCGTTTGGCTCAGACGATAAAAACCTGTATTTGCCGCACAACATAGACCGCAACTTTATGGTGTATACCGGCACGCACGACAACGATACGACCGTGGGCTGGTTTACCCAGGCTTCTGAGTACGAGAAGCTGCGACTGGTGAACTATGTGGGCGCGTTTGAAGCGAGTTCTGTGCACTGGGCGATGATTCGCTTAGCGCTGAGTTCGGTAGCAAACCAGGCGGTGATTCAGCTCCAGGACGTGATGGGCCTGGGCACGCAGTCGCGCATGAATACGCCAGGAACAGCCGAGGGCAACTGGGAGTGGCGCTATGTAGATGCCATGCTGACGCCGACGATTGCGGGACATCTGCGGAACCTGACGGAGTTGTATGGTAGAGCACCGTCGGATGATGGATAACCCACTCTGACATCAGGGAATAACAAAGCGTTGCTTTCTTTTTCTCAACCGAACCCCATAAACCGAACCTTCCGGTAGCGATCGCTTTGCTAGGGTATAGCTGTATGGTGCTTCGCGCTGGTTTTATTGGGGAGATAAAGTAGGCATGGCCGCAACTGACTTCAAAGATTACTACGCCATTTTGGGTGTGAGTAAAACGGCGGATGCTGATGAAATCAAAAAGGCTTTTCGCAAGCTAGCGCGGAAGTATCACCCAGACGTAAATCCCGATAATAAAGCGGCTGAAGCTAAGTTCAAGGAAGTGAGCGAAGCCTACGAGGTGCTTTCTGATAAGGACAAGCGCACCAAGTACGATCAGTTTGGCCAGTACTGGCAGCAGGCGGGCCGGGCCGGGGGCGGCATGCCCACGGGTGCTCCTGGCGGAGCCGGTGGGTTTGACTTTGGGGCGTATGGCAGTTTTGATGACTTTATCAATGAGCTACTAGGCCGTATGGGCGGCGGCTTTGGCGGTCCTGGTGGCCCCAGTGCGGGTCGAACTTCGCAGTCTTACAGCTATCAACAGCGTCCTGGCAGCACAGGCTTCAACACAGGCGGTTTCGGGAATAGTGGCTTTGGCTTTGATCCACGTACCGCAGGCGGCGCAGCGGGCAGAGCCGGGGGCAAAAAGTCTTCTGGGCGAGGACCGCTCGATCAAGAAGCTGAGCTAAAGCTATCGATGTCTGAAGCATTTCGCGGCGTGCAAAAGCGATTTAGCATTGGCGGCGAGTCAGTAACGGTAAGCATTCCAGCCGGCGTGAAGGCTGGTAGCAAGATTCGGCTAAAAGGCAAAGGGGCCCGCAATCCGCAAAACGGACAGCGGGGCGATGTGTACCTAACGGTGTCGTTGATGCCGCACGGGTTCTTTGAGTTTGATGGCGATAACTTAGTGTGTGAAGTACCGATTGCGCCAGATGAGGCGGTGCTGGGTGCAAAGATACCGGTGCCTACGCCCGATGGCAGTGTGACGGTGAGTGTGCCAGCCGGGGTGAAGTCTGGACAGTCCTTACGGCTGCGCGGGAAGGGATGGCCGAGTAAGAAAAGCTCTAGCCGCAGCGATTTGCTAGTGAAGGTGGTAATTACGCCGCCGAAGGATTTAGGCGATGAAGAAAAGGCGCTGTATGAGAAGATTCGCGATAGTCGAACGGGCGATCCAAGAAGTTCGATTAGTAGTAATAAGCTGTAATCGCAGCTACCACTAACCTATAGTTGACCGACGAATCGAATAGCCTGAGCCTGATTGCCATTCATAGTAACGACTTCGTGAGGTTCCATCAAAAGGGGTGTGAAGTCGCTCGTGAGCTGCATGAAATAGTCAAGCTCATGATGGCGCACAACACCGCCACCTTCTAGGTCAAAAACGCCGTACTGACCGTAGCGTTTTTGGCCTTTTTGGTATCTGGATAAATATCGGGTGGTCCATTGCAGCGGCATATCGCTTATAAAGAGAACGCCGCTAGGCTTGAGGACGCGTTTGATTTCGCTGATGAGCTGCCGTTGATCTATATCGGAAGGGACGGAGGTGAAGAGGGTGATTGCGATCGCAACATTAAACACATCGTCGTCATAGGGCAGCTCGCCATCACAACACTCTCGAAACTCGCAGTTAGGTGCATTCTTTCGTGCTTCTGTGAGCATTGCCGAGGAAGTATCGGTCCCGGAAACTTGAAAGTCCATGGCTGACAGAACGCTAGCGAGTCGCCCATAGCCGCAGCCAACATCGAGTACGTTTGCTTTCGCAGGAAAGTACGCTTCGAGCAGGTGTTGGGGAATAGGGTGCGCGAAGTCTTTTGAAGTCGCGCTAGCATCCCAGTATTTCGTCAGCTGCGATGAGCTAGGAATTGTTTCAGCCATGGTCTTTTCAGAATTTCGATGCCTTCTTTATATCTGTTCCCACATGACTTTGAGGCCATCGGGGAGGAAGCCAGCGATTTCTTGCACCCGCTCGGGTGGCAGCTCTTCACGCACCGTAGAAAAGACCGCAATTACGGCGGCTTCGGGCGTGACATTTTTGGGAACGCCGCCTTCTTGGCGGATGCGACGCAGGAAGGTTTCGGTATCTACATTCAAAGGGGGGCGCAGCTTCGCGAGGGCGGCAACAATAGGATTGTCGTCTTTCCAGAGTTTGGCAATTTGCTCATCGTCTAGGTCAGCGGCAGTCCGCTCAGAGACTTCTGTACTGATGAGGTCTCTAAGCGCTCTAAAGACAACGATGGAGATGTCGCGAGCGTCGTAGATGTCGGGAATATTGGATTTTTGCATGACTTTTTCTAAAAAAGCCTTTTCATCGGGGCTCATTTTTTTAGCCATTGTTTCCGTCTCACTTTGTTATCGGTTCGTGAGTATCATACTGCGATTTTTCGCGGTGGAAGGTTAATGTTTGCAATGGCTGCGGCTACGCTCAGCCGCTACAGCGAAAGGGAACGACTTCATATGAAGTGTTTCCTTTCGCTTATTCGCCGCCACTTTGCTCTGTGAGCATGTCAATTTCGCCCGAAAATGCGATCGCGACGACAACTCCCTCTTAATGATTCACTGACGTTTGTGCCCACTATGTCGTTGGTTGGCAGCGCGGCACTCACAGCAATTTCAATGTCGTAATTACCTGTGGGGCTTTTTACCCGTGCATTCACTTACTCTGCAATGTTGATTGCCTAAAGCTGGTATCGAGGTGTCCGCTTTCACCCCTTTGCTTTTGCTGAAGTTGGCGATCGCACTTGCCAATCACGGAAAATACTTCAAATTAGAAGAAACAACAAAGCGATGAACTCTCGCTAACCAACTCTCGCTAACCATAGATAAAAAGCCTAAAGCCAAGTAAATAGGCAGCCTCACCCAGACACTAACGAACAATAAGACTAAAAGTATCTACTGCGCTATCTACCCATTCCTTTGAAAGGACTTCGCCCGTACTTTTCCACCATCTTGTTTTAAGGTCAACTGTTCTAACCTGTTCTGCAATCACCGAACCGTATACCTTCGCCGACTCAGACAGAGCCATCATCATTTTCACATCCGGCCTGAGCGTACCGGTAATAGGCATCACCACCACAATCCCTCGACGCTTTGCATTGTACTGGGTGTTGCTAATCACCAAGCAAGGCCGAGCATTGCCCGACGGCTCTCGACCTTCCGTCGGATTCAAGTTTATTCTTATCACTTCTCCTCGCTCAATTTTCATAGTTGCTCTTGGCCCACTGGCTCACTGCCTACAAAATCAGCAACATCATCCGGATACTGAAAATCTTCAGGAATGCTACCAAGCAACTCGTCTAGCGTAGAAGGCGATCGCTTCTTTTTAATATTTAATCCATCCGTAGTTATCGTCAGCTCAACAGTCGAATTCTCCTCAAAGCCAAGCTGCTCGGCAACTTTATAAGGAATGCGAAGACCAATACTATTTCCCCACTTCTTAACTTGAATGTCCATACAGGCTACTCAATCAACACAGACTACTCAATCAACATTTGCTTAATTATACAATGTATAACGAAGTGCTTATTAAGTGATAGCTGTAGTGTGCAGCTATCGTCCATTAGCTCACAAACACAACAAACCGATTTTGAATTCCAAGAAAAAAGGAGACAACTCTTCAGTCATCCCCTCACTACTCTGTGCAAGATTTAAGAAAAACAAAGCTGAGCCTAAGCCGTCGCCATCTCCGGCGAAGCATTCACCATCTCTGTGACCTGGTTCGCCGCCTGCGGTTCCGCATTCGCCGCCACATCCACCTTAGAAAGCTCTGTATTGTAAGCCTCCATCAGCTTGCGAGTCTTCACAACTTCCGACTCATAGGCCATCACCGAAAAGCCACTACCCAAGTCCAGCCGACTGTTAATAGATTTAATCTTCGGCAACCGTTGGTCTGCTCGCTCCAACGTCTGCGAACCTTTTTTAGCTCTGCCCATGCTGGTATAGCCCCTTTGGAAAATTACGTAAGTGTACACATAGCAAAATCACAGCAAACCAACCGCTGCATAGCTTACGTCAATCTGTTATATAAAAAGTGCCCGTAGAAGTGAACAAAAAGCACATTTATTTTTCCGCACAATTACAGATTTTTCTGTAAGGCTTATACAGTTTTCTCCCAAAAACTCCGTAAAGCTGCCACTCACTTGTCTGTTGAAATGTCTGTTGAAACAACACAGAGCACAAGACCTCGTTGCTACAACACAAAACCTCATCGCTAAGATACCAAGCCATATTGCTAGAACACGGAATCTTGTCAATACAACACAAGGTCATGTCGATAGAACACAGAACCTCGTTGCGATAAAACAGCACCTTGTTATTGGACGCATTGATTCAGAAGTTCCATTTCTGAAAGGTCAACCTTCGTCACAACCATCAGAAAGCCGACCTTCACAACAGGTCCTATTTACTCAATCATCGAAGCAAGCAATCACCGGGCTATGGTCGCTAAGTACATTCCAGTCTTCGCCTGCTAGAACCTCTGCTGAATCTAAATGCCGATACCACGAAGCCGGAGCAAAAATACCATCGCAGTGAAAAGGCAATCTTTTGTCGTTACTCCAGCGCAGAGTCTGCGGCAGGTTTTGATTTGGGTTTGCCATTTGCCAGCAGTTCATCAGCCCTAGCTCTTTGCGAAAGCGAGCCATTAGCTTTGGCTGACTCTGTTGTAACTCTTCCGACACATGGCGAAAGCCCAACGGCAGATTAAAATCACCCCCAATGACAACATCCGCTCCGTCCGGCACCTGCGCCTTGATTGCATCCAAAATCAGGTTCACCTGCTTCACATAGCTAGCTTTCACACTTGGCGCATGAACACTATAAATGTAGAGACTTCCGCCCTCATTAGCGAGACCGCCAACATCTTTCACTTCCACACCTACTACCCATCCAGAAAAGGCAGCTGAAAGTGGCGCTAAAGGAACAACTTCTCCCTGCCGCACATACACCGCACTTCCCCATCGGCGATCGCTCACAGCCATCCAGTGAATCTGTTGCTTATTCGCTTGATAAATCTCTTCGGGTAAATATTCGTCCGCTGGCAAGGTCTCCTGAAGCAACAGCACATCTGGATTAGCTTGCGCTATCAGCTTTTGCCAGTGCACCCGGTTGCCAGCCTTGCCACCAAAGCGAAGATTGTAAGTAGCGATTTTCACAGGTCTTTCAAAAACAAATGGAATGCGAAAGATGGTTTCTGTATCCTACCTAACTCGACCCTTTCTCTATCAGAAAGAGGATACTAGGAATAAGCGGCACGGCATTGCATATACTGTGTCTATGATTTTAGCGCCTACAAAAGGATATTCTCTAGCTTTGTACAACGACATATGACAAATGACACTATTACCATCACCCTCAAGCTATTTTCGGTGTATCAAGAGACGCTAGGACTTCCAGAAAAGCAGCTTGAACTTCCGACAGGTAGCACCGCAGGTGACGTCCTCAGTCGCGTGATTGAAGATCATCCTACGCTAGCCCAATGGCGAGACCTCACCCGATTTGGGCTCAATCTTCAGTTTGTTGAAAGTACTGCGCTGCTACATAGTGGGGATGAGCTTGTTCTGATTCCGCCAGTCAGCGGCGGCTAGCGATTTCAATCTCTCACGTGGCCTACTCGCAACGATTGCCTTCTACTGTGACTATTACCTGGATTGCGTAAGCCTTCGCATCTTCGCCAGTCGGTACTAGTGGATCCGCACCATTGTTGCGAGTCTCGTTTATCCAGTCCGGGAGGTAACCGTCACTGATACTGAGTCTGGCGAAGGACTCTGGCGGAAGCTCGTCGAAACCGACTATATCCTCAATCCAGTCATCGATTTTTTGGTAGCCCGACTTCCTAAATAAGGCCGTTTCTACAACACCGCCACTGTTGTTAATAGCCGCGCCCATTTGCACCTCGCCCGGCAGCGGATCAAAGCATTCTTTGTCAGCGGTGTAGGTTAGCGCTAGCGGAACATTTGTTTGGACGGCTACACCAGGATAATTAGCAGAAAATGAAATGGCGGCGAGCTGGAAATCTGCATCGGAAGTACCTTGCTCGTTGTATGCATTTCGAGAGGACGGCTCCTCATCTGACGAGTCGTCGTCCTGGATATCATCATCTTGGCTATCTGCATCTGACTCTTCAAATGAAGAATCATCATCTTCTGGAGGTATTTCTTCTGGTGGTACCTCTGGAGGTATTTCTTCTTCTAGTAGCGCGTCTTCTTGAAAAGGAAACGCTTCTTGCACCGGCTCTACCACGGGCGGTGGAACCACTGCTGGTGGCAGTGGCGGCGGCGCTGGCTCTGGTGCTGGCGGCTTCAGCGTAGGCGGTAGAGTAGAAACCTGAATCGATTCGGGTTCTACAAACTCTGGCCGCTCTATTTCCTCGGTTTCTGGTACAGGTAATAGCAAACCCAGCCCGTGTAGCCCTAGAGACGCCAACAGCAGCGGACTCAGCCAACGCAATAATTTCGGCCACTTGGGTTTTGCTGAAGTCATTCCCTGCACATAAAACCGATCACATCCTAACTTTGCACAGTCTGAAGGCCACCGTAGATGAGGTAAGGACGCTTATCCAATCTGCCCATCAGGATTGTCTATTGGTAGTAGACATAACATCGAATCCAACCCGCCATCATCTTGAGATAACGTATACGTAAAAGTAACCGCATATACCAAAAAACGCTCAAAAAAACGTTGTTCTCCCAACACCCCTAGACCCATGAAAGGGAAAGCTCTCCTGCTCGCCATCATTGCCCTCACGGCCCTTAGCGTCATCGCCATGCAGTCTGCCAACCTTCCCGTTCGCGAAAATACTGCGCCCACTGCCGTAGTCGAATCTCCCCAAGATGCTCCTCAGCTGCTCACCGATCCCTTTCTACAGCTCCCTACAGACAATTCCGTAAACGTCGTATGGTTTACCGAATTTCGCGGGACCCATCACACTGTTGAATACGGCGACAGCTTTCAGTCGGCAACGCCAGCGACCACCACCCAGCTCAGCCGCACCCGCGAAGACAGCGACTCCCAAGTACAGGACCGCGCCTATCCAGAAGTCACAGATCGCAACATCTGGCGACACGAAGCCACCGTTGCCGACCTAGCCTCAAACCAGCGCATTCCTTACCGCGTCACCAGCCAACATGCCAACGGCCAACTCGCTACCAGCGACGCTTTCACTCTCAGCGCTGTCCCTACCCCCGGTCAGCCGCTGCAAATTCTACTGACCTCAGATCATCAGCTCAAGCCCCTAGCACCCGCCAATCTGCAAAAGGTCGAAGAAATCATCAAAGAAACCGACCGTCAAATAGACGCTGTTTTCTTCGCAGGCGACTTGATCAACATTCCCGATCGCGCCTCTGAATGGTTCGACAATGCCGAAGGCCTGGCACTCTTCCCCGGCCTTCAGGGCCACGCCACCTACGACCTAGAAAAAGAAGGCACCACCACCCGCTACACCGGTGGCCAGCTCATTCAGCACGCTCCCCTTTTCCCGATCATCGGCAATCATGAAGTGATGGGGCGCTATTCCGAGAGTGAAGCACTCAAGGCCCAGTACGCCAACGCGCTTCCCCGCGACAGAGTAGATGAGTTCTACCCGGCACCTGGCGGCGATGAGCCCACTCCAGACTGGATAGAAAATCACTCCTACAACACGCGTACCTACGAGGAAATTTTCTCCTTACCCACCGCCACTCGCCCAGACGGCAGCCAAACCAGTACCTACTACGCCACTACCTTTGGCGACGTACGGCTCGTCAGTCTATACGTAACGCAAATTTGGCGATCGCCCGCCCTGGGCCCAGACGTAAAAGGCCGCTATCGCGAAAAAGCAGACGACATCAATGAGCGTAAAGCTTGGGGCTACGGCCAGCACATTTTTGAAGACATTCGCCAAGGCAGCCCTCAATACACCTGGCTCCAGCAAGAGCTGGCCAGCGACGCCTTCCAAAATGCCAAATACAAAATCGTCATGCTGCACCACCCGCCCCACACCCTTGGCGTCAACATTATTTTTTTTTTTAATGATACGGTGTCCACCGAAAACTACACAGACAGCGGCATTCTCCAGTCTGTGCAGTACGAGTACCCACCCGAAGACGACTACATCATCCGCGACCTCGTTCCTCTATTGGAGCGCGCTGACGTTCAGCTCGTGTTTTACGGCCACTCCCACCTGTGGAATCGCTTCACCAGCCCCAGCGGCATGCACTTTCTCGAAACCTCCAACGTTGGCAACAGCTACGGCGCACACACCGCAGACAACCCGCGCGCCCTCCCCACCGACGAAAAAGTCGCCGAGGCAGGCGACCTCACGCCCTTTCGCAAGGCCTACAGCGCTACTGGCGACCCCAATGGGCTAGAGCCGGTCATGCCAACTATCGCCCCCCTCACCGACGAATCAGGCAATCCGCAGCCTTACATCGCCAGCAACGACATCACTAGCTTTACCCTCTTCGATACAGGCACGGGCATGCTCAGCAGCTACTACTTCGATACGCGTCAGCCTGCCTCTGCGGTGGTGAAGTTTGATGAGTTTACGATCGGGGTGGCAGAGTAACGGCGACTTTGGACTTGGCAGCGGTCGCTTGTCGCTGTGCAAAATGGTAGTAGTGCGTATCCAGCAGGCTTCCACCGCGCCAAGGGCGCTTGCGATACAGCCGTAAAAGCATAATTGCAGCCTGTTCTACAGGAGAGCACAGCCGCCAGTAGTCACGAATCATCGCTTTGTAGCCAGGCTCTACGTAGTTTTCTAAGCGGCAGGCTAGGGGATCGCCCGACAGCTCAACGGGTTGCTTGTAGAAAGGCAGATCTGTGCGATCTTCTGGAGGAAGGGCTTTGCCATCACGCTTACGAGACTGCCGCATCACCTTTTTATAGGCACTCAGTCCCCGCGAAAACAGTCGATTCGCGTAGGGAGTCAGCACAGGAAACTGCGTGCGCAGCATGTAAGCCACCACGATCTGCCGCTCAGGAATAGACGGACGCTCGGGGCGCAGGGTCGATATATTACTGTCGTGAATGCCTTGAACAGTCAACACATCGGCCAAAAAGTACCCCGGTGATAGCCCTACCGCAGCCACCCGCAAATAGCGGTCGGCAGACGTATTTGCAAACGTCTCGGGCATGGGCAAAAGCTGCGCCAGCAGCGATCGCCGAAAGCATTGCCCAGACGTCGCCGTTGGATAAAAAGGCAGCTGGCCAAACCGCAGATGCTCTCTAAAGTCGCAGTGCTGAGAGCGATTGCGATCGGCCCCTGGAAACGCTCGGGTTTTCCCAATCGTTTTCCCCGTGCGCAAATCTTCTAGCATCATCGGGTGGAAGCACCAGCCAATGTCTGGATAGCACTCAAAGCAGTCGGCAATTTTGCTCAGCTTATCTCGCGCAAAGCGATCGTCCGCATCCAATAGGCAAATAATGTTCCCTCGGCAGCGCTCAAAGCCCGCATTAAAAGCCGAATCTTGCCCGCCGTTTTGCTTTTTTACAGAGACGATGCGATCGCCATAACGCGCCATCACCGCCGCAGAAGAATCTGTTGAACCATCGTCCACCACCACCACTTCAACCCTTTCAGGCGAAGAAAATCCATCGCGCTGCGTCAGCACACTATCGATAGCGTCGCCCAAAAAACGACCATAGTTGTAGTTATTAATCAGAACGCTGATACGGGGAGAAGAAGTCATGCCAAACGAGAGGGCTCATGAAGTTCGATCTGAGACGATGTGACCAACGATGGCGTCACAAAGTAAATGCTGGCCCGCACAAAGTAGGCCAACCACAGAAAAATTGCCAGCAGCTTGGCCCCATCTTCTATCAGAAAGACCGTATCTTCGGAAAAGCGCTCCGGTGGCAAAAACTGATCGCATCCAACAGAGACTGAAAACAACAGCAAAATTAGACCAAACAGCAGCGGCTGATTTTTGAGCAGCAGCTTACGAAAACAAACCATCGCCCCCAACAAAGCGAGCCCGCACAGCATGACAACAACCGGCTCAGGGATGCTCACTAGCGGCAGCCGGTTCGGTAAAATAGCCTCGTGAAGCAAAAACGTATCGTCCAAACATAGCCAAGTACTCAACCCGGCAAAAACAGTAAAGAACGCACGCAAATCTGGCCGCTCAGGCTGCATCACTTTGAGCAACGCACCGCTCAAAAAACACACCGCCGCGCTCGCACTCCACAGCAAAAGGCCAAGATTAGAAATCGCCCCAAAGTAAGGGGGATGTAGCGCAATCGTAGCGGGGTCGCGGGTAAAGTCGCCCACCGCAAAAAACGGCTGCAATGCGATCGCCAGCATCAGCGCCAAGCAGCAAACGCTTCCCAAAATCACAGAAAGACGCCAGCTATTTAGAAAAGACGACAGCGACTGCGAGAAATCTTTCATAAACATGAGGTGGGCTGTAGCAGCACAGCATGGAAACGATTAACAGGAAAATAGTCTCGTATTAAGGCTAATACTAACCATCTCATGTTGATGCATGCAGCAGGTAATGTTTTTCCTTTCACACAGAATTTACACACAGGCCTTCTAGCCTGTTCACAACTTCAAACAAAATCACGAAAGCCGCTTCAGTTCAAGTGTTTACACTCAAAGAAAGTCCTTAGCCTGTACCCTGTCAGCCGTCTTTTGTGCGGGTAGGCATTCTGTTGAAAGTTAACAACAAAAACATACTTTGCACGTGAAAACATCCTGATGTACGCATCTTTTAACGAAGGCAAACATCGATAAATTCCGCTCAGCTTCAATCGGACTTCAAAGAGAACCTCACCTGTGTTTATCCCTGTTCTCCCGCGCGGTCCCATGCTCGCTCGTGCTGGCCTTTTAAAAACAGTCGGAAATAAGCAGCCTGCACAGCTTCCTTTACAGGAAAAATCAAGTACGTTAGCGGATTCACTGTCACGATAATGTTGCGGATATCTCGCCGCGCCAGGAATAGTATGCAGCGGGCGATCGCCTCCGCCCTCATCACCCCATAGGGATTCAGCTCACTTTTAAACGGTCCTAGCACCAGCTTGCGCACAATACACGGCGCGTTTGTTCGCCGCACATTCACCAAGTCACCCATCAGCCGCTTCGACACCTCATACAGCGGACTAAACGCTGGGTTCACCTCCGCTTCGGACGTATTCACCCATACCTCTTTCGTCGCTCGCCCCGTGCGGTTATCCACCGTCTCCAAAAAAGTCTCCATTAGCCGCCACCCAGAGAGTGCATTCACCTCCAGCGACTGCTCAATCGCCTGAGGTGAACAGGCCGCCATCACGTTTACGCCGTGATTAATGATCAAAATATCCACCTTGTGCAGCGCGTTTTGTAGTGCCAGCTCCTGCCCTGCTTGCCAGGTCAGCGTCTTCACCGCACCCGGAACCTGCGCGCCTGACGTCGTCAGCGCTACGGGCTTTGCCCCTGCATTTGCCAATACCTTAATCAAAGCTCGCCCCATCGTGCCCGACGCGCCCGTGACCGCCACTGTCTTCCCCTTCAACGAAAGCGCCGTGCCTAGCAGCTTGTCACTGATGGGAAACAGCCCAGCATAGTAAGCATTGGTGTCGTCAAAATGATGCCGCCAGTGATAGGTACGATTCACCAGCCAGTAGCTAGGAATGCCCGAGAGTGGAACGCCCGGCTCATGGGTGATATCTGAACCGGAGAGCAAACCGCGCGATCGCAGCAAAGCCGCCCCCAAAAAAGCCGCCGAATACGCCACCCCAAACCATAGACTCAGCACACCCGTAAGCGCCGCCATCGTCCCCAGTACAACCATCATAAAAATGGCTTCTGGAGCGTCATTACGCAGCTGCGCCTGCCGATAGACTTCTGTACTAATCGGCGAGAAGTCTTTCTTGTAGGCGCGGTGATGCCAATTGTGCAGCCGCTGCAAAGGGCCCCACTGGTGGCTCAAAAAATGATAAAAGTCGCGCGTCATCTCCGCCAGGAAGACAGCCACCAGCGCCCAAACCACTAACAGCAAAAGCTGCGGTGCATACGTCACCCATTTTTCATCCAGCTCAAAACCACCCATCGCGTCGGCCAACTGCTTAACGTTACTTAAGGATTAATGGTAAACCGCTGTCGCTGGAAAAGCTTTGAATTCATCAAGTTCACAGCCACTGTCACACCCGTAACCGCAATATTAGTCACAACATTAAATGCCCGAGTGTGAAAAATGCGGGTATCCTTGCTATCAAACATTATTGCTGAAACTCAGCAGTCCTCGTAACCCTTTCTACCGGGGCCAAACCATCATGACAGCGGCGCTGCACGAACAAGAAAAAAACAACTGGGCTAAGGCGATTGACTATAACAATATCGCTGCAATTCCTGAAGTGTGGCCCGTTGTTGCCGCCCAGCACGGCGATCACCTCGCCCTCTACGACCCCCACACCAATCCAGAAACCAAATACACCTACCGCCAGCTGGCTGATGCTATCAACCAGTTTGCCGCTGGCTTGCAGGCCCTCGGCGTGCAGCCCGAAGAAAAAATCGCCCTCTTTAGCGAAAACCGTCCTCGCTGGATGGTCGCCGATCAAGGCATTATGACCGCTGGGGCCATCGACGCCGTTCGCGGCGCAAATTCCGATAAGGCCGAGCTGCTGTTTATTTTAAACAATAGCGACAGCATTGGCCTCGTGGTGCAAGACATCACCGTGCTCAACAAGCTAGCAGGCGATATCAGCGGTCAGGGGCTGCGATTCATCATCCTGCTCACCGACGAAGCTGCCGAACTCGACACAGACCTAGGCGGCGCAAAGCTGATGAATTTTTCTGAGCTGATGGCGCTGGGTGCGGAGAATACGTTGACCCCGGTGAAATTGCAGCGCGATCGCACCGCCACCCTCATGTACACCTCCGGCACCTCTGGCATGCCCAAAGGCGTCATGCTCAGCCAGGCCAACCTGCTCTCCCAAATCTATGGTGCGAGCAGCGTCGTCAACGTCGGTCCCACCAAAAAAGTGCTCAGCATTTTGCCCATTTGGCACTGCTACGAGCGCTCCTTTGAGTACTTCACCCTCTCCCAGGGCTGCACGCAAATCTACACCGATATTCGCAACGTCAAAAAAGACTTTAAAAACCACAGCCCACAGTACATGGTTGCGGTTCCTCGTCTGTGGGAGTCCATTTACGAAGGGGTGCAAAAAAACTTCCGCGACCAGCCCGAAAGCAAGCAGAAGCTGGTGAAGTTCTTCCTGGATAAAAGCCTGGAATACATTCAAGCCAAACGCACCCTAGCCGGGCTCGATCTCGATAATATGAGCGCAACCGGCGGGCAAAAGCTCATGGCGCGGCTACGCTCACTCTACCTATGGCCCATTCATCAGGTGGGCGATCGCATTGTCTATAGCAAAGTGCGCGAAGCCATGGGCGGCCAAGTCGACTACCTCGTCAGCGGTGGCGGCTCCATCGCCGACCACCTCGAAGACTTCTACGAAATCGTTGGCATCGAAATCCTCGGCGGCTACGGCCTCACCGAAACCGCCCCTATTACCCACGTTCGCCGCCCCTGGCACAACCTACGCGGCGCAGATGGCCAAGCCGTCCCCGGCACCGAAACTTTGATTGTCGATCTGGCGACTCGCCAGCCTGTACCCATCGGCACTCCCGGCCTTGTCCTCGTACGCGGCCCCCAGGTCATGCAGGGCTACTACAAAAACCCCGAAGCCACCACCAAAGCCATCGACCCCGAAGGCTGGTTCGATACAGGCGACCTTGGCCAGCTCACCGACATGGGCGACCTGATCATCACCGGCCGAGCTAAAGACACCATCGTCCTCACCAACGGCGAAAACATTGAGCCCACCCCAGTAGAAAACGCCTGCCTGCGCAGTCCATATGTGGACCAAATCATGCTCGTCGGCCAAGACCAAAAGAGCATTGGCGCACTCATCGTGCCAAACACAGAAGCCCTCGAACAGTGGGCCGCTAGCAAAGGCATCGACATCAGCGACCTCAACAGCAAACCCGTCCAAGACCTATTCAAAAAGGAACTCAAGCGCGAAGTCGCCAACCGCCCCGGCTACCGCCCCGATGAACGCGTCAGCACCTTCGTCCTGCTAGATGAGCCCTTTACCATTGAGAACGGCTTGCTGACTCAAACGATGAAGGTAAAGCGGCCTAAGGTAAGCGATCGGTATGGTGATGCGATCGCCGCCCTGTTTGCGTAATAACGCCCAATACGATAACTAATGTTGATAGGTGGGCATGTTTGCTATGCGGGTATCACTCGCATTAACGTTCTATCGTCACTTTTTTGATTAAATAGATTCTGATTAGAAAAATTTCGATTGAATTACTGACCAGTCCCCTCCAACATTATTTATTTAGACCGTCATGGATGTTTCTCAGTCTCAACTACTGCTCAAGCGTGTCGTCAATATCAAAGCAGTGGTCACCCCACTCTGGAAAGAAGAGGCTCAAAAGCAGCTGCAAAGCCAGCTCAACCAAATCGACGGTCGCCTACAGCAGCTAGAAATGCAAAGCCAGCGCATCGTCAGCGAAATGCAAAAGCAAGGTGCTAACCCTGCGGATCAAGCTGTCTCTGCGCAAATCAGCAGCGTCCAAGGCAAGCTCAACCAAGATAAAAGCCAGCTGCTTCAGCAAAAGAACCAGCTGCTTCAGCAGCTCCAGCAGGTACAAACCCTAGAGCTAGACAAAGAAGTGAGCCAGGGCCAAATCGATGGCTTCTTCCGCGTAGCCGTGGGCGACCACATGATCAAAAAAATGCAGGTAGAGATCCTCCTGCGCGACGGCATCGTTGAGGACATTCGCGGCGAAATGTAGATTGACTGGGGGGCAGTTTTGCCCCCGCATTTGCCCCCTCACTTGGACCCATGACGGGATACAATAAGTCGCTGGCAATTCACCCCAATCAGAATCGCCAGAGCGCTGTTGTTGATTAGTACCCTATCCATGATTCGCGAAGTCTTCATGCCTGCTCTCAGCTCTACTATGACTGAGGGGAAAATTGTATCTTGGGCCAAGTCCGCTGGAGACAAAGTCGAGAAGGGCGAAACCGTTGTCGTCGTTGAGTCTGACAAAGCCGACATGGATGTGGAGTCCTTTTATGAGGGCTATCTCGCGGTGATTGTGACCGAAGCTGGGGAAATGGCACAGGTAAATGATGCGATCGCCTACCTAGCAGAAACCGAGGCCGAGATAGAAGAAGCCAAACAAAAAGCCGCTAATCAGTCCAGTAGCCCAGCCGAGCCGAGCACTACACAGGCTGCCACGCCTGAGCCCGCCCCCGCTAAAACCGAGCAAGCTGTTGTAGCCGTTGCAGATGTGCAGCAGCAGGTTCGCACCGTACCCGCACCTTCTGTACCCGCCGCACAAAATGGCGCTAGCCGAGCACCCAGCCAATCCTCAGGGCGACGCATCGTTTCACCCCGCGCTCGCAAACTCGCGAAGCAATACAAAATAGACCTCGACAGCCTACAAGGCTCTGGCCCCCACGGTCGTATCGTTGCCGAAGACGTACAGCGTGCCGCTGGCCACACCCCCGCGCCAACCGCTCAGAATCAGACCGCCGCTACGGCTGCGCCCCTTACGTCCACGCCTGCTGTTACTCCTGGAGCGTCTAGAGCCGCTGCTGCACCTGCGCCCACGTCCCCTGGCGAGCTGGTGGCCTTCAACACGCTTCAACAGGCCGTCGTTCGCAACATGGACGCCAGCCTGACAGTGCCTGTATTCCGAGTCAGCTATTCCATCACGACAAACGCGCTAGATGCGCTCTACAAGCAAATCAAGCCAAAAGGCGTGACCATGACTGCGCTCCTCGCAAAAGCAGTTGCGGTCACGCTCAAAAATCATCCGGTAGTCAATGCTAGCTTTGCACCTAGCGGCATTCAGTACAGCAGCAGTATCAACATCGCCGTCGCTGTGGCCATGCCAGATGGTGGACTGATTACCCCTGTGCTGCAAGGTGCAGACCAGATGGATATCTATTCTCTGTCGCGCACTTGGAAGGATTTGGTCAAGCGATCGCGCGCCAAACAGCTCTCCCCCGAAGAGTACAACAGCGGCACCTTCACCCTCTCGAACCTCGGCATGTTCGGCGTCGATAGCTTCGATGCAATTCTCCCGCCTGGTCAAGGCTCCATCCTCGCCATCGGCGGCGCCCAGCAAAAAGTAGTCGCCACGCCTGATGGCATGATGGCGGTGCGCAAGCAAATGCGCGTAAACATGACCAGCGACCACCGCATCATCTACGGCGCAGACGGCGCAGCCTTCCTCAAAGATCTTTGTGACCTGATTGAGAATAATGCTCAGTCTTTAACGCTGTAGTCACCAAACTGATAGCAACATTGTGAAAGGACGTGCTGATTGAGGGACGTCCTTCTTTATTGTCAGTCAATAATCGAGGAAGGAAAATTACTCAGCATCCGGAGTAAGTACGAGATTGCGATAAACCTGCTCGATTGGAAAGCTAAGGTTAATGCTCTTAAGTTCTACAGTATCTCCTTCTTCATAGCTAAGAAGAAGCCAATCACCAGCGTCATTTTTGTGATACAAATCTATTTCGATACGGTGAGAGCTGACTAACAAATAGTCTCTCAAACAAGGATTGTTGCGATACATTCTGAATTTACCGCCACGGTCGTACGCCTCGGTGCTATCCGACAGGACTTCTACAATAAGGCAAGGATAAGTGATGTATTGAGTCGTCGTTTTATCTCGCTCATCGCAGGTGACACTGACATCTGGATAGGTATAGTCACTCGTTTGAGCAATATTGACTCTTAGATCTGAGTTACCTGTTTCGCAGGGGCTATCGTTTAGATGATTGAAAAATAAATTAATAAATCTGACAGAAATTAAACTGTGGTTTTTGCTACCACCGCTCATGGCATAGACATGACCATCAATATATTCATGCTTCTCTAGCTGCTTTTCTTCCCACGCAAAGTATTCTTCGGGTGTAAGTTGTAGAGCGTTTTCCTTTGCTACGATCATCAGTTGTGTTACTCCGGATCAGCCACTACGTCCTGCTAGATTCATCTTAGCGATTTATGCACGTTCCATCCGGCTCAATCACTCAGCTAGCTCGTTAATATCACTGTGCTTTGTCCAGATAATTCAATACAGCGCCATTCGACTATCGTCTTCACCATACACAGTCAAATATCTATCCGCTAGCGAATCTTGATGGCCCCAGCCGTCGGTAGCATTCTGAACAATGTCACGAGCCCTACAACGAAACATCTCTTCTAACTTATGCTGTTGAACAAAAGCCAGGGCGGCTTCAAACAAGTCTTCTGGCGCAGTGTAAAATCTTTCTGCATCGGGGCCAAATTCTGTATTGAACGAGGATGCACATTCCACATAAAACAGCATCATATCGGCGATGAGTTCGGGTTCCTTTGTCAACTTTTTGAAATCGTTGAGTGCCTTGCGAGCGACAGAAAATCTTGCACTGGGCATGCCTCTCGTTTTGCCAAAGATAAACTCTTTCTCGATGATGCTTTTGTATTTTTCAGCAACTTCCTGAACACCAGCGCCCTGTGATTGGTAATACTCTTTCACGGGCGTGAAGGTTTTGTACAGCATCGCAATTTCTTTGACGAGGTCTTCTTTGGTCTTTTGCGACAGTTGTTTTTTGAGGCTGGTGAGGGTGAGTTTGCTCATGGTTATGGGATTGGCTTTGCCTACGGCGAATCGCTACCGGCCTTATTGTAAGGTGTATATGATAAGTGGAGAGGCCGCTTAGCTTGTGGTACTTTTCACACCGATAAGTAATTTTCATTCTGGAGCAGCCAGAATGGCAGAGAGGGTATCACGGCTAACCAACTCAGAGTCTTTACCTTCATCATTAGTTGATGGGCAAGTTCGTCAGGGATGTCGATGGTGATTTGTGTCATGGCTATACCTGTTTGCACTTGAATTTGGGTTTATAGATACTTGAGGCTCTATTTTATTCAGACTGTACAACTTTGGCGACGTCTTCGATTTATGGTCGAAGTGAGATGAGGTTGTTTATTTTGCCTGTGAGCCAGGTGGAAAGGGATGAGAGATTGTTGTTTGTCTCTTGGACTTCTTCGTAGTCGTCTGAGTAGGGGAGGTTGGGGCAGGTTTTGCGGTAGGGTTCGGTGTCGCCGAGGTAGCGTCGCCATTCGCGGTGGGTGAGGTTTCGGGTGTAGTTTTGCAAAAACTGGGGACGCATCCCTGAGAGGGCAATCTAAGGACATTTGCCATCGAATCTATCGAGTCCTATGCCATCCTCCCAGCCTTTCAAATGGCGTCACTTCCAGCCAGACCTGATCTTACTGAATGTCCGCTGGTATCTCCGCTATAGCCTGAGCTACCGGGATTTGGAAGAAATGATGATGGAACGCGGCGTCAAAGTTGATCACACGACGATCTATCGATGGGTGCAGGCCTATAGCCCGGAGCTAGACAAGCGCTGTCGCCGCCACTTCAAGCCCACCAACGACTCGTGGAGGGTTACGTGAAAGTCAAAGGCGTGTGGAAATACCTCTATCGAGCCGTTGTTGATTCAGCTGGGAATACCCTGGACTTTATGCTCAGTGCAAAGCGTGATACCAAAGCAGCCAAGCGTTTTTTCAAAAGGGTGCTGAATGCCTCGCACACCATCGAACCGAGGGTGATCACGGTCGATAAGAATGCGGCCTATCCACCTGCGAACTGCCAATTCAGCGCTTGCGCTATCGCTGAATTGAAAGCCGACGAGGCTCTACCTGAAACGACGGAAACCCGTCAGAGTAAGTATTTGAATAATACGGTGGAGCAGGATCACCGCTTCATAAAACGGCGTACCAAGCCTGGTCTAGGCTTTGGCTCATTCAATACCGCCCGCCGCACGCTCAAAGGATATGAATCGATGAACATGATTCGCAAGGGGCAGATCAAAGGCGATGTCATGGGACAGATCTCATTCATCAACCAAATCTTTGGAGTCGCTGCGTAATCAGGAGGCTAACAAGGGAGTGAGTTTGTCTTGGGCAACTTTTTGCAACACTGCCAGCTATTTGCCGTCGGCGGACGCTCCATGCTGTAGACAAACCCATACAACAATCCTCTTCATCCCAGAGTCCACATAGCCCTGATATCTTCTGGAGTTGTGCCTTGCGATCGCAGAAATCGCAAACTCCTCGCCCCATCTCTTTTCGCCAATCTCCGCCCCATCTCATCACGAACCAAAGAACAATGGTAAAACTTTGGGGCTCCCCAGCCTAGCGTTCGGTACAACAAAATCTGCTTTGCGGTAGAAAGCAACAGATCTTCTCCACGCACAACTTCAGAAATCTGCATGGCATGGTCATCGGTCACAACAGCTAACTCGTAGCTCGCAAGCCCATCTCGTCGCCACACAATAAAGTCTCCAAAGTCCTCACCTGCAACAAAAGACTGTGACCCATAGTTCTCATCTTCAAACGTAATTCGCTCACCATCCGGCACTCGAAAACGCCAATTCACGACACCCGGTGCATCTACTTCTGCCCAGTCAGCGGGTCGCAGTTCTATAGGAAATATTGCCTCGCGATCGCCTTCATGTGGTGCACTTAAAGCTTGTGCCACATCCTTTCGAGAATGTGGGCTTGGATAGATTGCTCTTTTATTATTCAGCTGATGCCAAGCCTGTAAATAAAATGGGCTGCGATCGCACTGACAATACGGTCCATACTCACCCCCAACATCCGGCCCTTCCTGCCACCGAAAGCCAAACCATCGCAGATCTTCGAGCATATTGACAGTGTAGTGAGGCTTGCAGCGATCACGGTCCAAATCTTCTACCCGCAAAACCAAAGTCCCACCGCTCTGCTCCGCCCTACACTGCGCTTGCCAAAACGTTCGCGCATGACCCAAGTGAAGGTGACCTGTTGGCGTAGGGGCTAACCGTCCTCGATACACTTTAGACATTTTTACCTCAGCAGTTAATTTGAGCGATGTACCATCCCAGTTCATCTATGCAACGTAACGCGTTAATTAGCCAGAGTCATTACACGTTCTATCCATACTGAACTTTTTTATCTGAGGCGTTAATTCGAAGACTTAAATAGTGACTATTGATATCTCATTGTCTGTCAGTATTTAGTCACAACTAACAAGCTCAAAACCAACAGAAACTTCACATACTTATCATCTTTGCAACAGCGTGTAACAGTTTTCAAGAAAAACTTGCTTGAAAGTCAGCCTAAGCTGTTAAGTATTACCACTGATAGCTTCCTCGCTTATTTGACACGGTGTCACTCAGAACGCAACGCAACTGATTTAGCCTGGCAATTTCTATCGCAGTTTTTGGCTTCAAGCCGTCTCATTTCAATCAGGAGGATCAAACGTATACAAGCTTCAAAAAGCTAAATAAACTATTCCAAAAGGTAACCTGTGATAATGAAAAAATCCCCTTTCTCAACAACCATCGCTTGCCTACTCGCCACAACATCTCTGATGCTTGGCAACAGCAATTCCTCCAAGGCCGGCCCCCTCCATACTAACGGGCACCACCACCCTCACCCAGCCGTTCAAACCGCTTTTGATGACTCAGGGCTAGCGCTCACGCAATCGCTTCAAGATGTTCGCTACCAAGAGCTGTCAGCCTCAGTTCAGGGCTTCCTAGACCTACTCGATGCCGACCAGCTCGCCACTGTCCTTTTGCCTTTCGATGCCCCTTACCGGACTCGCAATTTCTGCTACGTGCTGGCCCGCTGCAATGACGAGTACGTGCTCCGCATCGCCGATCTCAACTCGCAACAAAAGGTCGCACTCAACAACGTACTGATGAAAGCCTTTAGCGGTGCAGGTTATTCACGAGCGATTCAAACCATCAACAATGAATGGCTGATCGAAGAGATGGAAAATGCTCACCGGGCCGACCCTGAAAACTATCCTACAGTAGGCAGCCCACTCGTAGCCAGCTGGCCACCCCCACCAAATCGCAATGCACCTATTTTCTACATTGCTTTCTTTGGGGAGCCCACTTCTATGGAACCCTGGGGACTGCGCTTTGAAGGCCACCACCTCAGCCTCAATCTCACCTTTGGCGGCGAAGGCGAGCAGCCCACCGTCAACACCTTACCGGTATTCTTTGGCTCTAGCCCGACCATCGTGCCAGAAAGCCCACCTGCTGTAGAAGGAGAAGCCTACCTCTATCCCAGATGGCAATCTCAAGAAGGCCAACAAATGCTGTTGCGTGAGGCTTGGCTGGGTCGATCTTTCCTCCAGACTTTAGATGAAACAACTCTAGAAAGTGGAGCATGGTCAGAACTTCCTGATGTTGTTTTAGCGGGCGGTGCTGAAGTACCACTAGATGCAGACAGCTTTTTGGTAGGCAAGAGCGCGGGTATTGCTGTGGCTGAATTGAGCGATTTACAACAAACCCTCCTATGGGAGTTTGCGCTGGAGTTTTTGCAGATGCAGGCTAATCACACGGTTGATTTAGAGGCCGTTAAGGCTGATTTGGCAACGTCTCGCGTCTGGTGGTTTGGTGGTATTGAAGATGAAGAGGCCGACTTTTATATCCGTGTGCAGAGCGATCGGTATTTAGTTGAGCTGCTACAGTCCAACACTTTCGGCGTCGTTAGTGAAGTTGCTTCCAACCATGTGCATGCCTCCTTCAGAGACCTCACTAACGACTGGGACTATGACGCTTTGGGCGCGCACTTGCACGAGCATCATCCGGAGTTTGCGGTCTATTCAGAAGAATCCAATCCATAGTGATCGCTTTATTATCGCTCATTTCATAAAGCGAGCGATAGTTTTGAGGTCTGTTATTTTTTGAGGTCTATTATTTGTCGATGTTTTACAAACGCGGGTAAATAACAGACCTCGATCTAATCTTCAATGTTGTTGACTTGCAAAAAATTATCTGGAATCTTCGCTGTTTTTTGAGCCACTAGAGCAAAGTAGTATAGCGGCACGCCCTCTATAGAAAGACGGTGGCGGTAGCGTTCGAGGTGATGGATGTCTAGATATTCAGAGAAAATAAGCTCGCGGATAAACCGAGAGAATCCAGACGTATCTGCATTATCCAAAAACGATTCTTTGATATTGAAAGCCACCCATCCGCCTACTTCAACAAACTGCAAGGCCTGAAAAAATGCATTAGGCGGAATATCGCCAAACCCCAATGCTGCGACTGATGTAAGGCAGTCAATTGACCAGCTAGAAATCTCTTCTTCTAGCTCTGGCTTGAGGTGGGTAAAGTCAGCAACATAGTACTCATCGTAAACGCCAGGGCGATCGCGATCACACGCGGCCTTCGCTTCGGGGATAATATCTGCACCAACCAGGCGTGACACGCCATAGCGCTTCATAATCTCACCCATCATGCCGTTGCCAGCGCCCAAGTCAAGCACACGCATCTCAGAAAAATTTTGGGCGCTGGCGTCTAGGGCAAGGTTTAGCAGCTCGCCAACTTTTTGAGGAGAGGTACACTTCAGGCGATCGTAAAAGAGTTGCTCATACAGCCCAGGCCGTAGATAGATTTGGCTATAGTCATGAAACCGAAGCTTGTGGCGTTCTTGCCCTTCAATCACCTGGAAGGTAACTTCGTCTTGACCTAGCTGGTTAGCATCGTGTTGTGGAAATCGAATTCGGTGTCTGCTGAGCATAAGCCTATTATTCCAACCCTGTAGTCAAATCTACGCACTAACTAGAGAAATAACATCTTGCTAGCCGCTATGGCAAATGTCGCCTACCTCACTGCGTTAGGATAGTAGGCAATGCTACGTTAATTTTTTGAACGTTTCGTTGGCTTATAATCGCCACCCGAGCCGTACTTCAGCGCATCTCTTCTACGGTCGGCATAGTACTGTTTTTTCTCTGTCGTTCGACGAACGTCTACCGTTTCTTCCATGCTGTTGAAAAAGTTGTAGCTGCCAAGAGAAAGGAAGTGTTTGGCCCAAGATGCAATCGCGCCCACGCCCACCTGCGGCAAAATACTCGCGACCAAAGCAGGATGCCGCGTCGACGTTCGCAACATTGTTTTTGCCAGCGCTGGAAACTGAACAACATCTTGCAGAAAGGGCCTTAGCACCTCATCACCTAATGCATCCATATCAGCAAAAATAGTGGAAAGAACATTGTTGATCTTATTAGGTGGTAACGTTTGGTCCACGCCCACGCTCATCGATTTTTGAAAGAGCCAAGTGCCCGAAAGATTTGGCTGATAGGGCTGCAACTGCCCCCGCGCTTTGCTATCGAGCAAGTCAGCCTGCAAGGCATCGTCAATGCCTGTCGTCAGGCGTTCTAGATGGCGCACCATTGCGCCAAAGCCGCCAAAACTGAGTGGAGACTGGCTTCCACTGCTATCTCCCACTGCTAGCGTACGGTCCCACTCATACTGTAGCGGACTGTCTTTGTAGCAAGGGAAAAAGCCAAATAGCGCACGAACAATCTCAAGCTGTTCAAGTGTGACGTCCTGATAGTCCGGTAACAGCGTAAAGTAATCTTCAAAGAAACTCTCCAGACTCGGTCTACTGGGGTCAGCATCCAAGTAAGTAAACATGTATGTCGTACGACCATCGCGGGCCGGAAAGGCTTCCCAAAAGTACTGACACTGGTTTTGAATTGGGGTAAACGAAGCGATCAAATCGCCGGTTGTGTTGTTGTCGTACCCTTTCGCACAGGTGCCCATTACCATACACACGGCATCTGGTTTTTCACCCTTGCGAGCCTGCTGCACGATCGGGGAAAAGTGACCCATTGCGTCAATTAGCAGCCTTGCAGTTAGCGCAGCGTTTTCCGCATTGCCAGTCTGAATCGCTACACCGTTGGCATGAATCTTCGCCGACTTGAAAGGCGTATGCTCAAGCAGCGTTCCACCACCTGCTAAAAACCTTTGTTTGAGCTGTTCTAGCAAGGAAACCGGATCGACTCCAATGTTGAGAACATCTTCTACCCAGAGTTCATCACCGCCGTTGAAAGTAATACGGGCAGGGTTGTATTGAGAAGCGATCGCATCCTCTAAGCCCACCTCACTCAGCAACCCCATCTGCAAAAATACGGTCAGCTCTCGCTGTGAAATATTCCACTCTTGGTCTCGTCCTCGCAGCTCACCACGCTCCAGTAGCGCAACCTTCCACCCACGCCCCACCAAAGCCGCCCCTAACAAAATGCCAAGCGTGCCACCGCAAATCACCACGTCATAATCTATCTCCTCTAACGGGCTAGATTGTTCGGTGATGACCGCTGGGACACTTCGCTGGCCAGATTTATAGCGGCTCCATAGCTCATCGGCCTTGCCAAGGCCAATATATGGATTGCCAGCGATACGGGATAGAATTTGTTCGGTTTTATTCATCCTCCCAGTATAGAAACAAACGCATTCGTTAGAACATTTGCTGACACGTCCTGGTTTTCTATCGTCCCAATCGCATCATTGGGTCATCTTCAACAATCAAAGCCCTAAGCACCGTTGTCTCTCTCTCAACTACATCCTAGTAAAGCACTCGCTAGGAGTAAGAGGGAGCAAGGGGAGAGGGGGAGCAGGGACGAGTGTGTTCATAGACATTCTCCCCTGCGCCCTCTCTCCCTCTCTCCTGTAGGCTGTTATTAGGATTGAAACAGGAATAAAACAGCCATGACACAAATCGGAGTAGCCGTCATTGGAACCGGCTTCGGGCAAAAGGTTCATATTCCTGGCTTGCAAGCACACCACCGCACAGAAGTCGTCGCCATTTGGAACCGTGACTCGGCCAAAGCCCAAACCGTCGCGGATGCAAACAATATTCCGCTCGCTACCAACGACCTCTCCAAAATTCTCAGCAACGACAGCGTTCAGGCCGTCACCCTTGCCACACCACCTTTTGCCCACTACGACATGGCCAAGGACATCATCACCGCTGGCAAGCATCTCCTGCTCGAAAAACCCGTCACCATCTCCGTAGAAGAAGCCGAGCACTTACAGCAGCTCGCCAGCGAAAACAACGTTATTGTCATCCCCGACTTCGAGTTTCGCTTCATTCCTGCCTGGCAGCACTTCGCCGAACTCCTTGGGCAAGGCATCGTCGGAAAAAAGCGCCTCGTAAAGGTTGATTGGATTGCCTCCAGTCGCGCTAGCTCTCAGCGTGCTTGGAACTGGTATGCGCAAAAAGAACTTGGCGGCGGTGCGCTTGGCTCTATTGGCTCTCACACATTCGACTATGTGAACTGGCTCTTTGGCCCTGCTACCAGTATCAGCGCTACGCTCAGCACCTCCATTCCTCAGCGGCCAGATCCTGACACGGGAGAACTAAAGCCGGTTGATTCTGATGATGTGTGTGCGATCGCCCTTACCCTTGCTGACGATACCCTCTGCCAAATTACCCTCAGCGCCGTCAGCTACGCCGGGCGCGGCCACTTTATCGAAGTCTACGGCGACAAAGGCACCCTCATCATCGGCAACCCCAGCCAAAAAGACTACGTCAACGGCTTCAAAGTATTCGCCAGCGAACTCGGCGGAGAACTACAAGAAATTCCAACCCCCGAAAAATTTGCCTTCCCACAGCTCTACGCCGATGGCCGTACAGCCCCCTTCGTCCGCGTTGTTGACCATTGGGTAAATTGCATCGATGCAGGCACACCGAGCGCACCCGCCATGCCCGAAGGTATCTATTCACAAAGGCTCATGGACCTCACGCATCGCTCCAATCAGAGTAAAACCCAAATTACAGTGCCACCGGTTTAGTCAGTTCAGAGAAAAAATGGCACTGGCATACATCAGCGGCATTGCAGAGATTTTGCTCGGTGCAGAGTTAGTGCGACCAGCAATCTTGTCCGAAGACACAAAACAAAAGGACGTCACCGAATTCTCAGTGACGTCCTTTCAACGTAACGGTGTCAATAGCTATCGGTCGACAGAGCCCATAATAATATCCACACTGCCCAAGATTGGCATAATATCTGCAAGCTTCACGCCCTTGAGCAAATTCGGCAGAATTTGGAGATTGTTGAAGTCTGCCGCGCGAATCTTCCAGCGCCAAGGGAAGACGTTGTCTTCACCGATGATATAGACACCCACTTCGCCCTTGCCCGTTTCAACACGGACGTAGTGCTCACCTTCAGGAATCTTGAACGTGGGCGCAATCTTCTTACCCGCAAACTGATAGTCAAAGTCATTCCATTCAGACTTAGGACCACCGGCCATCCGCTTTGCTTCTAGGTTCTCAAAAGGTCCACCGGGCAGCTGCTTCATCGCTTGGCGAATAATCTTTACCGACTCGCGCATTTCATTAATGCGCACAATGTAGCGAGCAAAGCAATCCCCCTCGGTGGCCCACTGCACGTCCCAGTCGAGTTCGTCGTAGCACTCGTAATGGTCTACCTTACGCAAATCCCACTTCACACCAGAAGCCCGCAGCATAGGACCAGAACAGCCCCAGTTAATCGCGTCTTCGCGAGACATGGTGCCCACACCTTCTACACGGCGACGGAAGATGGGGTTATCAGTGATGAGCTTTTCGTACTCATCGACTTTGGGCATGAAATAGTCGCAAAAGTCTTCACACTTGTCGATCCAGCCGTAGGGTAAATCAGCAGCAACGCCACCCACACGAAAATAGTTGTTGTTAATGAGGCGCGCACCAGAAGCCGCTTCCCACAGGTCGTAAATCAGCTCGCGCTCACGGAAGATATAGAAAAAGGGCGTCGTCGCACCACAGTCAGCCATGAATGGCCCAAGCCAAAGCAGGTGGTTCGCAATCCGGTTTAGCTCCAGCATGATCATGCGGATGTAGCTAGCCCGGCGCGGTACCGGGATATCTGCGAGTTTCTCTGGCGCGTTTACCGTAATCGCTTCGTTGAACATGCCAGCAGCGTAGTCCCAACGGCTGACGTAGGGCACAAACATTACATTCGTACGGCTCTCGGCAATTTTTTCCATGCCACGGTGCAGATAGCCAATCACTGGCTCACAGTCAATCACATTCTCGCCATCGAGGGTAACGATGAGCCTGAGCACCCCGTGCATGGAGGGATGGTGTGGGCCCATGTTGATGACCATGGGTTCGGTTTTGGTTTGCAGCGTAGCCATTGCGTAGGAGACTTCCTTGTGCGGGTTTCATCTAGTGGCTCTATTGTCGTACGTTTACTCTAAAGATTCAACGT
>ERZ1740070.370-NODE-370-length-31660-cov-6.052017_pt1 | contig 31660 bp, 29 predicted proteins | sample MGYA00581734_ERZ1740070 | MGnify/ENA primary metagenome ERZ1740070 (study PRJEB43018, sample SAMN04849744) | marine metagenome | isolation source: floating plastic debris | place: Pacific Ocean | collected 2008-09-01 | study: EMG produced TPA metagenomics assembly...
CATTTTCCAGCTTCTCAGGTTTCCACCACTGAACAACTGGGCCCGGCATATTCGATTTTCCATCTCCTGTGCTCCGTTCCCATGGGTACTGGCTTTGAATCTGCTCATATACTTCAGCGTCTATGGTGAAGTGCAGCCAAATGGCTGGGTCGAACAAAGGCACCTCGTCTTGGCTATGGAGAACCTCGACCGATGTGGGGATAGGTGATTGCACGACTGCCTGAAACAATTCCTGACCCGAGCGAGGTTCAAGGGATTCACAGCCAGTAATGGTAGTGCCAAAGGCGAGTGCAACAGCCAGGAAGGCATTGCGTTTTCTCCCAAAATTCATAGTAAGGCTCTTATTCTGTATAGGATGAAGACTGTATCAGCAGCAAAGGCCCAAAAAGATGAGTCTGAACAGGGACGGCATTGAAATCATTCAGAACTATCGTCAGCGAGCTGCTTCACTACTTCTGTACCAGTCAGTATTCACCAGCGACATTGGCCGATCTCTGCTTGCTCTTTTAGAGACCTTCACCACCGAAGACCCTATTTCCTGCTCCCAAGCATACGGACACTGGTTTTCTGCCCTCGCCACTCATCAGCAAAGCTGGCAGCAGCACCTCACCGCTCAAATCCTCGTGACTGACAACGCCTTCTCTCAGCAGGCTCAGCATCTTCCCCATAGCATCACGGCAGATACCCTGACAGAACGCATCTCTCCCAGCATTCTCGCTGCCGCCGAACATGACTTCGCCATTCTGCACGACTTTCACCAGCTGTCCGCCGAACAAATAAGCCAATGGCTCGGTGAACTGTCCTCCTCTTCAGCCCCACCTTCTACTGCCAAAACGCCCAACCCCCGGTGGCTGAGCGTAGCCGAAGCCGCAACCCACTATCGCACCCACGGCGTCGGCATCTTCGGCCAGTTCATTGCATTCCGCTGGCAAAACAATCCCGACCGCTCTAGTAATCAGATCGGTGCTCAACTCATTGGCATCCCCACGCCCGATCCTATTCAGCTAAGCCAGCTCGTTGCCTACGACCACCCCAAGCAGCAGCTTATTCAAAATACAGAATCTCTCTTACGCGGCTACACCGCTCAAAACGTATTGCTCTATGGCAGCAGAGGTGCCGGCAAATCCTCTCTCGTAAAAGCGCTGCTCAATGAATACAAAGATAAAGGTCTTCGCCTTATCGAAGTCCCAAAGTCTCATCTGCAAAACCTGCCACAAATCATCGGTCCGCTCAGCCACGTGCCCCAAAAGTTCATTATCTTCGTAGACGATCTCTCATTTGAAGAAGATGACGAAGCCTTCAAATCACTCAAAGTCGTCCTCGAAGGAGGGGTGACAGCCAGGCCACAGAACGTCGTTGTATACGCAACATCTAACCGTCGCCATCTCGTGCGTGAGTTCTTTGATGATCGACCAAAGCCCAAAGATGCGGATGAGATTCAGTAGTGGGATACGGTGCAGGAAAAGCTTTCGTTTAGCGACAGATTTGGCCTTACACTCACCTTTCCCCCCGCCGACCAGTCCACCTATCTCACCATTGTCCGTCAGCTAGCTACGCAAGCAGGCCTTACCCTAGAAGCCGAAAATCTCGACTGGCGCGCTCGGCAGTGGGCCACTCGCCACAACGGTCGCTCTGGCCGCACCGCTCGTCAATTTGTTGACTTTCTCACTGCAGAGCAAGGTGACTAAACCCGCTGAAACCGCTACCTTAAATAAGCCAACCTCACACACCACATTTTCATGGCGACCTCTCCAGCACTGCAAACCGTTACCCTCGGTCCCAAGGGGCCAACAGTACCTGCGCTCGGTCTTGGTACTTGGTCGTGGGGAGACTCTATCTTTTGGCAATACGGCGGAGCCTACGGTGCAGACGAAGTGCAAGAAGCGTTCAATGCTTCGGTGAGCGCAGGTGTAAACTTCCTCGATACGGCAGAAGTTTACGGGCTAGGAAAGTCTGAAGAGCTGATAGGCCAGTTCATGCAAAAAAGCGACAAAGATGTAGTCGTGGCCACTAAGTACATGCCTGTGCCCTGGCGCTTCGGCGCGCAAGCCGTTGCAGATGCGCTCACAGCCAGCCTTAAACGACTCAAGCTTCCTTCTATTGCTCTTTACCAAGTTCACTGGCCCTTCGACTTCTTCATCGGTCAAGAAACCCTCATGAACGCCCTCGCCGACGAAGTGCAGCAGGGCCGCATCCAAGCCATCGGCGTCAGCAACTACTCTGCCAAGCAAATGCGCGAAGCCCACAGTTACCTGGCTGCCAGAGGCATCCCCCTTGCTGTCAACCAGGTACAGTACTCCCTCCTCCATCGCAATATAGAAACCAATGGTGTCATGGAAGCTGCCCGAAACTTAGAAGTGACCATTTTGGCCTATAGTCCGCTGGCGCAGGGTTTGCTAACAGGTAAGTACACCGTGGGTAGCGACCTACAGCCAGCAGGTGCCCGCAGGCTCGATCCCAAGTTCAATAAAAAAGGCCTACAGAAAATTGACCCCGTCCTTGCCGCGCTGCAATCGATTGGCGAAGCGCATGGTAAAACTCAAGTGCAGGTGGCCCTAAATTGGCTGATTGCGAAGGGCAATGTTGTGCCGATTCCCGGTGCTAAGAATGCGAGGCAAGCGGAGCAGAATGCAGGTGCTTTAGGCTGGGAAATGGCCGAAACAGAACTTCAACAGCTGGATAATATTTCTGCACCTTGGCTCAAATAGCCTTTTGCTTGTAGTCAGAGGCTTCAGGTAAAATGTAGAGAATGATGTCCTTTCGGCTTTGAAGGTAGCTTAGTAATTGTGAAGTTGGAAGTTGAAGTGTCTGAACAGGACTTGATTGAGCTAGGGAAAGAAGCGCTTGAGAAAGAAATGCAGGCCAGTATCAAGCGGCTTCGGTTACGAAACTCTTTCAACCAGCTATCTAAGAAAATTCGAGAGACCTGGAACGAGAAAGACTATTTCAAAGAAGTTGACTTAGCTCGTAAGGAAGCTTGGGAGATCTATCGTAAAGAGATAGGGCTCTAGCCAATGAAATTGGTTGTTGATTCCAACATAGTTTTCTCTGCTCTGATAAGCGCCAGAAGCATATATCTAGAAATCTTTGAAGCGACTGATGTTTATGTGCCTGATTTTATCTTTGTAGAGATGGCTAGATACGAAACGCGCATTCGGCAGCAGACAGAGCTTGAAGACGCTCTCAAGTTATTCACACAAGATTTGTTTGCAAATATTACGGTGATTCCAAATATAGCTATTGCGTCTGGAAGCTTCATGAAAGCGCACAGCCTATGTGCAAATATCGATCCAGAAGATATTCCGTTTGTTGCACTAAGCATCGATCTAGATATGCCTTTGTGGAGGAACGACAAAAAATTAAGAGAAGGTCTCCGAGCTAAGGGATATACAAGTGTCGTTGGCAACTCGGATGTTTTCGACCTGTTTGTGTAATTTCAGAGGCTATTTCCCGACGTTGATCCAGCTTCCTTTCTGGTTGAGTGAATTGGATAATGCAACAAGCACTGATACCAGACTGGTACCTACTTCACCTGAAGAAAGCACTGAATGCTGGCTGTTTTGCATGCAGAGAACAAAGTGATCGCATACCTGCTTTAAGGGCTCTGAACGTGGCACTGAGAGAGCTCGAGTTTCTACGTTCTGTGGTGTAAACCAGCCATCTTTCTCTGAAAAATCACCACATTGTTGGCTGAGCGGCATTTCTGAATTCATTTCATCGAAGATGAGAGTGCCGCGATCGCCCACAACACAAAGCCGTCTCTGCTTATCCGGGTTGGCCCAGCAAAGGTGAACTGTGGCCTGAAATCCGCTGGGATACTGCAATCGACACCAGACGACATCAGCTAATCCGTTCGGAGAAAGTGGCGTCGTCACATCGGGCTGAAGCCAACTGCTGCCCTGTGCCTGTACCTGTGTGGGGCTTTCGCCAAGCCAGTGGTTGAAAATGGAGATGTCGTGAATGGCAAGATCCCAGAGGGCATCGACGTCGCGGCGGACGGGGCCGAGATGGGTGCGGGTGGCGTAGCCGTAGCGAGGGGTGCCGATGGATGAGAGGGCGGATTTTCCTGCGGTTACTGCGCTGTGAAATAAGTAGGTGTGGTCGATGACGAGCTGCTTTTGATGCATGGCAGCTAGGTTGCACAGTGCCTGTGAACTGGCTGTATCTAGCGTGAGGGGTTTTTCGGCGAGAACGTGTAGGCCTTGTTTGAGTGCGGCTTCGATGAGGGTGTAGTGAGTTGCCGCAGGCGTTGCGATGACGCAGGCTTGTATGCCTTCTAGCGCGATCGCAGCTTGCCAATCACTCATCAACTCAATCGAGTCATCTAGCTCACGTCGCAAAGTTTGCAGTCGCTGCGTTGAAGCTTCTACCACGGCCCGCAGCCGCACCTGAGGATGGGCCAATAGATTGCGCAGGAGATGAGTGCCCCAGCGCCCCGCACCGAACAGAACCAAGTCAATCGGAGCTGTGTGGCTAGGAGGCTGCGTCATTATTTTCTGTGGTGTGAAATTGTGGTATTTAGCGTGATAGGAAGGGTAGATGCTGGAGATTACCTCTTAATATCAAGGATTCCCGTTTTGAGAGGGTTCTTTGAGCGACGCTTTCAATTTTCCAAAGGCTTCTTTGGCGGCGGCTTGCTCAGCCATTTTCATGGAGCGGCCTTTGCCTTCTCCCCACAGCTGCTCTTGAAACCAGGCCTGGGCGGCAAAGCGTTCTTCATCACCGTGGGTTTGGCTGATTTCTGTGACTTGATAGGTAGGCAGCGACTTGTGATGCGACTGGGTGAGTTCTTGTAGGGCCGCTTTATAGTTTTGCCGGGCGGGGTCTGTGCGTAGGGTGTGGGTGAGCTTAGCGAAGTGAGGATCGAGCCACGGGCGGATGAGGCTGAGGTTACCGGCGCTGAGATACAGTGCGCCTAGGAGGGCTTCGAAGGTGTCTGCTAATCGGGAGTCTGTGCCGGCTTTGTCCCCAGCAGCACTGCGAGACAGAATGAGGTAGCGGCGGAGATCGTATTGCTTTGCGAGGGTTGCGAGAATGCGATCGCTCACAATTTGCGATCGCACTGCCGACATATCTCCCAGCGCCATCTCTGGATACGTCTCCATCAAAAACTCAGCCGCTGCCAGCCGCAGCGCCGCATCGCCCAAAAACTCCAGCTTTTCATTATTTGTGGTTGCCGAGCTAGAAATATCAACCAGCGCTAGCCGTAGTAAATCGTGTCGAACGGCAGTAGGCGCAATGTTGAGCTGAGTGAGCAGCGGTTCAATATCAGAAACGTGAGGTGCAATGTTGTGATCTGTCATGGACGCTGAAGCGTTGGCTGGGAAATGGAATCACGGAGCAAAAGAAGCTAGAGCTGGACCTAAGCCGGGTTCTGTTCTTGTCGGCCTGACGGCTACCAAGGTGGTTATCTATCTGGGACGCCTGTTACCAAACGCCTCAAGCGGCACACAATTGTCGGAGCGGGTAAAAAGTCAACCCTTGCTCCTCGGCCTTGCACCCAACCGGGGTTTACCTGGCCAGTACCTCTCGATACTGCCGGTGCGCTCTTACCGCACCCTTGCACCCTTACCTGTGATAGTCACCTACCCATCGGCGGTATGTTTCTGTGGCACTCTCCTCACGGTCGCCCGCACTGGGCGTTACCCAGCAAGTGTGACTTTTCGGGAGCCCGGACTTTCCTCAGGCAATTGCGGAGGGCTGTGCCGAAGCATAGTCTCCGCTGCCCGCAACCACTGAGCCAACTCTAGAGATATAGTGTATCGCTTCGAGTCCTCCTCACATCAAGCGCTTTTTAGGGAGATTCTCTGCCTGGCTTTATGGCGAGCTCAGTTGTTTTTGCCTTTGCCACACAGTGTGTCTGCTACTAGCCTTCTCCTGTGTTTCCCCAGAACCAGCTGCCCTCCGGTTTGTTGCGCTTGCCAAAGCGTCGCAACAGCCATCGCAGCGGCGGTAGGGCAATTTTATCGGGCTCAATTTCGAGCGTGAAAACAAACGGGACTAATAGATTGATGAGTTCTTCGTTGGGTTCGGTCACTCGCTTGATGCCAATCATGAGATCAAGGGTGTAGAGCGGCTGGATATTTTTTTCATCGGTCGTTGGGTCGCTAACCTGCGAAAACTCTATGCGCTCCTCTAGGTTGACGAGCACGTCGCCCAGTTCCATGCGATCGCTCTCGGGGCTATAGAAGTAATTCTTTTCGATGGTGACATCCGAACTCATAGAGCGCTGCGGATTGACCACACTGAAAATTTGAGGCTGAGACAGGTCACGCGGCATATTGGGCGTGCTGCGGATAACGCGATTACTGTCGTTAAACATCTCAATCGAGCTGTGGTCCCAGTTAATGTAAATCTGCATGTCGCTGGTTTCGTTGTTAACGAATACAGATAGATACGAAATCGGTCTGAGCCTTTGCTGACCAGTGGGCGTGACTCGAATGGAAATCTTCTCTGACAAGAGGGCCAAAATACCGGCTTCACTAACCCCCATACTCTTGAGTTTGATCGCGTCAGGAGCCTTCAGCGTCTCCTTAGGCGTGCCCTTGCCAACCGAGAGCTTCAGCACAGTGTAGGTCAGCTTGCCTTTGCCGAAGCTCATTTCGTCGGCAGCGGCTTTGATGTGGCTAGCATCTTCTTTCTGGTGGTCGAGCTGTGTTTGGGTTTGGTCAGCTAAAATATCCTTCTTTACGTGGATGATGACCCGGTCTTCCAGCTTCTTTTCCAGTGACAGCGCCATCTGGTAAAGAACATAAAACACGACTAGAAAGTAAACGAATAGAAGTAGCGTGTCCATAGCGATCGAAAGGGAGCCCGAATTGCTCATAAGCTTACACCGATCTAGCCTAAAAACGGACAGCTCCTAGGTTTGGTGCGCCAAAGGTGGCCGTTCATTCAGCACTTTTTGATACGCCGTTTTTAGTCAATGCCAAAAACGCTACGTCTATATGTTTGGTTACATTGCTACATGTTTACAAATATTGATTCTAATAATTCAAACCTGTGACCGCTCTATTCGGTGCACTGCCTTGATCCCCGCAAAGGCTCTGGAAAGGCCCTGTCTTCAATGTTCTAATGCTAGAACGTCTAAACGTGTGAGAGCTGCGATCGCCCTCAAAGTATCTTTTTTAACGGTGAGGTAGGGTTAACACTGCCTACTTTGGGGGGCACTTTGTTCTAGAATTTATTTATACGAAACGCGTTTGGTTATCGATAGCTTTAGGTCTTTTTCTTGAGGTCTTTATGGTGATTTGGTTGCCTTTTAATCAGAATTATACGCATCAAAAAATGTGCGCCCACGGAGAGATGCTTTTCATTCTTTGAAATATTAGAGTGAATGTAGCTTGAAAAACAGGAATCGGCGACAAAAAGCCTGTTGATACCTTGGACGAACATCTATCAGAAGAGTGTCCAAAGACGCCCAAAATAAAGTAAAGCCCCTTACTAGTGAAGGCGTCATCAGCCACAAATGATAAAGAATTTGTTTAGTACGGAAAGCACTTTCTTTATCGAGATTTAAGCAAGAGGAGAGAACAGATGAAACGCTCAATGAGAGCCTTGGTAAAAGCACCCCAGAAAGCGCTCAGGCCCTTTTTATTCGCAGCTGTAATCGCATTGGGCGGTAGTGGCCTCGCTGCCACCGTAGCCCCAAACGCAGCGTTGGCTGCCAATCCTGCTGACATTGCTCAGCTGCTAGAGACAGGTGTTTGCAAAGGCTGCGATCTCACCAACGCGGACCTCACAGGCGAGCACTTGATTGGTGCAGATTTACGAGAAGCTGACCTGACAGGTACGCAGCTGTCCTATGCCAATTTAGAAGGTGCAGACCTGACAGGTGCAATACTGGTCAACACTGATTTAACCGGTGCATTTTTAACCAATGCATCGCTAGACGATACAACAATTGAGAACGTTAGCTTGGCCGGGGCTACGCTTATCTATACTAGTCTTGAAGGCGCGGACGTCGGTCCTGTGGACTTGGCAGGTGCAGAAGTTTTGAATACGCCAATTAGTGTTGGTGGCAGCTACGAAGAATAGATTCTTTGGCTGCTACGAGAAAATAGCTTTTGCCGTAGAATTTACTGCGATAAGGCTCACGGTGTAAGCACAATGAAAGAGCCGGTGATCGCTAGTGATCACCGGCTCTTTTGTGATGAGTATCAACGCTTAGTCTTTGGGTTTACGGTGCTTGCTGAATAGCCGTAGACGCGCGATAGGTTAGTGGCGAACTAGTTCTTGACGAGGGTGCTTCACCGCTATAGCTAAGGGTGATGCCTTCAGCCGTTTTTTCGTAGATCCATTGGGTGCCTGGGCAAACTACAGACTCTGAGCTATTCAAGGACTGAGGCCACTGCTGGTGAACTTTGAAGTAGGTTTGAGCTTCGTCGACCAAGGTATTTAGCTCTGCTGAAAGTGATACGTCGGCGGCTGTCGCCAGAGGTGAGTAGGAAATGTCGTACTTTGCTTTAAATGGATTCCATGCGGCGTACTCGATAGTGGGTGTTTGTGACCGGTCACAGATATTTTGCTGTGCGATCGCTTGAAAGTTCTCTTCTAGCACGGCAGCGCGATCGCTCAAGGACAGCTGCATCATTGCCTTGGGAAAGAACTTTGGAAAAGGGTGGATAATAGCGGCTTTAATCGCATCGCTATTAGAGTCATGATTGAGTTGTTGTAACATGCTGCGACCGACCTGGCGGTTGTCTCTTATTACGCTTTCCAGCATAGTTTGGGCATAGCTCTCAGGTGCGATTTCTGTAGAGACAGCCGTGCCAAACCGCTGGACTACCAGCTGTGGTCGCAGCATTATGTAGCTGTAAAGTTGGTAAAGCAGGAGTGGACTGCTGCCTAACCCAGTCTGCAAATTTTGTGCGGCTTGAAGATAGTCCTGGGCTTCATTCGTTTGCCCAGCCTGGATGTGTAGTATGCTGCGCGCGGTTAGCATCTGATGTAGTTTTATTGTATTCCAGTGCTGAGGCAGTACCGTGTCATAGCCCGCCGCCGAGTCAAATGCCCAAACGGGTGCTGGCATCTCTGTGAGCAGCGTCTTAATGTCTGCTAAGTGTGTCTCCTGCGCTTGAATGTAGGCGACAACTTCTTCTGGTACGGCGGGCAGCGGCGCAGATTCTGTCAGTAAAAGCGTTTCGTTGAAGTAGTCATTCAGAGCCTCGCTCAGCACCTCATTGACAGCATAGATACTGTTGTCAATGTCATCGTTTGGGTTGTCAATGAGCGCTGACGGCCCGATTTGCATGGCGATGAGTTTTTCATCTAGCCGGGCCACTGTTTCATTGGCCGCAATATCTTGAAGATCCGCGAGGTGAGTATTGAGCGCTGCGATTTGCTTCGTGCTTTGCTGCTGCGCAAATACTTTGAGCCCAACTGTTGCACTGAGCAGAACGGCGATGGCAACACCGCCACTAATAGAGAGCTTTTTCGCCTTTGAAATCATCACTGTTTAAGAAATACAACTTTCTCGTATTTTTCCCAGCGAGGCTAGCGGCGGATGTCCGTGTTTTTCGCTATTGATGGCTCGTGAGTTTATCTGGAAAAGGCTGTGGAGGTAGTGAGCCTTCTGTACAAATACGAAGCCAGCCCAACAGACCAGAGATAGCGAGTAAACTATGAATATTGCAAAAGGACACGGCTGTGGTTGCTAAATTTCGATGGAAGTCTTCAGACCTAGATCTGCTGCCTAAAGATGGAAAGCGCTACGAGATCATTGATGGAGAACTACTCGTGACTCACGCACCACACTGGGGGCATCAAAAGACATGCGGTCGCATTTTTTCTGCTTTAGATGCTTGGTCTTTATCAACTAAGCTGGGTGAAGCTTCCATTTGTCCTGGTGTTCTGTTTACAGATGCAGATAACGTCATACCCGACGTGGTTTGGGTTGAGAAAAATCGTTTGTCAGCAGTTCTAGATGACTCAGGGCACTTAATTGCAGCTCCAGATCTAGCGGTAGAGGTACTGTCTTTAGGTGCAGATAACATCAGGCGAGATAGAAATCTCAAGCTCAGGCTTTACTCGGCTCAGGGTGTTCGAGAGTATTGGATCTTAGATTGGCGACTCAAGCAAGTAAGCGTGTATAGACGAGAGAATTCTCAGTTAGTCCTAGTGGTGACATTGCAAGTAGGCGACATTTTGACCAGCCCTATTCTCCCTAGCTTTGAGTATTCATTGGAACAGCTATTTGCTTGACTGCTTGATGGACATGGCAGCATGAAGCTACGCGATCGCTAAAACCTCTGTGATTTTGCCTCTTTTGCTGGCTTTGGAATTAATTGAGCGCGCAGCGGTGATGGTTTCTACTCGAAAGCTCTTGTATAAATCGCGAATAAACGGACAGTCAGAGTTGGAGGTTAAGACCTGTACTTTGCGCTGAGCAAGCTGCTTCATCAATTCTTTCAGCTCAGTTTGCTGTTCTATGCCGAAGCGGTATCGACTGTAGGCGGTGAATTTACTGGTGTCACTAAGCGGATGATAAGGCGGGTCGAAGTAGACAAAGTCTTCTGCACTGGTTGCGCGCTCTGCAATGGCAGTAAAGGGTCGCTCAGAGATGTCAGCGATTTGCAGTGCGGCTGACGCTGGACGAAGGAGATCAGGCGCGCAGATTTTAGGATTTTTGTAGCGGCCTATCGGTACGTTGAATAGGCCTTTTGAGTTTTCGCGGTACAAGCCGTTGAAGCAGGTTTTGTTGAGGTAAATGAAGCGAGCGGCGCGGGCGACGGGGGCGGTTTGAAGCTGTGCGCGCACCTCGTAATAATGCGTTTTATCATGTAGCTCTTGATGCCTTAACAGCTGCTCTATTAGCTCTTCTACTCGGTCGCGTACGCAGGTGTATACATTTACTAGCTCGGGGTTGAGGTCGCTCAAGAACGCCTTTTTTTCCTGCGAGTGCAGCTGAGGTGCCAGATGAAAAAACAGCGCCCCGCCGCCTAAAAACGGTTCGTGGTAGCGGGTGTAGTCTGTCGGTAAAAAAGGTTTGTACTGATCGATTAAGCGCGACTTTCCGCCTGCCCATTTGATGAAAGGGCGGGCCATCGTGACAGTAAAGTCAGAGTCAGATGAAAGCAGTGAGGGAGAAGACATTGCTAAACTCTACCGTTTTCTTTGCATGACTGGCTGAGTTCTCCTGGTAGATGCATTTGATGTAGACGCCTTAGATAAGGCGCAGATGTATTGGCTAAAGATGTATTGCCTGTGAGCTTTCATCAATATCTCTTGCGGTAGAATAGAGCCTATGCGCGTTTAAGACTCCTTCCTATTTGTTTTTTGCTCTGTTTACGATTTCACCGTTATGCAAGAATTTTTCGCCAATGTCTCTCGCTACCCTCGCTACCTCATTAGCTTTTCCCTTGGTGTTTTCTACAACGCAGTAGAGCCTTTGGTGCCTTTGCTCAAGCGGCCCTCAACTGCGATCGCACTTGTAAGCGCCGTCGTTGCCTCCTTTATTGGTCTTGTTTTCACAATGCAGGCAATGCTGGGGCTTTCGTAATCACATTGCGTTCATGTCGCAGCAGATGGACCGAGCCATAGGACGCCGACCAGATGCCCCCTTTTTCAACTATCTTCTGATTACTTATGGCTACTAGTAGACGAGTCGCAAAGGTCTCAGCCTCTATCAAACGTGAAGTCAGCCAAATGCTGCTGAACGATATCAAAGATGACCGCGTTGGCGCTGGCATGGTCAGTATCACCGATGTCGATGTCGCCGGAGACTTGCAGCACGCCAAAATATTTGTGAGCATTTACGGCACTGATGAAGCCAAGGCAGAAACAATGGCTGGCTTGCAGGCGGCGGAAGGCTACGTGCGCCGTCAGCTGGGTCAGCGCATGAAGCTAAGGCGCACGCCAGAAGTCACCTTCAAAGAAGACCGTTCATTTGACTTGGCGACAAACGTGCTGAATGTGCTCAATCAGATTAGTGCTGAGCGCAAAGCCGGCGATTCGATTGATGCTCAAGATCTAGGCGATATTGAGACGCCATAGGCTTAGGCTTTCAGGCTCTACTTTCAGGCTTGTCAGATTCTGGTTCCCCTTATCAAGGGGAACCGCAAGGGAGGGGTTCCTGGTGTATATCGTAATCACCGAGACCCCTCCGTTGGTTCCCCTTACGAAGGGGCACCGCTTTAGGTGGGTGCCCATAATCGCAGATGCTTTCTTCACGCCTCCCTAGTCCAGATATGCTCACGCTCGAAGAGCAAGTCGCCCAAATGATGGTGGTGCGCACCACTGGCCATTTGTTCGATCACGAGGTGGAATATCCCCAGTGGGAGTCGAAAAACGATGATCTTCAAAGAGTCTTAGCACTGGGAATTGGCGGTGTTATTTTGCTTGGCGGTAGCGCAGCAGAAGTGGGCGTACGTACGCAGCAGCTGCAAGGCTGGGCCAAGTATCCTCTCCTCATGGCCGCAGATATTGAAGAAGGGGTGGGTCAGCGCTTTAGCGGTGCGACTTGGTTTGCGCCACCAATGGCCCTAGGCGAAATTGCGAAGCGCGACATGCCTTTGGCGCTGAAGCTTTCTCGGCAGATGGGCGCTGCAACAGCGCAGGAAGCAACGGCAATTGGGCTGAATTGGCTGCTCGGACCAGTCGTTGATATCAACAACAATCCGGCGAATCCTGTGATCAACGTTCGTTCTTTTGGCGAAGAGGCGGAGGTTGTTGCCGAGCTGACGGGCGCATTTATTGCCGGAACCAGCGATAGCTCAGCGGGTTCTCAAGTGCTGACTTCGGCAAAGCATTTTCCAGGGCATGGCGATACAGATGTTGATTCTCACTTGAGTTTGCCGGTCGTAAATCATGACTTTGAACGTTTGCAGGCCGTGGAACTAGTGCCTTTTGTGAAGGCGATCGCATCCGGCGTAGACAGTGTCATGACGGCTCACCTTCAGCTGCCAAAAATAGATCCTGACCAACCCTCAACTTTTTCCAAAGTCACCCTCAGCGGTTTACTGCGTCACGACCTAGGCTTTGACGGCTTGATCGTGACTGATGCTTTGGTGATGGGCGGTATTACTCAGCGGTATGGTCCCTATGAGGCGGCGGTGCTGGCTGTGGAAGCTGGGGCTGATATTTTGCTGATGCCTGAAGACGTGGAAGGATGCATTACGGCAGTTTGCGATGCGGTGAAGGCCGGACGAATTGCGCCAGCGGTGATTTTGCGAGCGGTGGAACGCATTTGGCGCGCCAAGCACAAGATTGCAGATGTGATGGTGACAGACGGTCTTTCTCGCCATGCGTGGCAGCATTACGCGGTGCCGCCCGTTCAGCCTGAGCTGATGGCAACTGATGAAATTCAATCGCTGGCTGCGGAGATTTTGCGCAGCTCGCAGCAGGTGAGCTATGCGCCGTCTCAATCACTGAGTCAGGTGATTAGCGGGCCGCTGATGCCGGGGCAAAATATTGTGCTGGTAGATGATGTTTTGCAGTGCCGGTTTTTGAATCGGACTGCGCCTGCGGTTACCGTGCCGACCGCTCAGGGCTACAGGCTAGAGCTGCTGGATGCTCGCAGTGCAGATGTTTCTCGGCTGAAGACGGATGTAATGTCGCTGGTGCAGCTGTTTATTCGAGGAAATCCGTTTAAGAGTAGTGGAGGCTTGAGTGCGATCGCTAATCGAATCATCAAAGCACTCGGCAGCAACGTACAGGCAGTTGTGATCTACGGTAGCCCCTATGTGTGGCAGGAAATTCAACCTCTGTTGCCAGAAGGAACGCCTTGCGTGTTTACGTATGGGCAAATGAAAATGGCACAGGCGATCGCGCTACAACCTCTACTGAATCCGAACAAAAAGGTACTAGCTGTAAGCGCTTTGGATGGTTCTTTTACAGATTGATTGGTTTAGCTTGAGTTTTGTCGTTCGTGGAATTGTCTAGATCCAAATCATCAAATCTACCCAAAGACCTGGAATAGGTTTTCTTTCAATGGTAGATACATCAAGAATCACTTGATTAGTTCTGTTGAAAAAACCATAGAAGGCTGCTCTATGAAAAAGCTTACTACTCTACTCACTGTCTTATCTTCTGTTTTTGTATTAGCAGTTTGCGCTAATCCTAGTGCTTCGGCTAGCAGCTCCGATAATTCATTACCTGCCAATAACTCTCCTCAGACGACAACAAAAGAAGGAGACATTACGAGCTAAGAGAGTGCGGGGAACTTGGAAGCTACTAATCCACTCGGCTGTGAGCCTGCTAATAGTGTGAGTAACAACAGCTCAGCTGCCGATATTGTGTCAGGCGCAGTAGCTTGTGTAGAAGAAGAGAGATTTGATGATGCCGCAGACTTGGTGATGGTGTCGAGTGCTTTCGCCTTGTTCGACACACAGAGAGTTGCAGATAAAACAGCTCACGGTGCTTTGCAGGCACTATATGCAGAAGCTTTTGGTAGTCTGCCAGAAGAGAAAGCTAGCCAGCTGAACGACAGTATTAACGAAATGAGCCCAGACAATACTCGCGCTCAGGCCATCTGTGAATACTTGGCTGACTCCGAACCGCCTGCCTATTTCCCTGGCTACATGGTCTCGCATGGGATGGGTGCGTTTTCGAGTGAGCCGCAGGAGCCCTTGGTGGAAGGGTTTGATGAAGATGCAGCCTGGGTGCGATCGCTAGATTTCATCAACTGCAATGAGATCTAGCTCGACACTTGTTGCAATCATAGTATTGACTATCATCGAAACAAGCTGGCTGAAACCTTGAATCGTTCAGCTAGGATGCTAACTTGTGTTTCGTTAATAGCCTGACTTCCAGAGACGATACCTGAAACTTCCTACAAAATGTCCTTTCGCTTTTGCTGCCATAGGCTTACGCTCAAGCAAACTAGGCTATGTACACATAGTATCGCCCAATTCAGCATTAGGTTTTCCCAGGTAGCATCGTAGGTGGTAGACCCTTCAAATGGAAGCGTTACGCCTGGTAAGGCTTCTGGCACCATTGCGTTTACATCTAGCACGGCGGCGTAGGCTCCGATAGACCAGCGACTGTTCATAATCCAGGAGATAAAACGGGCTGGCCCTTCAATGTCGAACAGAATGCCGGAGAAGATGATCTGAGGAATTAAAATTAGGGGCAGCGCACTGTTGGCCTGGGTTGGGTTCTTCACGAAAGAAGAGATCATTAGACCTAAGCTGGTGCTAGCCAACAATGTTAAAAATGTGGTGACAAATAGCCCAGCCCACCAGGGAATAAGCTCTGGCTGTGGGCCTTCAAATGCCAGCACAATCATGATCATCAACAGAATGGCCTGGATGACAGCAAGCCCAGCGTGAATGGAGAACTTGGAAGCTAGATAGGGGATAAGCCTAAGATTTACCAATCGCTCACGCAAATAAATGTTGGCTTCGCGGACGATGGCTTGGGCTGTACCAGAGAGACCTACCCAAATGGTGGCGCAGGTGAAGACGAACAATACGCGTAGAGCGAGCGGTGCCTGCGAAGCATCGAGATCGGCTGCAACAGTGGGTGGTTCGGCTAGGGGTGACTGATCGGGGAGGGCGAGGCGGATGAGGATGACGCCGACAGGGCCGGTGAGGAAGAGGAGAAGGAGGCTGAAGCGATCGCGTCCCACCAGCGTCAAATACCGCCGCGCCAAAATAATCCATTGCCGAATCGAAGAGGTCTTTTGCCGCTTCGGCTTTTCTCCAGGCGCATTCACCTGAGAGGCACTCAATACGGTCTGCACATATTGTTGATGATCGGGCGAGGTCAAAAACTTTTGGCTCCACTGGGAGACATTTTGCGATCGCTGCGCATCATCCAACCCTTCGTCGAGCTTGATGTAGATATCTGCAAAGTACTTGAAGTCTGGGGCGGGTGCCTCAAAAAAGGTCATGGCGTTGTTCGGTGGCCCGAAGTAACAGAGCTGCCCGCCGCTACCCATGAAGGCTACGCGGTCGCACACTTCCAGGTTAGAAGTCGCATGCGTTACTAGCACAATCGTGCGCCCTTCATTTGCCAGCTCCCGCAGCAGCTGCATCATCTTTTTATCGAGCCCAGGGTCTAGTCCAGAGGTTGGCTCATCGAGGAAGAACAGCTTCGGATTTGCCAGCAGCTCTACCGCAATGCTCACCCGCTTGCGCTGACCGCCACTGAGCTGAGCGACCACCGTGTGCTGCACGTGGCTCAGCTTTACCTGTTCTAGCGTTCGCCGCACGGCTTCAGGAATATCTGTATCTGGTGGTAATCGCAGTTCGCAGGCGTAGGAGAGCACTTCCTCTACTGTCAAATTTGTATGGACGATATCGTCCTGCGGTACGTAGCCAATCTCAGAGCGATACAAATCAAAGTTCTGGCGCAGATCGTCTCCATTAATGAGTACCGTTCCCGACGTGGTGGGTGCGATGCCCAGCAGCGTTTTCATCAGCGTTGATTTGCCCGCGCCACTGCCGCCCACAATCGCGACGAGCTGCCCTGGCTCAATTGCGAGCGACACATCGTTGAGAATTACTTTTTCGGTGTTAGCGTACTTCACCTTACGCACTAGGTTGAGCGCGTCGATGCGGATTTTGTCGCCCTTGTCGAAAATCTCTAGGATTTCGTTGCGAAAGACCAGGGTGAAGGGCCCGATTTGGATGATGTCGCCATCTTGCAGAGGGCGGGCAGTTGTGATGCGTTTGCGGTTGAGATAGGTGCCGTTGGTGGAGCGATCGCGCAACACATATCCCCCATTTTCCTTTGTGACAGATGAATGGTGGCGAGAGACCGAAGGGGCATCTAGGGTCATGGCGATCGCACCCGGCACTCCGCTCAAGTCTCGCCCCAGAGCGACTTCAGAAGACACCGAACGCAAGTTGAGCCTAAGCTGGCTAGCATTTGCCGTCATCGGCACGCTAGGCTTCAGCACATAGTTCAGCAAAATCATATTCTGCGGATTTTGCCCGATTTGCAGCTGTGCGTTTTGGTCAAGCAGTAGCCCCGGCTGGGTTTGCACCCGCGTATGCTTGATAAAGAGTCCGTTGGTACTCGGCTTAGCTCGCCCATCGCCATCGAGAATTCGGTACTGCGCGCCCTCTCGTTGCAACACTACATGCCGCCCAGAAATCACACTCCAGCCATCTTCGGGAATCAATAAATCCGCCCACCCCCGGTCTCTGCCCAGCCGGTGAACGTCCTGTGTTAGGTCAAACCGAAGTAGCTGGCCTTGATTATTAAGCTCAATGTATGGACCAGTCAGTACGGTCGGTGAAGAAGAACGGGGCATCGTCTGTGCTTTTAGTGGGCGGAATTGCTTAAGGACTGTCGAGACTGTAATAGCACGAGAGTTGTAATGGCAAATGCTGTGCTAGGTCTATTTCAGCTTATTGCAAGCTACTTTCTCTCGTCTGTCTAAAGATGTAGACAAAATAAAGCTCATCAATAGTTTGTCTGGCATAAAGAAAAAGTTCAGTACAATCTTCTGACGTTCAGCGCTTCTGTTTGGAAAATGATGCTGCCGATGTGTTTATTTCCAAAGTACGGGTGGGCCTACTACAAGTGGGATTAAATTTTATTGGTTCAGTCTCTTTTATCTAAACTCTTATCGATGAGGAAATAATTCTGATGTCCTCTGACAACACTACGCAGCCGCATTCCAATCCGTCTATAAACGATCAGCTGGGCACACCGCCCCTCGTTATGCTTAGCAACCGGTATAAGGTGCTAAATATTTTGGGCGATGGGGGCTTTGGCAAAACATTCTTAGTCGAAGACACTCATATGCCGTCGAATAAGCGGTGTGTACTCAAGCAGCTGAAGCCGATTCACGATAAGCCCGAGCTGCACCAAATGGTGCAAGATCGCTTTCAGCGTGAAGCGGCCACTCTCGAAACATTGGGTGAAGCGCACGATCAAATTCCGCGCCTGTTTGCTTACTTTCCCGAAGATGATCAGTTCTACCTGGTAGAAGAATGGGTGGAAGGCCTGACGCTGACGCAAAAAGTGCATAAAGAAGGCCCGCTGAGCGAGGCGACTGTACAGGCGATTATCACTCACCTATTGCCGGTGATTGCCTTTATTCACAGCAAAAAGATTGTGCACCGAGATATTAAGCCAGACAACATTATTTTGCGAGCTTACGACGGTATGCCCGTCCTCATTGACTTTGGTGCAGTCAAAGAAACGATGAAAACCATTATGAATACGGGTGAGCAAAGCACCCATTCCATTGTGGTTGGTACCCCTGGCTACATGCCTAGCGAGCAACTTTCTGGGCGGCCCATCTACGCCAGCGACATTTACAGCTTAGGCATGACGGCTATCTTCTTGCTTACCGGCAAAATTCCCCAGGAGCTAAATACCAATCCGCAAACCGGCTCTCTTAGCTGGCGAGAGCACGCGCCGGGCCTTAGCACAGGCTTCGCCAACTTCCTCGACTGCGCGACGCACATGAGCCCCCAAAGTCGCTTCTCCACTGTGCAAGACATGCAGTCTGTACTCAACACCCTGACGATGGGACAAATGAGCACTGAGGTAGCTACAAGTGTGGCTCAAAGCAGCAATCAGGCTTTGCCGCCAACGATGGCTCCTACTTCTCCGCAGCCTAACTCTTCTCAAACCGTGATTTCATCTAGGCCAATGGTGGGCGGCGGTGCGATCGCAACCCCATCTGCCAGCAGCACTTACTCTGAAATCAATACGGCTATGGTGGCTCCTATTGCTGGGTCGCCAACCGTGAATCAGCCTGGAGCTGGTTCATACCCACAGCCAGCAACAGCTGCTGCACAGTCTTCTTCCCAGTGGAAAGGCGCTGTGATTGTCGGCGGAATGGTGGGTCTTAGTGTATTGATTGCTGCTTTGGGCATGACCGGAGGGGTGTCGACTGTGCGGGGTAGTGAGGATAGTGGCAGCGATACAGCCGGTGAGGTCGCGACAGAAATTACGCCTACAGAAGAAGGGCCTGATTCGGACGTTGGTAATTCCGACAGTACACCGACAGATACTGACCAGTCGGATACCGATGAGGACACAGAAGATACGGCCACGCAGACGACACCTGTAGTACAACCGACTACTGCGCCTGTAACCCCTACACCGACAGCTGCTCCTGGGGCAAACGGTACGGTTGTTGGCCAAAGCGGCGGTAAAAATATTCGCTCTGGTGCAGGGACTGGCTTCGGCGTAGTTGCCTCTGTGCAGACCGGAAACCGTATTCAGGTAATTGATCGCTCGACCGATTCGGAAGGCTACCCCTGGTAGCGTGTGGTTACGCCGTCGGGCGCTAGAGGATGGATCGCTGGGCAGCTGATTCAAATCGATGGCGATGCAGCGCCGACTCGTCCGGTTCCCACACCTACGCCTACGCCCAAACCCACAACGCCAGTAGATAGAACCAACGCTACGATTGTGAGTCAGGAGTCTGGCAGTAAAAACATTCGCTCAGGGCCAGGAACGAACTATGACACTCAGCATGTTGCCTACCCAGGCGATCGCATCGTCATTCTCGATAGCGACACCGATTCTGGCGGCTACACCTGGTACCAAGTCTCCTTCCCTGATTCCGGCGCTCAAGGCTGGATTGCTAGTCAGCTAGTCAGAAGAGACTAATCACTCCAGCAGCCATATTATTTCAGTTGCTTTCAACTGCTAAATCGTCCGTGCGTCTCATCTTTTGTAGGCCTGTTGGCTTTACCCTTTTGTCCATGAAGCTATTTCACCGACTTCCAAGGCCATATCAGTACGTATTGATCTCTATTGCGACGGCAGTCACGATAGTTTTTGTGGGCCTTTTTGTTAATGCGCTGCTTCCTGCCCCAGACGTTGCAAGCTCCTCGTCAAACGTCGGAGCCGCTTCAGGTATCTCTGTCACTCCAATTGGTTCTGACCGTTCCGTGAACACGACCGACGCCCCCTCGTCTGCTGCCTCTCCCAGTACAACTCCTCCCAAAGACGCCGTTTCTGCGTCCCCTTCAGATTCGCCAACTTCATCGGCAGCCCGTGTTCCTACTCCTAGTGACATTGATGCTTACGCCGAGCCCTACGATGACCTAGCGGTTACGACCGATTCATTTAGCGTTAAATACAATCACTTTCCCTATGAGGAAGCGGACCCTGCCAGATTGGAGTCAGTTGGGCTATTTATCCGTGAATCTTACGAGCGAGAAGAAAGCCTAGACTACGAAGCCACCGATGCTTTTGCTCAGATGAAAGCCGCCGCCGCCGCTGAAGGTGTCCTCCTGATGCCAATCTCAGGCTTTCGTACCTTTGCGCGTCAAGCGGAGCTATTTGCCAAGCAAACTGAAAAGCTGGGTAGTGAACTTGCCGCCGCAGAACTGAGTGCGCCTCCCGGTCACAGCGAGCACCATACCGGCTACGCCATCGATATTGGCGACGTCAACATCCCCGATGCAGATATCAAATATTCTTTTGAAAATACCCCAGCTTACGCCTGGCTAGTCGCCAACGCACGTAGCTACGGCTTCGAGCAGTCTTTTCCCTACAACAATCAGCAGGGTGTCAGCTTTGAGCCCTGGCACTGGCGCTATGTGGGGTCTCCTAGAGCCAGTAATATTTTTATCAACAGCCGGTCTGCTTTCCCCGCGCCATAGGCCAAATCACATTCCCATCGTCGCGTAGCCAGAATCGACGTACACAACCTGTCCGGTAATACCGCTAGCCAAATCGCTACTGAGGAACGTAGCCGTGTTGCCTACTTCTGTCTGAGTAACTGTGCGACGCAAGGGGGCGACTTCTTCTACATGGTGAATCATGTCGAGGATGCCGCCGATGGCTGAGGATGCAAGGGTACGGATAGGACCAGCGGAGATGCCGTTGACACGAATGTTTTGAGGGCCAAGGTCAGCGGCCAAGTAACGGACGCTCATCTCTAGCGCTGCTTTGGCCACACCCATGACGTTGTAGTTTGGCACGACGCGGACGCCGCCTAAGTAGGTGAGCGTGACGATGCTGCCGCCTTCTGGCATCAGATCTTTTGCGCCTTGTGCCAGGCGGGTGAGGGAGTAGGCGCTAACGCTAAGCGCCAAGTCAAATCCAGCGCGGGACGTATCGCTAAAAGCACCCGTAAGATCGTCTCGGTTCGCAAAGGCTAAGCAGTGGATGAGAATGTCGAAGCTGCCCCACTTTTCTTTGACGGTGTCGAAGAGCGTGTTGACCTGGTCATCGTCTTGGACGTTGCACGGAAGGAATAGGGTGGGATTGAGCGGCTCGGTGAGTTTTTTTACCTTGCCCTCGGCACGGCCTCTGTCATCGGGGAGGTAGGTGACGCCGATTTCTGCGCCGGCTGCATGGAGCTGTTGAGCAATGCCCCAGGCAATGGATTTGTTGTTTGCAATACCTGTTACAAGGGCTTTCTTTCCGGTCAGATCTAGCATGTCTCTCTTTATCTGTTGAAGAATAGGTGTGTATCACCAAGCCATAGGAGCATACTGAAAAATGGGGATCGCCGGGTAGAGGTTGATTAACTTTAGATAGAGAATAATTCATCCGCACTTTGCCGCCTGTGGAAGAGCCGCCTGGGGAAGATAGATAGCTCAACACACTGCTTAGTCGTAGGCAATCAGGGTGTACGGGTATCGATAGAATGCGCTTTTCGGTGTAATTGCGCTAGCGTGGGGATAGAATCGAGCAAATATGTCATAGTCCATATGCTGTATTTACATTGAAACTTTTGCGAATATTAAGCGGTTTACGTCGATTTAGTAGCCAGAAATACAAAACGCTCTGATGTGCATGGGTTTTATTATTAGTGGGCCTAGTTAGAGTCTCATGACATTATTCCGATGACATTATTCCGATGACATTAACTCCGATGCCACAAATGGAGTGATTGGATTTGCCCACTGCGTGCTCCATTGTGCGTACCGTTATCCCTTCTCAGTTTTTGAAGCTATGGTCTCAACTCCTCACTCGCCTATTGCTGATGTCTTTCGCACGTTGTCTGGTGGCAATTTGCCCCCGGTTATCGATTCTTACGAGCGCAATAAAACGATCTTCTTCCCAGGTGATCCAGCTGAGCGAGTTTATTTTTTGACCAAGGGTGCGGTGAAACTGTCGCGTGTGTATGAGGCGGGTGAAGAAATTACGGTGGCGCTGCTGCGTGAAAATAGCGTATTTGGTGTTTTGTCTTTGATTACAGGCGATAGATCCGATCGCTTCTACCATGCAGTCGCCTTTACGCCTGTAGAGCTAATTTCGATTCAGGCTGACCAGATGAGCCAGGCCCTAAAGGAGAATCCAGAACTGTCGGCGATGATGCTGCGGGGCTTGTCATCACGGATTTTGCAAACGGAGATGATGATTGAAACGCTGGCCCACCGAGATATGGGGTCGCGGCTAGTGAGCTTTTTGCTCATCCTTTGTCGGGACTTTGGGATCCCGAGCAGTGAGGGAATTACGGTGGATTTGAAGCTGTCTCATCAGGCGATCGCAGAAGCCATTGGCTCCACACGGGTAACGGTGACCCGTCTCCTCGGCGACCTGCGCGAGCAAAGCATGATCTCTATTCACAAGAAGAAAATCACGGTTCACGATCCGGTGACGCTCTCTCAGCAGTTTACTTAGACATAGGGTATGAATTAGGGAATAAGGAGAGATAGTGACTAGGAAGAGGCAATCAGTTATATCCTGTTCTGTAAGAACGGGCACTACCTGCTCCAAGATGGCTCCGGCAGTGATGAATGACTGGATTTGTATTACTTTTTGCGGTGGCCTGCTTGGGCGGTGTGATTGCCACAGTGGGCGATCGCATTGGAATGAAGGTGGGCAAGTCCAGGCTCAGCCTTTTTAACTTACGGCCCCGTCAAACTGCGACGCTAGTGAGCGTTGCCACCGGGATGGTGGCCTCTTTTTCTACGCTGATGCTGCTCATTGCTCTCGATGGCCAGCTGAGAAAAGGTCTCTTCAGCCTCGATGAAATTCAGCAGGATCTCTCCCAGGCCCAGGCCGACTTAGAATCTACCAGGTCTGAGAAAGACGTTGCCCAGAGCAATTTAGAAGCGTCAACCAAGCTTCAGGAAGAAGCCCAATTGCGCCTCAGAGAAACCAACCGTTCTTTACGCAGCGCGGCTGCCCGCGAAGAAGAAATCTTAGCCAGCCTAGGCGATACCCAAGAGCAGCTAGAAATAGTATCTGAGCAAGCCGGTAGCCTGCGCGATGAAATCTTTGGCCTGCGCGACGAACGCCAAGCCCTAGTCGATGAGCAGGCCACTGTCCGAGCCCAAATCGCTCAGCGTGATCAAGAAATTGCCCAGCGTAACGAAGAACTCGCCGCGCAGAGTGAAACGCTCAAGCTCAGTACCGAAGAACTCCAAGCGCGCAACCAACAGATCGCTGAGCGCGAGCAGGAAATTGTGGTGCAAGAAGCGCGTCTAGAAGAGCTTCAGGTGCAGCAGAGATTTTTGGACCAGCAAATCGCCCAGCTAGAAAACGACTTTGACAGCCTGCGCCTCGGCAACCTGGCAATTCGGCGAGGCGAGAACCTCGAAGTGATTCTCGCCCGATCAAATACAGAAGAAGCCGCACGATTGGCCGTAGAATCAGCCCTCCTGAGGGCGAACAGAAACGCTTTGCGAGAAATTTGGCCCGGCCTTCAAGAAGCGAACGACTTCGCCCTTGTTTTTGATCCTGCAGAGCTACGGGAGATTGTAGATACTACTTTTGATGAGAGAACCTACGCCATCATTGTCTCCTCAGCTGCAAACTATGTGGTAGACGAACCCTGTGTCAACGACATTATCAATCGCAGCGGTGAGCCCTGCCTTTTGGTTAATGTGCGAGCCGTCGTCAACGAAGTGCTCTACGGTACTGGCTCGCTTGTCTCCTCCGTACAGCTAGAGCCCAGCGACCTCACCGCCGATAACTTGCGCGAACGGGTGGCCGCCCTCACTGCCCGCGCTGAGCTACAGGCCGAGAGGCGAGGCGTCATTTACCCTAGCCCTCTGGTCGCCAGGCGTCAGTCAAACGCGGTCAATATCTTTCGCAATCGCGTAGAAGCCTACGGCAGGCCAATAGAGCTACAGGCGATCGCCAGCCAGCCGATTTACACGCTAGGCCCTGTGTTTTTAGAATTAACCGCTGTTGAAAATGGTCGAGTTCTGTTCCGTACCTTTATGGAAACTCAGCCCCCAGAAAGAGGCTGATAGGGTTGGAGCGGATGGCATCGGTGAGCAGCTGACATAGGCATTCTCAAATCTTCACGGGTAGAGATAAAACGCGCTATGTATGAGAGTACTCACTCAGAAAAAATAACGAAATCTCAAATTTGATGAGCGTTTGAGACAGAAATCTGACAAAACCTTGCGGATGTTTGCTAGATCCTAAAAAATTAAGCAAATCTTTTATTTACTGTCTAGAATAAATCAGCAGTTCTAGCGCACGCATTAACTTCCTTCCAGAAGTCCACATTAGCGGTTTCGATTTGCTCGCCTCTGAACTGACCTATCTCAGCGGTTCTCGTTTTCCCTGAGCCTGCACCTTAACGTCAATGAGTCTTTTGGCCACCAGTGGGTCTTTTGGCAAATGATGTTGCTGCCCCCTTCGGGCAAGGCATTGCTGCCCTTTTTGGCAAGTACGCTATCGCCGATCGCTGTGCCTCCTTACTCACCCGCTATTGGATCCCTCTTATGAAGTTTGAAGATATCTATCAATTTTTTGAAGATCCGCCGCCAGTGTATCTCAACAAAGAGCTGGCTGTTTGCTACGTGCTTTCAGTGCTTATTCGCCATGACTCGTACGGTACTGAGCTGATTCATGCGATTGAAAAAGACTATCCGAGCTATCGCCTATCAGATACGGTTCTCTACAGCGCCTTGAAGTTTTTAGAGAACCAGGCTGCGATTATGGGCTATTGGAAAAAGGTAGAAGGCCGTGGTCGCCCTAGACGCATGTACAGGCTCAGACCCGATTGGCAAATGAAGGCCCGTGAGCTAGCCGACCTATGGCAGCGCTATATGGTGGGTCAGCAAAAGGTAGGCCAGCAAAAGCATCAGGCTGCCCCAACCCGTGTGGCTGCGGCCGAGATGAAGTACGCAGGTTCATAGCTGAGCCTCCACCTGATAAAACGACAAACGCTAAGGCGATCGCCTTAGCGTTTTTTTATGAGCGATTCCTACGACTGCTAAACTTAAAAGCGATACGGTTGCTACCGCTCCTGTTGTTTTTCCCAAATTAGGCCTTTGTTTTTAACCGACCCGATCTTCTACCCTTTTGCTGACTGCGCTGATGGTGATTGGGCTAGTCTTTTTTATTCGTGCCTCTACCAAAGATCGTATCGAGGTCATGCAGTTTGGCTCTACGCAGTCGGCTGAGCCGTTGCGCCAAGATGTGATCAATCACTTTCAAAGCCGAGCCTATCGCCAAATTGAGTCGGTGCCAGCTGAAGATGACTCAGCTGAGGTCTGGACAGCCGACGCGATTACAGTGGCGGGCCTGGTGAGCCCCAGCGTGTTTATGGCGGTTTTCCTTTCTGCGCTGGCAGCTGTTGGGTTCGCCTGCTTGGCACTCGTTATAGCTGTGCTGCTACCAGGATGGGGTAAGTTGTTTTTTGGGTTGGTCGCGGCGTCGCCACTGGCAGGGTTGTTTTACTGGCGGAAATCTAGCCGACCTGAGAAGGTTGTTTTCAAGGTTGAAACATCTGAGTCGAGTCAGAAAGAGCTATCTTCTCGGCTAATTGTGAAAGGGCACCGAGATGAGCTAGCAGAACTTAAAACTGCCTTTGCGCCAGTATTGCGAGCCTGGCAGCCTTGAACAACTCTCTTGAACAACTCCATAGAGCAATAACATTATAGAGCGATAACATTCTTGAAAATAAACACAAAAGAGGCAGGGTGGATTGATATCCATCCTGCCTTTAATTATCGAAGGGCATAGCAATGCAAGTGCCCCTACGATGGTTTGATCTTGTTCTTGAAGGGTGTCGTCGTACCAGTAATGAAAACTAGCTAGAGACAGCCATTTCCTCTTCTTCTTCACTCATGAGAAGGCGGAGGCTGGGGAACAAAAAGTGATTTTCTTCAACGTACTGAGCGCCAAAGAGGCCTTTCTCAGCCCAGAAGTAACGATCAGTGGTATGCTCATTACGCTTTACAAGTAACAAAGCAGGTGGGCAAATACCCTGCGCATGAATGTAGTTGCGAGCAGCTGTAACGGGCTTCTCTTCTCCGCTCTCAATGCTGAATTGAGGAACTGCTTCTAAAATGCGACGTCCTTCCAGGCGACGACGGCTCTTCCGCTTACGTCTTCGTGCCAAATTACTTTCCTCCAGTACATTTGTCTATCAAATAGCTGTTTAGATGTAGCAGTAGCTACAAAAAAAGCTTAGACTTTGCAAAATATATCAGGTACGACTTAGAATTTCAAGTTGATTTAAAGGTTCAAACATTGTTTGTATGGTCGGCAGTTAGTCGCTGCTCGCCATGCGTGTCAGCACTTTCGTCGAATTTAAACGCTAAAACCTAAGGGCGATAAGTTAGAAGTTTGTAACAAACTTAACACTTTGAGAGGTGAGCCCTGCTTCTTCCTAGGTTTTACGGACAAGCTTCGAGTGGTCGCATGAGGTCGACTTAATTAGATAGCCTGGAGGACTAGTTAGTGTGAAGGGCGGGCTCACTTTTGCGATATAACAAAATGACTGTTGGTTTATTTCTTTTGAAGACGGTTTGTGACAGCGATTGCTAGCCCAGAATTTGTGTCGCTTTGTCAGGCTCAGCTGCGGTTGCTCACGCAGCAGATGTCCGGCTCTTCGGCGGCCGTTTATATTGCGGATATGACTGGGCAGATGGCAGATGCTGCTTGGGCGGGAAGGCAGCGCAATGAGCCCAATTTTGTCCCGGTGGTGAGCTATCCGGAGCCGGTAGAGCGCTGGATCGAAAACTTTGCGCGGGCTACGGCTTGGGCCGCAGATGCTGGCCCACTCGCGCTGATGCCGGGCGCTGACGTTGATGAGGCTGCAATAAAAGAGCCGGAGAAGGATTTACGAAAAGAGCCAGAAGACTATCCATCAGAAGACTATCAATCAGAAGACTGTCAAGAAGGCAGCTCCGACTGGCCACAAACATTGCAACCCGACCGGCAGCTGGTGGTACCCATGGTGTATGCGGACGTAGTGGTAGGGCTGATGGTGGCGATTCGGCGCGATCGCGCTTGGGATAGTGAAGAACGTCACTACATGGATAGCGTGGCACAGTCGCTGGCAGCTGGCTGCGTACTGGAGCAGCGGACGCAGTGGCTACAGAGCCAAATAGCCGATAAGCGTGATTTGCAGAGCCGTCAGTCAGAAATCTTTCACAATCTATTGCACCAGTTCCGCAATCCTTTGACCGCTGTGACAACTTTTGGCCAGCTGCTAGTCCGTCGCTTGGAGCCGGAAGATCCCAACCAAAAAATTGCGACCGGTATTGTGCGTGAAAGTAAGCGCTTACGAGAAATGGTCGCCCACTTTGATGAAACGGTGGCGATTGGCGATGCTGACTTGGCTACAGAGCCCGTTGGCGTCCTGAGCTTGCCAGCTTCTCCCAGAAAGCTGCTTCCTGGGCGTGAGACAGCTAGCGAGAGAGATGCAGCGCTACCTATGAGGGATGAAGCGCCCTTTACTACAAGTGCGTCAGATATGAGTGCGTCAGAAAGTTCTCTAGATGACCTGAACAGCTCAGAAGCCTTGCCTGTGGTGGATGCTGACTCAGCGGTCGATGGGTTGGCCCCGTCGCCGAATGCGACGGGCGCTGCTGGGCTGGGACATGCACTGTCGCTATGTGCTCAATATTTGCCGGATATTGTAGAGCCGATTTTGGCGGTGGCCAGCATTGTGGCGATGGAGAAGGGGGTCAATATTCAGTCGCAGGTAGCTTCGGATACGCCCCTCGTATGGGGTGAGGAAGAAGCGCTGGGTGAAGTGGTGAGTAACTTGGTTGATAATGCGGTGAAATACTCGCCGAGCGGGGCGCGTGTTTGGGTGCAAACTGGCGTGAGCCACACCAGCGAAGCCCATCACTATCAGGGTGTGGTGGTAGGTGACACGGGGCCTGGAATTCCGCCTGATGACTTGGTGCGGCTATTTGAGCGTAACTATCGTGGGGTGCAGGCCCAGAGCGATATTCCTGGGACGGGATTGGGGCTGGCGATCGCACAGTCGCTGATGACTCAAATGCAGGGCTTTATCGAGGTGATCAGTCCCGCAGTCGGTACACCGTGGATGCCGAGCGATCTCTTCACAACTGCACAGTCACTAGCCCAACAAGGCGACTTGCCAGTAAGCCCTGGTACTGTCTTCATTGTGTGGCTGCGAGAAGCAGAAACGCCCTAATCCGGCTTACTGCCCGACGAGCGTACCGCCATAACTTTCCTCAGTAGGTCAAACCAGAAGCTTGCGCCCATAGAGAGTGCCAGCGCTGTGATCGACCAGCCGATAAACCGCTGTGGAATAAACGGAACGGGCCAGGTTGCCTCAGCGGCTTGCTGAGCGGTAATAGTTGCCTGACTGCGGCCAATGGGCAGAGGATAGTCGGCCAGCGTCTCTTCTACGGCAGTGCCGACCGAGCGCAGGTCGCCTTCGAGTCTTTTTGAGAGCTGGTCGAGGGAAAGTTCTTCTGAGAGCTCGGCAGCGCTGCCAATTGTTTGAATATTTAGCTGGTCAGCCGTTTGTAAAATGCTGCTGCGAATAGCCGGATCGGTGCTGAGGCGCTGAAACATATAAAAGGTATCGGCGTTGATGGTAAAGGCAATGGCTAGGCCAATGAGGATGCCAACCCCTTTGACATTGCGTCTGTACACGCCGCTGGCTCTTTCCATACCGTTGTTAAACCAGCCTTCTACCTCCGTTTGGAGCTGATGAAGTTCTGATTCGACTTTATCTACGTTAGTTTCTGCTCGGCTTGCCAGGGTTGACAGGCTCTCTCTTAGGCGAGGCGGTATGACCTCCTGATGGAGCTTTGTCAGCAATGCCTGAACAGCATCGCCCTCTTTTTGGGCGAGAGAGACGAGTTCGTTGTAGGTCTCGCTGTTGGGGTCTAGCAGGTTAGTGAGGTCGGCCAAGCTGGGCTTGAGCCGCGCGATGACCGCTGTGTTCTGAGTAGAATGGCCGCTAAGCCCCGTACGCAGATAGCGAATGCGACCCAAAAATGACTGAACCATCGCCGGGCTGGCACCCATCTCTATAAGAGGCGTATCGATCGCCATATTTTCAAAAGCTTGGAGCTGCTCGGTGATTTGGGCTATGGCCGATGACAAACTAAGCCGCCGGGCCCCCAGCTCAGCTGCGATTTGGTCGGTAGACTGGTCAAAATAAATCATCTCCGCTGCCATCAGCTCTTCATTCTCTAGGCGGGCGCGCAGCTCGTTGACGGTGTTGTGTAGTGGCAGGCGGACTTCGTTTGCCAAAAAGTCATCGAACCGCGAGCGAATGAGCAATTGCTGAAAGTCTTTGAGCTGGAGCCTTTCGATGAGGCTAGTTGCAAAGGTTTCTGCTGGAATGTAAGAAGGACCGCTGGTTTTTTGGCCGAAGACATTGCTGCTAAATGTGACTAGCCGGTAGGCTTTGCCAATAATGTGCAGCGCAGTGCGTAACAGGCCGCTGATGCCCCCTTGTGCCTCGTAGTTTAGATTTTCGATGAGCGGGCTTGCGTATAGCTTGTCGGTGAGTTCTTTGGCGGCTTTTTTGTTTTGCTGATTGCTTTGCTGTGTGCCTTTTGGGGAGGCGATCGCATCCCCAGCGAGCAGCTGTTCGATTGAGCGCTTAAGATGGTCTGCCCTCCACTGAAATAGCGCACTCAAAATTTCTTGAATCTCACTGGCAACCAAGCTAAGCGTGAGATAGATAAAGAGTAGTCCAACAGCAATTTCTAAAACGATCGGCAAACTCATAGCAAAGCTTCAGGTGTAGAACCAACGGATGACGACGGGCAAATGACGATAGGCAGATAACCCTTTAATAGGGCGAATGGTAACCAGTACCAACACTGCATGAGAAGTGTACTGCGATAGTGCTACAGGGGTGAGTGTCCTTCGTCATGTGTAATGATGCGGCGTGCGGGATGTGAGTCAAAAAGCCATATTTGTCGGTACTCATCATTGGTAGCAAAGTATCTTTGTTGAGAATGCTTTTCCTCTCCCAAAGTATTGCTAACCTCTATCGTTTTGGTCGTTGTGTTGCTGTCAGTCTGGGGCGGTGTGATTGCCGTGTCTGTTCATATCAGTTTGACTGATATCAGTTTGACGATATTACTTCTGGACGGCCGTTTTCGATCGGCGCTTTAAAAAAGAAGGAGACACGTTTTGGTGTCTCCCGCTGTGATTGATGACTGTTTGTTGCGATGTTTACTTTGCAATGTTTCCTGTGAGCGCGCCTGCTGCGATGCCGTTTGTTTCGGTTTAAGGGTGTAGGCGCTATGACTCGTCTTCGTCTTCGTTGTCAAGCTGCTTTAGCTTGATGTGCTTGCGTCCCAAAGAAATTTCAAACTCGTCACCCGGCTGAAGACCCATCTGTTTGGTGTAAGCGGATCCAATGAGTAGGTTGCCGTTGGACTGAACAGTTATGCGGTAGCTAGCGCTACGCCCGCCTCTGCCGTTGCCGGTTTGGGTGCTGTCGATTTGAATGCCTTCTGCTTCGATCAGTGCATTCAAAAACTTCATCATATTGACGCGGGTGACGCCGTTTTTGGTGACGGTGTAGTAGCCGCAGGTTTTTGCTTTTTCCTCTCTACTCAAATGCTCGAGTTCTTTTACTTTTTTGAGTAGTGCTTTACCCGTAAGGGCGTCCGTATTTGGGTCGTTAACCATTCACTCAATTCTCTAGACTGACAGCAGATGTCAATAGCAGGGTCTGTGCGATAGCAGGGGCTATTGCTTCACTTCGATCCATTAATATAAATCAGGGTGCTTTTGAGGTGATTAGCCAAGGTGACTACACGGGCATCTGTATATCGCATTCCTTTGGTGGGGTTATTTTTGTGTTTGGGGCTTCTATTATAAAACCACAATTCTCCTCTGGAGTAAACATTGCCAAACCGTAAATATTGCGGATTAACTACTGTCGATAGGCCTAAAAAAATAGTCGGCTTGCTGACATTATAGAGAAAAAAGCATCTATTATTTGTGCTGTTGAAAGCGTCACTTTTTTCGCTTAAAAAGTTAGGTTCAGCCAATGAAACTGCTACGGAAAATGTCGAATTGTATGCCTATGGTGGCAATATCTCTATGAAGCTCACAACGCGGGGGCATTACAGCGTTAAGGCGCTTTTAGATATGAGTCTTCAACCGACAGGGACGCTGTCTTCGGTAAGCACGATCGCAATGCGTCAAAGCTTGCCAGCGCCCTATTTAGAAAAGCTTTTGATTGAGCTGAGGAGAGCCGGGATTGTCAGTTCGGTACGGGGGGCTCATGGGGGCTATCGATTGGCAAAACCACCCGCTCAAATTTCTTTGGGCCAAATTTTAGAAGCGGTGGGTGAGTCTGCAAGCACGCTACCGTTGGCTGAGCCTCAGCAGGCCGAAGATTGGGTGACTTCTGTGCTGTGGCAAAGGCTCAATCAAAAGCTGAAAGTAGCTGTTTGTGGGAGATCCTTGGTAGACCGTTATTACGATGCCCGTAGCTGGCAAGCGGCGCAGGGCGAAGGGGGGAGTTTTGTCGTTTGATGCGGCAGTCGGGGCAGTTTTGCTGTTAGCTGGGGCGGCCTGTTTGGATTTTGTGGTGGGAGACCCGTGGGGATGGCTGCATCCGGTGCAGGTGATGGGCTGG
>ERZ1740070.371-NODE-371-length-31654-cov-5.790753_pt1 | contig 31654 bp, 29 predicted proteins | sample MGYA00581734_ERZ1740070 | MGnify/ENA primary metagenome ERZ1740070 (study PRJEB43018, sample SAMN04849744) | marine metagenome | isolation source: floating plastic debris | place: Pacific Ocean | collected 2008-09-01 | study: EMG produced TPA metagenomics assembly...
CTCAGGCGATGACATGATATCGGATGGTCTGGGCTTCTCCGTTGATCTAAAGCCAAGTTCAGGGAGCTTGGTGGGCTACCGTGCGAAACCACATACCGGCGTGATCGACCTGGGCAAACTCGCCCATTACGACGCGCGGGATTTCTGGGAAGAGGTGCACACAGACCACGGCTGGATCATTCTCGATCCGGGGGCCTTCTACATCCTGGTCAGCCGAGAGGCGATTGTATCCCGCCCACGCATGCGGCCGAAATGGTGCCCTATGTGGCCATGGCGGGCGAGTTTCGGGTGCATTATGCGGGGTTCTTTGATCCCGGCTTTGGCTGGGCGGAGGCCGGGGGCGCGGGATCGCGCGGCGTGCTTGAGGTGCGCTGCCATGAGGCGCCTTTTGTGCTGGAACACGGCCAAATCGTAGGGCGTTTGGTGTATGAACAGATGGATGAGGTGCCCCGGCAGCTCTACGGCGCGGGTATTGCGTCAAATTACCAAGGCCAAGGGCTGAAACTGTCCAAGCATTTCAAGGCCTGAGCACCCCCCCACCCGTCGAGACCCATTTTCTTTCAAAGAAAATGCCGCCAACGTTGGCGGCGAAATCTTTTCAAGATTTCGGGTGCGGTCACTGACCGGGCACTATGCCCTCAAAACCGCCCCAGCCTGCGACCCAAGCGAATGGTTTTTTGCGCCTTTTTCTGCAGCGCCCGCGTATCTGGCCCGCCTTGCCGGGTTTGGCGCGGTTGACCCGGCGCATCCGGTGCTTGGTCTTTGCGACGGTTCGCCATTGCGTTCATGCCGGCATTGATCCCGCCACGCATCACGCGCCGCAAGATCATGTTGATCGCCATACTGATCAGTCTGTTCGCGTTCATCCTACTCTCCTCTGCCCCTAGGATACCATATAGGTGCGAATCATGGAATTTTGAGGGCCGAAAGCACGCTCACTCTTCGTCGAAGAGTTCATCTTGCTCACCTTCGTCGTCTTCGGCCTCCTCCAACGCCTCTGTTCCAGTGCCTGGCGGCGGACGGTTATCCAAAAGACCAGCGGCGCGCAATTCCTTCAAACCCGGCAGGTCGCGCGCGCTTTCCAGCCCGAAATGGTCGAGAAAACTCTGCGTCACCACAAATGTCACGGGCCGCCCCGGTGTCATGCGCCGCCGTCCAAACCGGATCCATTCCAGCTCCAGCAGCTGATCCACGGTGCCACGGCTCACAGACACGCCGCGGATCTCTTCGATCTCGGCGCGCGTGACCGGTTGGTGATAGGCCACAATGGCCAATGTCTCGATGGCGGCACGACTTAACTTTCGCGTCTCAACCGTCTCTTTTTGCAAGAGAAACCCAAGATCGGGTGCCGTTCGCATGGCCCAGGCATCGCCCACCTTGACCACGCGCACCCCGCGCCCTTCATAGCGTTTGCGCAAATGGCTCAGCGCCTCTGCCGCGTCGCAGCCATGGGGCATCCGCGCCTGCATATCGGCGACCGTTACAGGCTCTGCCGTGGCAAAGAGAATCGCCTCGCACATACGCTCTTGCTCCGCCATGGGCGGGGCCTCAAACAGGCTGTCATTGTCGGGCGCGTCGGCCATCACGTGTCCCTTCGGCGCAGTTCAACCGGGGCAAAAGCCTCGGATTGGCGGATCTCTACCTTGCCTTCCTTGACCAGTTCAAGCGAGGCAGCAAAGGTCGAGGCCGTGGCCGACCGCCGCCGCGCGGGATCGCCACGGAAATCATCCGGCAGGAAGCTCGCAATATCCGTCCAAGTCCCTGAAAACCCGATCAAAGACCGCAACCGATCCAGCGCCTGCTCCATCGTCAAAAGCGCCTCGCGGTCCATCACGTAAGGGCGGAATTCATCCTTGGTGCGGATCCGCGCATAGCCTTGCATCAGATCCAAGAGCGTTGCGGTGTAATTCACCCGCCGCACCCGGGTCACATCCTCTGGAATGCCGCGCACAAAGAAATCGCGCCCCAACTGGTCGCGTGCCATCAGTTTCGCCGCCATCTGACGCATGGCCTGCAACCGCTCCAACTGGAACGCCAGATGCGCGGCCAGTTCCTCACCCGAGGGGCCTTCATCCTCGGGGTCAGGCGGCAACAACAGGCGGGATTTGAGGAACGCCAGCCAGGCGGCCATGACCAGGTAATCTGCCGCAAGTTCGATGCGTAACTCTTTGGCTTTCTCTACAAATTCCAGATATTGCCGCGCCAGTTGCAGCACGGAAATATGGCGCAGATCGACCTTCTGCGTCCGCCCCAATGTCAAAAGCAGATCGAGCGGCCCTTCAAAGCCGTCGATGTTCAATATCAACGCCTCAGCCGCCATCCGGTCGGCCACGCGCTCCATATCGCCGCTTTCGAAACTGTCGTCTTCCATGAGGTCTTTGATCAAAGCTACGCCGTCAGCGCAACCAGCTTTGCCTCAAGCGCGGGAATGTCAACCTCATCCGGGGTCTGACGGGCCGCAAGCGCCCGCTCTGCCCTGATTTGGGCAGCATCTGTCATACGTCCTGAGGCCTCTACGACCTTTCGGCGGTCCTTCAGCGCGGCATTGCACAAAAGCACCACATCGCAGCCCGCCTCCAGGGACGAACGCGAAATGTCACCCAGATCGGCCTGCAGCGCTCGCATCGTGATGTCATCGGTCATAATCAACCCGTCAAACCCGATCTCATCGCGAATATGTCCCATCACCACGGGCGACAGCGTGGCCGGTTTGTCATCCAGCGCCGAGAACACGACGTGGCCGGTCATGCCCAAGGGAAGATCGTTCAGCGCCTTGAAGGGCGCAAAATCGGTGGCGGTCAGCACCTCCAGCGGCTCATCCGTGCCGGGCAAGGAGAAATGGCTATCGACTGTGGCCCGCCCATGGCCCGGCATGTGTTTGACCACGGGCAGCACACCACCGGCCAAAAGGCCATCTGCCACCGCGCGTCCTATCTTGGCCACCTGAACGGGATCATCGCCATAGCATCGGTCGCGCAGAAACTCATGGGTGTCTTCCACCAGCAGATCGACCAAGGGCGCGCAGTTGCAATCGACGCCTGAGGCACGCAATTCATGCGCCATGAGGCGGTAACGCAGATACATCGCCTCTGCCGCGTCAGGCCCAGCCCAGGCCACCTCATCACGCGGCGAAACCCAGTCTGTCCAGTGTGGCGCACGCATCCGCTGCACGCGTCCGCCTTCTTGGTCAATCAAAACCGGGGCCTCACGGCCAACCGCCTCGCGCAGCTCAGAGGTCAGCGCGCGCACCTGATCCGGGCTTTCGATATGGCGGGCAAAGAGGATGAACCCGAAAGGATCGGCTTCGCGAAAGAACGCCTTTTCTTCATCCGTCAGTCGCGGGCCGGTGCAATCCAGAATAGTTGCGCCGAAATTCACCGGGTGACGACCGGGATGCATTCGGCCCGTTCCGCCACCAAGGCCGAACAGAACCGGCGCGCGTCGGAAAGATCCTCAAACCCCGCGGCACGAAGCCGGTAAAAGGTGCGCCCGCCGCTGGTGGCCTTTTGGATCACGCGGCCTTTGCCTTGCAGATAATCGCCAAACTTGTTCGACAGCTTTTCCCATTCCTGCCGCGCAATATCGGCAGAGGCAAAGGCCCCAAGTTGCGCCAACCGCGTGCCCACAGGCAGCGTTTCAGGATCGATATCTTCGGCCGGTCCTGCCGATGTCAGTGTCACCGCTTGCGGCACCGAGCCAAGCCCCACTGGGCGCTGCTTTGGCCGCAAAGACCGACCCAAGCCCCCTTCGACAGGGGCGGCAATCACCTCCAGTTCCGATGTGTCTTCGGGTGCCGGGGCCGCTGTGACCTCGGGGGCGTCTGGGGCGTCTGGGGCCGTCTCTTCGGCGGCAATGGGATCAATCCCGTTGGCCAGTGAATTGGCCAAAGCCTCCACCGCGGCCAGTTGCACCGGATCAAGCGTCTCTGCGGGGACATCCGCCGCCTCAGTCTGGGAGGTTTCTGTCAGCTCCCGGGCTGTTTCCGGCTCTGGCGCGCGCGCAACATCGTCTTGGCTCAGGTTCAGGGGCGCAGGGGCCAGGATCAAGCGATCCGCCGGGCGCGAGGCCGTGCCCACAGCCGCCACATCATTGACCGACAGGCCCTGATGGTCGGCAATGGCCCCGCCCGGTGTTTCGGGTTGCACCCGAATGGGGCCTTCTGCGGCGCGCACCACTGGCACACCGCTCACATCTCGGGTGATCAACTGATAGGCCCAAACGGTCACGCCGATCAAAAGGGCCAGGGACACCGCCGCACCCGCGACATGCATAAACCCGCTGGCTGACACCGCCCGGGGAGTGGTTTTGGAAGGGGGACCTGATGCGTCTACTGCCATGCTCTGCCTCGCCTAGATGTCGAGCCGGTCAGTCTGTCGCGCCGGTCTCAACTCTGCCTCAGTGATCCGGCTTATCTAGGGTGCGTTTACCGCATCTCTTCTGCCGGTGTTACGCCCAAGATACCAAGCCCCGCAGAAATAACAACGGCCACGGCACGTGCCTGTGCAATTTTTGCCTGGCTTGTGGCGGCATCGCCCTCTTGCAGGAACCGCAAGGATGGCGTGTCGTTGCCCCGGTTCCACAATGCGTGCAATTCGCTCGCCAAATCATAGAGGTAAAAGGCCACGCGGTGCGGCTCATGGGACCGCGCCGCCGTCTCCACCAGGCGCGGCCATTCTGCCAATTTCTTGGACAAGGCCAGCTCCGCCTCATGGGTGTTGCCCGACAAATCCGCCACGCGCAACGCGGCATCCGAGACATCAATCCCGGCCTCAGCGGCCTTGCGCAGAACCGACGACACCCGCGCATGGGCATATTGCACGTAGAACACCGGGTTTTCTTTGGATTGCTCCAAGACCTTGTCGAAATCGAAATCGAGCGGCGCGTCGTTTTTGCGTGTGAGCATCACAAACCGCGTCACGTCCGAGCCGACCTGATCGACCACATCGCGCAAGGTCACAAAGGTGCCCGCCCGTTTGGACATCTTGAACGGCTCGCCGTCCTTATAAAGCTTCACCAGCTGCGTGAGCTTGATATCGAGCGGCACCCGGCCATCCGCCAGCGCGCTCACAGCAGCCTTCATCCGTTTGACATAGCCACCATGATCGGCCCCAAACACATCAATAAGGGCGTCAAACCCTCTGGAAACCTTATCATAATGATACGCGATGTCCGGCGCGAAATAGGTCCACGCGCCATCAGATTTCTTCACGGGCCGGTCCACATCATCGCCGTGCTCGGTCGATTTGAAAAGCGTCTGCTCCCGCGGCTCCCAATCCTCGGGCAGCTTGCCCTTGGGGGGCTCCAGCACACCCTCATAGATCAGCCCTTTGGCTTCCAATGCGCTGAGCGCCTCTTCGATGCGGCCTGTGCCATAGAGAGATTTTTCGGAGTAAAACACATCCATCTTCACCCCAAGCGCGGCCAGATCCGACCGGATCAGATCCATCATCGCGTCGGTGGCAAAGTCGCGCACCTCTTCGAGCCAGACCTGCTCATCCTGGTCCACGAACGCATCGCCAACCTTGGCCTTCAACGCCTCGCCCACCGGCACGAGGTAATCGCCGGGATAGGTGCCATCCTCAAACGCCACCGCCTGACCATGCGCCTCCAGGTACCGCAAATAGACCGACCGGGCGAGCACATCGACCTGCGCCCCACCGTCGTTGATGTAATATTCCCGCGTCACCTCAAAGCCCGCGTGATCCAGCAGGCTGGCCAAAGCATCGCCAAACACCGCGCCCCGCGTGTGGCCCACATGCAACGGCCCAGTGGGGTTGGCGGAGACGTATTCCACATTCACTTTCTGCCCCAAGCCCATGTCAGAACGTCCAAAATCTGCGCCTTTTTCCAACACAGCGCGGATCACATCCTGCCACACGCCCTCTGCCAGACGCAGGTTCAAAAATCCCGGGCCGGCCACCTCCGCGCTGGTGATCCGCGCGTCCTGCCCAAGCGCTGCGGCCAGTTTTTCCGCGATATCGCGTGGCTTCATCTGCGCGGGCTTGGCCAAAACCATCGCCGCATTCGTGGCCATGTCGCCATGCGCCGCGTCGCGCGGCGGCTCTACCGTGATAGGGTCCGTATTCAAATCACCGGGCAAATCGCCTGAGCCCTGCAAATCGGCAATCGCAGACAGCACAAGCTGTCGAATGTCAGAAAAAAGCTGCATCGCTGGCGTCCTTGATGGATTTGCGCCGGTTTATCACCGCAGGGTTTGGCGTCAACGCAGGAGTCCCCGTCAAAGCGCCCGCCGCGCGAAAACAAGGGCTTTAGCCCGGATCGCCCAAAGCCCATCCCGGTGGGCGCTTGTCAAAAAACGCCCCAATCCCTTCGGCCGCTTCGGGATCCTCCCAGGCCGCAACCAACGCAGCAATCGTTGCCTCGATCACAGTCTCATCAATCACCGGCCCCAACGACCGCAGCAATGCCTTGGACCGCGCCACAGCCCCCGGCGCGCAAGACAGATAGGGCGCAACCTCCGCCGCCACCGCCGCGTCCAGATCGCCCGGCGCCACAACCTTGGTCAAAAGGTCCAAATCCACCGCGCGGGCCGCATCAAACCGCTGCCCTGACATAAACACCTGCCGCGCCCGCGCCTCCCCCATGCGTGCGCAGACATATGGTCCGATCGTGGCCGGGATTAGCCCCAGCCGCGTCTCGGTCAGCGCCATTTTCACCTCATCCGTGCCCACCACCAGATCGCACACGCACACCATGCCCACGCCGCCACCAAACGCGTTACCCTGAACCCGCCCGATCAACGGCTTCGGCAACGTGTTCAGCGCCTGCAACATCCGCGCCAGTTTCGTGGCCTCGCGCGCCCGATCCTCGGGGCTTGCATCGAATTGCGCGCGCATCCAGCCCAGATCGCCACCGGCGCAAAAGCTCTTGCCCTTCGCGGCCAGTACGACCACGCGCACGCTTTCATCCGCGCCCAGCTCTGCTGCCGCATGGGTCAACTCTTCGATCATCTGTCCGGAGAGCGCGTTGTGCTTCTCCTCTCGGGCGAGCCACAGTGTCACGACCCCGCGCGCGTCCCGCTCTAGCGTGAGCGTGTCATACATCCCCCAACTCCTTGCCGTGATCGTCCAACCAGTCCTGATAGGCCCAGACCATACGGTCGACGAACCACACTTTGGGCAGAACCGCCAAAAACATCCCGAAAACTGTCCAATCGATCCGCAGGTGCCAAAGGCCCAGCGCCAAAAATACGACCCCAGGCACCGAGGCCACGGTCAGGATCATCGCCCAGGTCTTGTGATGGGCCCGCACCTCATCGCGCCGATTGAGCCAGATCCGTTCCCCCAGAACCCTGCGCGAGGCCCAATTATCGAGCGACTCAGGTGGCGGAAAGAAGCGTGGATTCAACCAGTTCCAGATCAAAGCTAACGCAATAAGGCCCCAGGCCCACGGCCCAATCCAAACCCGTGACCAAATCGCCAAGGCCAAAAGAGGCAGCACCGTAAAGCGGGTGAAGGCCGACCACGGATTGGCATGGCGCGCCCAGACCGCATCCGACATGCCCATGACCCGCTCCGCCGCGCGATAGATATCAGCCATGATCGCCCCGCATCGCTTGCGCCAGATCTGATGCTTCGCGCAACACGGCCTCATCTAGCCCTGTGTCATATCCCATTGATATCAAACGCTTATGCACGGCCTCTGTCGCAACATGACCCGCAGCACCGGGCGCATAAGGGCATCCGCCAAGCCCCGCCACAGCAGCGTCAAAGACGCGCAACCCGTGCGCCAACGACACTTCGATATTCTCAAGCGCCCGCCCCCCGGTGTCGTGGTAATGCCCGGCCAAACGCGCCACCGGGATAACCTGCGTGACAGCCTTCAGCATCGCATCCATCCGCTCCGGCGTGCCCTGCCCGATTGTATCGCCGAGACTGATTTCATAACACCCCATCTCGTAGAGTGCCGCACTGACCCGCGCCACGGCACCGGGATCAACCGGCCCATCATAGGGGCAATCACTCACACAAGACACATAGCCCCGCACGCGCATCCCCGCCGCACGCCCGGCCTCGACCACCGGTGCGAACCTCTCCAGACTTTCGGCAATCGTGGCGTTGATATTGGCCTGAGAGAACCCCTCTGAGGCCGATCCAAACACCGCCACCTCACTGGCCCGTGCGGCCTTCGCCCCCTCAAACCCGCGCATATTCGGCGTCAGCGCGGCATAGCTCACGCCATCGGCCCGCGTGATCCCCGCCAAAACGGCCGCCCCATCCGCCATCTGCGGCACCCATTTGGGGCTGACGAAACTGGCGACCTCAATGCGGCGAAACCCGGCCCGGCTCAGGCAATCAATCAACGCGATCTTGTCAGCCGTCGGGATAAACTCCGCCTCATTTTGAAGGCCATCGCGCGGCCCGACCTCAAAGATCTCAACGTCGTCACCCATCGGCCTTCAGCGCCTCCATATCCGGTGCCGTCTCCTGCGCCACGGGTGTCTCCACCATCGCTGCCGTCCAGCCCGCCAAATGCGCACGCCGGGCCACCATCTCGTCAATCTCCGGCACCATCAGCGCGTAGTCCATCATCGGCCAAAGGTGACAGTCGGCGAGTGTGATCTCACCCGGTCGCAAAACCAACGCCTCCGCCGCAAGGGTCTCTAGCGCGTCCAGAACACGCGGTGCGGCGTCGAGACCGGCTTCCAGTTCTGCCACATCCACAGGCGCGCCCTGCATCGGGTTGAACACGTGTTGCACCGCGGCCTGTCGCACCAATGGCCAGTAAAAATAGCTGTCCGCCACGCTCATCACCTGCCGCATACGAGCGGCGGCCTCTCGGCCAACTGGGCGCAACACGGGATCAGGGTAAACCGCTTCCAGATAGTCCAAAATGGCTTGCGTTTCGTAGATCGTGAACCCGTCCGCCTCTAATGCCGGCACGCGCCCAAAAGGCTGCACACTCCGTAAGGCGTCTTTGCCGCCATCTTCAAAAGGATCAATGTCTTCAAGCAAGTAAGATACGTTCTTCAAGCTCAAGACCATCCGAACCGTTCGGGCGTAAACGCTATAGAGATTGCCGTAAAGGATCACGTCTCACGCCTCTTCTAGCCGCACCAAGGGCGCACCTGCTGCCACCTGCGCGCCTTCCGACACCAGCACCTCTGCCACCACCCCATCCGTGGCCGCCAAGAGCGAATGCTCCATCTTCATGGCCTCTAAAATAGCCAGACGATCGCCTTTCTGGACCGCCTGCCCGGGTTCCGCAGAGAGCCATTTCACCAGCCCCGGCATCGGCGCCTCGATCACATTGGCCCCACCCTCGACCGCGTCTTCCCGCGCCAGAGGGTCCACCCGGTCGAACGCAATGCCATAGGCGCGGAACACGGTGACCGCACTCGGCGTCACGGCAACCTCGGGGGCAATGTCCCCATTGAGCCGCCACACACCGCCCTCGCGGCGCGCCTCAACGCGCGCATCGCCCACCACCACGTCATGGGCATCGGCCGAAAGGCTTGCCATCCGGGCCGCAATTTCATCTTCGCCATGCCGCAGCTTCACAGGACGCCACAGCGGCGACCACAGGGTAAATCCGATCTCCGGCCCGTTCCGGTCCAAGACCCCGTCGGCGGCCAGCGCGGCCAGGGCCACATCCTCAGCCGTGACCGTGCCGACCTGCACCAAACCCTCAAGATCCCGCGCAATGAGGCCAGTATCCACATCGCCCGCCGCAAAGCCCGCATGCTCAGACAAAGCACCGAGAAAGCCCAGGTTTGTCACCGTGCCCGCCACTTGGGTCCGCCTCAACCCGTCCGACAACCGGCGCAGCGCCACATCCCGCGTCGGGCCGTGCACCACCAGTTTGGCAATCATCGGATCATAAAACGGCGAGATGTCATCGCCGGCCCGGACCCCGGTATCGGCGCGCACACCTTTGGGAAACTCAAGATGCGTTAGCCGCCCCGTCGCAGGCAAAAACCCCTTGGGTACATCCTCGGCATAAAGCCGCGCTTCAAAGGCATGACCGGTGATCGTCAGATCGTCCTGCGAGATCGTGAGCCCCTCGCCACTGGCCACGCGCAGTTGCCATTCCACGAGGTCCACACCGGTGATCGCTTCGGTCACGGGATGCTCCACTTGCAGGCGCGTGTTCATCTCCATGAAGAAAAACCCGTCCTCGCGCAGACCTTCCGCGCTGTCGACAATGAACTCGACCGTGCCGGCACCCGCGTAGCCGATGGCCTCAGCCGCGCGCACCGCGGCGCGGCCCATACTGGCGCGCATGGCGCGTGTCATGCCCGGCGCGGGCGCCTCCTCGATCACTTTCTGATGGCGGCGTTGCAGTGAACAATCGCGCTCAAAAAGATGCACCGCGCGCGTGCCATCGCCAAACACCTGCACCTCAATATGGCGCGGTTTGCCGACGAATTTCTCAATCAGCACGGCCTCATTGCCAAAGGCGGTCTGCGCTTCCCCGCGCGCGGCACTCAGCGCCGCGTCAAACTCCTCTGCCCGCTCAACCAGGCGCATGCCCTTGCCACCGCCGCCCGCCACGGCCTTGATCAACACCGGAAAGCCAATAGCCGCCGCCTGAGCGGCCAAATGTGCCGCATCCTGATTGGCACCGTGATAGCCGGGCACCACCGGCACGCCGGCCTCCTCCATCAGCGCTTTGGCGGCATCTTTGAGCCCCATGGCCCGGATCGCCGCCGCAGATGGTCCGATGAAGGTCAAACCCGCCGCCTCCACGGCCTCCACAAAATCCGGGTTCTCACTCAAAAACCCATAGCCCGGATGGATCGCTTGCGCCCCGGTCTCCAAAGCCGCCTCAATGATCCGATCCCCGCGCAGGTAACTGTCCTTTGGCGCTGCCCCACCGATATGCACCGCCGCATCGGCCATCGCCACATGGCGCGCGGCCTGGTCCGCATCCGAATAGACGGCCACCGTGCGCACGCCCATGCGCCGCGCCGTCTCCATCACGCGACAGGCAATTTCACCTCGGTTGGCGATGAGAATGGTGTCAAACATCGCGCACCCCCGGCTTCATCTTGCCAAAAATACTCAAATCCCGCGCCATCAAACGCGGCGACGCAAGGTTGAGGCGGTGCAAACCCACAAAAGACGGCGCAAACTCACATTCTAAAGAGGCCAAAGCGCGTCTCCTCAATTGGCGCATTGAGCGCGGCCCGCAGCGACAAGGACAGCACAGCGCGCGTTTTGCGCGGATCAATCACCCCATCATCCCATAGCCGGGCCGAGGCATAGAGCGGGTGGCTTTGCGCCTCAAACATCTCAATCGTGGGCTGTTTGAACGCGGCCTCCTCTTCGTCAGACCAGGCCCCGCCTTTGCGCTCAATGGCTTGGCGTCGCACGGTCGCGAGAACGCCTGCGGCCTGTTCACCGCCCATCACTGAGATCCTTGAATTGGGCCAGGACCACATGAAGTTCGGGCTATAAGCCCTTCCACACATGCCGTAATTTCCCGCACCAAAGGAGCCGCCGACAACCATCGTCACCTTGGGCACGGCACTCGTGGCGACCGCCGTTACCATCTTGGCCCCATGGCGCGCGATGCCTTCGTTTTCATAGCGCTGGCCGACCATGAAACCCGTGATATTTTGCAAGAACACCAACGGGATACGCCGTTGCGAACACAGCTCAACGAAATGCGCCCCCTTTTGTGCACTCTCGGAAAACAGCACGCCGTTATTGGCGATGATCCCAACGGGACACCCCTCCAGATGCGCAAAGCCACACACCAGTGTTTCGCCAAAGCGCGCTTTGAATTCGTCAAACCGCGATCCATCCACCACCCGCGCAATCACTTCGCGGATATCATAGGGCGTGCGCAGCCCCGCAGGCACAGCGCCCAGGATCTCATCCGGGTCATAGGCGGGCGGCTCCGGGTTGGCCCATTCCACCGTCTCCGGCATGCGCCGATTGAGCCCGGCCACAGCCCGCCGCGCCAGCGCCAAAGCATGGGCATCATCTTCGGCCAAATAGTCTGCGACGCCCGAAAGCCGCGTATGCACATCGCCGCCGCCCAACTCTTCGGCGCTGACCTCCTCGCCCGTGGCCGCTTTGACCAATGGGGGGCCCGCCAAGAAGATCGTCCCTTGGTCGCGCACGATAATGGTCACATCCGACATGGCGGGCACATAGGCCCCACCGGCCGTGCACGACCCCATCACAACCGCGATCTGCGGGATGCCCGCCGCGCTCATTTGCGCCTGATTGTAAAAAATCCGTCCGAAATGGTCGCGGTCGGGAAAGACTTCATCCTGGTTCGCCAGGTTCGCCCCGCCGCTGTCGACCAAGTAAAGGCAGGGCAAGTGACATTGCTGCGCGATCTCTTGGGCGCGCAGGTGTTTCTTGACCGTCATGGGGTAATAGGTGCCACCCTTCACCGTGGCGTCATTGCACACGATCATGCAATCGGTGCCCTCAACCCGGCCAACACCCGCCACAACGCCCGCCGCAGGGGCCGCCCCATCGTAGAGCCCATGGGCCGCTGTCGCGCCCACTTCCAAAAAGGCGCTTCCCGGATCCAGCAAGGCCGCCACCCGCTCCCGCGGAAGCATTTTGCCCCGCGCCACGTGCCGCTCCCGCGCCGACGCGCCGCCGCCCGCCTGCGCGGCCTCAGCCGCCTCTTCTACAACGCGCAAGGCCTCCAGATGAGCCGCGCGATTGGCTTTGAAATCCTCTGAAGCCGTCAGAATGTTGGAGGTAAGTTTCATACGTGGCCCTCCGCCATGGCGCGCGCCTTGAGGTCTTTGCGAATGATCTTGCCCGTTACTGTCACGGGCAGAGCATCCAAGAACGAAATTTCCCTTGGATATGAATATTTTGCCAGCCGTTCTTTTACAAAATCCTGCAGCTGCGATGCGTGATCCTCGGATCCGTCAAACCCCGGCTTCAACACCACGTATGCCTTCACAATCTCGGTGCGCAGCGCGCAGGGCTTGCCCACAACGCCGACCGTGGCCACAGATGGATGTTTGAGCAGGCAATCCTCAATTTCTGCCGGGCCAATGCGGTAACCAGCAGATGTGATCACATCATCCTCACGCCCCACAAACCGCAGATAGTCGCCTTGCCAAACACCCCGATCCCCGGTCAGCATCCAGTCACCGCGAAACTTGGCCGCTGTCTCCTCCGGCCGGTTCCAATAGCCCAACATCATTGAGGCGGAGCCGCGGCGCACAGCGATATCGCCTTCCTCTTGCGTCGGCCGGCCTGTTTCATCCAGAACCGCCAAAGCATGCCCCGGAACCGCCCGACCAATACACCCAGGGTCCGGCGCAAAAAGCGCCGTTGTGCTAGAGGCCACCATGTTGCATTCGGTTTGGCCGTAAAACTCATTGATGGTCAGGCCAAAGGCCTCGCGACCCCATGTGAGTATTTCTGCGCCCAAGGGTTCACCCCCGCTGGCCACCGACCGCAAACCATCCAAGCGACAGCCCTGCGCCTTGAGCATGCGCAAGGCTGTTGGAGGGAAAAACACATTGCGAACAGATCCTTCTCGGACGATCCTCATGCACTCCTCCGTGTCAAACTTCGCCATCCGCGCAGCGATCACGGGCACGCCCAGGGCCAGCCCCGGCATCAGCACGTCAAACAAGCCGCCAATCCAGGCCCAGTCAGCCGGGGTCCACAGGCAATCCCCTGGCTGCCCCAGAAAATCATGGCTCATCTCCACGCCCGGCAAGTGCCCGGTCAGGACGCGATGCCCGTGCAATGCCCCTTTCGGACTGCCGGTCGTGCCAGACGTGTAGATCAACACCGCCGGGTCCTCGCACCCGGTTTGAACCGTGTCAAAACACGCCGGTGGCAGGTCCAAATGCTCCGGCACCAAAGCGTCCACCGCGTCAAGCCCAGCGAGAAGGCCGCGCCCCTCCGCGTCGGTGATCACGATCCTCGCACCCGCATCCTGCACCCGAGATGTCAGCGCGTCTTGCTTGAAGAGCTTGAACAAAGGCACTGATATTGCACCAATTTTCCAGATCGCGACATGGGCCGCCGCGCACCAGGCATCTTGGCTTCGCAGCACACCCACCCGGTCCCCGCGCGCCACACCCCGAGCCACCAGCCCTTGCGCCAGAGCATCCGACATGCCGCGCAGCCCAGCATAGGTGATCTCTTGACGTGGTCCGCTCAGATCAACAATCGCCACACGATCAGGCGCTTCCTCGGCCCAGCTGTCACAGACCTGAACCGCCATGTTGAGCCGGTCTGGCAGCGCCCAGTCAAAGCTGTCGCACAGCGCATCATATGACGTCGCGGGCGTCAGCATCAGCCGCCTTGCGCGTTCGAAAAGAGATAGAGCGCCTGCTCCCCCGTCATGCGCATCATGCACCCTGCGATGGCGGGTCCACCACCGGTGCCGCCGCCCCACTGACTGTATTCATAGTCACAGGTGGCATCGCGAAACGCGATCCAGGCCCGTTGCATGGCCCGCAGATTGGCCTCTTGCGTGGCCAGATGGGCGGCCACACCGGCCATATCCGCATCAAAGGCGCGCGCCGCGTCGATGGCCGCCCCGTAAAGCGCGTTAAGCTGCTGATCCCAATACTCAAATTCAGCCGACAGGCACCCGCCCATCCCATAGGTGGTCTGACCGCCCGCCGTGTCCTCCATGCAGCGCTGCGCCGAGACACCCACACAAGCATGACGGCCATCATAGCTTTGCGTCGACGCCAGGCAGGCCTCCGTATGGGCCGGGGTAAAGATCAGATCCTGCGCGGCGACAGGGCTCGCCATCAACGCGATTAAAGCCAAAATCCTCATCCCATCGCCTCCATCAATTCGCGACCCACCAGCATGCGCCGGATCTCGGACGTGCCAGCGCCAATCTCCATCAGCTTGGCATCGCGGAAAAGCCGCGCCACCGGGGCGTCCTGCAAAAACCCGGCCCCGCCCATGGCCTGCACGGCCTGATGGGCCTGCACCATGGCCTGCTCGCTTGAATAGAGACAGCAGGCGGCGGCATCCTGGCGCGTCACCTCGCCCCGGTCACAGGCCTTGGCGACCTCATATGTGTAGGCGCGCGCGGTGTTCATCGCCGTGTACATATCGGCGATCTTGCCTTGCATCAGTTGAAAGGATCCGATGGGTTTGCCGAACTGTTTGCGCTCGGCCAGATAGGGCATGACCTCATCAAGACAGGCCGCCATGATCCCAAGCCCGATCCCCGCCAGCACAACGCGTTCAAAATCGAGGCCTGACATCAGCACTTGTACGCCACGCCCCTCTTCGCCCAACACGTTGTCAAAGGGCACTTCGACATCGTCAAAAATCAGCTCTGCGGTGTTAGATCCGCGCATCCCCAGCTTGTCGAAATGCGGGGAGGTCGAGAACCCTTTCATCGTCTTTTCAACCAGAAACGCTGTGATCCCTTTCGATCCACCGTCAGGGTCCGTCTTGGCATAAACGACCAGCGTGTCGGCATCCGGCCCGTTTGTGATCCAGTATTTCGTGCCGTTGAGGCGGTAGTGATCATTGCGCTTTTCCGCGGCCAATTTCATCGACACCACATCACTGCCCGCGCCCGCCTCTGACATGGCCAGCGCGCCCACATGCTCGCCCGAGACAAGCTTGGGCAGATACGCATCTTTTTGCGCATCCGTGCCGTTCAGCTTGATTTGATTGACACAAAGGTTCGAATGCGCGCCATAGCTGAGCGAAACCGAGGCCGAGGCGCGCGCCACCTCCTCAATCGCCACGGTGTGCGCCAGATATCCAAGACCCGCACCGCCATAGGCCTCCGGCACCGTCACACCCAAAAGGCCCAGATCGCCCATTTCCCGCCACAGCGCGTGGGGGAAGACATTCTTGGCATCGATCTCAGCCGCCATCGGCTTGACGCGTTCTTGCGCCCACCGATGCGTCACATCCCGCAGCGCCTCAACATCCTCACCAAGATCAAACCGCATAGACGCGTTGAACATGGGGCCTCCTCCGAACTCCATCTCAGGTTTATTGAACACTTGTTCATTTTATAGATCACACACCCCTGCCCGTCAATCGCAGCTCTGCGACACCCAAACGGCTCACCGGCTTCTTTCTTGTCAAAAATACCTAATCCCGCCCGACGCCACGTGGCGAACGCGCGGTCAGGCCGCCTGCTCTTGCCACACCGCGCCCACCTCAGACCGGATGATCCGGGCAATGAGCGCGCAATCGTCCACGCTAAAGGTCAGCGGCAGGCGCATGTCGACCACGCCGCGCAGCACGCGGTCACTGGCAGGCATGCGCTCACTCGGCGCATAGCGCCAACTGTCATAGCGGGAGGTGAATCCGGTGGGCTCCGCCCCGCCAAACCATTTGAGCTCCACCCCGCGGGAGAGGCACCGGCGCAGCACATCGCCAATCGCGGCATCCGGCCAGTCGAGCAGCAGGAATTGAATGGAAGAGCCGACATAGCGCTCTTCCTCGGGCCGCGACACAAGACGCAAACCCGGCGTATCACGCAAACCCGCTTCCACCGTGCGATACCGCGCATTCCATGCCTCGCATTGCGCATCGAGCTTGGCCAGTTGCGGCCGCAGGATCGCCGCGCGCAGATGGTCCATCCGCCCTGACACATTGGGCGTGTCATATTTCACAGCCTCGAACACATCCGCGTCCGGCACCGCTCCGTGGCGCCCGTAGAGCATGTAAGACCCCGACAGCATCGTCGCCCGGGCCATGATCTCGGGCTCATCGGTGATGAGAAACCCACCCTCGCCCGAATTCATGTGCTTGTAGGTCTGTGTCGAATAACACCCGATGATCCCGTGCCGGCCAGAGGGCACCCCGCGCCAGGCCGCGCCCATCGTGTGGGCACAATCCTCGACAATGGTCACACCGGCTTTGCAGCAAATCTCAACCAAACGATCCATGTCGCAGATATGCCCGCGCATATGGCTGAGCATCAGCACACGCGCCTCGCCCGCCTTGGCGGCCAGATCATCAAGGTCGATCACCAGATCCTCGGTCACGCCCACAAAAACCGGCACAGCACCAATGGCCGCGATCGCCCCTGGCACCGGGGCCAGCGTGAACGCATTGGTGAGAACCTTGTCGCCGGGTTGCACTTTCAACGCCCGCAGTGCCGTGGCCAACGCATAGCCACCTGAACAGACCGCCAGCGCATATTGCGCGCCGACATAGGCGGCGAATTCTTGTTCCAGCAGCCCCACCTCGCCCAGTTCCCCAGGCGCCAGGTTGTAGCGATGCAGCCGCCCGCTGCGCATCACGTCCAGTGCGGCCGCAATCCCGTCTTCGGGGATCGGCTCCTGCTGGGTGAAATTGCCTTTGAAAACCTCTTGCATGGCTCTGTTTTGAGGCCTCAAACGTGGCCCGTCAACTCTCAGGATGCGCGCAAGAAGCGATCGGCCAGATCGGGCAGCTCATCGAAGTGATGCAAAAGCGCGTCTGGACCCATTTCCGCGACGGTATCCCGACCCGGCGCAAAGGTCACAAGGATCGATGGCACGCCCGCGGCCCGCGCGGTGGAGTGGTCCGTGATCGTGTCGCCGATCATGATGGCGTTTGCCACGTCACCGCCCGCGCGGCGCACGGCCTCAAAGAACGGTTCGGGGTCAGGTTTGCGCACGGGCAATGTATCCGCACCGATCAAGCTGTGAAAGTCATCCAACGCGCCGAGGCTTGTAAACAAAAGCCGCGCCAGCTTTTCGGGTTTGTTGGTGCAGATCGCCACGCGGTGACCGCGCGCCTTCAGAGTATGTACCGCCTCCATCGCGCCGGGAAAAAACACCGTATGATGATCAATCTTGGCCTCATAGGCCGACAGCAGCGTGGGATACCACCGATCGACCTCTGTCTCATCCACGCTCGGATTGAGCCGCGACAGCCCAAGCCGAAGCATCGCCTTGCCGCCTGTGAGCGCGGTGTCAGCATCAAGGCCCGGTCGGATCACATCGCCCGCGCCCATTTCGCGGAAACACACATTGGCCGCTTCGATCAAATCGCCGCTGGTGTCGGCCAAGGTGCCGTCGAGATCAAAAACAACTGTTCCCATGCTCTGCTCTTCCTGATGTGGCGCGTTTCCGCTGCTCTTTATGACACGCCGCAACAACCTTTGATGGGCGCATGACTTGCGCGGGCTGAAACAGCAGATAAAACCTGTCCGCGATGTAAAGGAATGCGCCCAAATGACAACAGCACTCATCATCCTGGCGGCCGGAAAAGGCACGCGGATGAAATCTGACTTGCCCAAAGTGCTGCACCCCATTGGCAGCGCGCCCATGCTGGCCCATGCGATGCGCGCCGGGGCGGCCTTGGATCCCGAGCGCGTGATCGTTGTGGCAGGTCATGGCGCAGAGCAGGTTCAAGCGGCCGCAGAGGCGTATGACCCCCATGCCCAGGTCGTGCTGCAAGAGGAACAACACGGCACGGCGCATGCCGTGGCACAGGCGCGCGCCGCGCTGGATGGGTTTTCCGGGGATGCGGTTGTGCTTTATGGTGACACGCCATTTGTGCGCGCCGACACGCTCACCCGCATGGCGGAGGCACGCCGCGATCATGACATCGTCGTGCTGGGGTTTGAGGCCGCGGATCCGGGGCGATACGGGCGGCTGATCATGGCCGGTGATACGCTCGAACGGATTGTTGAGTTCAAGGATGCTATAGATGAAGAACGCGCTGTAACCTTCTGTAATTCTGGTATCATCATGGCAGATGCTACGCGCCTGATGGACCTTGTGGCGCGGGTGGACAATGACAATGCAGCCGGGGAATACTACCTCACGGATATTGTCGGTCTGGCGCGTTCGGACGGGCTTTCAGCCACGGCGATCGCCTGTGATGAGGCGGAGACGCTGGGCATCAATTCCCGCGCGGAACTGGCGCTGGCCGAAGCCGCGTTTCAGGCCCAGATGCGGGACGATGCCCTGGACAATGGCGTCACCCTGCCCGCGCCCGAGACTGTACATTTCGCCTTTGACACGGTTCTTGGCCGCGACGCGATGGTCGAACCCAATGTGGTGTTTGGCCCCGGCGTTACGGTGGAAACGGGCGCGCGGATCCGCGCGTTCTGCCATATCGAAGATGCCCATATCGCGCGGGACGCGGTTGTCGGCCCCTTTGCACGCGTGCGCGGCGGGGCTGAGATTTCAGAGCACGTCAAAATCGGCAATTTCGTGGAGCTTAAGAACGCCCAACTGGAAGAGGGCGTGAAAATCAGCCATCTGAGCTATGTCGGCGACGCGCATATTGGCCAGCACACCAATATCGGCGCGGGCACCATCACCTGCAATTACGACGGGGTGATGAAGCATCGCACAAAGGTGGGCGAACGCGCCTTCATCGGGTCCAACACCATGCTGGTGGCGCCTGTGAGCGTGGGCGATGAGGCGATGACAGCGTCGGGATCGGTCATCACCAAAGATGTGGAGCCGGGCGCACTGGCCATCGCGCGCGGCGAGCAGGTCAATAAGCCCGGGCTTGCGCGGAAACTGATGGACTTATTGAAAACAAAAAAGAAAAAACGAGAGCAGGAGACAGGCTAATGTGTGGGATTGTGGGGGTTCTGGGCGACCATGAGGTTGCGCCCATTCTCGTGGAAGCCTTAAAGCGGCTGGAATATCGCGGCTATGACAGCGCCGGGATCGCCACCGTGAACGAGGGGCGATTGGACCGTCGGCGCGCGGTGGGCAAGCTTTTCAATCTGTCCGATCTTTTGGTGCATGAGCCGCTGGCCGGCAAATCCGGGATCGGGCACACCCGCTGGGCCACCCATGGCGCGCCCAATGTCTCGAACGCCCACCCGCACAAGGCGGGGCCGGTGGCTGTGGTCCATAACGGGATCATCGAGAACTATCGTGAGCTGCGCGAAAAACTGGCCGCCGCTGGCACCACATTTGTCACGGACACAGACACCGAAACGGTCGCGCTCTTGGCACATCATTACATGCAGAATGGGATGGAACCTGTTGATGCGGCGAAGAAAACCCTGGAGAAGCTGGAAGGTGCCTATGCGCTCTGCTTCCTCTTTGAAGGGGAGCAGGATCTGCTTGTCGCGGCCCGCAAAGGCAGCCCCTTAGCGATCGGGCACGGAGACGGCGAGGCCTTTGTCGGCTCCGACGCGATTGCGCTTGCCCCTCTGACGGACAAGATCACCTATCTCGAAGAGGGTGATTGCGCCGTTGTCACGCGCGAGAGCGTTGTGATCACGGATGCCCAAGGCAAACTGGCCAACCGCGAGATGCGCGTGGTTCAGATTGACAGCACCCGCGTCGACAAGGCGGGTCACAAACACTTCATGGCCAAGGAAATCGCAGAGCAGCCCGGCGTGATCGGGGACGCTTTGCAGCATTACCTCAGCACCGATGGCCTTGATGTCAAGATCGACGAAAAATGTCCTGATTTCAATACGATTGACCGCGTTACTCTTGTGGCATGCGGCACCGCCTACTACGCTTGCCTGACGGCCAAATACTGGTTCGAACAGGTGGCCGGCCTGCCCGCAGAGGTCGATATCGCGTCAGAGTTCCGCTATCGCGAACCCCCGATCCCAGAGCGCACGCTGACCATCTTCGTGAGCCAATCCGGAGAGACAGCCGACACTCTGGCGGCGTTGAGATACAGCGCGGAACGGTCAACCACCTTGGCCGTGGTGAACGTGGCCGAAAGCTCCATCGCGCGCGAGGCGCAGGTGGCCCTGCCCATTTACGCCGGAACCGAGATCGGTGTTGCCTCAACCAAGGCATTCAGCTGTCAATTGGTCGTTCTGTTCGTTCTGGCGCTCAGGGCTGCACGGGATCGGGGCGCGCTGACCGATGAGGATTTCGCGGACACACTATCTGCGCTGCGGGGATTGCCCTCTCTCATGAGCCGCGTTCTGGATGACAGTGCGGCAATCAACCAAGTGGCCCATGGTCTCTCTGAGGCGACCAGCGCGTTGTTCCTGGGCCGGGGCATGCTGTTTCCACTGGCCCTCGAAGGCGCATTAAAGCTCAAAGAAATCAGCTATATACACGCCGAAGGTTATGCATCGGGCGAACTCAAGCACGGGCCCATCGCGCTCATTGATCACAAAATGCCAGTTGTGGTCCTGGCCCCGCGCGACGCGCTTTTCGACAAAACCATATCGAACATGCAAGAGGTGATGGCCCGCGATGGCAAGGTCTGTCTGATCACCGATGCCGCAGGCGCGGAAGAGGCCAGTGATGGCGTGTGGAAAACCCTCACGATGCCGATGTGTCACCCGCTGATTTCACCCATTCTTTACGCGATCCCGGCGCAGCTTTTGGCCTATCACACCGCGGTCGCGAAAGGCACCGATGTGGATCAACCTCGCAATCTTGCAAAGTCTGTAACTGTTGAATGATATCAAAGCCTTGAATTCGACAGTTACAGTGAAATCACAGGCGGCGATTACAAGCGCCCGAGATGCTTTATGGCGTCAATTGCTACGATAAACCTGCAGCTCTGCAAGGGATGTCAGATCCACCTCCAAAAGACGCATGGCCGCCAGGGAAATTCGGCTTCCTGCGCCGGGATCTGCCTCCAATGGAATTAGGTCGACCGCCACAGCCTTGCCGTTTTCCGTAGACTTCACCCGACCCTGTGCCGCCTCGGATACCAAGGGCGTTTTCAACCAAATCCCGGTTTGCGTGACATCTCCGAGCGTTGCAATCGTCGTGCCAAGCTCCGTCTCACCGCCCGACGAAGACGCCGCTTCCAAAGCCGCCGCGCGATCATCTGCGCTTGTGGTGTCAAACTCTTCTGCTGTGCGCGCATCTTCGGGGATGGCGCCCTCCTCTGGCGCGGGCGCGACCTCTACCACGGGGTCAGGCCGGTCACGGGGACCAAACAGCCCGTCCGGCACCACGCCGCACCCTGTCAACGCCAGGGTCGCAACCGCTGATAAACCCCATATACGCATCGCACTCTTCCTTACTCGGATCGCCTCTTTGCATCCGTGTGATCGCTCTTGTCAGGCTATTCACACATCCCTAACTTAGCCCCATGACAGCCCCGCTGATAGACCCTTTCCAGCGCGCCATTACATACCTGCGCGTTTCCGTCACCGACCGGTGCGATTTCCGCTGCGTGTATTGCATGTCAGAAAACATGACATTCCTGCCCAAAAGAGAGCTGCTGACCCTCGAGGAGTTGGACCGCATGTGTTCCAGCTTTGTCAAACTCGGGGTGGATAAGCTGCGGATCACCGGGGGTGAGCCCTTGGTGCGGCGCGATATTATGACGTTTTTCAATGGGATGACGCGCCATCTTGAAGCAGGCACCTTGCGGGAACTGACCCTGACCACAAATGGCTCACAGTTGGAACGCTTCGCCGATCAGCTTTTTGCCGCCGGCGTGCGTCGTATCAATATTTCGCTCGATACGCTCAACGAACAGAAATTTGCCGAGATCACACGTTGGGGCCGCCTGCCCCAGGTCTTGCGCGGGATTGACGCGGCACAGCGCGCAGGGATGCGGGTGAAAATCAACACGGTGGCCTTGAAAGGCTTCAACGAAGACGAGCTGTTCGATCTGGTCGCGTGGTGCGCCGAGCGGGACATGGATCTCACCTTTATTGAGGTGATGCCCATGGGCGATATCGGCAACGAACAACGCCTTGATCAATATTGGAAATTGTCCGATCTGCGCGCGCGGCTGGAAGAGAATTTCACCGTCACCTACATTCCGGAACGCACAGGCGGCCCGGCGCGCTATGTGAAACTTGGCGAAACCGGGCAAAAGATCGGGTTCATCACGCCGCTCACCCATAATTTCTGCGAAAGCTGCAACCGGGTGCGGCTCACCTGCACGGGCGAGCTGTACATGTGCCTTGGTCAAGAAGACATGGCCGATTTGCGCGGCCCGCTGCGCAACAACCCGGGCAATGACGCCCCGTTGGAAGCGGCCATTCGCCACGCCATCGGCGCCAAGCCCAAAGGGCATGATTTTGACTATTCCCGCCAGAACATCACCGGCCAGATGTCACGTCACATGAGCCACACCGGCGGCTGATGCGGCCCGTTCCTTTGCCACTGCGGCTCTATGGCGCGCTTTCGGCCATAGCCGGGCCCGTTCTTTTTCCACGCGTGGCGCGCAAGCTTCGCGCATTTGGCACCGCCCCTGACCGGGTGAAAGAGCGCAATGGCCACGCCACGGAGCCGCGCCCCACCGGTCGGCTTTTGTGGTGCCATGCGGCCTCTGTGGGAGAGAGCCTGTCGGTCTTGCGCTTGCTCTCGCATCTGGGGGAGCAGCATCCCGACCTGTCCTTTCTGTTGACGTCTGGCACCGCCACGTCCGCCCAAATCGTGGCCAATCGCCTGCCCCCGCGCACCCGGCACCAATTCGCGCCTCTCGACACACCCCAAGCTGTGAATCGGTTTTTGGCGCATTGGGCCCCGGACGCCGCGCTTTTTGTCGAAAGTGAATTATGGCCCAATATGCTGGGCAAGGCGCATCAGGCGGGAATACCTTTGGCGCTTGTAAATGCGCGTATCTCGGACAGGTCCGCGCGCAACTGGTCCCGCGCGCGCTCCACGGCCCACCACCTGATGAAGAATTTCCGCCTCATCCATTGTCAGGACACGCGCACCGTCGAACATCTGCGCGCGCTTGGCTTGGAACATGCCCATCACGGGGCAAACCTCAAGGCGATGTCGGCGCCTTTGCCGGTGGACAGGGCCGAGCTGACGCGGCTCAAGGCGACATTGGGCACCCGCCCCGTTTGGTTGGCCAGCTCCACCCACCCCGGTGAGGATGAGATCATGCTCGATGCGCATCAGCGCGTGCTGGCCCATCACCCGGAAGCATTGCTCATTCTCGTGCCCCGTCACCCCGAGCGCGCCGGCGCCATCCAAGACAGCATCGCAGCGCAGCGCCTACGTGCCGCGCAGCGGAGCCAGGGCGAAGACCCCAGCCAAGATCACGCTCTTTATCTTGCGGATACATTGGGGGAAACCGGGCTTTGGTATGCGCTGTCGCCGATCACCTGTCTGTGCGGGTCCTTCACGCCGGTGGGTGGGCACAACCCGTTTGAACCAGCGCAGGGCGGATCGGCCATCTTGCATGGGCCGCACTATGCCAATTTTGCCGAAATCTACGCCGCATTTGATGCCGCAGGCGCGGCTCTTGAGGTTTGCGATAGCGATGCTTTGGCCCAGAGCGTTCTACGGCTGCTGACGCAAACCAAGACCCGGCGCAGCATGACCACGGCCGCCAACGCGCAGCTGACACACCAAACCGCAGGGCTGGACCGGGTGGCGCGCGATCTGTCCAAAGCTCTGGAACTGACACGGGACGTGGGATAGGCAAAGCGCGTGCCAGAATTGATCGTCACCAATTTCAACCGCAACTTCACCGGGGTCTCGGCCACGGCCGCGGCTGTCCTGCGTCAGCAAAAGGCGCAGTATGACCTCGCCCTTGCCGGTTATGCCTTGCCCGGTGCGCCAGCGCCGATCACGCCAAGAGAGGCCATGCGCCTGTCGCGTACTATCCCTCCGGGTCGGCCGTTCACCATCTGGCATGTGCGCCGCAATCCGGAAATGCGCGTGGCAATCTGGGCGCGGGATGTGCTGCGCCTGCCCATTCGCATCGTGTTCACCTCGGCCGCGATCCGCCGTCATTCCGCCTATCCTCGCTGGCTTATCTCGCGCATGGATGCGGTGATTGCGACCACGCAAGAGGCAGCAGGGTTCGTCCCTCATGTCCGTGCGATCGTGCCACACGGTGTGGAGACGGAGCGGTTTACCCCCGCCTCCGATCGCGCCGCTGCCTGGGCCAAGACCGGGTTTCCCGGCACACGGGGCGTCGCGACAATTGGCCGGATCAGACCGGAAAAAGGCACGGATCGGTTTGTCGAGGCGATGCTCACCCTGTTGCCACAACAGCCCGGCACAACCGCTTTGGTGATCGGGCGCGCCACAAAGGAACATCACGGATTTCTCAATGATCTCAAGGCAAAGGTTGCCAAAGCTCATCTCGATCACCGGATCCTTTTTCCGGGCGAGATCGCCCCTGACGCCCTACCAGAGCTTATGCGCGCGCTGTCGCTCATCGTGCAACTGCCGCGCTACGAAGGTTACGGCATGACCCCGTTGGAGGGTATGGCCTCCGGCGTGCCGTTCGTGGCCACGGACCAAGGGTACTACCGCGCCTTTTCCGGCCAAGGTCAGTCGGGCCTGATCACGCAGGATGCCGCGTTGGACGTGGACGCGCTTCTGTCCGATCCCGATCGCCTGAACCGCATGGCGCAAACCGCCCGTGAAAGCGCCTTACAACACTTTAGCATTGACCGAGAAGTCACTGAAATCGCGTCCGTTTACCAAGACCTTTGGAACACGGTGCCGCACCGTGTTTCTTCTGGCTGAAAATATCCCGGGGATTTGGGGGCTGGCCTCCAAGGATCATGCGTTTCGGGGCTGACCCCCAAGTGAGCCTCACAAAGGCATCCGCTGTTCCGCCACTTCCGCCCACCAACTGCACCCCACCGGGATCGCATCATCATTGAAATTATACTCCGGGTGATGCACGGGCGCGCTGTCGCCATTGCCCATGAGGATATACGCCCCGGGTCGCTCCTCCAGCATAAAGGCGAAATCCTCGCCGCCCATCACCAAGGGCGCGTCATCACAGGCCCCGCTCACCCGGCGGGCCATATCGGCGGCAAAGGCCGTCTGTTCATCATGGTTGGCCATCACGGGGTAGTTGCGCTCATAATCCAGCTCAATGCGTGCATCAAATGCCGCACCAATATGGGCGCACAGCACCCCCATCCGCGCCTCGGCCATGTCGCGCATCTCATTGGACAGCGTCCGCACCGTGCCCGCCAGCCGCACCGAGGATGGGATCACGTTAAAGGCATGGGATGACGTTTCCATCGAGGTCACCGAAACGACAATCTGCGCCACCGGGTCGGCATTGCGGCTGACGATGGTTTGCAGCGCGGTGACCAGATGCGCCGCCACGACAGACGGGTCCACCGTTTGCTGCGGTTTGGCGGCATGTCCGCCTTTGCCCTCAATCGTGATCTCAATCTTGTCGGTGGCGGCAAAAAACGGCCCCGGGCGGATCGAAAACGCGCCCACCGGCACGCCGGGCCAATTGTGCATGCCGTACACCTCTTGCACCCCAAAGCGATCCATCAGCCCGTCATCGCACATTTCCTTGCCACCGCCGCCGCCCTCTTCGGCGGGTTGGAATATCACCACCACGGTTCCATCAAAATTGCGCGTCTCGGCCAGATACTGTGCCGCCCCAAGCAGCATCGCGGTATGGCCGTCATGACCGCAAGCATGCATTTTCCCTTTGGCTTCGGAGGCATAGGCAACGCCCGTTTGCTCCTCAATGGGCAGCGCATCCATATCAGCCCGCAAGCCCACGACCTTGCCAGACCCTGTTTTTTGCCCCTTGATGACCCCCACGACGCCCGTTCGGCCCAGACCCGTCACCACCTCATCGCACCCGAATGCTGTCAATTTCTCCGCCACCAAAGCGCTTGTCCGGTGCGTGTCAAACAACAGCTCAGGATTGGCGTGAATGTCGCGGCGCCAGGCGGTGATGTCATCGTGGAGTTCGGCAAATCGGTTCTTGACGGGCATGTCTCGTCCTTTTGGGCTAGGGAAACGGGGATCAGTATCCGCATTCAGATACCAGAACGCGGTGCCCCGGTGCCACCTCTTCATAGCGGTTGGGGTCTGGCTCATAATTCAGGTCGTGCAAAGGCGATGGAACCGGTTTGTAGTCCGGCACGGTCTTTTTCCGCTGCTTCGGGTCGGGCACCGGCACGGCCGACAAAAGCGCCTTGGTATAGGCGTGCTGCGGGCGCTCAAACACGGCGGCGCGGGGACCAATTTCAACGATGCGGCCCAGATACATGACGGCGACGCGGTGGCTGATGCGTTCCACGACGGCCATGTCATGACTGATGAAGAGATAGGCGATCCCGAGATCGCGTTGCAGGTCTTGCAAGAGGTCGAGAACACGGGCCTGCACACTGACATCAAGGGCGCTCAACGCCTCATCGGCGACGATCAACTTGGGATCGAGCGCCAAGGCCCGGGCGATCGCGGCGCGCTGGCGCTGCCCACCAGAAAGCTCGTGTGGATACCGATCAAGGAAAGCGCGGGGAAGATGCACGCGATCCAGAAGATCGGCCACTTTCTGAGCGCGCGTTTCAGCGGTTCCGATACAAAAATTCCTCATGGGTTCGGTCAGTTGCGCCGATATCTTCATGCGCGGATCAAGGCTTGAGAACGGATCCTGAAAGATCATCTGCATCTCGCGGCGCATGCGGCGCAGGCCCTCACCCGAGAGCGACAGAAGATCTGTCTCTCCCAAATGCACCTGCCCGCGCAGCGGCTCTTCCAAGCGCAAAACAGATCGCCCGACCGTCGATTTACCACAGCCGGATTCCCCCACGAGGGCGAGCGTTTCACCAGGGTGCAGCGAGAAAGAAACATCCTCCACCGCATGCACCTGCGCGCTGACCCGTCGCAAGAGCCCGGACGTCACAGCATAGCGCGTTGTGAGGCCGCTCACGCGCAAGAGGGGCGCGCACTCTTTGATCTTTGGCACAGGGTTTTGTGTTGACCCCAATCTTGGAACCGCGTTCAAAAGTGATTTTGTGTAATTTTCTTCAGGGTTTGCAAAGATATCTTCAACCAAACTTTCTTCAATTTTACGGCCATTCCGCATCACGACAACCCGGTCCGCCATTTGCGCCACAACCGCCATGTCATGGGTGATAAACACCACGGCGGTTCCATGATCACGCTTCATCCGGTCAATCAGCCCCAGGATTTCGGCCTGGGTGGTCACGTCAGGGGCGTGGTCGGTTCATCCGCGATCAGGACCTTGGGCGCGCAGGCCAGCGCCATCGCAATGACCACCCGTTGTCGCATACCGCCCGACAGCTCATGGGGATACTGCCGGAGCCGCCGTTCAGGTTCGGGCAACCGCACCTCTCGCAACAGCTTCAAAGCCTCTGCACGCCCCGTCCCTTTCGCGAGGCCTCGGTGCAGGCGCAGCCCCTCTATCAGCTGCCGCTCCACCGTGAACACAGGGTTCAGCGCGGTCATAGGCTCTTGAAAAATCATGGCAATCTTGTTGCCACGTAGCCGGCGCATGATTTTTTCTGGCGCGTGAGACAGCGCATCTTCGTCCAAATCAATCCGCCCGCCCTCAACCGCGCCACCGCCAAATTCGACAAGGCGCATCAGCGACAGCGCAGAAACGGATTTGCCAGAACCGGATTCGCCTACGATACAAAGGGTCTCGCCCGGGAAAACGTCGAAGGACACATCCTCAACGGCGCAGACCGGGCCGTTGCGCGCCTGAAACCCAACGCGCAAATTCTCGACGCGCAGGACGGGACGGCTGGGGGTGAGCGCTTGGGTCATCCCCTCAATAGCTAGAGGGATGACCCGGCCCGGTCAAAGCCTATTGCGGCGTCAAAACCGTGATGCCCGTGGCCGCCGCACGGGCGAGATCGGGGTCAAGCGACATGGGAATGTATTCACCCCGTCGCCAAAGCTGCGCCATGTCATCGTAGTGACGGCTTAGAAAGTGCCCGGATTGGCCCGTGGAGGTGACGAAAACGGAGCTGTCGGGATCAGCGAAATCATAAACCCCGCGATACCCCGCGCCGTGCACGTTTTCATAAGGGTTGTCGCCCTCCCCACTGGTCCGCCCGCGCATCAACGTGTTGTCGCCGCCCGACGTCGATTGCCGGATATTGACGAAAAATCGCAGAAGCGGCACGTCGCCCAAAACCGGATGGTCATGGGTTGCTTGATGCAAATCCCCCCAGCGGAGGCTTTCCAGCGCGGTGCCGTAATTGTCCCCGATCCAGACAAGCGCGTCATCAATCGCCAGCCGCGCAATATCCACACAGGTTTCCTGATCAGTGGATTGACGGATGTCGCACCACGCGGAGGCCCCATCGATGTCGCGGAAGACGCGTTCGATAAACACCGGATCGGGGTGAATAAACTCATCCGCCAGTGGCCCCAGCTCATCCCGGATCAACCGATCCATCAAGGCGCGCATCCAAGCGGCATAGAGAAGCGGTTCCGGCAGGTGTTCGTTCATCTCGCCGTTCCAGCTTGAGAGCAGCGCAAGCGCCTGTTGGCGTTGCCGCTCAGGCGTGCCCTCAGGCGCGGCCTCGCCCGTGAACCACAGATCAGCACCGATTAAGGGTAAAAGGGAGCGGGCGGTGAAGCTCACGGTATCAAGCTGCGCCTCAATGAAGCTGTCGCGGGTGTGCACCTCGCGGATCTGCATGAGCCGCTCCCACCGCTTGATCCGCTGCGTATCGCCCCAGACATAGCTGATATGAAAGGGAAATTCGCGATCCACCATCTTGTTGTTGGTGTTGCCCAGAATGCCGCCTGCGGGTGAGACAAACTCCGGGTTTTGCGAAAACGGGATCATCGCGGACCACCGGTTTTCTTCGATCCAGCCTCGGCTTGGCATCCGGCCTTTGGTTTCATGATCCGGATGGCGCGCGGGCACCGCACCGATGGTTTTCATGGCGATGGTTTCCTGATCCACCAGCATCAGGTTCTGCGTAGGCGCCACGTAAAATCGCCCGGCGCGCAGGCCCTCCTCCACCGCTCCTGCGCGCATCAAGGCCATCGCCGCCGTCATCGTGGTGTCATTGCCCGACAGCGCCGTCCAAGACAGGGAGGCCACATGCCCCGGCGGTGTCACGGTGGCCAGATCATACTGTGTGCCGGGCAAAACCGGACCATTCTCAGTCCACCGAAGGGTGAGCGTGATCGGGTCGCGATCCGCGATGCGAATGATCGTGCTTTCCGTGCGGAAGGGTTTGAACCCGTCCGGCGTCAGATATTGATCGGGGTTCTCGGGGTCGAGCCGTTCGATATAGAGATCTTGGTCGTCCATGTAGGACGCGGTCAGCCCCCAACCCAACCGGTCACTGCGCCCCACCATCACCAGCGGCGCACCGGGGACCGTGCCGCCGATCACCCCGCCAGAGGCCAGTTCAATACGCGCCAGATACCAAATGCCAGGGGCAGAAAACTCAAGATGCGGGTCATTGGCCAACAGCGTTCCACCGGTGGCTGACCTGTTCGGCGCGGCGGCAAAGGCATTCGACGCGCCTGCAAACCCGCGCCGCGACACAGGCGATAGCGGGTGGTTTTGCGCCTCTGCGACCGCGCGCAGCCCGACACCGGGAAAAAGCTCCGCATAATCCGGCAGATCCGCAATCGCCGCGCCGGGGGCCAGTGGCATGATATCGCGCAGGCGCTCTTCATCCACCAAAACAGAGGTGCGGGCATGCAGCACCTCCTCTTGCAGATGACCCGACAGTTGCACCGACAAAAGCTTTACGATGGCGATGGAATCCGCGGGCTGCCACGGCGACAGCGCGGGGTTGAAAAGGAACATCTCCGGCGCGCCTTTGCCGCGCGATTCCTCGTTGATCTCCTTGATCCGCGCATTGACCCCGGCGGCATAGGCTCTGAGCGCTTCGCGCGTGCGGGCATCTTGGACATCCACAGAGGTGCGCGCATGGCGATAGAGATCAAGCCGCCGCATCAGCTTGTCGATCTCCACGGTTTGCGTGCCAAAGATTTCAGACAAGCGCCCCTGCGCCGTGCGCCTCAGTGTGACCATTTGCCAAAGCCGGTCCTGGGCATGCACATAGCCCAAACCAAAAAACGTGTCGGCGTTCGTCTTGCCAAAGATATGGGGAACATTGGCGTTGTCGCGCACGATCTCGACAGGGGCGGAGATGCCCGTCACCTCCATCTCCTTGTCGTAAATCGGCAGGGATCGCGACAGCAAAAAGTAAAACACCAAAACGGTCAGCACGGTCAGAAAGACCATGCCGCCCGCAATGCGAAACAGCCATTTGAACACCTGGCCCATACGCCGCCCTTTGAGGCCCCTTTTACCGTCGATTTTGGATAGTCAGAAATGGCCCAAGTGACAATGCCGGACGCCACGTAGGGCGGCGGTCACCCCGCCGTCGCTCAGAGCCCCAGCTTGTCGCGCATAAAGGCCAGCGCCACAGACAGACCGTCCGGCGCGATCCCGTGCGCCGTGCCCTTCATGATATGGGCATAGACATCCTGCCAACCCGCCGTCTGCAGCGCTTCGGCGGCCTCGGGCAGGGATTTGGGCGGCACCACGTCATCCGCATCCCCATGAACAAGCAGCACTGGCGGGCGGCTCACCACCTCATCCTTGAGGAGGTCCGGCGCCAGCAACCGCCCCGAAAACGCAACGATCCCTGCAATCGGGTCTTCTCGGCGCGGGGCCACATGCAGTGCCATCATGGTGCCTTGGGAGAACCCGAACAGGACCACTTGTTCGGGCAGCACATCTTCATCCACCATCAGCGCATCGAGGAAGGCATTGAGATCCTCGGACGCCGCCATAAGCCCACGTTCTGATTCCTCTTCTGACGATCCATCGATCCACGGGATCGGGAACCATTGCAGGCCCGTGGGCATCATCGGAATGCTTTCTGGTGCATCCGGGGCCACAAAAAGCGTGTCGGGCAGATGTTCCATCAACACATCCGCGATGCCCAACAGATCCGCTCCGTTGGCCCCGTAGCCATGCAGGAACACGACGATGGATCGGGTTTCCCCCGAATGAGGGCCTTTGCGGCCCGCTTGCAGAACGCGTGTCATCGGATCCCTTCCCGCTGTTTGTCCACCCGGTAGTAGGCCCATAGGTTACGCGCCGCAACCGAT
>ERZ1740070.373-NODE-373-length-31633-cov-6.535214_pt1 | contig 31633 bp, 29 predicted proteins | sample MGYA00581734_ERZ1740070 | MGnify/ENA primary metagenome ERZ1740070 (study PRJEB43018, sample SAMN04849744) | marine metagenome | isolation source: floating plastic debris | place: Pacific Ocean | collected 2008-09-01 | study: EMG produced TPA metagenomics assembly...
TGTCACTGGTGGAGATAATGTCCACGAACTTGTGGTTCCAGTAGATATCGTAGGCACTAAAGGAGTGACGGGCATGGATGGTTTGGGAGAGGGTTTCGTCTAGCCCCGTTAGGGTGACAATGATCTCTGCTCGTTTCTCACGCAGGGTGGCTGGGGTTTCTCCATAAAACGGACTTTCGCTGGTGAGACGATGCATGGCTGTCCAGGAAAGACTAAAGACTGGAGTATGGGAGCGCACTAGGGGTAAATCGTGAAACCGTCGGATATATTCGCCCTCTTCGGTTGTTTCGTCGCGAACCAGGGTAACCCATAGCTGAGCCTCCAATATATAGTTACGGCGTTCATTGGCGGTCCGAAACATCAGGGTGGGAACTCCGTTAAAGGGAGCAACGACGGCGACACGGCTATATAAAATGCGAGCAGTGGGTAGGGAAAACCGGGCAAACACTAGCCCTGTTGTCACTGCCACAAAAAACAGTCCAAAGATAGACTCGATTACCACTAGCGAATGGGTGTAGTTACTAGTGGGATACATGGCGCCGTAGCCAATAGCGGCCATGGTTTGGACGCTAAAAAAGAAGAGGTCTTGAAAATGGCCTTCGCGAAGGTTTGCGATCGCATCCGCATCTAAACTGTAGGCAACCGCAAATAGACCATTAACCAATAGATAAAAGCCGCTGACCAGCATGATAAACGCAGGCCAAGAAATAGTTAGCAAAATATGGTACAGGTCTCCCCAATAGGAGTGGGTAACACCGAGCCGCTCAATATTGGGGTAGCGCTGCTCTCGGTACAACAGCAGTCGTCTCGAGGCGCGGCGGAGTCGAGGTCTTAGCATATGTTCTAACGGGATGAGGGACGGTTCGGTGCGGGTACGGGGGCGAAATGACTAGATATGACAAACAGGGGCATGGGACAACATCAGCCACATGTCGCAGATGAATTGAGCGGGGGCAGCCCCACATGCTGCAAATAGCCCAAGCTAAAACTGGGAGATTTATAGGTTTAACTTAGACACACTAAGCATCCAGGGGCAGGCGTTAAAGCTCTTAAGACTATGTCAATCCGGAAGATGTTACAAATTTTTATGCTTTGTTTCCGCTTATTGTAGCTAAAAGCGATTAGTTTCCCAGTATTTGTTTAAGTTCGCTGTCCAACCTTGCTGTCCAAGATGATTACCGTAGGCAATTTGAACGTGTTGCCTCCAGCAATGATTTGGCTACCCCAGCTTATGTCAACCCATCTGCGTCATTATGCTTACTGCTGTGGAGAAACGCGTTTATTCCTTAGGCAGGTGATTTAATAGACGTATTGAGCATATTAGAGAAAATTTGGCTGTAATTTCGCTTAGCTAGAATGTTGTATCTATTGAATACGATGATATTAGGACAACAAGACATGGGCAACTCGCGGTTCTTGGCCACCAGTCGCTACGCTGCTCGGCGCAGTATCAAACTGCTGATAGGTGTCTCGTTGTTGAGCGGGCTGCCCGCTGTGGCCCAGACTGTGAGCCAGTCTAGCGAACCTGTTCTCATTGCTCAGCGCATTACCAGTCTGCGAGAAGGGGATCGAGGACCAGCCGTTAGCGCACTGCAGCGTCAGCTGGGGAATCGAGGACTGTTCTCAGCAGCGTCTGTAAATGGCATTTATGGGTCTTCGACCACCCAGGCTGTCCGTCAGTTTCAGCGCATTCGTCGACTGCCTGTGACTGGGATTGCCGATTCAGAAACCCTGGACCAGCTGGGTGTGGATCTGGCCAGTCTGCCGGTTGGTTTATCCCATCCGATCCATGGAACCATTAGTGGCGATCGCATTACCCGTAACTCCGGTCGTGACGATGTGCGGGTTTTACAGCGAGTCTTGAGAAGCTTTGGATTTAACCTGACAGATGATGGCGTGTACGGTGCTCGAACTGAGCAGGCCATCAGAACCTATGAGCGCACTGTCGATCTGCCGGTAGACGGTGTTGCCGATCGGGCCACCCTGCTCGACATGGGATTTACCGACGGCGGCAATAATCCCAGGCTACAAACCGCCGACAGCAGTCGCTCTTCTCGCGGTCGTTATGTAGCTGCCATCATTGCCGGCCCGTCTGAGCTGAGCACGGTTCAACAAGATTTTCCCAATGCGACGGTTGAGCGAAACAACCTGGGTCAATATATTAGCCTTGGTCGGTTTTTTGATCAGTCTGATGCCGCTTCCTGGGTGGATTTAGCGGATGAGTTAGGCTACGAGGCAAGAGTTCTGCGAGATTAGCCATTGCTGGACGAATTGGGCCACCTTATGTCAGCTCTTAGTTTTGAGTGATGAAGCTCTATCACCACAGGGGGTAGAGGTTTTTGAACTGTAGACACAATTGTGAGACTTGGTATTACATCGATACTGTTTAGATTAAATTTCCCGAGAATCAGGAGCAGACAAGGCTAAATGTTAGCGATTGCAACGCTAATAAATACATCTTTGTCAAACATCCGCTAATATATACGCCATCTAGCTGTTCTGAAACAGCCCAGCTGGCCTGAATATCACTAGCTGAGCCGAAATAGGTGCGCTGAGCTAAAATCTGTTGGCGTCATATCAGGAAATTGTTCATGCCTAAGTCACTAACGGCTGTCTTTGTAAGCGGTGTTTTTCTACTTTTGGGTTTACCCAGTAATGCTCAGCGCCTACCACCCCCGTTAGAACCCCCGCCACTGCCAAGCCCCAGCAGTGTGCCTCCTTCTGTGACCACCCCTTCTCTGAGTCCTGGAGACTCGGGTAGTGAGGTTGTTGCTTTACAGCGAGCACTTGATCGCAACGGTCTTGACCCAGGCCCCATTGATGGTGAGTATGGGCCAATGACCCGTACTGCTGTAGAACTGTTCCAACAGCAGTACGACTTACCCGTTACAGGGATTGCTGGACCACAAACCCTTGATATTCTTGGACTTAACCCCGATACCATCGATGTGGTTGTTGTCGGTGCAGAAGACTCCGAGGGTGAGAGGGATACTCCTTATGTGGCGGCTGTCATCGAGTCTTCCAATCAGCTAGGGCAGGTGCGGCAATCGTTTGGTAACGCTACCGTCGACTACGTGCGTCAAGGGGAGTTTATTAATATTGGCCGCTATGAGCGACACTCAGAAGCGGCTGAGCGTGTGCGCGAGGCGCGTAATTTAGGATTTGACGCCCGTATTTTATATCGACGCTAATTTACATAGCGACTGCCCTAGGGCAGTCGCTATGTTTTCTTTGTCATACCTATTCAACAATGCAGAGCGCCTGACCCAGACTAGAGAGTGAGGGGCAGTGCTGAATATAGCTGTAATACACTTCCTGGGATCGCTCTAGATTTAGAGTCAACCCAAGATTGGTACCCAGATTAATCAGTCGCTGGATCCCTTGAACGGCCAGAGGATTAACCGTCAGGGTACAGCCTGGGTTGGTGGTATCAGGTTCAATCCGCAGGGTTTGACGCAGTGTCTGTAGAATCAATCCCTCTAACACGGGGGCTGCTTCCGGTAGGGTGAGATGGCAGTGTAGATGATTGGCCTCTATGGCAATCCCTTCTAACTCCGCGAGGTAGCCTGTGCTGATGGTCAGAATGTGTTCGTCAATATCGCTAAGGTCTTGTTCTAAGCGTCGTAGTACATCAATGACTCGATGACTGAGGGTGATTTCAGCGGCTACCTGTAGCTCTCGAGGCACATCCATGTTTTCACGATGGAAGGCCATGAGCACGCCATAGTTTTCCCTGTAGATTTGGGTATAGAGCTGGTCGAGTTGCTCTAGCGTGTTTTGACTGATCAGCTGCATAATGTGCTGTCGCTCTTCGCTAAACAGCTGCTGCAGATTGAAAGTATGCTCCCCAAACTGGGTCTGAATGGCGGCGATTGTTTGCACAATACTGCCCTGGGCAAAAATTCTCAGTACAGCATCTTTGGCCCGTGTGTAGGCTAGACGATTTTTAAAGGGGCGAAGACCACATAAAAATTCCTGACCGCCCAGGTGACAAACCGCAAAGGTGTAGCTACCTTTTGCCTGGGTAATTTCTGAGATGATGCTAACCTGACCCATCGCCAGGGTTAACGCCCCCATGGTCTGCTTTTGATAGTCTTGGTGGGTGAGCGTGTGGCAATACAAACGCTGCTCACGGTGATAAGTGTGAAACAGCGAAGACATGGCGTAGTGGGCCACGACCTGCTCGATGCTAATGCGAGAGGGTTTAACCTGAGCGTTATAAACACCAGCACCCGTCTTAAACAGGGGCACATTGCTGGGGGCCAGGGCTAGCTTACCGACAAATTCCTCTTCTAACGATTCTCCACAAATTTCTTCAGCTAGCTCGATGGCTCGGGCTGCGTACCGTAAAATTTGGGTGCCCTCAGGACGGGAAATTTCTTCAAAAAACCAGCCGCAGCTGGTGTACATCAGCATGGCATGGCGCTGCATCTCTAACAGACATAGCGCATCTGTGCGTTCTATCTGGGTCAGTTCGTGGTGCTGATGGCGACTAAAAAATTGCTCAATGGCCAGGGGAGTGCGATCGCAAACAACATCAATGTAGCTATCGCGAGCAGCCCAAACATCCTTAAACAGCTCTTCGCCTGTCACTTCATAGATTTCACTTAGCTCATCCCGCAGCCAGTCAAGGGCCTGACGCAGGGGTTCTCGCCACTGCTGATGCCATTCGCCACCGCCACCGCAGCCACAGTCGCTCTTCCAGCGTTCCACACCGTGGGCGCAGCTCCAGGCCGTAACCGGTTTTAGCTCTAACTCCCAGGTGGGCGGAAATAAACTTAGATAGCGGGCATAGCTAATGACGTTCCATCCCCGGTCAGTAAATTCATGTTTTAGGGCATAGGCCAGGGCGCGTTCTGCTCCACCGCGATGGTGCCCAAAGGTTTCCCCATCGGTGGCGACTGACACTAGCTGAGCCTCTTGACGATCGCCCCGAATTGCTTGACCAACACGGTCTGCAAAAGACTGGGACGATTGCAGAATATCGCTAAATCCCATATCTCCAGAGATGGGACCGTCATAGACAAAAATGTCAATGTAGTTTTGCCCTGCCGGTAAGCCAGGCACAAAACATCGATAGGGACGAGTTGGGTCAATTTGGCCACCGCCAACCTCATGCCACTCACCTGCCGCATGTTCACCGTGGGCCATGTGGCGACAGCGCTGTACCTGAGAGGGAGCGACAATCGTAAACTTAATGCCTTCTTGAATCAGCACTCGCAGAGTGGCCTGATCGATGGCTGTTTCAGCCAGCCACATCCCTTCGGGATCGCGATTAAAGCGCTTACGAAAATCAGCGATCCCCCAGCGCACCTGGGTCAGTTTGTCACGCTCGTTGGCCAGGGGCAAAATGATGTGATTGTAAACCTGGGCAATGGCATTGCCGTGACCATTGTTGCGATCGCAGCTGAGTTTATCCGCTGTCAAAATACGCCGGTAGGTTTCGATATCGTGCCGCGCCAACCAGCTCATTAGAGTGGGGCCAATGTTAAAGCTGATAAATTCGTAATTATTGACGATTTGGAGCACACGACCGTATTGGTCCATGATGCGTGCAAATGCGTTGGGCCGATACGCCTCACGCAAAATTCGCTCATTCCAGTCATGAAAGGGGGCCGCGCCAGGTTGACGCTCCACAGCTTCTAGTGAAGGATTCTCCCGAGGTGGCTGATAAAAGTGCCCATGGACACATACATAGACATCAGAGGAAAATACCTCAGATGAGAGAACCTCAGAGGACGGCATTAGCTCCCGAGATTGGGAGACTGATGCTGTCACAGAATGGGAATTAGCCATATTGTGTGACACTGCACTGTAGAAAAGACTTAAAAAGACTGGCGATAACGTGCCACTGCGACTCACCTTATCTGGAAGTGGCAAGAACTTAGACCTGCGCCTACATAGATTAGCAATCGCCCGCTACGACATCAGGATCGACTTATAGGCCACTGATACTCTAACGGACTTAGAATTTCTGATCCAGGGTCGTTACGTTTCTCAAGGCAGTGTTACGTAACAAAATATTATCCATCTCTGACGTTGTTTTAGAGCGTGGCGTCAAGACATGAAAAGCCTCTCACTGAAAAGGTTAGCGCTAACTGCCCAGGCCGTTAATAGCGCTTATAAAAACTGTTCTAGACAGCTAAAAAAAGAAAACCTGTCGCTTAAAACCACCTGTTGTTGTTTGATTGGATTTTGGGTCAAAAAATCTTGTTTTAGCTGGGGATCACGCTGGGATCAGAGCCAATCATCAAAGAAACCTGAGTTTTTAACTGTTGCGCTCAAAAACCCAGGTTAATCCGTAATAATCTACTCAATGCCGAGCCAGATTTACGCCCAAGTAGGTTTTAGACATGTAGCTGGCGAGACGCTTGAAATTATTTTTAACAGCTGGACGTACATTTTCTCCAGATGTGATCCCCAGAAAATCAGCCAGGGCTTCATCCGAGAGCGCGCCGTGCTGATGTCTTTGAAATGCATCAATCACCATGTTTAGGTCATTGATAGAAAATGTATAGCCCATGGACGCCGCTAGCTCAATCACCTTGGGTGCGCGCTCGCTAAGGGCCATAGATTCTTCGGGATCAAGATTTACGCTGGAACTGATATCGCCATCACCACAGCCGAGCAACTGCTCAAGCTGTTGTTGCAGAGCGTTATTTCCAGCTGTCTTCTGCATAAATTGCAGAACATCGTAGTTTGCCATAGATAGTCTTAGGGTAGGGTTGTAGCTAATTGGATAGAAAGACCGATATAAGTCAGTAATTATCTATCCATATCATTAGCTATAACAACTTTGACCCCACGCTAACGTTAACAAAAACAGAAATTTTAACGAGAGCCTCCAGAACGAGTTCGTCTAGGCTTGCCATTAGGGGCTGGGGTAAAGCGATGGCGGTTGCGACGCTTCTGACGTTTGTTCTGCGTAAGTTGAGCCATTGAAATTGATGTCCTTTAATTAATGTTACAGGGAGCAGGAAGATCCAAGATGCGCAGGCGCTTTTCCCCTATATGAAAGTATTCAAGGAATAAATTCGGTATTCCGCACTTTTCTAGAACGGTCTTACCTCAGGACAAAACTCTCAAACGAGGAATACCTCTAAAGTTCTAGAGATGGAGCCCCTTCTATCGTCAGTTAGTACCTGTGCGATCGCGCAAGCCCGTTGGCTAACGCCCCTGGCGTATAATTTATATAAGACCTATTAACGATGTCATGCTTGACCTTGCCGTCCTTGCTGAGAAACTTAAAACCGGTGATCTCAAAGATAAAAAGCTGTCACTGGCTGCCTTGCGAGATGTGCCCAGCCCTGACGCGTTGGAGCTAATTAAGTTGGTCTTAGAGGACGATAATCAACAGGTGCGATCGATGGCAATTTTTGCCTTGGGTGTAAAGCAAACTAAAGAAAGTCTTACTCTGTTGGTCAAAATTTTGGCAACTGACCCAGACTATGGCATTCGAGCAGATGCCGCCGGGGCTCTGGGTTATTTAGAAGATCCCCGAGCGTTTGAGCCGCTAATCCGTTCATTCTATGAAGACACCGACTGGCTGGTGCGCTTTAGTGCCGCTGTGTCCTTGGGTAACTTAAAAGACCCACGTGCCCATGATGCTTTGATTCAAGCTTTACACAGTCCAGAGGTGATCCTCCAGCAGGCGGCCATTGCCGCATTTGGTGAAATTGGTGACCTGACTGCTCTAGATGAAATCTTGGCATTTGCTCAATCTGAAGATTGGCTAGTGCGGCAGCGTTTAGCCGAAGCCCTGGGGAATTTGCCCAGCGAAAAAGGGACATCGGCCTTGAAATATCTAGCTAAAGACAGTCACCCACAAGTGTCTGAGGCTGCCCAGATTTCCCTTGACCGTCTGGCAAAAAGCACCGTTGCTTCAGACAAGACCTAACCTACTTTTTAGGTAATGCCTTTCTGGCAGCGTCTTTTGGGTATCGCAGGCTAGTTTTGGCTTCACTATAGCCAGACATCTAACTCGCTGTAGTCGGGGAGGGTGGTGTCAATTTGCTTGCCTTGACGTAGCACGACTCGATTTTCTTGAGCCCTGGCAATCAGCTCATTTAGACTGCGGGCCTGAAAGCAAATCATATCGGCGGAACTGCCGGGACTCAGAAATCCTATATTTTCTAAACCCATGAGCTGAGCTGGGCGGCGGGTCATGCTTTGGGGCCAATGGTCAAAGGGGCGGTCAAGATGGCCGATGCGAACCGATTGCTTAAACACATCCAAGCCATCGTGATCACCATAGGCATAGAAGGGATCGCGGCAGTTGTCGCTTGCTAATGCGACCGGGATACCTTGCTGATGGAGTTCGTGCAACATTGTGACGCCACGATAGCGAGGGGTGTGCTCTGGCTGACGATCCTGCAGATAGAGGTTGCACATGGGTAAACTGACGATGCCAATATTGGCGGCCTTGACCAGAGCCAGGGTTTTTTCAACGACGTCTGGTGGTTGTACCGATAGACTGCAGCAGTGGCCACAGGTAATGGCCCCCTGAAAGTTGTGGCGCAGGGCTGCTTCAGCTACATAGCGTAATGTGATATCTGCAGGATTGAGGCTTTCATCGGTGTGAAAGTCTAGGTCTAGACCGTAACGTTTCGCCAGGGTAAAGATCTGATCGAGCTGTTCAACTAGCTGGTCATTCATGTAAGCGACCCCGCCGAGCACCCCGCCAAAATTAGCAACAAGCTGTGCCAGAGGGGCGGCATCGTCAGTTAGAAAATAATCTAAAGAGACCAGACAAACGGCTTGTAATGTGAGGCGATTGCTCCACTGCTGTCGTAATTCGTCAAATACCGCAAAGCTGGTTTTGCCAAGGGGGCCAAAACTATCGAGATGGGTGCGAATTGCCTGGGTGCCGTGGGCATAGCTGCATTTAAGGCCAAACTCCATCCGCTGATATAGCTCGTCATGCTGCCAGTTATTGTGGTCTTGACGCACGGTTTCTAGAGCTCCCATAAAGGTGCCGTCTGGGTTAGGGCAGCGGGGCCAGATATGGCCTTTGTCTAGATGGGTGTGCATATCGACAAAGCAGGGCCAGATTAGCCCTTGATGCAGATTAACGGCTGGGGTATCCGTCAGCTCTGCTGTACCGGTTGGAATAATCTGTGCGATGGCACCTCCCTTTACCTCCACATCCACGGCCACTAATTCCTCTTGATGGGGAAAGACCTGTAGAGAGGGGATAGGGTCTAAGCGGGTGGCCAAAAAACATAGGGGTATGCGAGCGTTGACCAACCAGTAGTGGGGGGTATTGGGAATATTGATAAATCCAGCCATGAGCGATATTAGTTCTCTCGTCGAGTGGCGCTTTCGTGCCAGTTTTGCAGCAGTCGATCAGACAATACCGTTAAGCCAACAAAAATGGCCACACCCAAGACCGTTGTCATTAGTAAAGCGGCAAACATGCGAGGAATTTGTAGGTTAAAGCTAGAAATTAGGATCTGATAGGCAATGCCAGAGCGGGTTCCGCCTGTACCAGCGACAAATTCGGCCACGACAGCGCCAATCAGCGCTAACCCACCGCTGATGCGAAGACCCCCCAAAAAGTAGGGTAAGGCGCTGGGTAAGCGTAAATAAATTAACGTTTGCCAACGAGAGGCCCCATAGATTTCAAATAGATTTTGCAAGGTGTGGTCAGCGCTGTTGAGCCCCAGTGTGGTGTTAGACACAATGGGAAAAAAGGCCACAATCCAAGCGCAGACCGCCAGGGCCAGACATGTGTTGCTCTGGAGCCAGATAATAATTAAGGGTGAGATCGCAACAATGGGTGTGGTTTGTAAAATCACCGCATATGGAAAAAAACTGCGCTCAACCCACTTACTTTGGGCAAACAAAATTGCAATTACCAACCCTGACACAATGGCTGCTAAAAAGGCCACCACTGTAATTTGAATAGTGACTAGCAATGATGGAAATAAATCTCCCCACTCTTCGATCAGAGTGGTCAATACCAGCCCTGGCCCCGGCAACAGATAGGGGGGAGTATTGGTCGCCCGAACAAAAACATCCCAGCCAACGATAGCGGCCAGCCCTACCAATGCTGGGGCTAACCAGTTCCAAAGTGTTTCTGTTCTGCTCCCCTTAAACATGTGTGATCCCTGTTGGTTGTTTTATTCCGGTGTCTGACGCTTTTGGCTATTCTCTTCCGGTGCGTCCTTGTTTTTGTGAATTCTTTTTTATCTATCCCACCCCGATACTCTCTGCCTCAGACAGGGTTGACAAAATCTCTCGACAATAGTGATTAAACTGAGACGAGGTACGAAACGATTCTGTTCTTGGGTAAGTGGCTTCAATTGGGATATTGGCGATTACTCGTCCTGGTCGGGCGGCCATGACAACCACTCGTGTGGATAAATAGACCGCTTCATAGATATTGTGGGTGACAAACAAAACTGTCCAATTTTTTTCTTCCCATAGATGTAGCAGATCGCTGTTTAACCGACTGCGTGTCATTTCATCTAATGCCCCAAACGGTTCGTCCATTAGTAATATCTGGGGCTTAGTGACCAGGGCTCGAGCAATTGAGACCCGCATCTGCATTCCCCCCGATAGCTGTCGGGGATAGCTACGCTCACAGCCACATAGATCAACAGTATTAATAGCGTCTTGAATTCTAGCCCGCACCGAACGAAGTGAATGGCCCTTGAGCTTTAGGGGTAAATAGATATTGTCTACAACATTGGCCCACGGCATCAGGGCCGGAGCTTGAAATACAAAGGCTAACTCGTGCTGTTCGGGGGCACAATGCCATTGCATTGTGCCTGACGTGGGTAAGCCCAAGCCTGCCACAAGTCTTAACACAGTGCTTTTACCACAGCCTGACGGCCCGACCAAACTGATAAATTCACCTGGCTGCACATCTAAGTTGACACCTCTGAGGGCCACTGTGCCGTTTTGGTAAACCTTATCAATATCCCTGAGGGTTAAGAGATGGGCTGGCATTAGCGCTGTCGTAAAACGTCTTTTTTAGGGTAATGGCTCTGGTGGAACAGTATCGCTATCTCTGCTACCCTAGACCGCGCCATCAAAAGATCATATGTTGAAGAGCGTAAATTTTGATAGATAACCGGGACACTCTAGAACCTTTAGTAGTAGTTTCTAACCGGGCTGTGTAGAGTTTTGACCAGATTATGGCACTGAGAAACAGACACCATGTACCGATTAGACTATTGCTAGGCTTGGTGCAATGTGGCTGGTTATTGGTCTATTCGGCGATGGGGCCGCGTGCTGACAGTGCGCTGATGGCTCAAACAGCGCCGCCAGAACTGCCGGCGACGGTACCGGTAATTCCTCCAGATATCCCACCGGAGACACCTCTACCGAACGAGCCGCTGGTTCCCATTCCTTCGCCTGATGAACTGCTGTCTCCTGATGGTCAACCGCTGCTGCCTGATGACGGCCTGGGGGAGGGAAATGAACTGTTTTATGTGGCTGGCATTCAGGTCGTTGGCAGTACTGTTTTTGAAGAAGAAGATTTGGCAGATCTGCTAGATCAATATCGCGATCGCGACGTTAGCTTTAGTGAACTTTTGCAGCTGCGTTCAGATATTACTCAACGATATGTGGACGCGGGCTATCTAACATCAGGGGCCTTGATACTGCCGCAAACGCTTGTGGATGACATTGTCATTGTCCAAGTGATTGAAGGGGTGCTAGAAGACATTGTTATCAGGGGTACCCAGCGTTTAAGTCCTGCCTATATTCGCAGACGTGTTGGTCTGGCTGCTCGACCTCCCCTTAATGTTGAGGAGCTGTTAGCGGGGTTGCAGCGACTACAGCTAGATCCATTGATTGAAACCATATCTGCAGATTTACAGGCAGGGGTTCAACCGGGAACCAGTCTGTTAGTGATTGATGTCGAAGAAGCTGACTCATTTGCCGTTAACACTAGCCTAGCCAACCGCCGCTCTCCCAATATTGGCGGCACTCAGGTCACTGTGGGGGTGGATGAGGGCAATCTACTGGGTATTGGCGATCGGATTACGCTGAACTATAACCATACGGACGGCAGCGATGGGGTGGATTTTAGCTACACACTGCCGGTGAGTCCCAATAACGATACCGTACGTCTGGCGGCGGGATATTCCGATAGTCGGGTGATTGAGGATGATTTCTCAGTGCTCGATATTTCATCGGACAGTGCCTACTATGAGCTGGGCTATCGTCGGCCACTGGTTGAAACACCCACTGAATCAGCTGCGCTAGGAGTTACGTTTTCCCATCAGACCAGCCAGAGTCGGTTAGGAATCGAGAATATTGGTCCTTTTCCACTATCGCCTGGTGCAGACGAAAATGGTCGCACACGCATCAGTGCTGTCAAGTTTTTTCAAGAATGGACTCAGCGGAGCCAGAGCCACGTACTGGCGTTGCGATCGCAGTTTAATGTCGGCGTGGACTTACTGGATGCCACAATTAACAGCGATGAGCCCGACAGTCGTTTCTTCTTATGGCGAGGGCAGGGACAGTGGGTAAAACTGTTGGAAAAACCCGATCAGCTCTTTTTTTTACGAGGTGATATTCAGCTGACTACCGATGACTTACTTTCCCAAGAAGAGTTTAGCCTGGGGGGCGGGCAAAATATTCGAGGCTATAGACAAGACGCATTGCGACGAGATAACGGCGCATTGTTATCGGCAGAACTCCGTTGGCCCATTGCAAGAGCGCCAGAACTTGACGGGGTGCTACAGATTACGCCGTTCGTCGATATCGGTACTGTCTGGAATGATGACGGTAGCTCTCCTGGCCCAGATGTGTTGGTAGGAACCGGGTTTGGTTTTCTCTGGCAGCAGAGCGACAATTTCTCTGCACGACTAGATTGGGGAATTCCCCTTGTCGATCTAGATACAGGTAACAACGGTATACAAGACAGCGGTATTTATTTTTCAATTCAGTATTCTCCGTTGTAACCGATACCCATAGAGACTACGTACTTTTGTCGATATTCATAGAGTTTTGATCGTCTTTATATCTGATATTTTTTTAGCTTATGCGCCTTTCGTAAAAAATCTGGATCTATCTCAACTCCTAGTCCAGGCCCCTCAGGGATTTGCAATTTACCATCTTTAATAGCGAGTGCTGGTGAAAACCACTTGGGTGGCTTTTCAGGACGAGCATTATACTCTTGAAAAACTCCTGGCAGAAGACTGGCAAACTGCGCCATATATAGTGGATCAAACCCTAAACGGGCATTGTGAATTGTAACCGGCATCCCGGCTTGTGCTGCAGCTTGAGCAACGCGTAATGTGCGAATAAATCCGCCGTTGTAGATCAGATCAGGTTGTAGCACATTGACAACAGGCTGGTTGATCATTTGCTCAAAACGAGAAAAACTGGTTTCCTGTTCTCCTCCGGTAATAGCTAATGACAAAGATTTTGTCACCCGAGCAGTAGAATTAAAGTCATCAAACGGGCAGGGTTCTTCAAAAAATGAAACCCCATAGCTCTCCAGAAATTTTCCTAATTTAATTGCTTTACTGGCAGTGAAAGACCCATTGCCATCTACACCAATAGCAATTTTTTCACCCAAGACTTTTCTCGCGTGGGTTACTAGATTCTCTGTTCTCTGAGGCATGGCGTCGGCATTGCAACTCATGCGACCGCCAATTTTGAACTTGACTGTATGGACTCCAGTTTCTTCAAGACGCTTGCCGACCCATTCGATCTCTTCTTCTGGTGTGGTGTCGCGTTGTAGGCTTGAAAGATAAATTGGAATCTCTTTCTGTTTAACTCCGCCCAAAAGTTCAGAAATTGACTTGCTTACCTGTTGCCCCAGTAAATCTAAAAGACTTATTTCTACCCAGGCAACACAGCACCAAAGTGCTAGTCCTGAGAGCTTATAGTTAGAACGAAACGTATAAACCTCATCAATTAAAGAAACAAGATTTCTGGCATCCTTTCCAATAAAATAGGGAATAATAAGCTGCTGTAAGATAGGATAAAAGTGCTTGATTCTTTGATGGGCAACAGAAAACCCAACAGCCCCATCGACAGATTTGCTTCGAATTAGATAATAATCTTTGTCAGCCCTGGGATGTATCAAAGGTAGATTAACTCTACCACTTTTGATTCGCAAGATATCTATAGAAGCAATTTTAACCGGCGTGTTAGTGATGCTGTTTAATTCAAGACAGTCTTTTGGACCATTAGATTGACAAGGAAATAATTTAAAGATCATGTCTAGGGAACAGTAAAAGAATATTTTTTGATTATCTTTTGAATTAGCAAACCAAATAAAGGTAAATCATGTAAAAACTTTAGAATATTAAATTTCTTTGGTCGAAAGGGAGAATACACAAAGAAAAGAACAAGCCATAGACAGTTCTGCTCAAACGTAATTGTCATCGTAAGATAAACTGAAATATGAAATCCTATTAGTGCAAGCCCCCAAACTTGATGTAAAGAAGGACGGAAAGCGGCCCAAAGCGCAAAGAACTGGATATAGAGTGCTCCTAACATCAATAGCCAGCCGATATAATGATGCTCAATGATCCATCCTCCCAAATAGCTATTTGTTTCTGTTTGCAAGAGCCGATCTGCAACTGTAAGTGCTAACCCTTTCGGCATTAAAGCATGAACTTCACCTCGATAGGCTTGCACAAAAGAATACAAGAACTTACCTATTGCAGACATCGTATATGTCAGCATAATCATCGCTTGACAAGCAGAAAAAATCATCAAAACAGATGACTTAACGAACCGGCTTGCTTGGGTAATCAAATGCCACCCTTTTGGTAGGAATATCAGCAGAAAGCTAATTAGAATAGCCAGATGTGAGCCATGACCAATTTTTCCAAAAGAATACCTTAAACCGTAAAATTCTAGTAGAGATAAGAATATAATGAATCTAGAAATGCGATATTGAGGTATTACTACTGCTAAGATACCTCCACATAAATTAAGCCAAAGAATTGCTGTAATTCCTATCTTTAGTTCAGCCAACCTTAGCCATGAAATAACCCAGAGAGGGTCAATTTCAGTTTTAGCTAAATAAAATTCCCAATCTTCTAGATTCTTGATTGCCAAAAAGAAAATAATTACATAAAAGCATCTGATAAGATTCTGTGCAGTTAAATACTTTAAAGAAACTGGTAAATAAAATTTAGTATCTAGACTAGAAGCACTCAAAAAATTGGCAAAAGAGCTAAATTTCCTCCTCACTGAAATTCTCCACTCTCAAATCTGATTAAAACCTCCTGATCTGTCTCATTGTATTTCCATTTTTGAATGGGATCATAAGTCTCTTTTATTAGAGCATATTCAATATTCCCGTACATATAATTTCTCTCTAGTATTTTACGGTTCTTAATCACCTGACTTTCAGATCCTTGAAGTAGGCTATTTCCTAATTTTTTAATAACAGAGTTTGCAGTAATTGATTCACTATCTGCTATTGATTGAGGTGCTTTATGAAAAGAGATAGGGGGTGTCAGAGTCCTACCGTTATGGGTATATATCATGACTGTAAAGTTGACTGTTTTATTAGGTGTTCTAGAAAATAGAAACCAACTAAATATAGGAAATAGCTCTCTGCCAAAAGATAATTGAATACCGATTCCCATTAAGAAATAGCTTATAAGTACTATCTCTAAAAAATATTTAAGCTTCTTCAGATCTGATGCCATGCTGTATTTTTTCTATTGTTTGGGTTGAAGAAAGCTGTATGATTCCGAGTAACAACCAGATAACTGATAGAGGGAGTACTGGATACCAAATGGTTTGCCAGTTAACGACTCCTCCTAATGTAAAAAATGAGCGCGGAAACCAAACCTGTATATTCCAAAGTAAGCCTGAAAGGATGGCAAGAAAAATTGAGCCATACATCAAAAACTTAGCTGGAAAATCACTAAGTATTGCAGATATTGGTGTTGTAATTTGACTCGCTAGCAGTGTTTTATATAAAGAACTCCAGTCAATAAAAAGTCCATATAAGATTAGGACTGGTGTAAAGGTAACATTTAACCAAATGGCATTAAATGCGTGAAAGATTAGTGCAAGCGGAAAATAGATGTTTCGCAATTGCTTGCAGAAGACAGTTACTATAAATGTCCCTTCAAAAGCTAAAGTGATTATTCTTAAGCTATGATATGCAAAAGGTGTGGTGGAGATAAATGGTGCCAATCTATTTAAAGGGAGTTGATAAATTGCAGCCCTGATGTTTCTCTCAAGCACTAGGTTTGAGATGAGTTCGGGATAGTTAATCCAAGAACCTAGTATTTTGTAAATAAAGGAAGAAAAAAATAAAATTGATAGTACTACAATCAGTGAGTTGATGGGTAATGCATATTTTGATGCTTTTTTTACGGTATTAATCTCAACACTATCTCGTCTTTGATGTAGCGCTTTATCAACAGAATACGTGTCTCCCCATCCTCCACAAACCACCATACTTAAAGGAATGTAGAACACCAAGAATACCATTGCTAATTCATGGTCAACGCTGCTGTAGCAAGCTTCTAGCAGACATCCCGAAATCAGCACAACTAGCGTACAAAGTTGTGTATAAGTCCCAAACAACAGCATGATCAGGGAAGTTACGAGAAGAAACTCTAGACCATTCGTAAGTATCGCTGGCAGAGGTTTTGGCAAAAAGTAGCTGAGTAAGACAGTTTGTCTAAATGCGTCCGTTGGTAAGCTGCTCAAAAACGATATCTTGTTTGTACTTAAATACCATAAATAGAAAAGTGAATACAGTATTCGGAAAATTCCTAATCTTTCTGCGGCATTTGCCTCAGGCGATGTAAGTAATCTATTGATTAAAGTGTTTAGATGCTTAATGAGTAAAATCACAACATTTAACTGCGCTATTGAGCAGAACTTAAATAGTCTTTAACCTCAAAAGTGCCAACCAAATTTTCTTCCTCAGGAAAATTTTGCTCAAGAGGAGGTAGCTTCAGAGGTTCTACAGCCCACCGTAGCTGCCAGGCTTGAACGGTCTTAGGATTATTGAGGTTTCCGTCACTTTTCAATAATTTCAATAAAGCGATTCGATTATGTTTGCGACTTTGAGTATCTTCCTCAGAAAACGCCCTTTTGATTAATGTCTCAGCCACATTTTTACGGTCAAACGGCATAATATCAGACGACAGAAGCCTTTGAGATTCACCGCTTTTACTCAAAAGTCTTAGCTCGACAATATCTCTAGAAGACTCTGGAAAGGGTGTTCTCCAATTGCTATACATTGGCCAATTAACAAGCGGCCAAAGCGTAACTCCTTTCCCGGCTAAGAAAAGCCCTAATATGAGCATCAAAAGCATAACTTTGATGGAGTTTAAGCGCTTGGATAAATCTCTATCTAAACCATTCTTAGTTTGGATCTCTTGCATGACCTTCGTTCTTGGTTGAAGACATTGGCGCCTGAATAGTAGCTTTTTAACTTGAGCATTACTGCCGCTATCGAAATATATAGCTTGGCGCACATAGCTCACAACGTTAAACGAATAGATACCAAGGCATCTGCTCGTTTAACGTTGGTGATTTAGTTGTTTTACAGTGGTGGGCCGGCTATTTACTTTTAGCCGTTTGCCGATGCCGATGGGTAAGGTAGCGATTGACCTGATGCTCTAATTTTTCAATGAATCTCGTGAGACGTTGACTACCTCTCCCAAACGTTAACCTACGAGCAAGCGGCTTGGTTAACGTACCGTAGCGTCGCCAGCCTAATTTTTTGTACTTTGCCTTAAAGTAACCATCTTCTGCCAGATTCCACTTCTCCCGTAAATGTTTTAGACTCTCTAGAGTCCAGGCATCGCTCCAGCGCAGCATATAGTAGTGCACATCTGCGAACTTTCGAGGTCGGCCTGGCACATAAGTGACTACAGAATCTGGTTCAAAATAGACGCTTTTGTCTAAGCCTCGCACAGTCATACAGAAGTCTAGATGCTCCTTGGTATTGCGCATCTCTTCGTCAAGCTGACCGATTTCATCAAAAATTGATCGGGTTACCAAAACACAGTGAAACTCTGCTAGCTCTGTGGGTTCTCGCTGCAGCCGATCGCGCACATCCGCTAGCTGTTTGCCCTGATGCTTCATTTTTTCTCGTAGCCGTCTACGGCCTAATTTGTCGACCCAGACATGGGATTCCCCACCTGCAAAATGAATTTCTTGATGAATAGGTTCATGCTGACACATCAAAGGACCGACTATAGCGGCGTCAGTGTCTTCTGCGCATTGGACTAATGCCTTGAGCCATCCAGGGGAAACTACGACATCATTATCGACAAAAGCAATATATTTAGTGTCGGCATGCTGCAGCCCTATATTTCTGGCTTCGTTAGGATAGAGGTACCGTTGAGTATGGACAAGCTTAAATCCTTTATTTTCTGATTGCTGTTCTAAAGAATGCCTTAACTCTTTTGGAGAATTACCATCCACATACACTAGCTTAAACGGTATCTGTGTATGTTCATAGATGCTGTCGAGAGATGTTTGAGCATAGCTAAAACGTTCCCTGGGAACAACAATTAGAGTGACGATAGGCTCAGTCATAACCAATTTTCTGTTTTATTTCAGAGGAGACAACAAATACTCGGATGCTTTATCAGTAGATGAAACAGAAGATGACGCAGATTTTAGGCAACGATCCTGCCAATGATTGCTCAATAAGGCTTTGTAGCGCTGCACTAACAGATCATTAAGGTGATTTAAGTCATAGCGGCGTTCTACAAATGCACGTCCTGCCTGCCCCATCGCAGGCCATTGCTCTGGGTGGGCGAGTAGGGCATTAAGCTTATCCACCAGACTATCGACATCTCGTTCGGGGACCAAATATCCTGATATTCCATCTTCTACCAGTTCAGGGATACCGCCATGGTTGGTACTGAGAACCGGTAGCCCCATAGCCATCGCTTCTTTCAGCACGTTGATCGGAGCATCTTGATTACCATCAGATGCGGTGATGCTGGGGGCAATAAAGAGATGACATTGGTCTAAAATTTGAATAATTTCTGCCTCGTTTTTCCAGCCAAGTAAGTGAATATAAGATTCAGCCTTCAACTCCTTGATGACGGCTGTTAGATGGTCATGTAATGGGCCATCTCCAATAATGGAATAGGTGAGATTGGGATATTGTTCAGCTACTTTAGCAACCGCTCGAATAGCGTATTCAATTCCTTTTTTCTCCACCAGTCTGCCTGTTGTTGCAATGTGAACAGAGTCTCCAGGGTCTAATTGCCGAAGATGTAGATCAAACTTGCTCAGGGCTAGTGCTGATAAATGAAGAGCGATTTTGTTGGCAGGCCAAGCTATGTCAATCACGCGTTGTCGAAAAAAGTCACAGTTGGCCAGACAGTAGTCTGCGTGTTTGAAGGGTTCGACATAGATCTCTGGACCATCCCGCTGGATACAAAAGCTAATATCAAACCCCCGAAACATGATCAGGAGTTTAGGTATGGGGGATAGTAATTTCTTGAATGCCATCCCGCGATAGGCTTGGGTACCAAATTGGCAGTGGATAATGTCGTAGTTGTGCCCTTTCTGGTGTTGAAGCAAAGAGGCTGCAGTGTAAAGCAGCCAAAGGTTGAGTGCTTGTTTACCATGGGCGAAGACATTTAAGGACCGCAGGATTAGTTTTGGTGCCTTAAAGAAATAAATAATTATCAGCCACAGCCCCTTGATAAGTCTCTGAAGATAGTTCTTAGGGACCTTCTCCATGGTGTAAGTGCGCTCCCAAAGACGATAATGACTTACATCTGGATGAACTTTGTCCCAGTCATAAAGTCTTTGAGTATAGATATCAACGTCATGTCCTCGTTCCAGCAACCCTGTAATTTGGTTGAGGACGAAGGTTTCCGATAGCTTTGGAAAGTTATTGACTAAAAATGCTATACGGATAGCTCTCTCTCTATGCACGATTTGAATTCCGCAAAAGTTTAAATGTAGAGTGTTATAAGCACTGATGTAACAAACTCAAAACATCATGAAGGCTGCTTAAGTGACAATACCTTCTGATATTTCTGGCGGTAGATTGCATTTCCGGGTTTCTACCCTAAACAGGTACTCCCGAGGTAGTGATGGTAGAGCCCTTCAATCTAGTCTATGAGCTACTACCAAATGCTGAAAAGTACAGACATCTTTCTCAAATATGAGAAGAGTCAAACAACAGCTGTATGAAGCCCCAAATACGGTATACACCCTATCATGCAAGGATTTGGAGAACTGAGCATGATGTTTGATAAATTCTAGATATAGATCTAAATTTACTTAAGTAATGCAAGCCAAATTTGATTCTGGCATAGTAGTTTCTAATAGCAGATATGAACCATGATACATGCACTTAAAGCAGAACTACTGTTGATTACTTACCACTAATTAGTGTAAGAGAATGAGTTATTTCGATTCATGAGAAAAGACTCATTCTCAGAAAACTTTATAGAGTCTCTTTGATACCTTTGTAAGGGCTTTAACGAATTTGATGAGTGATAGTAATGCCGTCTAGGAGGGTGCGATCGCAACTAATATGCGGCAGTTTTACCTGAGCATCGTCAGTGACACCCGGCTTTAGATTGCGCTGACGTAGTTTCTTAAAGCTACCCGGTGCTAAAAGGTTAAGTTGGGGGGCCGTAATATCATTTTTCTGACGCTTTAACCCATAGGATTCATTAGCCTGGCGCATTTGGTGATCAAAGGCGTGTAAAAGCTGTTTAGGGTCAGATAGTTTGGCGTTGTTCACCAGTTCTAAATTAAGCACATAGTAGGGATCAATAAGAGATTCTGACAGCGTAATGCAAAAATCTTCAATAGGTAAATCAGACTGCAGTGCTGCCATGACCTGAGCGACATGGTACTCAGTGGTCTTTTCTGAAATAGCCGAGAGAGTTCCCCCTTGTCGGTAACGAAAGACAATAACCGGCACGCCACAGCGCATGTCGATAACCTGCAATACATCACCAATGTCATAACGACAGAATCCTGAATAATTCGTAACCAGCACACGATAATATTCACCCACAGTTAGCTGGTGAGGAAGCAGGGTTTTAGGATTGTCTTTATGCCACTGATCGGGGGAAACAAATTCAAAAAAGTTTGTTTTTAAGGCTAAAACGGCACCGTCGGCATTAAGCTGACAGTAGCTGCCAAACACGGCCTCTGAAGCAGAGTAGGTTCCCCCAAAGATAGGAGTTTCTCCAAAATAATCCTTGAAGCGCTCAAAATAAAAGTCTGATGACCCTCCTCGAGCCGTAATCAAAAACCCCAAATTGGGCCATACATGGCGAGGTAGCAGACGACCGTGATGTTTGAGCAACAGCTGCAGCTGTTTAGCCCGTTCTGGCTGTGGCGATAGGTGTTGTTGTAAAGACTCCCGTAGCTCTGGTTTAAGAACAATATCTTTAGAGATAGTCCCGCGCCCGATATCGTCTGCTAGTGCTGGGCCAAACCGCTCTAGATAGGCGCACAGCTGCAGCATAATCAGTGGAAAATTGGCAGCAATGTAGGCAAGCCTTGGCTGTCTCAGCCCAAATAGTAAACAGATATAGTTGCGTGCGGCTGTATTGCTGACCAGCAGTGCGTCGTAGGGTTGAACAAACAGCTGCTTAAAGATGAATGATGGTGTAGTCCGCAGCTGATTGCCACTGACGTGGCCGTAGGTAATGCCTCCTGTGGTTTTTCCCAGAGCGGCAATGGACGTCGTTAGCAACAGCTGGCCCACATTTAGTCCCTGGGCACAGGCCTGCTCAAAGGCGTGCCCCATGGCCACCTGATTGGCGTAGGCGCGGGTTTGCTGCACCCGTTGGGTAATGGGGATAAGCTTACGGCTGCCGGTGGAACCGCTGCTCATATTAAATGCCTTAATGGGGAATGGAGACACCACATTGTGTTCCCCCAGCGCGGCTCGTTCAAAGTAGGGTGCATATTGGTCATAGGTCCAACAGGGAACCTGCTGCCGAAAGTCCTCAATACTGTCGATGCGGTCTAACTTAAGTGCTTGCCCCAGGGCTGTACCCTGCTGTTCTTGGATGAGTTTTTGTAAAAATCTGGCCTGAATGGCGCTAGCCTGAGGCAGCTGACGAGTAAACGCCCGCTGCTGCCATTGAGCAGCCATTGCAAACATAGGGAGTAAGACGTTCCTAAGGACATGGGGCATGGGCTATTTCACAATCCGTCTTGTCTTCGTAAAAATATTTCACAATAATAGGATGAAGCAGCGGGCTTAATGACCCGCGCTTACCATTAGTGGAGTGATCAATGCCCCAGCCTGTTGTTTTTGCCATTAGCTTTGTCGCAGCCTTTGTGTTTGCGAGCTTCGTTGAATATTGGCTGCATCGACTGATGCATGCATCCCCCAAGGTCGGTAAGCGCCATCGTGATCACCACCGTCGTAATGAAGGTCAAGGCGTTGTTTGGGAATTTCGCGACTATATCTTGGGCAGTGCGATCGCAATGTTTATCCCGTTTATTTTTTCCCTTACCGTTGGTCTTGGCTGGGCGATTGGGGCCGTTGTCTATGCCGCCTTTTCCGCTTACGCTCACCAGCTCCAGCACGAAAACCCCCGCAAGTGCTTCTGGATGAAAATGCCGGTCCACTATGTCCATCACAAATATGGCATGTGGCATCACAACTTTGGTCTTGGCGTCGACTGGTGGGACCATGTATTTGGCACCTATAAACCAGTTGAGTGGCCCGCCGAAGACGATATTCCTGAAGCCTCCATGCTAGCGGTACGCTGGTGGTAGGGACGTTCCATGGAACGTCCCTACCGGCCAAAGGTTTCGTAGTTTTCCTTTGCCTGTTTTACCTGGGGTGATAGGGCCAGCAGCTTAGACACAGCCCCATTAACCCAAGATAGGGGGAAATTAAAAGGACGCACAAAAACTAACAACAGCCCCACCCGCAAGCCGACCGTCACGTTCCACACTTCGTGGTAGTAAGTGTCGTCAAATATTAGACTTTTACCCTCTTGCCAGTGGGTAATTGTATTGTCTACTCGAATGCGACAGGCTTCTTTTGGCTCTGGTACCCGCAGCCCCAGGTGATAGCGAATCAGCCCCTTATGTTTGCCCCGATGCTCAGGAATATGCTTGCCCGGAGCCAAAATCGAAAAAAAGGCAACCTTGAGACCTGGGATATCCCTTAGCAGTGCCCAGGTTTTTGGGCAGCGATCGCAGTTTTGAGTCGCGACAAAGCCAAACGCACAAAAATAATAGGTTTTCCACTTATTGTCCGGGCTGATCCGATTTTGCCGCGGCATAATATCTTGAAAACTAGGCAGTGCGCTGACATCGGCCAGTACCTGGTCCATCTCCTGGCGAATCACGCTCCAGTTGGTTTCCAACGTATTTGCCCAGTCAAACGTATCGGCTGGAAAAATAGGCGCATTTCCAATGGGAGATGAGTGGCCAAGCCATGCTTCAACGCGGCGGTACCAGGGACGGTCAAAAATAGGATGAATCGGTGTGTCAGGGCTTTGGGGCTGAGTGGTTTGCATGGACGACGAATACATTAAGACAAGCTAAAAAAACACTCTAAAAACCAGGCAAAACCCGTGGTTACATCAGTGTAAAGATATAGTATCTGGTTGAGCCCCTCGCATCTTCCCCCAAGCACCCATTTTCCTATGAAGTCGTTTTTGCTGTCTGTTCTTAGCACCCTGGCATTCTCAGCTGCTCCAGCCGTGGCTCAGGTGATTCCTGCTGAAAATACCCCTGAAGTGGCCCCCACTGTAAATCAGGATGGCTATTCCATCATGCTGGGCGACAGTGTGGATCGCATGGAGCTAGAGTGTCGGGCGTATCTGGCTATCAGCTTTCCCAACGGCATTATCGACCCTGCCTATTTACGCGAAGATTTAGAAGCAACCTTTCTAGAAGCTGGCCGCCGGGGGGGCGTGGCACCCGATAGCCTCTACGACTCCAGTGAAGTCATCGCCAACCGTGTGGGTGAGCTAATGGAACTCAGCCGTCAAGCCGCTGACATTGAATCAGGTCTCAAACAGCAGTTTCTCTATGAAGAGATGGCAGAATTTGTCTGTGAACGCCTGGCAAAGGGCTAATGGACAGAAACAGTCAGTGTAGAAAAGGGTGTAGCCACAACTACTCATGCGCTAATCCTCCAAAGCGTTCTTCTAAGAACGCCGTCAGCAGCTGCACCTTAGTAGACAAATGCCGATTTGTCGGATACATCACACACAGCGACAGCGCTTGCGGTCGATAGGCTGGCAAAATCTCTTGTAGACTTCCCTGGTCTAAACTCTGTTGCACAATAAACTGAGGTAACAACACAATGCCTAAGCCTTTGATCGCTGCATCTCTCAACACTTCACCGTTGTTAGAGCACATTGTTCCGTTGGCAGTGACTCTTATGTCGTCGTCAGGCCCTGCCAATACCCACTCATGGCGATTTGCCAGTTCACCATAGGCTAAACAACTATGCTGGCTAAGCTCCTGGGCCGATTTGGGTGTTCCATGTTGCTTTAGATAGCCTGGGGCTGCACACAGCAACAGCTGCAGCTGCGCCAACTCGTGAATGACAAGTCGGGATGAGGTTTCTGGTTGAGCAATCCGCAGAGTTAGATCAAAGCCTTCAGCCAACGGGTCGATGAATCGATCCTCTAGTGTGAGCTGCATCTGCACACCAGGATATTGCGCCATAAATTCTGCCAGTACCGGTGCTAAATGTAATGTCCCAAAGGTCATCGGTGCATTTATCCGCAATGCGCCAATCGGTTCAGCCTGTTCTTGAGAGACGGCTAGTTCTGCCTCCTGCAGGTCTGCCAAAATTCCTAAGCAGCGCTCATAAAATGCAGTCCCTGTGGCTGTGGGGGTCACCTGCCGAGTACTGCGCTGCAAAAGCCGCACGCCAAGTTCTGTTTCGAGGCTAATGACCAGCTTATTTACGGCTGAGCGCGACATGCCCATCTCTCTGGCCGCGGCCGCAAACCCACTCGCTTCCACCACCTGCACAAATGCATGAATTGCTGCAAATTTATCCATCCTGCCCTCTGTCTAAGAATTTGTATTGTCGCTTAATATGAGACAATATGTCTATTAAATTGATTATTGTCATTTTTTAGATTGCAATCCATAATTAAATCAGTTCCAAAAAACAGCGGGAGGCAAACCTAATGATTACCATTCGCTCTGCATCAGAAAGAGGTAACGCCAATTTTGGTTGGCTCGACAGCCGTCATACATTTTCGTTTGGTAGCTATTACGACCCAGCCCATATGGGGTTTAGCAGCCTACGGGTAATCAATGAAGACAAAGTTGCTCCAGGTCAGGGCTTTCCCACCCATAGCCACCGCGATATGGAGATTATCTCCTACGTAATTGATGGTGCCTTAGAGCACAAAGATAGTATCGGCACCGGCTCCATCATTCGTCCTGGCGATGTGCAGCGTATGTCTGCTGGCACCGGCATTAGCCACAGTGAGTACAATGCCTCAAACGACAGCCCCGTACATTTTCTCCAGATTTGGGTGCTGCCTGAAAAGAGCGGCATTCAGCCTGGGTATGAACAAACCTACTTTAGCCCCGAAGAGAAACAGGGCAAATTACGGCTTGTTGGTTCCCGCGACGGTCGCGATGGCTCAGTTACCATCCATCAAGATCTGAATCTTTATGCGGCCCGACTGACTGCAGAGGAGCAGGTTGACTATACGGTGCAGCCCAACCGCGCTGTGTGGCTACAGGTGGTGCGGGGTGGTGTTGTTCTTAATCAGCAGTCTCTGAGTGCTGGTGACGGTGCAGCGATTACCAATACCGATACCTTAACCGTTCAAGGCCAGTCGGAGGATACTGAAATCCTGTTGTTTGATATGGCTGCGTAACACGGTCTGAAAAAGAGAACTCCCCCGTCTATTTGCTCAGATGCAGCATATAGACGGGGCTCGTCTATATCCATAGCCAAGTTGAAACCTGAAGTCTCTTCTGTTGTAGCGCTCAGTCAACCGTAGCTCTTAGCCATTTTTCTCTACTTAAAACCCATCGATTGACCGTTTGTTGAAAGTTGATCCAGCCTGGCGTTGTTTCATAGCTTTTAACAAGCTCAAAACCTACTTTTTCTAACATTTTGTTAGGGGCTGGATTTAGAGTACAGGGTTCACACACTAACCATTGGAGATTAAATGCCTCAAAGTACTTGCTAATGCTTTGCTGAATAAAATAAAGCCCATGGCCCGTTTTGCGATCGCAAGCCTGCCAGAGATGCAGATGCATGTAGGCTTCTTGGCCAAAGATGATCTTGTTTATATTGGAATGCCCGACAGGATGATGGTTCAATTCCCAGATAAGGTAATAAAACTGTTTGTCAGCAATAGAGTGGGCAAGATCCTCTTCTATCAGCTTTTTCCAGACACTAGCGTCTGGCAGTTTATGAGGATCTACCCCCATACTTCTGAGAAATCCCTCGTCTGCTTGCAGAAAATAGCGAATGATTTGGTTAATGTCGTTGGAGTCCAACTCCCTAATAGCTCTATTCAAAAATCTTTACCTTATTTGTATTGATTTGTAATCTAGCTTTTTTGCCATCAAAATGGACTCTAATAGCTTTATAAATTCAATACATTATTGTTATGAATTATGGGTATTCGGCTATCCCCCTTGTTTGTTTCGGGTGCAGTCAACCTAAAATATAGATGTAAACGTCGTTCATCCTCTGTTTCAAAAAGCTTTGAATATAGAAGGACGGAAGTAGGGATAATTTCCTGAAGGAACGCGCCTCTACGATCAACATTTTTAGGAGGCGATTTTGATGACACCTGATGTTTTAACAGCTGCCGAGCTAATCACAGTAATTACAACCTATTGCATCGTATTTTGTCCAATCTTGTGCTGGGCGATTAGTGGTTCATTGCCATCAAAGCAATCTTGAGATTTCTTTGATGAGTAATCCCATGCTTGAAGCGCGGTGTCGTACCTGTGTGCTTAGTTGCTGTGGGCGGATCTTTGGTTGGCGTTCAGTTCCATAGATGACCAAAAACCGTTACAGTCCCACTTATTTTCTAAGTTAGGACGATACTAAGTAAAAAGTGCAGGAGTAAAGTCTCTTACTCCTGCACTTTTTTATAATCCTCTATTCAAATGTGTGGAGTTTTTTTGTAACGATTTAGAGATAGTTGCTTAGTGCAGGGTGGGAGTATTGAAATAACCACAATTCATTGAACCGAAATTTTGGTATATCGGGAACGATCCCTGATTTTTATCACCCAGGGCACTTAAACTCTCAGCCGTACTTGTCAGACAGCCATTTCCTGAAACAACAAAGAATGTGCCTCCGGTCATTTCTCCAATATCTTCCTGCGAAATCAGGACAGGACCGCTACAGATGGCGGATGGCATAACAAGATAGGCTTCAATAAAGTTTTCACCACCGATTGCCAGTGTATTAAATCCGACACTGGCAATGTCTTCACCCTCATATACCAGCGCTTCACACAGCTCACTAGCGAGTTCTTTATTGCCCCACCAGGGTTGACTTCTAAGTACCCGGTCTGTCGCTTCATGATCTAACTCAACACTATAGGATGACCCATATACATCAACAGTCAGCGATTCTGAAGGAGACGCATGGCTGATAGTGGCTAAGGTAAATAGAGAAAGGTAGCTTACAGCAGTTCCACTGAAGAGTCGTCCAAACATTGTTCAATTTCCTGAAGCAGATAGTTTCATATAGTCAGAATTTTGATGCTGTCTATGGGGCGATTGCACTAAGCAGACTAATATTTAGCCTGTTTTATCTCCTTAAGCCATGCTTAAATGGTAGCGAGACCGCCAGGGCTGAGTGTATTTATTGCCCCCTCTTGTGTAAGCTATTCAAGAGGATCAACATTATATAGAGAACCTGGCTATAGTTTTGACGCTATAAGTATTGCCCAACACTTTTTGGAGCTGAATAGAAAAACTCTATTTGAAATAATGCTTAATACTTCTAGGTAGCAAAAAATATCGGTGGTTGATGCATACTGTTTGTCATCTGTAAAAATTGCTACACAGTTATCTACTTTTTGGGTCGGTGTTTGATAAACTTCACCTCACCTATAAATGCTCCGGTTGTTTCAACACCTACCGGCATCCAACCCAGATGAGTATAAAAACCATAGGCTCTTAAGTTTGGGGCATTGCCGGTGACCAACGAGATTTCGTCAATATTGTTAGACCATAGCCAATTTTCAGCGGCTGCCATTAGGTGACGGCCTGCACCATGTCCTTCAAAGCCAGGGCGCACAAACATGCCCAAAATGCTTTTTTCTGTCTTATTGGCAATTGAAAATCCAATATCTTGTTTATCAAGTTCAGCGATCCAGGCACGACAGTCAACCTCTAACATCTCTGCTACAGAGTCTGGTGTGATGCCCAGTTCAGCAATTTCCTCACGGGACTGATGATTTTCAACCACACTGGTTCTAATCTCAAACAGTGTTTCAATATCTTGTTGCTGTGCTACACGAATAATCATGGGTGTTTAAGGTGGTATGCAGCGGCGTTAGCGGGTATTGTCAATTCAACAACCTCTTGAGTATAGATTTCGCAAACTGACATTACCTAGAAAAGAACTTTTTTGCGATCGCTAATTTGAGAAATAAATTGTCCTAGAGCCATTAGCCCTTTACGATTTCTCACCGTTAAAGCCATTTGAGGACTGCGCTAAGCTTTACTGATTAGAGGAGGCGTATTGCGACCATCTTTCTTGGGCTTCGGTCCAGATATCCATTAATCGCTGTGAGAAAAACTGCAGACGTTCTGATTCGTCTAAAATTGTGGCATAGTCCTTAGTACCCTGAAGATATAGAAACAGCTCCATTTGAAATTGTTGGGAGATATTGCGGGACTGCACCCACATTCTTTGTGAGTTGGTTTGGCTGAGAAGAGTTGTTGCAAGTGTGGCCAGACCGCTGATAGATAAAACTATCCAGTCTAACTGTCCTAGCTGGTTGCTGGCAGATAACGCCGATAGAATCGTTGTGCACACGGCCAAAGCAATGCTAGCAGTTTGAAGGCGTTTGTACCTGACCTTGTGACGGTTGGCCCGTTTAGAGAAGTCTTGGATCAGATGCTCACACTGGTGAAGAGCCTGCTGCTTTTTTTCTTCAAAGGTTTCAACAGTGGATAGTGAATTATATCTTTCCATAAGCAATCAGCTGGATGTCTATAAAATTAAAGGCTAGCTGTTGTTGCAGCTAGCCCTTGAATAACGTAATAGTTCACTTAACGTCGTTGGTCAAATGTTACCGAGAGTTAATGGTTTTAGGATTTCTTTCCGAGTTCATCCATTAGCTCATATTTGAGGAGGATGTCGGCCATGCTGGGCTTAGCCTTAGATGATTTTTTCTCTTCTTTTTTCTCTTCTTTTTCTGTTGTCAGGACGTCCTTAGAGAAAAACAGAAAAACGGCAGCGAATACTACAATTGCGGGAAAAAGTGTCATGGGAACCCCTTGGTAGAACGATCAATGGAGTGACTTAGGGTGTGCTAAGTCACCAAAATATGAAACCCCTTATACCTGTCGTTTCTGAACGTATGGCTGTGGCCGTGGCCATCAAAGTAACCATTATGGCCACTCACCCATGATGATGGCTTGATTTAAAAAAAATGGGTAAATACTCTTAGTTTTTCTTTACTTTTTACACATGCCTGTATTGCTTTTTGGTGCGGCACAAATATTGCCCAGCACTACTTCATCCTAAAGACAGATGTGTGACAACAACCCAGCTTTAGACAATTAAGGGTGGCTACTGACAAACCATCAATTCAAAATTTTTATGAAAGCTGAATCATTTATGCGTCTTGCCATTGAGGAAGCACGCAAAAGCAAGACCCCCTTTGGTGCCGTGATCGTTAAAGATAGTCAGGTGGTTCAGCAATCTGGTAATACAGTGCAGCCAGACAATGACCCCACATGTCATGCTGAGGTTAACGCTATTCGTCAGCTAACCCAGCGTTTGGGCAGCGCTTCGGTGTCAGGTAACTATACGCTTTACACCACCTGTGAGCCCTGTGCCATGTGTGCAGCCACCTGTTTGTGGGCAGGTATTCAACGCATTGTTTATGGTGTCGGGGCCGATGATTTTTCAGACAGTAACCCCAATATGATTGAGATTCGCTGTGAAGAGGTGATGCGTAAGTCTCCAAAAAGCTACACCATTGAGAGCGGTTTGTTGCTAGAAGAATGTAAGCAACTGCATAAAGAATTTCCGTTAGAGGATCTCTAGTAGATAAAGAAGGCCAGGGCGTCTGTCATGGCCTTCTTTGTTAGCTCCTGCCTAGACGAGAGATGCTGCCTTTTTCTCAGACACTCCGTCCAAAATTTCAGAGGCAACATTAAAATCTTCAGCGACTAGTCGAGCGGTCATTTTGGCAGACATCATCACGCTGGGTGTGCCAGCCCCTGGCTGAGTTCCAGCTCCGACTATGTAGAGGTTTGAAATATCCTCACTGCGGTTATGGGGTCTAAAGAATGCCGACTGAACCAGTGTGGGTTCAGGCCCAAAGGCGTTGCCGATATGAGCCATCAGGGTGTTCTCAAAATAGTCGGGGGTAATATAGCTGCAATGTACCAAACGCTCTTTGATATTTGGCAGATAGCCCCGCTCATCCATAAATGTGAGCACCTTGTCTTTTAACTTCTCACCCATTTCATCCCAGTTGACACCAGAAGCATTGTTGGGAACAGGTACTAGAATGTAGGCCGCATGGTGCCCCTCAGGAGCCAGGGATGGGTCAGTCAGCGTGGGAAGATGTACATATTGAGAGTAGTCTTTGGGCATAATCTTGCGGCCAAAGATATCTTTTAATAGCTCTTCATAGCGGGGGCCTAGAATAATGCTGTGGTGACGCAGTTTAGCATTTTCATTGCCATCGGCCTTAAAGCCCAGATACATGACAAACACAGACATGGACTGCTGAGTCACTTTTACCCGCAGGTCGCCATTCCAAAAGCGATATTTAGACTCAATCATCTTGCCGTAGGTGGTGGCCCAGTCAGCATTGGAAACAACAGCATTGGCCTGCATGGCGGTACCATCAGCCAGGGTAATACCCTTGACAATTTTTTTGCCGTTTTCTTTGGTGACATTGATCTTGCTGACTTCGGCGTTGTAGATAACCTTGCCGCCCAGCTCCTCAAACTTTTTCACAAAGCCACTGACTAAAGCACCGGTTCCACCCATGGCAAAGTGGATACCCCAGGTACTTTCAACAAAGTGAATCATGGCGTAAATGCCAGGTACCGATAGGGGATTGCCACCCACCAGCAACGGCTCAAAGCTAAATACCTGGCGTAGTTTGTCGCTCTTAAAATACTTGCTGGTAAAGCTAAATAGGGTACGTACTGCATCCAGCTTAAGCAGCTCGGGTACCACCTTTAGCATGGAGCCTACAGTGCCAAAGTGGGTGTAGCCCAGCTCTAAAAAGCCTCGCTCAAACACCCCTTTGGCGGCTGTATGGAAGCGATGATAGCCTTCAAGATCGCCAGGTTCGCCCAATTCTAAAATCTGTCGGCGAGTATTTTCGGGGTCGCTGTCATAGTCAAAGAAAGTGCCGTCATCAAAGTAGATGCGATAGAAAGGCAGCACCGGAACAATTTTGACGTAACGGCTTGTGTTAGGTCCGCTGGAGATGCCGGAATTAATCCGCTTACATTCATCAACAATTTCTGCCGGGAAGTCATCCTGAGTAAGGGCTGCTTTATCGCG
>ERZ1740070.374-NODE-374-length-31594-cov-6.884239_pt1 | contig 31594 bp, 22 predicted proteins | sample MGYA00581734_ERZ1740070 | MGnify/ENA primary metagenome ERZ1740070 (study PRJEB43018, sample SAMN04849744) | marine metagenome | isolation source: floating plastic debris | place: Pacific Ocean | collected 2008-09-01 | study: EMG produced TPA metagenomics assembly...
CAAAATTTTGAACGTATTTCTAACCCTAGAACCTTCTCTAAGGCGGAACCTGACCTTAATGTTTGTTGCAGGGTTGTGCTTTTGGGCAGGTTTAGCAGGGTTGTTACCTGCTTTACCTCTATATATTGAACAGTTTGGGGCAAACGGTCAGCAGATTGGTTTTGTTATGGCAAGTTTTGCTATCGGATTGTTGGCAATGCGTCCGGTGATGGCGCGTCTAACGGATGAGCGAGGTCGTAAGCCAGTGCTGCTAATCGGTCTGATGGCAATTGCCATAGCACCACTGCTCTACTGGTTGGTACCTTATTTCCCTGATGTGACATGGCAGATCGCTGTAGGAGGCTATGTTCAGCGTGTAGAGTCACCTATTGCTCTAATGATGCTGTTTAGGGCATTTCATGGGTTAAGTATTGCCTCTTTTGTAACGGCATATAGTGCTTTGGTTGCGGATTTTGCGCCATCGAGTCAGCGAGGTGAGCTGATCGGTTATATGAGTTTAGTGAATCCAATTGGGATGGCTGTGGGGCCTGCGTTGGGTGGATATTTGCAGACAGAATCGGGATTTAATCAAGTCTTTCTGTTGATGGCTGTACTCGGAGCTGTTGGTTTAATATCTGCTGTCTCAATTGTTGAGCCTAAACGAGAGCTACCCGTATTAAAGCGCCAAACAGCTTTTTGGTCTTTGATGTTGATGCCAGCAGTACGAGTGCCAGCTTTAATGTTGTTATTGGTGGGTTTGGCGTTTGGCGGACTGGCTACTTTTATACCTCTCTATGCTCGTGAATCTAACCTGAGCCTCAATATTGGTCTTATTTATACAGCTTCTGCAATTTCTAGTTTTGCGATTCGTCTTTTAGTTGGGAGAGCTTCTGATCGTTTTGGCCGCGGGCCATTTATTACGTTAGGTCTGGTGTTTTACTCAGTGGCTATGCTCTCTCTATGGCTTGCTCAGACTGAGGCTGAAGTGCTTCTGGCTGCTGCTTTACAGGGAATGGGGGGAGGTATGTTAATTCCTATGGTGGCGGCCCTTATGGCAGATCGTTCGACACCTTCAGAGCGTGGATTAATGTTTGGGTTATGTCTTACTGGATTTGATGTAGGTATTGCCTTAGCAGGCCCGGTAATGGGGCAAATTGCTGATATGGCTAGCTACCGCGATATCTTTGGCGTAGCCGGAGTGATGACGATAATTGGATTAATTGTCTTCACTACAACATCCAGCAAAGACATCAACCACTCCGTAAAATTTGCACTAAAAGGTGGAAAAGATGTGTACGCTGTATCGAATTCAATAAGTTAACGAGCCTGGAGGGATTCGAACCCCCGACACCCTGGTCCGTAGCCAGGTGCTCTGTCCACTGAGCTACAGGCTCTGACAGAATTAAACCTTAGCATACTGTCGATACTCTTCCAAGTATTTATTATGGCGATTTTTTGGAGTAATGGGTTTGTGACATTTCAATCGCAGCAACCGTCTCTTAGTCATCTTGACGGTGGTGGGGCTGCCAATATGGTGGATGTCGCAGACAAGCCAGCAACTCAGCGTGTAGCTACGGCAGAGGGTTACATATCTATGACCCTCAAAACTCTTGCAGCAGTTCAAGCGGGGGATTTGCCTAAAGGGGATGTTTTAGGGACTGCCAGGCTTGCGGGCATTATGGCTGCAAAACAGACATCTAATTTAATTCCCCTATGTCATCCTCTGCCAATTAAAAAGGTACAAATCTCTATTGAGGCGGACTACGCTCGGCCAGGATATCGCATTGAAGCTATGGTGAAAACGACTGGTCAAACAGGTGTGGAAATGGAGGCTCTGACAGCGGTTTCGGTGACAGCCCTAACGCTTTATGACATGGCAAAAGCGTTGCAAAAATCAATGCAAATTGAGGACATTCGTTTGCTTGCTAAAACTGGTGGTAAATCGGGAGACTATACTAGTGACTCATGACATATCTTTTGGTGTTTTATGCCTCCCAAGTGGCCACGTAAGCCGGATCGTGCTGATCCGGCTTACCGCAAGTTAGAAGATCGCATTAATTTTGCTGTGCATGTTGCAGCATTCACAGCGCTAAACTCAGGGCTTTGGTTTTTTCATGAGTTTAGCTCCGGTACCTTACTATGGTTGCCTAAGTTGACTTTGCCTTGGCTTGGGGTATTGATTACACATGCTGTATGGGCGTTTGCGATCGCATCGTATCCATCATCAGATGCAGCTGCGGACAAGTCATCGTCATAAAGCGAAAACTTTGTGAATGCATTTTACGAAAGGGGCATTTCAGAGGCTAAACCCTTTACTCTGATGCTTACAGAGACTTTCCTCTAAAAAGAGAATTACCATGACTTATCCTGGTGCAGCAGCCGTTATTGAAGCGTTAGCGGCAGATATTGGGGATACGGTTTATATCGATGTTGCAAAGTGGCACTTATACCTGCGGGATACTTCTTTGCATACCACTTTGGCGGAAAAATTTTATCCGATGGTGACTGATAGTGATCTTTCGGAAACTGGTGTCGTGGAGGTTTTGCAGAATATTACTATCAAATTAGGTGGTGGTCGCCGTTCTCTGCCATTAAGCGATCTGGTCCCAATTCAATGTCAGGTAGATCTGCTGGATCTGCTTGAGCGTCATCGGAGTGAGCTATAGAGTCGGCCGGGACGGTCGTCTAAACTGCAGCCATATTTTCCTCAACTGACATAGACTTGTAGTGGGCAACGTTAAGCGTAGCAGTGTGTTCTGCTCACGTATATTTCAGAGTTGTTTACCAAGATAGGGAAGCATCCGTGGACGTTAACGTTTTATCGCTTTTGGATGACGCTCTAGATACGATTGAGGACTTTGTATCTACGTCATTGATCTCAGGTATTGACTTCGATGATCTAATAGCAGATCTAACTGATGCAGTGGGCGATGCGATCGCAGATGTCAATCAGGTGGTTGATGAAACGACCTCGCTAGTCGTTAATACATTAACCAATGCAGGTGTTGATATTGATACCGTAGATGTCAGCAGTATTGTCGAAGATGTTGTAGAGTTCGTCTCAAGCTTGCCAGAGGATGCAACCATATCCGATGTTTTGGGCGACATCGTTGACTCTTTTGATGTCACGCTTCCAACACTCTCAGACGAAGATCTTTTAGATTTACTGAGCGACGTCAGTGACCTGATTAATGATATTGCGCCTGATCTCAGCCAGCTTTCAATCACGCCTTTATTGGACGAGGGTGTTGAATTTGTTGGCGATTTAAGTGAGAGCACTGGCATCATCGCCATTGACGGCACCAGTCTATCGGGCACATTGACTCTAGATGGTTCTCTCCCTCGTGAGTTCACAACAGATTTGTCTAATGAGCTTGACGATCTCTTAGGAAACGTGAGCGATGTTCTTGCCGATATGACGGGTGATGTCACCCTAAGTGATGGTCAATTTACAGGGGATATCAGCCTTGGTGGTTCTCAATATTCCCTAAGTCTAGATATCACTGAAGCGTTGACGGACACCTTTACAAGTTTGTTCTCAACTGCAGAAGCAACGTTTCCCTTTGCGGATGGCATATTGTCAGTTGATATCGATACGCCTTTAGGTGAAATTGATGGGACGGTTGATTTTGCGGATGGCGACCTTGATCTTAATCTGGTGACTCCGCTGGGCGATGTCAATACTAGCATCGCGTTTTCTGACGATGCTCAATTTAATATTCCCAGTGATTTTTTACCAGGGAGTAATGATGGATTAGAGCTAGATTTAGGTGCTGGTATTGTTCGATTCCCTTTGCCGGGGTCACTTATTGATGTACCTCTTAATGAGCTTGCAGGAGAATTTGGTCTATCGGCAGGCTCAGGTACATTTACATTGGATAGTGTTGCCGGCCTGCCAATTGGTGGAACGTCAACATTTGAAGTTGGTACTCTAGCTAGTCAACTTGCTGTGGAGCTCACAGAAGATCTGAGTGGTGAATTGACAATAGATGCGGGTGAGGTAGTTGGCAACATCGTCACTGGCTTTGGTGACTTTGAGGTATTGGCATCATTCGATGATTTAGTTTTGCAGGCAAGGGCCGTGATTGATCAAACAACCGGTGTGTTAACCCTCAATGATGGACTGGCTGCTATCAATTTGAATACTTCCTTTGGCACATTATCGGGTGAGATCGCTTTATCAATGGTAGAGAATGTGTTGTCGGATGCTGCTAATCTGCTGGCTTAACATAACGCTACTGGGCTCATAAAAATTGAGTTGCTATGTACCCGCAAGATTGTTGTCCAGTCATCTTTTATAGATGGCTGGATTTATTGTTCTAGCTCAGTTCAAACGTTCTTTGAATGAGTGGATTTATCAAATGGTTTACAAAACTTAAAGGAATAACGTTTCTGAGAATGCCTGATAAAAGTTAATATTAAGGAACCTAATGGCTACCATTCGTTACATAAAAGATTATGGCTGGATTTTTCGGACTTTTTGGCGGCAAAGATAAGGCTCCTCAATCAAAAGAAGCTTTTTTCTTGAGTGAAGACGACGCGAAGACCTTTGGCAACATTGACTACATGCGTAAGGAGGTTGTAATTCGCCGTACCTTCGCTAAGAAAAAAGGTCAGGCAGAAGAACTGGAGAGCGTTAAGAGCGTTTCTTCTAGCACAAGTAAAAGTGTTGGAGAGACAGCTAAAGCGCCGACTGCGAGCTTTACGTCTACCTTTGGTACTCCTGCACCTAAGCCTTCTGCTAGCAGTGAGGTGCCTGCGCCCACGCCTGCTAGTGAGCCTGTAGCTCGTCGTGCTCCTGACAACAACATGGATATGTTCCGAAATATGGCTAAGAAGATTCGTCGATAGTCATCCATTTCAAAACCTTTAGGCTGATTTAGCCTGCTAGTCTTCTTGATATTTGGTCAATATAAGCACTGGGGTTTTGAGTCCTGGTGCTTTTTTTAAATTAACGCTGAAAGAAATAGAAGGATCATGCTCTCCCAAATGGATGCTCCTCTTGTTAGTGCTCTCAAAGAGTGTGCTTGTCGACAGCGAGCTGCTTTTTATACACCCGGTCATAAGGGGGGACAGGGGATATCGCTTTTGCATCAGGCTGTATTTGGATGCGATATTTTTCGCGTAGATCTACCAGAACTGCCAGAGTTAGATGATTTATTTGCGCCAGAATCAGTCATTCTGGAGGCCCAGCAGCTTGCAGCGGAAGCGTTTGGAGCAGCTCAAACGTGGTTCTTGGTCAACGGTTCAACCTGTGGCGTAGAAGCGGCTCTATTGGCCACCTGTGGCCCAGGTGATGAGGTGATCGTGCCGCGTAATGCGCATCAGTCGGTTTTATCTGGATTGATTTTGTCAGGGGCTATGCCGGTGTGGGTTGCTCCAGTCTACGATCCGAGTTGGCAGCTGGCGTTAGGAGTTACGCCGGATGAGATCGCGACAGCCCTAGAGCAAACCCCTAATGCTAAGGCTGTCATAATCGTATCCCCTACCTATGAAGGGGTATGCAGTGATATCGCTAAGATTGCCGACATCGTTCATGGATACAACATTCCGCTAATTGTGGATGCGGCCCACAGCCCCCATTTTGCGTTTCATCCACAGTTGCCTGCGTCAGCCATTAGTAGTGGTGCCGATGTGGTGATTCACTCGGCCCATAAGGTATTAGCAGCATTTACACAAGCGGCATTGATGCATGTGCAAGGAGGGAGATGCGATCGCAATCGTCTAAACCAGGCATTGCGGATGACTCAGTCTAGTAGCCCTAGTTATCTGTTGCTAGGGTCCCTAGATGCTGCTCGTCATCAGATGGCTAACAGTGGTGAAATGCTACTGGAGCACACCTTAACCTTGGCCCGCTCAGCGCGTGAGCAAATAAATAGCAATCTGCCAGTATTGGATGTATCTAAGGACGGTGTTTTTCAGCAAGACTTTACTCGTCTGACGCTCGATGTATCTACAGCCAATACAACCGGATTTGCCGCAGATACTTGGCTTCATAAACGAGGGGTGACAGCTGAATTACCATCGCTGCATCAGCTCACCTTTATCATTAGCTTAGGTAATTCAAGACAAGATATCGAGCAGCTAGTGCAAGCTGTCAGGCAGCTACCTCCAACAGGTAAAGCTAAATGTTCTGAGGCAAGAGTTGACCTGCCGGTGGTGGAGCTGTCTCCTCGTCAGGCTTTCTTTTCGCCTACTCAAATCTGTCCAATAGATATGGCGATTGGTCAGTTGAGTGCTGACACCGTTTGTGTCTATCCCCCAGGGATCCCCAATCTAGTACCAGGGGAGCAAATTACAAAAAACGTTCTGCAAACGCTGAAGACAGCTCAATTGGAAGGTGCACATCTGAGTGGTCTAGCAGACCCTACATTGCAGACAGTTAGAATTTTGCAAACAGACCTATCCCCCTAGCACTGCTTTAAGAACAGAGCTATCCTCAGTCTATTCAAGTGTTTTAAGGCAAATCTTTATGGAGCCTCTTTGGCCTTATGCTACTCCCGGTATTCCGGACCGACTATTTGAGCAGCTTCCCGGCATTCCGATGAGCCAACGGGAAGTGCGGTTAATGCTTCTAAGTGCTCTTAGACTCAGCCCCAAAGCCGTACTGTGGGATATCGGTGCTGGAACTGGGACCGTTACAGTCGAGGCTGCACTGCTTTGCCCAAAAGGTTCCATCGTAGCGGTGGAAAGAGATCAAGATGTCGCAACGCTTATTAAAAATAATTGCCAGAGATTTGGAGTCACTAATGTAAATGTTGTTATTGATAATGCTCCCGATTGTTTTGACAGCTTACCCCACATACCCGACTCGATTTTGGTAGAAGGAGGACGAGAGCTAAAGCCTCTTCTGGCCGAGGCTTGGAGTAAGCTGGCTGCCCATGGTCGTTTAGTGGCAACTGCCAGTAACTTTCAGTCGCTCTATGCCATTTCTGAGATCTTTGCCGATCTTCAAGTGCGCAATATTGAAGTTGTGCAAACTGGCGGTAGTCGACTAGAAATCCGTGGCTCTAATCAGGTCTTGAAGCCAGTTATGCCCACATTTATTTTAAGTGGTGAAAAATTTTAATTTCTACATGCCGAGCTAGCGCCGATTCAAAAATAAAGTTTACTGAATTCAATGATGCAGAGAAGCTGTAGCCGAGGAATTACGTATACGTATATTCCTAAGGCTGTCTAAAATTGCGGATGAGCATCTTTTCTTAGACTAAGCCATATGCTGTAATAAATTTAGGGACACTGCACGTTGATATATTCTTAATTCATAAACGTCAAAGCTGATATTTATCAAAATTTTGCCCGTGTATCAATTTCCATTAGGCGTTTAGATTTGAGCTTTGTGAAGCGTTGCATTGGACTTCGCTCTCAACTGCTAAACGCCTAGAACTTTAGACATTAGCGTTAGGGAGCCACCTAACGTTGCGTAAAAATATCGGTTACTAGTCATGACAGTCGTTGATTATCAGCCGAATAGAGCAACTGATTCCTCGGTTGTCTCTCAAAGACCAGACCTAGATATTACAGTTGCTATCCCTACCTATAATGGTGCCGAACGAATCCCCCAGGTGCTTGATCATCTCAGCCAACAGGAGGGTATAGGTAGCTTAAAGTGGGAAGTTATTGTCTGTGATAACAACAGCTATGACCACACTTTAGATGTGATTGTTGAGTATCAGAAAGATTGGCCAAAAGAGTATCCGCTACGCTATTGTTTTGTCCCAGAACAGGGAGCTGCATTTGCTAGACAGCGTGCAGTAACCGAATCTCATGGACAGATTGTTGCTTTTTTGGATGATGATAATATTCCAGCATATGACTGGTTATTAAACGTAAATTGTTTTGCTCAGGCTTATCCCCAGGCTGGAGCATTTGGTAGTCAAATTCATGGTAACTTTCAAGGAAACTTACCAGATGGTTTTGAACAGATTGCCTGCTTTTTAGCGATTGTGGAGCGAGGAAACAAGCCCCATCTCTACACCCCAAAGTCTAAAATTCTTCCCCCAGCTGCAGGGTTGGCCGTGCGCAAAAAAGCGTGGCTTAACGCAGTACCAGAACGCTTGTTCTTAAATCATAAGGGTAAAAAAGCGGGACTAGCCAGTGAAGATTTAGAGGCAATGCTCTATATTCAAAAGGCCGGCTGGGAAATTTGGTATAACTCCGATATGGTTGTTACTCACCAAATTCCTGGTAAACGCCTGCAACAAGAGTATTTGGTTGCACTGTTCCGGTGTGTTGGGTTGAGTCGCTTCTATATCCGTTGGTTAGGTACAAAAGATTGGCAGCGTCTGTTTAAGGCTCCTGCTTACATTGCCAACGACTTACGTAAGCTGGCGCTGCATTATCTCAAAAATGGTTTGTATCAGACTGACCTTACTACTGTGACTGCTTGTGAGCGCGCCTTGCTAAAAAGCACTGTGGTGAGCCCTGCATTTTTACTGAGAAAGGCCTCGCAAGAGATTTGGCAAACCCGTTTGGACAATACTCAACTACCTGAACGACAAAAATGGTTACAGCGACTGGCAGATGCGTTTGAGAGCCGTCATCTAGAGCTATACCGCCAAGAAATTGTTCAAGTTAACTCTTCGCTCACTCTAGACAATCAGACATATGTCTCACAGTTTGAGATCTTAATACGACTGCCTCAAACTGCGGTAGGTGAGCCCCCAGCATCTCCTGCGTTGTTTTTCCCAACAGCAGAACGCTATGGACTAATGAAAACCTTGGATCGTCGAGTTATTCAACAAGTTTTTGAGGTTCTAGATAGTCGGTCGGAAAAGGAAGTTAATTGCTTAAATCTCTCTTCCGGTAGCGTATGCGATCCAGGCTTCTTTAGTTTTTTGAAAGAAAAGCTCGAGCGTTACCAGGTGAAACCTGAGTCCTTGTGTTTTGAAATTCAAGCATGTACCTTACTGAAATTTTTTGACGATGCTCAAGCACTAATTGAGTACTTAAAGACATTGGGATTTATAGTTGCGATTGATGAAATCACGGATATCGAGGGCTATCGAGACGGCATTACACAGTTATCTGTCGATTACCTTAAGCTCAGTCAAACCCTATGGAACTCCCCCGATTTTACTGGTAAGGCTGTGCAAGCATGGGTGGATGTCAGCCAACGACGTGGAATTCAGCTAATAGCTAAGGGGGTTGAAACTCAATCTATGATGGAAAGGCTGCAAAAGTTGGGTATTCCTCATATGCAAGGATACTATTTGTCAAAGCTAACTCCGTTTACTCAAATCACTACTGCTTAGCAATGGTTTATTGGGTGCTCGTTATTCCTTATATAGTTGAGCCCAACACTTATCTAGGCTATTGGCAGCTATTGTTAGAGCCAACATTAGTTATAGGCAGCACCATACATAAGAGCAGCCACTACTGATGTTTAAAGAGAGCAAATTTTTATTTCATTGCCGTACGATAGTCATCTCCAGGCATCATGAGTCATTCACCCCAAAAAGTTGCATTACTTTTACACGATCTGGAGAAAGGCGGTATGCAAGCTGTCTGCTTAAAGCTAGTGAAAGCTTTAAGTGAGCATCCTGATCTTGAAATAGAACTGGTTCTCTCTAATCAAATGGGAGGATTTCTTAATCAACTCCCTAGCAATTTAAAAACCATCAATCTTGGTATCCCATTCCAACTCTGCCTTAAATATAGTTATAAACTAACTGTTGCGTTATCGCGTTATTTAAGACAATCTAAGCCAGATATTATTCTGTCTAATCTTCCGTTTGTTAATGTTATTACCTTACTGGCTCAAGGAGTTTCATTCAGTAAAGTACGTACAATCCTGATTGAGCACACATTGCCCTTAGAGCGCTCACTAGAGCAAGAGAGCGAGAGCAGCCTTGGACGACGCTTCACTGGCGTGGTGACTAAGATGACGCAATTGCTCTATCCTCACGCTGCATGCATCGTCACGCCATCTCATGGCATGGCAAAAGAGATAGCTCAAGCGATAGGACTTAAAATCTACCATAACCATAAGCTTGAGGTCATCTACAATCCTGTGGTAGACGACCAACTGCATCAAAAAGCTAAAGCGCCGTTGGAGCACCCGTGGTTTCTAGAAAATCAACCACCTGTTTTTTTGGCTGTTGGTAGACTGACGCCCCAGAAAGATTATGCAACTTTGCTTCATGGGTTTGCGTTGTTAAGGCAACAAATGCCTGCCCGTTTGATTATTCTTGGTGATGGCCCGATGAGATCTCACCTAGAGAGTTTAGTAGAAACCCTCGATATAAAAGCTGATGTGCTGCTGCCCGGATTTGTAGATAATCCTTATGCCTATATGAGTCGTGCATCTGCTTTTGTTCTCTCCTCGGTGTGGGAAACGTTTGGTGTAGTTTTAGTGGAAGCTCTAGCCTGTGGTTGTCCTGTAATTTCGACTGATTGCGACTATGGTCCGACAGAGATCCTTGAGAACGGAAAGTACGGAATACTGGTGCCTGTTAGAGATTGTCAAGCTTTGGCTGAAGCTATGGAAGTTACGCTGGCTCAACTAAATTACGACAGAGAAAATCTTCGAACTCGGGCCCATACTTTTTCTTTGGAACAGGCTGTCAATCAGTATTTGAAAATTATGGGGATTACAGAGTCTATTTCAGCATTAGCAAAACAAGAACCCTCAAAGACTCTGACGACATGACTTATCAGCCAGCAATAAAAATAACTATGGATTTTACAGTTGCCATTCCTACCTATAACGGTGCTAACCGACTACCAACGCTTTTAGATAAGCTGATAGCACAAATAACGCCGTCAGATTTGAGCTGGCAAGTGATAGTTGTCGATAACAATAGTACAGATACGACAGCTAAGATTGTTACTGAATACCAATCTCGTTGTAAGGAAAAATTCTCTCTTATTTATGCGTTTGAAGAGCAGCAGGGTGCAGCGTTCGCTCGACAAAAAGCAATGCAGCTGGCCCAAAGTGAATTAGTTGGTTTTCTGGATGATGATGTGACGCCTGCTGAGGATTGGGTTGCTTCTGCCTATGATTTTGGGTTAGAGCATACGCAAGCTGGTGCATACGGTGGTCGCATTATTGGGAAGATTGAAGTTCCCCCTCCTGGTAACTTTAAGCGCATACAGTCGTTTCTAGCGCTGAGAGATCGAGGAAATTCTCCTCATCTCTACAATCCTGAAAATTTGGCACTACCGCCTTCTGCCGCTTGGGTTATTCGTACAAAAGCCTGGGTAGACAATGTGCCATCCCAACCTAATTTAGGTGGACGTACTGGAAAATCTATGGTGCAGGGTGATGACTATGAACCGTTACTCTACATCTACAGAGCGGGTTGGGAGATTTGGTATCATCCTGAGATGTATGTTGAGCATCATATTCCTGCTGGGAGACTAGAGGAACAGTACTTGATCGCGTTAAGTCGCGGCTGTGGGCTGTGTATCTTTCAGTTGCGTTTAATCACGGCTAAAAACTGGGAGAAGCCAATCACATTTTCAAAGGTGATGTTAGGAGGTTTGAAACGAGCTTGTGTTCATTTTTGGAAGTATCGACGTGAGATTAAAACAGATATTGTGACTCGATGTGAGTTTGTTTTCTTTCTCAGCTGGTTTTGGAGCCCTTTTTACTATCTAAACCGTCGAATACGCTCCACCCAGTAGCAGACCAAAGGGGGTAGTCGTTGATTGTAGCTGCCTGCTAGAGAACCATGCACTAATTTTTGATAATTAAGAACCTGATATGGGTGTTATTCGAAAAAAACCTAGTATTGTTCTTTTTGGAGGGTTATGGGCTCCCAACCGTTGTGAGCATCTGACTGAGTTTCTGATTGCTTCTGGTTACTACGTTTCTGGTGTATTCACAGATTTCTACGTGACTCGAAAACATCATAGAAACCTCATCGCGAGAGTTATTAACAAGTTAACCTTTCAACTTCTGCCATTCGTGGAATTATTTTTTAAGGCTAGCTTTGCAGACGTTATCTATATTTTGCCCAGCAACGTTAGCCTGATAAATCAAGCTTTAATGGTGTCGAGAATATTCAAAAATAAAATCATACTGGAACTTTACGACAGTATGTATACCCATTATATGGAGAATAAAGGTAGTACTTCTATTGATAAGCAAGCGATCCAAAAAGTTAAAGAAGACAATGTTAATCTAAACCCAAAAAATGAAAAGCTGGCAATTAAAGAGTCAGATTATATTGTGCACATTGCGGGGTATGAACTCGAGTTCTTGTCTAAAGTGCTGGAGATAAATATCCCTAAAGATAAAGTCTTTATTGCACCTATTTTTTGTCCGATTAGACCACGCTATAGTCGAAGCTTTATGGCCGATAGAGTCTTTAGGATATGTTGGTGGGGCAGCTTTTTGCCTTTACATGGTCTGGACTATATTCTAGATGCACTCCAAATTTTAAAGCGTCAGGGGATAAACTTCGAGTGTGATCTGTTTGGCGCCTACTCGGCAGGGTCACGTGCATATTTCTTTGAAAAGTATAAGCAAAAAATAGCACAGGAGGGACTGGACTCTCACGTCAGGTTGAGGAGAGATCTAACATTTTCTGATGGAAAACTACCAGATTATCTTAGACAAAACTGTGATTTAGCGCTGGGTGTTTTTGGCGAGACACTCAAGGCGAAAAGTTCTGTGCCAAATAAGTTAGTAGAAGCGCTGTCGATGGGTATTCCCACACTCACTCGGTGTTCCCCTGCTTTGGAAGAGTTTTTTGACGTGGATGCAGATCTTTGGACCTGTCAGCCATCACCTGAGTCTATTGCTGAGGCTTTGGTTCAAATTTTTCATCAAAAAGCTCGTGCCGTGGATTGGGCAAGGACTCAAGAAAAAGTGTTAAAGCAATTTAGTGTTGATAACTATAAAAATGTTGTTGGGCGTGTCTTGGAACAAGTGAGACGTGATTTTTGAGAGAAATCGCTAATGCATCTGAGGTGATGTCAAGTGTACAGGCCGTCTATCTGATGCCCCTCCCAACCATGGCGAGTTGCTAGACTTGACGCATTTTTAATGTGTGGCTTGGTGCCTATAGTTCAGGTCATATCTGAACACTGAAAGCTTTAGATAGCAACAGCCATGCGCGCAGCAAACCGCTGAATACATTCAGCGGTTTGCTATACTTGTAGCGTTCCCGACTGTAGATATTAACTGTAAATATTATTCTTTTTTGAAGCTCCCTCATTAGATTCATATCTCATTATGGGCATTAAAGGAAAAATTAAGAACGCTGTTATCAGTAATCTTTGTCGAAGCTATGTGCTAGCTAGGTTAATCAATCTTTTATCTCTTGAACGGGCCTATGGAGAATACGAGTCAGGTGTAATTGTTTTCCAGATGGGTAAAGTCGGCTCAAGTAGCATTTATGAATCTCTGAAGCGGATTGGGCTTAACTTGCCTGTTTACCATGCTCACGTATTAAGACCTGCGCAGCTAGTGGCAATCGAGAAATTGATAAGGGCTAATTGGAGTCCCACTCGTAACCCATTGCATCTCTGGCACAGCCTTTTTTTGCAGAATAAGCTCAAGCAAAAACCCCGTAAGAAGTGGAAGGTGATTACGCTAGTGCGAGATCCGATTGCTAGGAATATATCTGCTTTTTTTCAGACAAAACATTTGCTGAGTGCTGATGAGCAGAGGCTTCTTCTTAGCTCTACAAACGCTGATGAATTAAGGGATTTGTTTCTGGAAAAATTTTATGCTCATGAGGCTCCAATTAGCTGGTTTGATGATGAGCTGAAGCCGGTATTTGGAGTTGATGTATTTGAGCAACCGTTCCCCCGTGAGACTGGTTATTGCATATATGAGGGGGAAATGGCAGATGTGCTACTCATTCGTTTGGAAGATTTGGGAAGATGTCAAACAGATGCCATTAGGGAGTTTTTAGGGGTCGACAACTTCAAAATGAAAAAGACTAATGTTGGCAAAGATAAGAGTTATTCTGAAGCCTATTCCAGAATGCTGAGTTCTATTCGGCTCCCTAAAACGTATGCAGAACAAATGTATCAATCTAAATATACTCAGCACTTTTACAGCTCTGACGAAATAGCCAAGTTTTCTCATCGATGGCTTGGAGCTTCAGACGTTATTACAATTTAGCTGAGTGCTCATCTGCGCTAGAGGCATTTAGGCGAAGATACTGTGTAGATAGATTTAAAGGGCACATCTATTTATTGACTTTTGAAGACTCGAGTCTTATTTGAGACTGTTATTCCTCCCTTTTCTAGAGGTTGGATGTTTTCAAATGGATAAAAAATCATACTTTTGGGTCCAACGGGGGTCGACATCCTTTTGTGCTAGCTGATGGGGCTTATCCTGCCAGTCCTCAGGTACCTTGCCTGTTTTGATAGCGGCATTGTCATCTTGACTGTTTCGTTGTTTGGGAACTGGAACCAATGTGGCATCTACGATTTGGCCACATTGGACCTAGTAGTTTGTCGCGTTCGGGTACGCCCCAAACTGCTTTTTGATGACGGGTCTCAAAATCCCAAGGTCCTTGCTATCCCATCAGATGAATATCTATCAACCTTGATCCTTAATGATGATCTCATATTGAGACTCTATTTTGGAATTGATCGAGGTGCCCTTAAGTTTTTGCAAAGTGATGTCGAAATTTCATGATTTTTTCATGGACTACAGGGTCCTGTCTTGATGATCCTGTCATGAATGCGACACATTGTGGGTAAGTGAAAGCACTTAGTAAAGCAGAGTAGCTTGCCAGAGTATCCAATGGGAATGTCTGTGGCTGTTGTTTGATCGCAACCTAAAAGCAGCCTAATCGGCGCTACAGCTGCAGTAGTATCAGTGGTGTCAGCATGGTTAGTACTACAGATCTTAAAAAAAAGCTTACTATAGCGATTCCTACCTATAACCGTGCGGAGTTGTTAGATAGGCAGCTCACATGGTTAACAACTGCTGTTAAAGGATTTGAAGCGGACTGTGAGATTTTCGTTTCTAATAATTGCTCGACCGATCAGACGGCTCAAGTGTTGGATACCTGGTCTAGGAGGTCATCTCAGCTAGATTTCCAAATATTTCAGCAGGCTGAAAACGTCGGTGCAATTCGCAATATTGCTCACTGCATTCGTTCTTCTTCGGCTGATCATATATGGGTGTTGAGTGATGACGATACGGTCTTTGATAAGACATTACCGTACATCCTACGAGAGCTAAATAAAACGCCTGAGATTGGTCTGATTACTCTAAATTTTTCCAGTCGTGATTTTCACACTCGGGCAATCCGCTACGACCGTCGCTATTTGCTTGAGAAAACTTTATATGACACACAGGGAGATAAGGTGTTTGAAGCCTGTGTGCGTATGGATGGGAGTGCCGGTGGGATGGCGCTAACGTCGGCTCAAATATATAGAACTGATCTAGCTCAAAAAGCATTGGCGGACTGGCAGACGGGGGTTAAAAATCTCGCTGTTCAAGTTTACGTTACTGGATACTGTGCCAGGTATGGTGGGGCAAAAGTGACACAAGAGACCTATCTTGAATGCTCGGAAGGTAATAACTTTTTTCTGAGCGATCGGGCGGTACATCTGAAGCTGCTTTATGCTGATGTACCACAAATGTATGCTCGTCTAAAGCGCATCGGCTATTCTGAAGACTTTTGCAAAACGATGGTTCGAAAACGGATTCAAGAGTTTACAGAAGTTTTTGCTAGCAAGAAAAAACTTCTTAAGATGTTTCTCAAACACCCAGCAACGATGGGAAATGCTATTTTCAAAATGGCGACTAGCTCAATTTAGGGGCTTGAGTGTGTCTCTGGCCTGTAGATTGAATTTGCATCGGTAACACTCTAGGAAATTTAGGTTAGGCGTGTTTTATGGATCAGCAGTCCCTTGCGATCGCACTTCTACAGCATAATTCTGTTGTGGACTGTGTCGTTACTCAAAAGCGCGCTCCAGAGTTTACGGCTTATCTGGTTCTCAGAGGTCGATTAGATGCCCAGGCACTGGATAATCATTTACAAACCAGGTTTGAAAAAGCTGTTGCGGTTAGCTATATCCCGATTTCAAGGCTGCCGCTGACAGATGCCGGTGCGATTGATCAGCAGGCACTGGAGCAGCTAAAGCGAACCAAGGAAAGTGTTGCGGATTGGGAAGATACTCTGAATGCTGATCCTGAGGTGCAGCGGGCGGCTGTCGTTTTAGACGACTTTACTGTGGATGTTCCGGCACTGCATCTATCGGACCTGCTGCCTGAGTGGCAACCTCTGACTTATACATCGTCTCAGGAGGCTGTAAAAGAAGCCTGGCCTGATACAGAACAGGGCAAGCCGAACGCGATCGCAACTGGCCCTAGTTTGGTTTTAGACGAGAATGCGCCCACCACATTATCTGAGGCCCTAGAGCGCAGTGCTAAACGCACCCCTGATCACGGTATTACCTATATTCATAGGGATGGAACGGACAGTTTTCAGACCTATCCTGAGCTGCTAACTGAGGCCAGTCAGATTTTGAGCGGCTTGCAAGACCTACAGCTGACGCCCCAAGCAAAACTAATTTTTCAGTTTGACGATAACGCAGACTATATTCCTGCGTTTTGGGGCTGTATGTTAGGTGGGTATGTACCCGTACCGGTTGCGATCGCACCTGCCTATGAGTCAGGTAATGCTGTTGTTGAGAAATTAATCAATACCTGGCGTCATTTAGAAGCGCCTGTTGTTTTAACGAACGAGAGCGTGGCTGCTCATCTGCGTCCGCTCCTTCAGGAACTGCAGCTGAGCGTTCGCCTGGTCACCATTGAGTCTCTGAGAACCTATGCGCCTGCGACTCAATGGTACGAGAGTCAGCCTGATGATTTGGCGGTTTTACTATTTACCTCGGGGAGTACAGGAACGCCCAAAGGTGTAATGCTCCGCCATCAAAATATTCTGAGTAACGTGGCAGCCAGTGCGCAGGTGAATGACTTTAATCAAGACGATACGTCCTTAAACTGGCTACGTCTCGATCATGTGGGTAGCCTGGTGCGCTGCTCGATTCGAGATATTTATGTGGGCTCCAACCAAATCCATGCCCCGGCGGAACTCGTGTTAGAAAATCCGCTTAAGCTACTGGATTGGGTTGATTGTTATAAGGTCACATTTGCTTGGGCTCCTAACTTTGCCTTGGGTCTGATTAACAATCAGGCCAGTGAGCTAAACGATAAACGATGGGATCTCTCACATCTGCGTTCAATGTTGAGTGTAGCTGAAGCCATTGTACCCAATACTGCTCGCGCATTTACCCAGCTATTGGCCCCCTACGGTTTTCAGGCCAACATGATGCATGCGGCCTGGGGAATGTCTGAAACCTGTGCGGCGGTTACCTTTTCCCATAACTACCTAGAGAAACTACCCGACGAAAATTATCCCTATGTGGAAGTGGGAGCTCCGACAGCCGGGTTTCAAATGCGGATTGTTGACAACAACGATCAGCTGATTTCTGAAGAGGTGGTGGGTCGACTGCAGATTAAAGGCCCCATGATTCTGTCGAGCTACTATCAGAATCCTGAGCTAAATGCGACCGTCTTTACTGAAGATGGCTGGTTTAAGACCGGTGATTTAGGCTATCTCAAACAGGGATATTTAACAGTTACTGGGCGAGAAAAAGATATTATTATCATCAACGGTCTTAATCACTTTAGCCCTGAAATTGAAGCGATTGTTGAGGAAGTCGATGGTGTCAAGCCTAGCTATACGGCTGCATGTGGGTTACGACAGCCCGGCCAAGATACTGACCAGCTGTTGATTTTCTTTGCGCCTGAAGACTCATCGCCCGATTGTCTCAAAGCATTGTTAAAAACAATTCAAAGCAACATTGTTCGCAAGCTAGGGATTCAAGCTAGATATCTGTTGCTGGTTGAGCCAGAGACAATTCCTAAAACCTCTATTGGTAAAATTCAGCGTCTAAAGCTAAAGCAATCTTTTGAAGCAGGAGAGTTTGATCAACAGCTAAAAGAGAGTGATCTGCTGCTGAAAAACGATAATACGCTACCGGATTGGTTTTATCAGCCTGTATGGCAACGGTATGAGGTCACTCAGCAGCAGCCTTTGAAAGCGGCGAGTCAGATACTGATCTTTCTAGACAAGCTAGGGTTAGGACAGGCGCTGATGGAATCGCTGATAGCTCAAGGTCATAGGTGTGTGGGCGTTTTGCCTGGGGATGGCTTTGAGCGGGTGGGCAGTGAATTAGGGTGCGATCGCTACCGCATCAACCCTATAAAGAAAAAGCACTATCAGCAGCTGTTGGAGATTGCCTATCCACCAAAGCTACCTGACTGTATTATCCATCTCTGGCTCTATCAGCCCATCGCGGCAATCCAAGTCGTGGCAGATCTAGATGCTGCGCAGCAGTATGGTACCTATTCACTGTTGCATCTTACTCAGGCACTCAGTAACAAAGCCGCTAGTACGCAAGCTACGGTGCGCTTACAGATGGTTGCAAGCCACAGCCAAATGGTTGATAGTCAAGACGCATCTCTAGATTATGCTAAAAGCCCAGTTTTAGGCTTACTTAAAACACTGCCCAAAGAATTGCCCTGGCTAGACTGTCGACATCTTGATTTATCCCCTGGAGATAACAATATCGACGCAGTTCTAAAAGAGCTACAGGTACCACAGCTAGAACGGGAAGTTGCCTATCGTCAGGGGCATCGTTTTGTATCTCGCATAGGCCCTGTCGATTTGCCTAAACCGCAACCTCTGCCATATTCAGCGGACAAGTTTTATCTGATTACAGGTGGGTTAGGAGGGGTTGGTATTGAAATTGCGAAATATCTTCTCCAGCATCATCAGGCTAAATTAGTACTGATTGGTCGACAATCGTTGGAGCAATTAGACGCGTCAGCCAGTCGAAAACAGCGCTTTGAGGCATTACAGACACTGGGTGGTCAGGTGGTTTACGCTGTAGCTGATGTGTGTGACCAAGACCGCTTAAGTGAACTGGTGCGACATTACACAAAACATTGGAAAACGCCTCTAGGCGGCATTATTCACTTGGCAGGGGCAGCCCCTGAACGACTGTTAGTCGATGAAACAGTCGACAGTCTGGCGGCTACTTTGCGGGCAAAAGTCTCTGGTACATGGGTGTTGCATCAGCTCATTAAAGATCAGCCTGATAGTTTGTTTGTTACGATCTCTTCTGTGATTAGTCTCTTTGGTGGGGCTACAGTGGGGGCATATGCCGCAAGCAATACCTTTTTAAACCAGTTTCAGCAATATGCTCAACGCCAGGGCTATACCCAACATTACTGCTTTCGCTCAAGCACCTGGTCTCAAGTTGGTGTTAATCAAGGTTATCAGGGTCAGGATGCGAGACAGGCCCAAGGGCAAATTGCAATGTCGGCCCAGGCGGGGTTGCAATCGTTGTTAATGGGTCTACGCTTTCATCAGACTGAGCTAATTTTTGGTTTAGATCGGCAAAAACCAGCAGTTCGAACCCTCTGTATCGGATCTGTTCACTGGATGCAACAGCCTGTTGCTTATCTAGAAACTGGGTTGAGTTCTGAGAATCTGGCCCCGTCAATTCCGTTATCCAATCACGCCTATCGGTTTGAGCAGATTGACCATATTCCCTTGAATAGAGACGGGCAAGTAGATAAGCAACAACTTCAGACGCTGCTCCATAGTGGCCAAGGCGAGAACCAGCCCAAAACTCTAACTGAAGAGAAGCTCGCTACTATCTGGAAAGAGGTTCTAGGGATTTCAACTATTTCGCGACGAGATAACTTTTTTGAATTAGGTGGTACCTCTGTGCTGGCAGCTCGCCTATTTCTACAAATCGAGCAAGTGTTAGATGTTTCGTTACCGCTGGCTTCTTTATTTCAAGCTCCTACTATTGCTCAGCTTGGACAAATGCTAGAGCAAGAGAATGATGACCCTGATCTTTGGTCTTCTCTGGTGCCGATTCGTTCCCAGGGGGGTAAACCTCCCCTTTTCTTAGTGCATGCAGGTTTTGGCGATGTCGTTGGGTTTGAGGGGCTGGTGCGACATTTAGATAGTAACCGTCCTGTCTATGCATTGCGCCCTATGGATCTAAGCGGCCAGCATGAACCATTGCCGACTATTGAGGCGATGGCGGCTCATTATGTCGCTGAGCTGCAGAAACAATATCCTGAAGGTCCCTACTTTCTAGGTGGCCAATGTACTGGTGGCACAGTTGCTTTTGAGATGGCGCAGCAGCTAAAAGTCCAGGGGCATATTGTGGAATTTTTAGGATTGTTGGATACATCCTACCCGCTCTATAAAAATTATTTTAGACCGCGTTTGTTTTACTACGACCATCCGCCGCGGTTCAAACAAGATAAGACAGATGTATGGTTTTATATCTCATCTATAATTTATCGAATACGCCCAACATACTTCAATTTATATACTAAGCTGAGCTATCATCTTGGCAAATTAAAACAGCAAACCGTGGCCGAGAATCTCACCTACATCGGTGGTTATATAGCCTCAGCAGCAGCATTGGTTTCTAAAAAGTTAGTAAATCGTGGCTCTCAGCCTGCTGCTCAAAGCGAAACTGTTGGCCATAGCGAGATACTATCTGTTGCTGACCCAGAACAGTATCTTGATGCACAAGCTAGTGCGAATCAGCCTCAACAATCGCCAACTTCGAACTCTGTAGCGATCAAAAAATCATATATTGATGAACGATTTTTTGAGAGTTTTTTAAGGGCACAGCAAAATTATGTACACAAATCGTATGATGGTCAGGTTGATTTCTTTCTGTCTACAAGTAAAACCTATGTAGCCGTAGCCAGGCCTTATAGTCTGGACTCTTTCAAGCATGATATTGCAGTTGGGTTAGAGACTGATTTAATTTTTGGTTGGGATGAGGTTGCGACTAATTTCCAAGTACATGAGTTTGATAGTCGTCACGAAGATATGGTTAGCGAGCCCTACGTGCAGCGGTTGGCTCAACAGCTAAATCAATGTCTGGGTGTGGAATAACTGTTTTGAGTGCAGACTGAGCTAGCTGCCAGATATAGATTGTTAAGTTGACTAGACCCAATAACTTGGTGCCATCTTCGAGCATGATAGGGGTGCCAATGCCGGGAATCGGGATAAAGTCGGCAAGGGCTGAGGTTGCCATCAGCCCAGTGGCTAGCAATAGCCATCGGTAAGGGGTCTGCAAGATAGTGCGTCGAAAGTAGACTGCGATCGCAATTCCAATGCCTACATAAACCCCATAGGACATTACTTTAGGTACAGCCAATAGAGCGTACAAAATCAGCGTCACTCGAAAGGCATCATCGATCAACAATAGCGTCAGCAAACTACCTAAACAAATCAAATAACGTCGTAATTTCTTATGGCATATCAGGCTAGTCGTAAAGAAACATACGGCGATAGGAAAGCACCAAACAATTTCAGAAATCTCTGTCAAAATGCCTTCGTAAGGAATAGAGTAAGGCTCACTAAATAGAGTGATCAGTAACTCAATACCTGTTGAGCGTCTAAGGGTACGGCCTGCTGAGTATCCATTGATTAGGGTGGATAATTTGATGTAAACCGTGAGCAATGCAAATGGCAGGAGCACCGCCAAATTTAGTAGCAAGACTGTGCGCTGGGATTTAAGCAGACGCCACAGACGAGACCAGAATTTGAGCATAATGATCAGCAGGAGGACGGGTTAGATTACCCCATGTTAGCCCTACCCCCAAGCCATTGTTTCCAACGGTGTTCACACCAGGTCAGAACGCGATCAATCCAGCGCAGGACCCGTTCTAGGGGATGCTCTAGGTAGTCAATGTCGTTGACATCGGCCTCAAATGCATAGGAATTGTCGCCATAGAGTTGATGGGTGCTTTGGGGCTTAGATGCCCTGCTAGACAATCGATGAGCACGTGTTTTGACAGTGTTTGTCGTGGATGAAGATGGATAAAAAACGTGAAATTTAGGTTCTGGACTGTTGGTAGACAGAGACGGCAGATTTGGCAGTTGTGGACCCGGCGCTATCTTGGACCAAGCTTTTTTGAGCTCCGCCGGTAAAGCTGCAATGAAAACCGCCCCAATTGCCAAAACAGTTTTAGTCGACAGTCGCTTGGGCTGATGAGGGGTAATCATACGAGACTGCTGATAGGCAATCATGATCCGAAGAATGTAATGCTTTAGCTCGCCCTGTTCCTCGGTTGTTAAAATATCAAAGACTTCATTTTTGGCATTCACTAACACTAGCTGCTGTTGCTTTATAGAGCATGCTAGGGTCATACCGTTTTGAAGTAACCCTGACGCGGCCCTGCGGCGAATGCTGTAAGTACGAGTTGTTAGGCCGTGTTGCGGTTTTCGAATATTTGCCAGGGCCGAGCGTTGCTGAACTTGGGTGAGAGCTGCAAAGCGACTTAATCCATGTGGTTTGGTTGGAAGTTGTTGTCGAATCCGTGCAATCGTATTGGTGAGAAGAGACTGAGCCCGCCGAATTAGACCAGCTTCAGTGCCGATGTCTGGCTGAGTGATGTGTTGTGACGAAAGTAGCTGTTGCGTATGGGTCAGGATGGCTGCGAATGAATGATCAATATCTGTGACATTTGTCTTAGCAGCGGTAACGGCCTGGGGTGATTGGTTGGGCTTCGAGCTGTCGCTATCTAGAATGAGACTCGCTCGCTCTACTGCACGGACAATTGCATAAATAGGGAAAATAGCTACCTGAGCACCCCAAGTGGAGGTGGATTTTAGCTGCCGCCATGCTCGGTCCTGCCGATCTAACCCTTGTTGCCACTGTTGCAGCACAAACTTGAGCAATTTGCTTTTGTAGGGGCGGGACGACGATGGCATAGTTGTATGGCACGCGTCTAAGGACGCTTAAAGTATCCTGTATCCGATCTTAGCGGAAGTTATGAACGCACCCTATCCATTTCTAACACACCTGATTCAAGAGTTACGAACATATAGTCAGCAGGATGTGCAGATGACCTGGCATGGGCTATATGAGGATGCGGGGGGAAGCTTGACTGCCGCTACGGAGCAAGGGGGCCAATGGGAGAAGCTATCGCTCAATGACCGAAAGCATATTGCATGGCCACAGGGGCGAGTCCTCTGGCTGTATCAGCACTTTACCGTCCCTGAAACGCTATATGGCTACCCACTACAGGGGCTGACGCTGCGGTTATCAACCGCCTGGTGGGCTGAGGATGCACAGCTTTATGTCAATGGTGAACTCGTTCAGGAGGGGGATTTATTTGATTTCTTTACGCGACCTTGTCTGAGTGAAGCGGTGATGCCGGGGCAATCGTTTGATGTGGTGCTCAGGCTGGCGAGCCCGAAGCATGATGCTGGGGCCATGGTGCGATCGCACCTGCTTTACGAAGCCCCTAATCATCCAGTAAGCCCTGAACCCGGCTTTGTTGCCGATGAGTTACAAGTTCTGCAGTACTATCTAAAACACTTGGCCCCTGAAAAACTGCCTGCGCTTGAGTCTCTGATTACTCAAGCATGGCAGGCCAGTCACGGCAGCTTACACCAGCGTCTGGCGTGCCTGCGTCAGTGTCTATTGCCCTATGGCGACTGGGTTAAGCAGCGGCAGATTCACTGTGTCGGGCATGCCCATTTAGACTTGGCTTGGCTGTGGCCAGTGGCTGATACCTGGCGTGCTGCCGAGCGCACGTTTAAGTCAGTGTTAGCGCTGCAGCAAGACTTTCCTGAGTTGACCTACAGCCACTCTAGCCCTGCCTTATTTGATTGGTTGGAGACCAATCGGCCAGAACTATTCCGTCAAATTCAGCAGCAGGTGGCCCATGGGCAGTGGTCTATTGATGCCGGTCTGTGGGTCGAGCCGGAGCTAAACATTGTTAGTGGAGAAGCGATCGCACGGCAAATTCTCTATGGTCAGCGATATTGCCAAGAAAAATTTGGTACGCGCAGTTTAATTGCCTGGTTGCCCGACACATTTGGTTTTTGCTCTCAGCTGCCCCAGCTACTAAAACTAGGCGGTATCGAAGTATTCGCTACCCAAAAACTGCGGTGGAATGACACCACACAATTTCCCCATGAGCTTTTTTGTTGGCGGGCTCCTGACGGTAGCGAGGTCATAGGTTGGACTCTACCGCCAATCGGCACAGATTTTGACCCACTGCAGATAGCAGACTACGCAGCCGCATGGGAGGCGACTACGGAAAAAACTCATACCTGTTGGCTACCCGGCGTTGGCGACCACGGTGGTGGCCCAACCCGTGACATGTTGCTCAAGGCGCGACGCTGGAGAGACTCACCATTTTTCCCACAAATAACATTTTCAACTCCAGGAGAGTTCTTACGAGCGGCAATGGGTAATGCTCAAGTTGAAGGACAGAAATCTCTGGAACCTGACAATGGGATGAGTTTGTCAACAGAACAAATTTTAGACAACTTACCCGTCTGGGACAACGAGCTTTATTTAGAGCTACATCGCGGCTGCTACACCGCACACAGCGATCAAAAACAACAAAATCGTCGTGGCGAGGATTTACTGTATCAAGCAGAGCTATGGTCAACTATCGCCCAGCTGGTAGCTCAGCAACTCTATCCAAAGGAGGCATTGGAAGGCGCTTGGAAAGCACTGCTATTTAACCAGTTTCATGATATTTTGCCAGGCTCGTCAATCCCTGAAGTCTTTGAAGACGCGAATCAGCAATGGGAAAGAGTGCATGCCATCGGACAAGAGACTCTGACAACAGCCCTAGAAGCATTAGCGAATTGTGTGGCCGTAAAGGCTGACCATAAAGCTTTACTCGTGTTTAATGCCCACAGCTGGTCACGGACTGATGTCGTCAATGTGTCTGTACCACCAGGAGATTGGCAAATTGTCGACTGTGATACCAACCAACCGGTCGATTCTATGGTGAACAGGGTAGTAGACCCCTTTAGTAAAGAGATAAATGCCAGCAGCCTGAGTTTTGTAGCCCACAGTGTACCTGCAGTCGGCTATCGTCTATATGCACTGTTGGCAAAGACCTCTACTAATCAAGAACAGATAGATATTAAAAGTATCCCTGATTTTGTTTTAGAGAATGATTGTTTGCGAACTGTTGTTTCTGCTGAGACTGGCGAGATTGTCTCTTGTGTGCATTGCAAAACAGGCCGAGAAATCTTTAATTCAGCAGCGAATCAGCTACAGTGCTTTGAAGACAGCGGTCAATATTGGGATGCTTGGAATATTGCCCCTGATTATGCAGAGAAGCCATGTGCCCCTGCCCAGCTAACAGAGATTAAATGGATTGCCCACACATCGATTAGTCAGCGTCTGCGAGTAACTCGTCAACTTAACAAATCAACTATTGTTCAGGACTATATCTTAGAATGCCAGTCTCCGTTGCTAAAAGTGGAAACGTGGGTAGATTGGCAAGAGACCCAGGTCGTGCTTAAGGTGAACTTTCCGCTAACGCTATCAGCTGAGCATGCTACCTATGAGGTTCCCTTTGGTGCGATTGAGCGACCCACAAACCCTGTTGATGAACATGACAAGGCAAAATGGGAGGTTCCTGCCCTACGCTGGGCTGACCTAAGCGACGATGCCTTTGGGGTAAGCATTTTGACAGACTGTAAGCATGGGTTTGATGCTCAGCCAAATCAGCTAAGGCTGACGTTGCTCAAGGCTCCGCTGTGGCCCGATCCAGGTTGCGATCGCGGCCATCATCACTTTACCTATGCCGTTTATCCCCATCAAAGCAACTGGCAAGCAGCCCGTACACCCCATTATGCTCAGGAATTAAATATCCCACTGAGGTCTTATATCCCTGAATTTATCAGAGCCGCTGCTGTCAAGCCAGCTGATGTTTCTAGCACTTGCAGCTTTCTCAGTCTCGACTCAGAGTATTTAATCCTGTCCGCGTTCAAACCAAGTGAATCAGATCCAAATCAATTTATTGCTCGATACTACGATGCCTATGGCCAACTCTCTCAAGGGCCAAATTCGCCTCTCAATAATAGTCTGGGATTATTGCTAGGAAATACTCTGAATCTACTAGAAGACCCGATAGAGCATTGCCCTGCCAGGCCATATCAAATTCAAACCCATTCTCTCTATTCTCAAGAAACACGAGAATTATAAAGGCCAAGCTGTTGATAACAACAACCTGGCCCGTTTCTGTATATTGGTGTAGCAATAAGGGGTGGGTTAAATATAATTCGTTTGTCTACACACTAATTCAACCCAGATGAGGCCTATCAGCTAACACTTGAACGAAAATAACTTGAACTTTCCTTAAAGACGTTACGGTATTCTGTGCCGAAGCATAAAAGATTACCAAACGGTGTAGCCAAAAAGGACATCATCTCTCCGCAAAATCACCCGCTTCAAACCGCAACAGGAGTTTGGCGACGATTACTGCTGTTTGTTTCTCCATCAGGGTCTCGCACCACATCTAAGTCAATATCTAGAACTTTCATGGTTAAGCCTGCTTTAGCTGAACCATCTGTCTTTGATACAAAGGGTGTGGGCTCTACGCTGCCCGTACAAATAATGAGTGAACCTTTCTTCAAAAAAGATAGCGTCCGCCACGCTGCCGAACCTTCCCAGATATTTAACCGCACTGTAAAAGACTCATTACGGTCTTTTACCCCCCGCACATAGATGGTCGCATTCGCCACCTTAGACTGACGACCGTTGCGCAGTTCCACAGTTTTAACGACGGCGTCAGCAGCCAAATTGCCGCTGACGGTCCACTTATTTAGACCAGCACTGGACATAGAAAATAAACCCCTTTGAAAAATGCTCGATATACCATCTCAATATGCCCAGCCCAGCTCTTGGGGTTTTGATTGTTAGCCAGACTTATGGTCGCTGCTCACAGGCTAAAGATGTCGAATAGAGTCGTAGATTTTGACATACTGCTGGCTGGGCAGATTCCAAGAATAGTCACAGGCCATGCCCTGACGCTGAATTTGCTGGAATTTTTCACGATCTGTATACCAAACGTCTAGTGCCCGGTCGAGGGCAGATTCTAGGGCATAGGTATCTGACTGGTAGAATACAAATCCGTTGCGTTTTTCCGGTGGTTTACTCTCATCAAAGTCGATATCAAAGACCGTATCCACCAGACCACCTACACCACGAACCACAGGGACCGTACCATACTTAAAACTGATCAGCTGAGTGAGGCCACAGGGTTCAAAGTTACTAGGTACGACCATAATATCCGCACCCGCATAGATCAAATGAGACAGTTCTTCATTGAAACCTAGCTCTAGATGGCAGTTAGGATTGTCATTCTGATGGGCTTTTTCATACTGAAAATGCTCGTTGATGCTAGCGTTGGTGGCTGAGCCTAATAAAACAAACTGAGCCCCCCTATCTAGCGCCCGATACATAGCGTGGTGTACCAAATGCACCCCTTTTTGCTCATCCAGTCGGCCAATAAAGGCCACTAATGGTTTATCATCGTGACCCAACATCAGTCGCTCACGCAGTGCCTTTTTGTTGTAGAGCTTGTTCTCTAGGTTATCGGGTGCATAAGGTTCAGGGATGTACGTATCAACTTTGGGATTCCACAGATTGTAGTCGATACCGTTTAGCACTCCCTTAAATTTGTGCTGATTGAGGTGAAGTGTATGGCCCAAACCATAACCAAAATCGCCATGGTGGGCTTCCCAAGCATGATGCGGTGAGACAGTGGTAACGGCATTGGCATAGATAATGCCCCCTTTCATATAATTGAGTGCGAAGGGATTGTAATTATCCTGAAGCCGCTCATGGTCAAAATAGTAAGGCTCTCGGTTTAAGCCAGTAGCCCACAAGACATCAGTGCCCGTATTTCCCTGATGCTTGAAGTTGTGAATTGTGTAGCACACACGCTGGTGCTCCATGCCGTGATGCTTGTAAATTTCAAACAGCATGACTGGTACCAAACCTGTCTGCCAGTCATGGCAGTGAATAACATCGGGACGTTTGTTACTCTGCTGTAGAAATTCGAGAGCCGCTTTGCTAAAGAAAGCAAAACGCATGGGATCATCATCGCAGCCGTAATATTTCCCGCGGCGGAACCAGTTGTCCTTATCGTGGGGCTCAATAAAGAAACAGAGACGACCATGGACCCAGCCACAGTGAACGTCGCACCGCACTTCAGCACCATACCAGGGCACTTTTAGATCTCTGTAAGCATCATGTAGACCCCAAATATGGTCGTACCGCATGCAATCGTATTTCGGTAGGATTAGCTCTACTGAATGGCCGTGTAGCTCTAGCTGACGACTTAGACCATAGACAACATCCCCTAAACCTCCAGCCTTAATTACTGGAGCGCATTCAGAGGCGATTTGTACGATATACATGCTGACCCCTCGCTGCTTATAAAAATGAATTTCTAAACTATGAGCACGGCTCAAGAACGAACATATGAACTAAATAACTAGTCATATATTTATTCCTATTAAGTGCATATTGTATAGAAACATGAAGTCGTTCCGCAGCTTCTATGCAAAACAGTTTGATATGAAAACCATAATGCTCTGAATCTAGTTTGGACTACATATGACAACCTGTAATCATTTTGATATACGTCATGAGGGGTGAGCTAAAACTCTTGAATTAGAGATTCTAGCAGTGAGTTAGAAAATGTTGCAGCTACTTCTAAACGAATAACAAAACTCTCTAGCCGTCGTCGACTAATCTCTTGTTGAATTGCGAATAAGAGATCGCCTGCTTCAGCCTCACGTAAGGGAAAATCAGCTAGGACGACACTTACCCAAGCTGCATTCTTGAGACTTAAGTTAGACATGCGGGCAAAAGGGTGAGCAGGGTCCACCCTTAAGGGTGTCAAAATCAGAAAAATGTGACCCTCAAAGTACTGTGCTAAATAAGACTTTTGTTGATCGTTAAGTCGATCATAGGTGAGTAGGTAGATGCCTTCGGCTTCCATGTGCGATCGCATCTCACCCAAAAAATATTGATGCTGTCGCTGCACCACGGGCAACAGATGCTCATGGATTTTCTCAAGCTGTTGCTGAGGAGTAAGCCCATCGACCGGAGTCTTGGTGATTTTTGCCTGTACTTGCTCTAGCAATCCTGATATCCGCACCATAAAGAACTCGTCCAGATTGGTGCTAAAGATAGCCAAAAACTTAAGCCGCTCCAGCAAGGGTGTGCGCTCATCAAATGCCTCATGAAGCACCCGGTCATTAAACTGCAGCCAGCTAAGTTCACGATTGCAGTAGTACTCAGGGTTATCCAGATTCTGCAGTGTTTGCTTCTCTAGAGAAAGAGTCATGGGGGCTCCTTAAGACGATCCTTGATGTGGGGGCTTTTTCATTTGATACCGCAGATTTGAGCAGCACAACGATGGGCTCAAAATTGCTTAATCATCGTGGCAGCTCGAAAACGGTATTTGGAAATGTCAGAGCGACAATACATGAGCCTATAACCTGGCGGTAAAGGAAAGGTTATAAGAGGCCGGAAGGATTCAACTCAGCTACTTACGTTACGGTGATAAACTTACTCAAGAGTATTCAGATTGAAACGTTTGATTAGATCTGTCCCTTCTCTCTAGCTCGTTTCACAGCATCTTCCAGTAAAACCGCTATCATTTGGGACTCTGATCGACGCTCGATCTTAGCCAATTTCTCTAGATCGGCCTTTAACTCAGGTGATACATAGGCTACAACTCTAGGACGCTTGGCTGGCACAGAACTCTCTCAGATTTATAGATTGCAATATCAAGATCTTACCTTCCAAGTAGGAAGTAAAGTTTACGAGCTGTTTTATGCTTCGGTGTGCTACTAAGTGCTACGTTGGAAGGCAATCAAATTCCATGTCAACATTAAGCGAGCGCAACTGATGGGTTTTCTTGATTTTTTCCGTGAGCGTCCTTCTGAAGAGTCGCAGTTGGATATGTTTGGGCAATCTCAAGGTCTAATTAAAACGGATGAGCCTAGTCGGCGGATTGCTCAGCAGGATCTTCAGCAGAAAGTAAAGAAGCGTGGTGGTAATGATAGAACCCATGCAACAGTGAATCGTAAAGTGACTCAAAATATGTTGGGGCATTCACCACGTGAACTCTATGAGGGGCTTGAGTTGCCATTGAATGACCGACGAAATTTGCCTAAAGAGGCGAAAGAGGCATTAATGGTAGGAGATATTGCAGCTCGTAATCAAATTGAGGCGGATGATGCCATGGGGCATCAGCAAATCGTACAATCAGCAGATAAGGGTAGTAAGAAAGCGAAAAAAATATTTCCATTCTGGTAGGGCAATGAAGCTTAGAGAGCTCAAGACAGTCGCTTACGAAACTTGGTCCTTCTTGCATGAGCTAGAAGATGCTATTTTGCAGCCTGAGAATTTTAAGACTGAGATTCGTCGATATGGTGATTTGCGGTGTAAGGCTACTTGGGAAAAGGCTTATGTGGCTTTAGAGGCCGCAACTTTGGAATATCCGGCTTTGGAAAACTGGCAGATGGTGCAAATGTGTTTTTGCCGTCCAGACAGGGCTGAGTTGATTGACTATAACAATCAGGTGCTTGGAGCGTTTCTTCAGTTTCCTGATGGATTAGAGCGGATTAAAGATGGATTGGAAAGGCTTTATTATCAGCCCAGTGAGCCTGGCGATCAGCAGGATGCATTGCACTTGATCCAGCGCTTGTCCGAGTTACATCAGGTTCAATCATGGTTTCAAGAATCAAGTACGATAGCTTCTCTTGCGACTGAAGTAAGAAACATGATGAATAGGGGATAAGAGAGAATGGATTGGAGTCTGTTGCTCCAGGCTGATTGAATCTTGTTTAAAGAGGTCTAGAAAGTAAGAAAGCGATATTAGTATGTAGCATCACTTTGAAAGTCAGAAAATCTTTTAGACAATAATTTGTAAATTCGTTTCAGCACCATCAGTAAGGTCAATAAAAATACATAAAATGTGTAATATGAGACAAAGCTTATCAACACTTTGAAAGTCAAATCGATAGATTTAAAGGCAACGACCAGATTTGATTGAGGGTTATTTAACAGTTTGAGAACACTGCTAGGGCTCACAATGTGTAACAGCAGTGTCATAATTCCGAAGATGGATATTAATATACAAAACGAAATGTTGATGTAAGTTTCATAGAGTATTTCTCTCACTAATCGGCTATCTTTCAGTGTTTCTTGTGTTGTGTCAAGGAGATCTTGAGAATTCTTTGCTTCATAAGATGATCGATTTAAGATGAGTGATTTTGCTTTGTCGGACTCTTTATCTGCTATTTCAAAAACTAAAATCAATAGATTAAAGAGTAGTCCTGCAAAAATAGAAAAGACGGTGATTAGTAAATTCACTAAATTTTCAGTCAGTAATACCTGAAGTGGATAAACTGCTACCAGAGCTATAAACATAGGAAGCACAAAGAATAAAAAAAATTCTGATGCTCTAATCTTCCCTGTTCGATGGCTTCTCAGAGTTTTCAAGTGATCAGCCAGAATGACTCTAACATTCAATCTAGTGAACATTTCAAAGTTAGTTCCAGTAGGAACAAAATGTTGTTTTATCCATATAATAACGACTTATGCTCCTGTAGAATTTCTGAAGCAACTCTATGGATAGATTGAAACTTAGGATGCCCTGTTACTAAGTCAATCTCAACCTGGTCAGTGACGTTGATATAATTTCTGATTTTTTGAGTGTCTTTGAAATTTAGTGTGCGTTTGGAAGAGCCTAGTACCGCTTGGCTGAAATAACCTTACTATTTAGAGGATGATAGTCATAGGT
>ERZ1740070.375-NODE-375-length-31572-cov-5.514960_pt1 | contig 31572 bp, 33 predicted proteins | sample MGYA00581734_ERZ1740070 | MGnify/ENA primary metagenome ERZ1740070 (study PRJEB43018, sample SAMN04849744) | marine metagenome | isolation source: floating plastic debris | place: Pacific Ocean | collected 2008-09-01 | study: EMG produced TPA metagenomics assembly...
GGTGGCGCCCCCATCCTCCGCCGCGCCAGCGGCGCCACCTGAAGCACCAGCCGTCCCCCCCAAAGCGAGCGCCAGCGAGCGCATCTTCGCCTCGCCCTTGGCGCGCCGCATCGCGGCGCAAAAAGGCATAGATCTCAGTCAGATCACCGGGTCTGGCCCCCATGGGCGTATCGTGAAAGCAGATGTCGAGACCGCCGAGGCGCAGCCACAGAAATCCAACGAGACCGCGACCAAATCCGCCCCGCCCCCAGAGCGCGCCGCGCCAGCGGCAAGCGGGCCGTCAACCGATACCGTGCGCGCCATGTATCAAGACCGCGAGGTCGAAGAGATCGCGCTAGACGGCATGCGCAAAACCATCGCCGCCCGTCTGACCGAAGCCAAACAGACGATTCCACATTTCTACCTGCGCCGGGATATTCAGCTCGATGCGCTGCTCAAATTCCGCTCTGAGATCAACGCGCAGCTTGAGCCACGCGGCGTCAAACTGAGCGTCAATGACTTCATCATCAAAGCCTGCGCCAACGCGTTGCAGGCTGTGCCCGCGTGCAATGCCGTCTGGGCCGGCGACCGGGTGCTGCAGCTCAAGGCCTCTGACGTGGCCGTGGCCGTGGCGATCGAAGGCGGTCTTTTCACGCCCGTGTTGCGCGACGCGGACAGCAAATCCCTCTCAGCACTCTCAATCGAGATGAAAGACCTCGCCGCCCGCGCCCGAGAGCGCAAACTCGCGCCGCATGAGTATCAGGGCGGCAGCTTTGCCATCTCAAACCTCGGCATGTTCGGCATCGATAATTTTGACGCGGTCATCAACCCGCCGCATGGTGGCATCCTCGCCGTGGGCGCAGGCGTCAAGAAACCCGTGGTCGGGGCCGACGGGGCGGTGAGCGTCGCGACAGTTATGTCGGTTACAATGTCGGTCGATCACAGGGTCATAGACGGCGCGCTTGGGGCTGAATTCCTAAAGCACATTGTGGATAACCTCGAGAACCCGCTGGCGATGCTGGCGTAAGCCAAAAAATGACGCAAAAGTGACCACAAAACTGATGCGCGCAGGTCACCCTCAACAGGTTTTTGCACTGCGGCAATCGACGTCCTCGACCCAACACATGTAGGCTACCCCGGAGCAGTTTCCTTGGGGGAGTTTGACAATGATCAATCGACGCGCCGTAACGTTTGGACTGGCCGCCGCGCTGATCGCGCCGGGTGTGGCGCGGGCCAATGACCGGTTCAGCCGGACCACATCCAGCAATCCGCAGCTTTCAACGCGGTCGACCACGGCCAATACGCCCACCCGGGTCCGTTTTGACCAAGCGTTTTATAACGCATCTGCCCAACGTCACGCCGCCGATATTGCTGCGCTGACCCAGGCCTTCATCGATCTTGGCCCTGGCGTAAGCCCTTATGAGGCCGCCCGCGCAGCGCGTGTCGTCTATACCTATGTCGACCAGCTAAAGATTGAGTATCAGATCACCGGATCCCCGCTGGCGCATAACACGCAGGTTAATATGGGGCTAAAACCGCGCGGCCTGTGCTGGCATTGGGCCCATGACCTTGACGCCCGCCTGATGCGGGAGCGGTTCCAGACGCTGGAAATCCACCGCGCGATCGCCAATCACAACAACTTGCGGCTGGAACATTCCACGACCATGCTGGGCCGTCGCGGCGATCCCATGTACAAGGCCATCGTGCTGGATCCCTGGCGGCTGGGCGGCACCCTCTTTTGGGACATTGCGGCCAATGACACGCGCTATGACTGGACCGACCGCGACCAGGTCTTTGCCTACAAGCGTGCCAAGGCCGAAGGTCGCAGCATGCGGACCGTCGGCACGCAATCAGGATTGCAACGCGGGGCCAGCCCGACAACCACATCCACGACACGTGCCAACACCACGACAACAACGCAGGCCAGTGCCACGACGATGCGCCGCACAGGGTTTAACCGCGTTTTGGATTGATCATCAGATTTGATATTGAAAGGAGCGCAGGACCCTTGGTTCTGCGCTCCTTTTTATGAGTTTCGCTCAGCGCACGCCCAAAAGCTGATCCATGGCCACGGACGGATGATCGCATCCCGCCTCGCCCACAATACGCGCGGGCACGCCGGCGACTGTTTTGCAGGGCGGCACCTCTTGCAGCACCACGGACCCGGCTGCAATCCGGCTGCACGAGCCAACCTTGATATTGCCCAGCACCTTTGCGCCAGCACCAATCAGAACCCCATCCCCGATCTTGGGGTGACGATCCTCTTCTTCTTTGCCGGTTCCGCCCAAAGTGACCGAATGCAGCATCGAGACATTGTCGCCCACAACAGCAGTTTCACCGATCACGATGGAATGGGCGTGATCGATCATGATGCCTTTGCCAATCCGGGCCGCGGGGTGGATATCCACGCCAAAAACCTCCGACGAGCGCATCTGCAAAAACCGTGCCATATCGCGGCGTCCATTTTTCCACAGCCAATGCCCTACGCGATAGGCCTGAACGGCCTGAAACCCTTTGAAGTACAAGAGAGGCAGGATGTACCGGTCGCAGGCCGGATCACGATCAAACACCGCCACAATGTCCGCGCGCGACGAAATGCCCACCTCTGGGTCCTCGCGGTAGGCCATGTCGCAAATCTCACGCAGGATCTGTTCGCTGAGCTCATTGGAGGTCAGCTTCATCGACACGCGATAGGCCAACGCCGACTCAAGGGAGCGGTGGTGCAAAATAGAGGAATGCACAACGCCGCCCAAGAGCGGCTCATCGGCCAATGTATCTTGAGCTTCGCGTTTGATCTGTTCCCAAACCGGGTCAACTTCGGTCAGTTGTGTGCGAGTATAGGCCATGGGTCTCTCCTGCCGTCTGGCGTGGTGTATAGCAGATATGACGCATTTTCAAAATGCAAAGCCGTGATGGTAAAAATCACGAAATGTGAGGCCTCAAACGTGAACACATCAGATCTGGCCGCCTTTCGCGCGCACATCGAAACCCGCCTGTCTGAGTTGGACACCGAGGATGGGTTGGGCCACTCCGGTCAAGCCACAGTGACGCTGGATCAGCAAGCCGTGGGGCGGCTCAGCCGGATGGACGCCCTGCAAAATCAGGCGATGGCCAAAGCCACGGGCGCACGCAGACAGGCCGAAAGGACCCGGCTTAAGGCCACTCTTCTACGTCTGGAGGACGGGGAGTTTGGCTATTGCGACGGGTGCGGCGAGGAGATCCCAATGGGGCGATTGAAGCTGGATCCTGCGGTGTTGATGTGTGTGGTCTGCGCGCGGGGTTGAGCGGTGATCGCGCCTATCCTGAGCGGGCTTGTCTTGATTGGACCCGCGGTGCCCATTGCCCGTCTTTGACATGCGGTCCAGCCATTTTTTCTTCCGATGGCGGCTGAGATCGCACCTGTTCGAACATACGCCGGGCCCACTGGCCCGGCGGACTTTTACTGCGCGACGTTTTTGCTTTTTGCGGCCAATCGCTCGGCAATGCCGTCAGCCGACAATGCGGATTTGGGCGCGCCGCTGCCGCGCATCTTTTCCATTGATCGCGCGCCAAGATAGGCAAACACAACAACAAATCCCAAGGTCCCGAAGGCCAAAACTCCTACTAGCGTTTCCATAATCTGCTCCTTTTGGTTAGGTGAAAGGAGTTACGGATGGTCACCGCTAGCGGATTGAATTTTCACAAAACTCTTACAAAGAGCCCAAGTTTTGGCCAAAATCTGCTCAGCAAATCGGCGCTTTGATGAAAATCAATTCACCAAAACAATGACAATCAGCCAAAACACCAAAAGACCGATCCAACCGAAATATCCTGCCAAAAGGCTGAGCGCGAACAACGCGGCGATCACACCGGCGATAATCATGGCCTGATTTGGGACGGGGCGCGTCTTTAGGCTCGTGTCGATCTCGTCAAAACTGCGCCAGCGGCAGACCCCTGCAATCAGGGACACCGTTACGCCGCGGCAGATCGATCCCATCCGATGCGTTATGGTATGCGTGGTTTGTGCCATGACAAATGGGCCTTGAGTTCTAACCGGTGTCTCCGCCCGTGATTCATATCACGCGAGGTTCCATTGGGGCAAGCAGGGGCAAGCCTCGACCATCACCTCACCCGCTGCGGCCAAGGCGCCCGTTTCACCGAGACGAGGCGCGCTTGAGAATGTCAGCCGCATCGGGATGATCCAAAAGCGACTCGTTGACCTCGTAATCCATGTGGCGACGGTTTTCGTGGCCCGGCAGCGTTTGCGCCAAGGCCTCTTTCAACTCGCGGGGCAAGGCATCACGCGTGCGCGTGTCGACAAGGAAGGTTTCCGCCGAAATGCCTTCGGCAAAGATGATGTGGTGGCGATCAAACAACAGCTGGAAATAGTCGACAAAGCCGCCCATCTGCCGGGTGACGGTGTCGCCATTCACCAGATGGCGCGCACGCACCAGCACCTCTTTGCGGCCAGCACCCAGAGCGTCAAAGCGCTGATAGATGAACAAGCGGTGGTCCGGACTGACGATCAGGTCATTTTCATTGTGCAGCGTGCCCGCCTTGATCCGAATTGGGGCAAAATCGCCCACCGCGCGGACTGTGGAATGCCCGATCCAACGAATGGCTTGCGGACCGTCATCGCGGGTCAACACCATGTCCCCGACTGTCAGCTCTTCAATCGGTTTCTGGATGCCCGAAGCCATCGTGATGTGGGTGCCGCGCGAAAAGGACACACACGCCACTTCTGCAAATTTGCGGCGCGCGCGTTCGCGGTCGATCCCGACCAGGACGTAGCCTGTTTTGGGTTGCATATGCGCCAGCGGCAGACCGAACACATTGGCCACATTGCCCGCCTCATCCACTTCGACGAGGACGATCATTTCGGTGGTCAGACCCGTGGCCGACATCAGCGTGAGGCAGCAATCCAGATGCAGCGCGGCACCGGATGTGCCGACCTGCGTGTCACCGCCCACAACCAGACGTCGGTCTTCCTTGGTTTCCTCGGACAGACGGAGGGTGCTGGCGTCGTGGTGCAATTCTTATGTATCGTCGAGGTCAAGCTCTGCTGCGAAAGACAGCGGGTCGCCCATATTGGCGCCATTGGCCACTTCGACGTCATTTGCGCGAAAGACCGGGATAGACTGCGCCGGTTTCAGCGCGGTTTTCAGGATGTGTTCCGGGGACATATCGCCTTGCGATGATGCGTCGGACATCGGTGTATCAGAGGTGTTGGACGGTTTGCTCATATCTTACTCATGCACTCAATCAAAACGGTATTGCGGGCTTTGCGCCTCTGATCTCGTGCGTAGATTGGATTTATGGCAGTTTGTAGTCATTTACCCGTCGTTTTACTGGCATTTGTTTTGTTGGCTTTGTCAACCGAATGGGTGATACCTGTGTGCGAGAGAGCCCTGATACCAGATGCGCAGCGCCAAAATTGGCAGAAAACTGCTCAAAATGTCGGAATACAGGGTGCGTCGCTTAGGCGAGCACGATATCAAGCCGGTCCGTTTTAGACCGCGCCTTTGGAAAGGACCTTCGCATGGATTTGGGAATAAAAGGTAAACGCGCATTGGTTTGTGCCTCGTCCAAAGGGTTGGGATTGGGCTGTGCCGAGGCTCTGGCGGAGGCCGGAGTGGATCTGGTCATGAATGCCCGCGGATCTGACGCGCTGGAGGCCGCGGCCGAGACCATCAGATCGACCTATGGCGTCAGCGTGACCACCGTGGCCACCGATGTCACCACCGCCGACGGTCAGGCCGCAGTTTTGGACGCCGCAGGCCCGTTGGACATCCTAGTGAACAACGCAGGCGGCCCCCCACCCGGGATGTGGCATGATTGGGACCGCGATGATTTCATTGCCGCGCTGGATGCCAATATGCTGACCCCGATCGCGCTGATGAAAGCCACCCTGCCCGGTATGATGGAGCGCGGATGGGGCCGTGTGGTCAATATTACGTCTGTGTCGGTCAAGGCGCCTGTGCCGGTGCTGGGCCTGTCCAACTCCGCCCGTGCGGGATTGACAGGCTATGTGGCGGGCACATCGCGGCAGGTCGCCGGCAAAGGTGTGATCATCAACAATCTGCAACCCGGCATTCACGCCACCGACCGGGCGGATGCGCTCGACAAAGGAGCGGCCGATGCGCAAGGGATCACGCCGGAAGAGGCCAAAGTGCAGCGATGCGAAACCATCCCCGCCGGGCGCTACGGCACGCGCGAAGAGTTCGGCGCCGCTTGCGCCTTTTTGTGCTCTCAACATGCGGGGTTCATCGTGGGCCAGAACATCCTGCTGGATGGCGGTGCCACCAATACCACGATGTAGCCCCCTCCACGTCGCATGACCATCACCCCGCTTGATACCAAGGCCGGGACAGAGCAGGCGCCGGGTCTGATCTATGCCGAGATGCCTCTGAGCGGTCAGATTGTGCGTCTTGCAACCGATCTTTACCTGCCCAAGCCCGCCGCCCGCCCGGCACCCCTTTTGGTCTGGTTGGGGGCGGATATTCTCAGCGATCGGTCCGCCAATCCCGCAGGCCCAAGACGCCTGGCCGAGGTTCTGACCCGCCACGGGGTGGCCCTGGCCACACCCTCGGTGCGGGTGGGCGCGGCGCGCTCGGATTTGCCAAACGGTGTGGTCGAACGTCTCGCCCGCATCGAAAAGGATCGCGACCGGAGCGTTGATCCCGTGCTGTCCACCTTTCCCGCCATGGCCGCGACCGAAGACATTTGCGCCTTTCTGGCCTGGGTGGAGGTGCAAGGCGCGCAGTTCGGGCTCTCTGGCCAAGTGGTTCTGGCAGGGGCGAGCACGGGCGCGGGCCTTGCCTTCAATACGGCCATTGTCGCCCCGCGCTTGGGTCTGAGCCGCCCTGCCCCGGTCGGATTGATGTCTTACTCTGGCACCTGCGCCTGGCCGTCCTTTTTCGCGCCGGGCGCGATGCGCGCCTTTGCCATGCACAACCCCACCGACCGCCGCATGTCCATCGCGCCGGTCCGTGTGATGGCCCAACTTGATCCGCTGTTCGAGCTGATCGAAAGCATCGAACAGGCGCATGGCTCTCTTGGGCTTTGGCCGCAGGAAACCACGCAAGACGCCTGTGGCCGCATCCTGGCCCGCGTGCATCGATGGTGCGCGACCTAACGGGATTTCACGTTTTCGGGACATTGGCACAAACCGCTGGCGCGGGCGGAGGCAGAGGTTCTACAAGCCCCGCCACACGAGTGCAGACCAGAGGTTCCCCATGCAAGCCACCGCCATCATTGTCCTTTTCGCCGCTGTGGTTCTGGCCAGTCTGCTCATCGCGCCCCGCCGCGCCACGATTGACGGTTTCTTTAGCGGCCGCAGCCCGTCAGGCGACGCGCCCGGGCTCTGGGTCTTGGTGCTAAGCCAGGTCACCACCTGGATTTTCGCCCGGTCGCTGATGAACTCTGCCATTCTGGGGTACTATTATGGGATCTGGGGCGTTCTGGCCTATGCCGCTTATTACGGGTCCTTCCTGACAGGGGCGATGATCGTCGACCGTTTGCGCGCGAAAGGGGCCGGATCCGTGCAAGACTGGCTGGGTGAGGCGTTCGGCCCTGCAGGACATGTGACCTACAATATGGTCATCGCCTTGCGCCTGTTGTCGGAAGTGTTTGCCAATCTTCTGGTCGTCGGCTTGATCTTTGCCGCCGCTTTGCCTGAGGTCGGCGTGGCGAAAGAGGCCTCGATCCTGCTGGTCGCTGTGCTGGGCCTCGCCTATTCCGCCTGGGGCGGGCTGAGCGCCGCCATGCGCACCGATGTGCTGCAAATGCTGATTTTTCTGGTGGTGTTCGCCGCGGCCTTTATTGCCTTGATCCTCAGCCCCGGTTTTGATCTGGGCGCGGTCTTGACCTCAACCGGTGCATCGGGCGCGTGGAATGGTCAAGTCCTTCTGATCGTTGCTTTTTTGCAGGTCTTTTCCTACCCCGCCCATGACCCGGTGATGATGGATCGCGGCTTTCTCGCAGACCGCAAAACCACCCGGGCGTCTTTCCTCCACGCCTTCTGGCTCTCCTCGCTCTGTATTATCGCCTTTGGGTTCTTTGGCATCCAAGCCGCCTTGATCGGCGCAGAGTACGAAACACAGCTTCTTGGCACCTGGATGCAGATGTTCCCGGCTTGGATTTTTGTGGCCCTTCTCGTGTCCTTGCTCATTTCCGCGCTCAGCACGCTGGACAGCGCGTTGGCGAGTGCTGCGCGTCTGGTGGTGGATGAACTGAAAATCACACCGCGCACATTGAATGGCGGGCGTCTGGCCATGGTGGTCTTTATGGTGGCCGGCACCGCGCTGACCCTGTGGGACAATCAAACACTGTTTGATGCCGTGGCCGTCAGTGGCACCGCCAGCATGTTTCTCACACCCGTTCTGATCGTGGGTCTTTTCATGGGCCGCCGCGTGCCCGTGTGGTCCTATCTCGGCGCCTTCAGCGCGGCGATGATCGGCGCGTGGGCCTATTTTGCCCGGGACGGGATGATCTGGTCAGCGGTGCTGCCCGAGGGGCACAAATACGAGCAACTGCTGGCGATTTGCGCCGTGGTTTTGATGGTCGGATTTGCCTCGATCCTGCTGGGGGCGAAACGCAAAGCGGCAGAAGCCGGCGCGGAATCAAGGGCGTAGCATGTGCTCAACAATCCCCATGCGCGCGAAAGATTGGTCGCTATGCCGCGCATTTTTTCCCAGTTAATCCCCGCGAAGCCCGCATTGGTCCTTCCACATCCCGCACGGAAGGCTTAGATACATTCAAGGAAATTCAAAGGGGCGCCACCAGATCAGCCCCATGGATGGGAGAAAACGCAATGCTGAACAATATTGGCCTTCCAGGCATTCTTCTTATTGCTGTGGTCGTGCTCGTGCTTTTCGGCCGTGGCAAAATCTCGTCGCTGATGGGCGAAGTGGGCAAAGGCATCACCTCGTTCAAAAAGGGCGTGGCTGACGGCACCAAAGAACTCGATGACGCCTCCGAGGCGGCAGAGGCGGCGAAAGACGTCACGCCGAAGCAGGAAAAAGATAAGGCCTGATCTAGCCCATGTTTGATCTTGGCTGGACCGAGCTGATGGTCATCGGCATCGTGGCCCTCATCGTGGTGGGGCCCAAAGACCTGCCCGGCATGTTCCGCACGGTGGGCAATTTCGTCGGCAAAGCCAAGAAAATGGCGCGCGAGTTCTCAAAAGCGATGAACGACGCCGCCGATGACGCTGGCGTGAGCGATGTGAAACGCACGCTCGACACCGCCACAAACCCCATGAAATCCGCGATGAATGAGGTCAAGAAATCGACCGAAAGCTTCACCGCGCAGACCATGGCCGGGCCGAAGCGCGCAGAAATGACACCCGAACGCGCCGAAATGGCCGAAAAGATTTCCAAACGCGGGGCGGAAGTCGCCGAAGAACGCATCGCCCGCGAGGCCGCTGAGAAAGCCGCGCCGAAACCCGCCGCCAGTGGGTCTGCCAAAAAACCGGCGAAACCCAAGACAGCGGCGAAAAAACCGGCAGCGAAACCCGCCGCCAAGCCAAAAGCAGCACCTAAGAAAGCTGCCGCCAAACCGGCCGCGAAGCCCAAGAAGAAAGCGGCCAGTAAATCATGAGCGACGCGACCGATCAGACCACAGAGGACGAGATCGAGGACAGCTCCGCGCCTTTGATCGAGCATCTTGCCGAGCTGCGCACGCGGCTGATCCGATCTGTCATCGCGTTTATCGTGGGCATCGTGCTCGCCTTCACGGCGGCTGAGCCGATCCTGCAATTCCTGCTCGCGCCCATTGAGGAAACCCTGCGCCAACTGGGCGATCCCTCGCCCACGATGCAGTACACGAGCCCGCAGGAATATCTCTTTACCTTGTTCCGCATCTCCATGGTGTTCGGCTTTATGATGGCCTTCCCGGTGATTGCGCACCAGATGTGGCGCTTTATTGCACCGGGGCTGTATCGCAATGAAAAACAGGCGTTTTTGCCGTTTATCATCGCCTCGCCCATCATGTTCTTCCTCGGCGCGGCCTTCGCTCATTTCGTGGTGACACCCCTCGCCATGGCGTTTTTTCTGGGCTTTGCCGATGTCAGCTCAATCTTTGCCAATCTCATGACATCCGTCATTTCTGCGCCTGAGATCGTGCAGGATGAAAGCCTGCCGGTGATCCCCGATAACTTTGCCGCGATCGTTCCGGAAACCGAAGAAGGCATCCGCATCACCTTCTTCGGCAAGGTGAATGAAAGCCTCGACATCACGCTCAAATTTATCATGGCCTTTGGTATCTGCTTCCAGCTGCCTGTGCTGCTGACGCTAATGGGCAAGGCCGGATTGGTCAGTGCTGTGGGTCTGGGCGGCGTGCGTAAATACGCGATGGTGGGCATCCTGGTTCTGGCCGCTCTGGTCACGCCTCCGGATGTCATCACGCAGCTCATTCTGTTTACCGTGGTCTACGGGCTTTATGAGATTTCGATCTTTCTCGTGCGGCGGGTGGAAAAATCGCGCGAGGCGCGACTTAAGGCCGAAGGGGTTTGGTTCGAAGACGATGACGATGGCGACGTGATGGAAGACGAATTTGCCGATGACATCGCTGAGGCCGCGCTTGATGAGCCTTCCAAGGATAAAAAGAAGTGACTGACCCGCTGGAGCGGATCGCCAACGCGCTGGACCGGATGAGCCCACCGCCCGGTGGCGCGCCTGATTTTGCCGCCGCGGATGCCTTCGTGTGGCATGTGGACCCTGATCGCCTTGCGCCGGTGCCAGAGGTCAATCGCGTCGATATGGGCTTGCTCGTGGGCATCAACAGATCCCGCGACACGCTTTTGGCCAACACGCTGCAATTCGCCCGCGGCCTGCCTGCCAATAATGCGCTCCTTTGGGGCGCACGCGGGATGGGAAAGTCATCTCTGGTGAAAGCGGTGCATGCGGCGGTACTGGACGAAGGCGAGACGCTCAAGATCGTGGAATTGCAGCGCGAAGATCTCACCTCCGTGGGCCGCCTTCTCAGCTTCTTACGCGAAAGCTCTGAACGCTTCGTCCTTTTTTGCGACGATCTGAGTTTTTCGCATGATGACCAGCATTACAAATCGCTCAAAGCGGTGCTCGATGGCGGCATCGAGGGGCGGCCTGACAACGTGGTGTTCTACGCCACCTCCAACCGCCGCCACCTGATGCCCCGCGACATGATCGAAAATGAACGCGCCTCGGCCATCAGCCCGTCGGAGGCCACGGAAGAAAAGGTCTCTCTTTCGGATCGCTTCGGCCTCTGGCTGGGCTTTCATCCCTGCGATCAGGACAGCTATCTCGCCATGATCCGCGGCTATTGCGACGCTTACGGCGTGGAGATCGACGATGAGAGCCTGCGCGCAGAGGCCATTGAATGGCAGGCCACGCGCGGGTCACGCTCTGGCCGCGTGGCTTGGCAGTATTTCACCGATCTCGCTGGCCGGCGTGGCGTTTCCCTGCCCTAGACGTCACGCATCTAAGCCAAAGACTCTATAAGGTATTTTCGACAAGAAAGAAGCGTGATCAGATCCTGCGTCTTTCTTTGTTTAATCACCGCGGTGTTCTGGGTGCGCGCCCCCTATCAGATCAGATAAGGTGACGTATCCACTCTGTCGAAGCCTTCGCGCACTTCGAAATTGACCGCGGAACTTCCATCTGACCTGATCTCAGCCAGTTTTGCCCCGCGGCTGACAGATTGCCCTTTGCGCACCGCCACATTGTCAATGTTGGAATAGACTGTCAGCAGATTGCCATCATGCTTGACCACGATGATCGGCACGCCGTTGGTGTCTTCGGTGATCGCCGCAACGGTGCCCGAGGCGGCCGCCTTCACGGATCCACCCGGGTTGCCAGAGATCGAAATCCCATCACTGCGCCCGGCGGAGTATTCGCGCACAATCGCGCCATCCACGGGCAGGATCATGCGCGCCGTGCTCGCCGGTTGCTGAGAGCTGAGATCGGGCGCGGCCACGGTTTCCACGGGTTCAGACACAGGTTGCGTGTCTTCATCGGGCAAAGGTTGTGACGCGCTTGGCGGCTCGGGCGTGTCAGAGCCCTGCCCTGGCAAGGACACGTCTTCGGTTTGCGATGCCTCCGAGCGCGGTTCGGCCACAGCGACAGGGATCAAAAGCTGTTGACCTTCGCGCACGGCAAAGTCATTGCCAAGCCCGTTCCAATCCGCCAGCGAGCTGACTGACACCTGATAGAGCCGCGAGATGGAAAACGCCGTCTCGCCGCGCAATACCCGGTGGCGGACAGGCTCCACACCAGACACGCCGCGCGGTTGCCCTTGCGGGGCCGGTTCCAGCGTTGAGGTGGTAACGTTGTTGGTGGAGGCATCCGCCTCATCAATGGCGGAGCCCGCAAGCGTGGTGATGTCGACGCCACCGGGCGTGATCGGCCCGCCCGTGGGTTCGCTCACACGGTTGGGCAAGGCCACAACTTCGCCTTCGCGCAGACCATCACCCGGCTGCAAACCGTTGAACCGCGCAACCTGGGTCACGTTGGCCCCGACCCGCGCCGAAAGACTGTCGACTGTGTCACCGCGTTGCGCCACAGCCACCTGATAATTGGGGTAAGAGATCACGCCGCGACTGTCGGGCACGGGGCGGTTGGCGGTGGAGGCGGCGGTGCGCGCGGCCTCGGCCGTGGACGGCGCATTGCCAAAGCCACCGCGCACATCAAAGTCCAAAGGCCCGGAGCAGGCCGCCATCACCACAGCCGTGCCCGCAAGCAGGCCAAATTTCACCGGTCGTCCGAAGCTGTTTCGGGTCATCTCGATCACGTCCTCACATTCCAGGCCCCTCTTCTTCGCAGCGGGGGCCGTTTACATCACTCATAACTCAACTGTCGCGGCCGATGCCTTCTACCAAGGGCACAAACCGCACCGGGATCAGCTCATCATACTCATATCCGTCCTCACCCCGCGTCACACGGATCAGGCTTTGAACGGCATCAGACTGCCCCACCGGCAATACCATGATACCCCCGATTTTCAGCTGCGCCAAGAGCGGGCCCGGCGCATCCTCTGCCGCCGCCGTCACAAGGATGCGGTCAAACGGGGCCTGATCGGGCAGGCCGAAACTGCCATCTGCGGTCACGGCCGTGATATTGGTCAGATCGAGATCGCGGAAAATGGCCGAGGCTTCCGCCACCAGACGCTTGTGACGGTCCACGGAATAGACCCGGCGCGCAATCTGGCTGAGGATCGCGGCCTGATAACCAGAGCCGGTGCCCACCTCCAAGACCTTTTCGCGCCCCGAGAGTTTCAGCGCCTGGGTCATCAAGCCCACCACGGAGGGTTGAGAGATCGTCTGCCCGCAGCCGATGGGCAGCGGCATATCCTCATAGGCGCGCGCGGCGAAATGGCCTTTGACGAAGAGCCCCCGGTCAATCTTTTCCATTGCTGAGAGCACCCGTGCCTCTGTCACCCCGCGCGAGCGCAAAGCAAACAGAAACTGCATCTTGCGTTCGGCGATATCGGCGTCGGTTTCGCTCATAGCGCGGCTTTAAGTGCCTCCAGCGCGTCATGCGCCGTCAGGTCCGCGCGCATCGGTGTGACAGAGATGTAGCCGTCCAGGTTGGCTGTGGCGTCCGTATCCTCGCCCGAAGGGTCCTGCTGGTTGGCGCCGGTGATCCAAAGGAACGTCCGGCCAGAGGGGGCATCCGCGGGTTTCATGCCAAACCGCCCATCCCCGCGATAGCCTTGGCGCACGGCGCGCAGGCCTTTGACCTCTGCGGCCGGAACGGGCGGGAAGTTCACGTTGTAGAACAGACGGTAATCTGTTTTATCCCAAGGCGCTTTGTCGAGGAGCGTGCGCAAGCACGCCAGACCATGGGCGCGCGCGGTTTCAAACTTGTCGTCAAGCTGCACATTGCGTGGGCCGTAATATTGGCTGAGCGCAATGGCGGGCACGCCTTGCAGAGCGGCCTCCATCGCGGCGCCCACCGTGCCCGAATACATCGTGTTCTCGGCTGAGTTATTGCCCCGATTGACCCCAGAGAGCACCAGATCAGGCGGGCTCTCCACCATCACCTCGTGAAACGCCGCCAGCACACAATCCGCAGGAGAGCCCTGCGCCGCAAACCGGCGCGGGCCCAGTTCAGAGACCATCAACGGGTGCGTGTACGAAATGCAATGCCCAACGCCCGATTGCTCAAAGGCGGGTGCGACGGTCCAGACCTCGCCTGCGTCGCCCGCAAGGCCAAGAGCGATCTCATGCATGACCTCTAGCCCGGGCGCATCGATGCCGTCGTCATTGGTGATGAGTATCCGCATGGGCCTGCCTCATATCTGCTCAATCCCACCTGTAGCGGGGCGCTGTGATTGGGGCAAGCCGTTGCGGGCGGAATTGGCTCAATAGGGCATGGGATGGGCGCGATGGGCCGCATCAATCTCGTCCAGCACTTCTTGGGACAATTTGACATCCAAGGCCCCAATGGCGGTTTTGAGCTGCGCCTCGGTGGTCGCGCCGAAAATGGCGGAACACATGAAAGGCCGCGTGAGGCACCAGGCGAGCGCCATCTGACTGGGATCGAGCCCGTGTTTTTGCGCAATCGCCAGATAGGCATCGACCGCCGCATAGGCCCGATCCCCGCGCCGACCGCCCAGGTTGTCGACAATCGACATGCGGGACCCGGCCGGGATTTGACCGCCTTGGTATTTTCCAGTCAGAAAGCCCGCCGCCAGCGGCGAAAAGGCCAAGAGCCCCACATCTTCGTTGACCGAAAGCTCCGCCAGGTCGGTGTCATAAAGCCGGCACATCAGCGAATATTCGTTCTGGATTGAGGCCACGCGCGGCCCGCCTTTTTCACCGGCAATGCGCAGCCAATTGGCCGTGCCCCAAGCGCTTTCATTCGACAGCCCAAAGGCTCGGATGTGGCCTTTGTCGACTTCCTTTTGCAGTGCGCCAAGCGTCTCTTCCATATGCGCCATGGTGTCGGCACGGTTTTGCTGTGACGGGTCATAGGTCCAATTTTGGCGGAACATGTAGCTGCCGCGATTGGGCCAGTGGAATTGGTAAAGGTCGATCACATCCGTCTGCAGCCGCTTGAGCGAGCCCTCGACCGCCTCGGTGATGGTCTTCGCCGAAATCGGCGCCCCGTCGCGCGCGCCTTTATAGCCCGCGCCAGAATGTTTGGTGGCGAGGATCACGTCATTGCGCCGCCCGGATTTGGCAAACCAATTGCCGACGATGCTCTCGGTCAGGCCTGTGGTCTCAGGCGAGATCGGGTTCACCGGGTACATCTCGGCGGTGTCGAGGAAGTCAATGCCGTGATCAAGCGCCATGTCGATCTGCCCGTGCCCCTCGGCTTCGGTGTTCTGGGTGCCCCAGGTCATGGAGCCAAGGCAGAGCGCGCTCACCTCGATGCCTGTGCGGCCAAGCGGATTTCTTTGCATGTCGGGGGATCCTTTGGGTTGTTGGAGCTGTTTTATCCTGTTTGACCTTGGGGGTATAGAGGCCGCTCGTCCGTCGCTACGCTCCAGTCTCGCGTTTGGGGGCGTGGTCCTTCAATGCTGTTTTCTGTTGAGAACATATCATGAACATTATACCCTCCCCTCATGAACGCTCATACCGCCACGCATCTTCTGTCGCGCCATGCCCACCGCCCGGGGCCTGCGCTTTCGCTTTTGGATGACATCACCCTGCCCCAGGCCCGCGCCCATGAGGTCTGTGGCAATGCCCGCCAGATGCTTGCGATGATGATCGCGGGCGCGCTGACGGGGCCGGTGTTCTGGATCACGCCCGCCTGGCAGACGGAGACGCTCAACCCCGAAGGAATGCTGGCCTTTGCCGATCCGGCGCGTGTCACTTTTGTGTCCGTGCGGCGGGCCGATGACATCCTCTGGACGCTGGAAGAGGTGCTGCGCAGCGGGGCGGTGCCGCTGGTCGTGGCCGATATGCCGGAGCCGCCCGCGATGACGCCCGTCCGGCGCTTGCATCTGGCGGCGGAAACCGGGGCGAGCACCGGCACCATCCCCCCCATGGCGCTCCTGCTCACGCCCGGAGAGGGCGGCGCGCCGGGGATCGAGACGCGTTGGCACATGGCGCAGGATCATGGCTCCGGCAAACCAGCCTGGCAGCTCTCTCGCCTGCGGGCGCGCACGGCACCGCCGAAACGCTGGCAATTGCGCGGACGGCCCGGCGCGTGGCAGCTTTCCAGCCCCCAAAAAAGCGTACAGGACGGCGCGCTCGCATCAGGGTGAGGCATTGTGAATGGTCAACGCGGAAATTGCCGCTACAACCTCCTCATGACCAATCTGATCCGCGCCTTCGCCTGTTTCATCTGCTTTCTCGCCACGCCGCTTTTCGCCGGGCCGGAAAGCTATCGGCTCAATATGGACGAGTCGGTGGTGGGCTTCACCTATCAGTTCCAGGGAAATCCGCGCTATGGTCGGATGCCGGTCTCAAGCGCGGTGATGGAGCTTGACCTCGACAATATCGCGCAAAGCCAGGTCAATGTGACGCTGAATGCAGCGCGCGCCAATGCCGGCGTGCTGTTCATGACCTCGACCATGAAAGGGCCAAATGTCCTGCACACCGCCGCCCATCCCACAATTCAATTCACCTCGACCAAGATCGAAGGGAGCTTGCGCGGCGCCAATATCACCGGCGATCTGACCATCCGGGGCGTGACCCGGCCTGTCACCCTGACCGCCGGGCTTTATCGCCAGCAAGGGACAGCGCGCACCGACCGCTCCCGCCTGATCGTGCAGCTTCTTGGCTCGGTCAGTCGATCCGCCTTTGGAGCCAGCGGGTTTCCTGGCTTTGTCGCCGATGAGATCGACCTCAACATCATCGCCTATATCGAACGCTAGCCCCTGCCGCGGGCGGGATTTGAGTATTTTCGGAAAGATGAAAACCGGACTGTCGCTTCATCTTTCCAAAATACTCCCGCCGGAGGCATCAAAGCTCTGGCCATCAGGACAAATCATGCCATAGCTGCACCATGGGCATGATCATTTCCTTTGCCGCATTGTTCTTGTCGGTCATCTTGATGCAGCTCTCCTCGGGGGGCGTGGGGCCGCTGGATGCGCTCTCGGGCATCACCCTGGATTTCACCACCACTGAGATCGGCCTGTTGGGGTCTGCGCATTTTCTTGGGTTCTTCATCGGCTGCTGGTGGGCGCCGCGCCTGATGGGGTCTGTGGGCCACGCGCGCGCCTTTGCCGCTTTCACCGCCTCGGGCACGATTGGGCTGATGGCGCATATGCTGGTGGTGGATCCATGGGCCTGGGCAGGGATGCGCGTGGCCTCGGGCGTGTGCGTGGCGGGCTGTTACACGGTGATCGAGGCCTGGCTCAACGCCAAGCTCACCAATGATAACCGTGGCCGTGCGATGGGCATCTACCGGGTCACCGACATGGGCGCGCAGCTTGTGGCTCAGATGATGATCTCGGTGCTGGAGCCTGCCTCCTATGTTTCTTACAACATTCTCGCGATGTTCTGCTGTGCCTCGCTTTTGCCGCTGGTGCTGACCAAGCGGCGCCAACCAGACATCCCCTCTGCCCCGCGCTTGCGCCCGTCATTGGCGTTCAAAGCCTCACCTTTGGCGGCGATGGGCGTGATCGTGGCCTCGCTCTCAGGCGCCACCTTCCGCATGGTGGGCCCGCTTTACGGCGAACGCGTGGGTCTCGCCGTGGATCAGATCGCCTATTTCCTCGCCGTTTTCATCCTGGGCGGCGCTTTGGCGCAAATCCCCGTGGGCTGGCTGGCCGATAAATTTGACCGCCGCTACGTGATGATCGGTCTTTCCATCGCGGCGATTATCAGCTGCATTGTCACGGCCAGCCTTCAGGGCCTCAGCCCCACGGGCGTGATGCTCACAGCATTCTTCTTTGGCCTGACATCTTTTCCAATCTATTCGGTGGCCGCCGCCCACGCCAATGATTTTGCGTCACCCGAACAGCGCGTGGAACTGGCCGCCGCACTGATGTTCTGTTTCGCGCTTGGGGCCATCGCTGCCCCGCTTGTGGCCTCTGGTCTGATCGAACGCTACGGCCCTTCGGCCATGTTCACGATGCTGGCCGTGTCCCATGGGGTGCTCATCCTGTTTAGCGTTCTGCGCATGCGCGTGCGCCCCACTCAGGACGAAAAGACGCGCTATGTCTGGCTGCCGCGCACATCCTTTACGATTGGGCGACTGACCCGTGACGAAGGCAGTCAAAAAGACTGACATCACGCATATGACAACATCCGGCATAAGTATTTGCGGCAAGATGAAACAAGGGACCTGTCCAGTCATTCATCTTGCTAGAAATACTCCCGCGCGGAGCGCATGAGATCTCAGGCCGAACAGCTTGCCCCGCCGAGCACGCAGAATTTGGCGCAATGAGGGTGGTTCAGGCTCACCGCGCGCTCCGCCTCTTCCAGGGTCGTGCCCATCTCAAACTGCGCATCATAGGGCAAAAGCGTGCAGGCCAAAACGGTGGGCGTGTCGGCCCCTTTGCGTTTGACCACCATGCGCGATGAGGCGCACATCACGTCATCTGGGGATTTTTTCAAAATGCCCCAACAGGCGGTTGTGATCTCGGGCACCTCGACGCGCGCATCCATTTCGGGGAAGAGAACCGTCGCACCCGGGTCAGTCGCGTCAATGTCAAAGCCGTAGCGATCATAAAGCGCCTGATAGCCCGCCCGCGCCTCGGCGTCACTTTCGGCCCAGATGCTGCGCCCAGCGACAGTCATCTGCACGCCATTGTCACGCAGCCAGCACATGCCGTCTATCATGCGATCAAAGCTGCCTTTGCCGCGTTCCTTGTCATGATTTTTGGGATCCCAGTGATCGACCGAGATGCGCAAGGTCAATTTGCGGCCAAATTCCTCATGGAGCGCGACAATGCCGGCCATCATGGCTTTGCGCATCATCGGGCGCATCGCATTGGTCAGGATCAACACGTCATAGCCGCGTTCCAACGCCGCCCGCGCCATGCCGATCATCTGGGGGTTCATGAACGGCTCGCCGCCGGTAAAGGCGATTTCGCGCAGGTTCCACTGACGCGCGTCCAATTGGTCGAGGTAATCAACCACCTCGGCCTCGGTCATGTAGACCAGACGGTCATTGCTGGGCGAGCTTTCGATGTAGCAATTCAGACACTCGATGTTGCACAGGGTGCCAGTGTTGAACCACAAGGTCTCAGGCTTTGTCAGCGCCACATGGGCCCGCCGGTCCGCGTTTGCTGTGATCTTGGGAGCGGCGAACTTCCCCGCTTTGGCCGTAGCGGCTGCCACATCTTTCATGGATACGCCCGAATTTGGTTGCTTTCCGACCGTAACCTGCTTTTTTTGAACGAAATTGCAATCGCCTTTCGCTGACAGGTTCGTGATAAACGCAGAAGTTTGCGCGGCTTGACCAAGCCTTGGGCCCTTTTGAGGCAGCCGCAATGGTCTCACGCGTCATCCCGGTGGACCCTTTCGATCTGGTCATTTTTGGTGGCACGGGCGATTTGGCGCGTCGAAAGATCCTGCCGGGGCTGTTTCGGCGCTTTTGTTCAGGGCAGATTGAGGACGATGTGCGCATCATCGGCGCCGCGCGATCAGACATGGACACTGAGGGCTACCGCCAGTTTGCCCAACAGGCAATCGAAGAGTTCAATGAGGGCCGAACCTGCGATCATGGCGAAGATCAAACCTCAAGCCGGGACGCGTTTCTGAGCAAACTGCACTATGTGAAACTCGACGCGCTTGGCGAAGAAGGCTGGCCCGCGCTCAAGGAACTGGCCCGCCCCGGTCGCATTCGCGCCTATTATTTCTCGGTGGCGCCGCGCCTCTTTGGTCCTTTGGCCGAAAAGCTGCAGACCACCGACATGGTGGATGATCAGGCCCGGATCGTGGTGGAAAAGCCCTTTGGCCGCGATCTGGCCAGTGCGCAAGAGCTCAACAAAGCCCTCGCCAAGCACTTTGCCGAAGAACAGATTTACCGCATTGATCACTATCTGGGCAAAGAAACCGTACAGAACCTGATGGCGATCCGCTTTGGCAATATGCTGTTTGAGCCGCTCTGGAACAGTCAATACGTCGATCACATTCAGATCACCGTGGCCGAGGAGGTCGGCATTGGCACGCGCGGCGACTATTATGACCGCTCAGGTGCCATGCGGGACATGATGCAAAACCACCTGATGCAGCTTTTGTGCCTGATCGCGATGGAACCGCCCGCCAAGTTTCATCCCGATGCGGTGCGCGACGAAAAGCTCAAGGTGATCCGCGCGCTGGATCCCGTGCGCGCCGATGACGTGGTGCGCGGCCAATATGAGGGCAATGGCGAACGGCCCGGCTATATCAGCCCTCTTTTTTGCGCTCCGGCTTGCGCCTGCGCGATCGGGCCAGCGAAATCGCCGTGGTGTTCAAGGACGCGCCCCATTCGATCTTTACCGAAGACACCGGGCGGCACTCCAACATTCTGACGATCAAACTGCAGCCCAATGAAGGGATCGAACTGGGCGTCACCATCAAAGAGCCCGGCCCCGGCGGTATGCGTCTGGTGGATGTGCCGCTCGATATGACATTTGCCGAGGCGCTTGGCCCCGAAGAGGCCGATTTCCCCGATGCCTATGAGCGGCTCATCATGGATGTGATCCGAGGCAATCAAACGCTGTTCATGCGCGGGGATGAGGTGGAGGCCGCCTGGGCCTGGACCGATGCCGTGATCCGCGGGTGGGAAGAGCGCGGCGAGGCCCCGCTCAGCTATGCGACAGGCAGTTCTGGCCCGGATGATGCGCTGATGTTGATGCATCGCGATGGCCGCCGCTGGCGGGAGATCAAAGCATGAAACTGCGCGACTACCCAGACATGGACATGATGGCGCTTGGTCTGGCCGATCAACTGGCCTCGGACCTGCGCCAGGCGCTGGAACAAAAAGACAGCGTGCTTTTCGTCGTACCTGGTGGCAGCACGCCCGGCCCGGTCTTTGACACGATGAGCGCGGTGGATCTCGATTGGTCGCGGGTCCGAGTGCTTTTAAGTGATGAACGCTGGGTGCCCGGGGACCATCCACGCTCCAACACGGCGCTGGTGCGCGACCGGCTGCTGACCGGACATGCCGCCAAAGCCCGGATCGTGCCACTCTTTATCGAAAATGCGACGCCGCATGAGGCGCTCGACCGCCTGACGCTTGCGATTGAACCAGAGCTGCCCATTGACGTCTGCTTGCTGGGCATGGGAGCGGACATGCACACGGCCTCACTTTTTCCCGGTGCGCCGGGGCTGCAGACGGCGCTGGGGGCTGATGCCCCTGTGCTGAGCGTGCAGGTGCCCGAGGGCGAACCCGAGCCGCGGATCAGCCTGTCGGCGCGGGTGTTGCGGGATGCAGGCGCGCTGCATGTGGCGATCACAGGGGAGGCCAAGAAAGCAGCTGTGCAACGTGCGGCCGGTATGGCACCTGAGGACGCGCCAGTCTCTGCTGTGCTGGACCGGGCACAGGTGCACTGGGCTGCGTAATCTGGGCGGCGTGATCTGGGCGGCATGATCTTGGGGGCCAGCCCCCAAACACACGACCACTTGGGGGCCAGCCCCCAAACACGCCATAACTTGGGGGCCAGCCCCCAAACACGCCATAACTTGGGGGCCAGCCCCCAAACCCCCGGAGTATTTCCGGAAAGATGAAACAGGGGACACGCATGTGGGATGTTCTGAAAGACAGTGCACGCCGGTCGATTGTCGATCTGATGCAGGATGCCGACCGGGCTGACGCGTTTTCGGTTGAGGCCGACGGGCTGCTCTTTGACTATTCCAAAACGACCATGGACGCGGCGGCGCGGGACGCGCTTTTGCAGATCGCGCGCAGAAAGGCTGTCGAGGCGCGGCGAGATGCCATGATGTCAGGCCAGAAAATCAACGAGACCGAAGCGCGCGCGGTGTTGCATACGGCGTTGCGCAACCTCTCGGGCGGGGCGATCGAGGTGGATGGCGCGGATGTGATGCCCGACGTGCGGGCCACGCTGGCCCGGATGGAGATGTTTGCCAACGATGTCCGTTCAGGCGCGTTTCAGGGGCATGGCGGCGCGAGCGCGGATGTGAGCAATATCGGCATTGGCGGCTCTCATCTGGGTCCCGAGATGGGCACATTGGCGCTTGCCCCCTATCATGACGGGCCGCGTTGTCATTTCGTGTCCAACGTGGATGGCGCGGACATCGCCGATACGCTCAAAGGGCTCGATCCCACGCGCACATTGGTCATCGTGGCCTCCAAGACCTTCACCACCATCGAGACCATCACCAATGCTGAAACCGCCCGGGCCTGGATGGCCAAGGCTGTGACGCATCCCGGCGATCAGTTTGCCGCGCTGTCCACAGCAGAGGACAAAACCGCCGCGTTTGGCATCTCACCTGACCGGGTCTTCGGTTTTGAAGCTTGGGTCGGCGGGCGCTATTCCATGTGGGGGCCGATCGGGCTGTCCCTGATGATCGCCATCGGGCCGGAGCGTTTCACCGCATTCCTGCGCGGGGGCGAGGCGATGGACGTCCATTTCCGCTCCGCTCCGCTGCTAAACAACATGCCTATGATGCGCGCGCTGACGGGGCTGTGGCATTCCCATGTCTGCGGCTTTGGCACGCGCGCCGTACTGCCCTATGACCAACGCCTGTCCCGCCTGGCCGCGTATTTTCAGCAGTTGGAGATGGAAAGCAACGGCAAGGGCGTGACCATGGATGGCACGCCCGTCACTGAGGGCAGTGGTCCGATTGTCTGGGGCGAGCCCGGCACCAATGGACAGCATGCGTTCTACCAGCTGATCCACCAAGGCACGCGGGTGATCCCGTGTGAATTCATGGTCGCCGCACGCGGTCATGAACCCGACCTGGCCCACCATCACGCGCTGTTGGTGGCCAATTGCCTGGCCCAATCGGAAGCTCTGATGCGCGGGCGCAGCCTGCAAGAGGCGCGTGCGTTGATGGAAGATGCCGGGTTCGAAGGGCCTGAGCTGGACCGGCAAGCCGCGCACCGGGTCTTTACCGGAAACCGCCCATCCACCACCCTGCTCTACGATCAACTGACGCCATACGTTCTGGGTCAAATCGTGGCGCTGTACGAACATCGCGTTTTTGTCGAAGGGGTGATTTTGGGGATCAATTCTTTCGATCAATGGGGGGTGGAACTGGGCAAAGTTCTGGCCAAGGACATGGAACGTATCCTCAGCAAGGATGCGCCCATGGAGGACAAAGACCCCTCCACCCGGCAGCTTGTGACCTTCGTTCAGCGCAACACAAGCGAAACTTGACCGAAGGGAGGGACGAGCGGCCTGTCAGCGCGTCAAAGCCCGACCCAAACGCGGCAACCGCGCCTTTTTCAAAAGCTTGCGCATCTCCCATGTGGTCCCCGATATCTCAGTCGCGCGCGCCAGTACACGATCGGCCGCCGCCGCCACGTCGTCCGGCTCGGCGGCGTGAAGCCCCAAAAGAAACGCATCCGGATCCGCGCGCGACACTCCCTCTTCGGCCAGAACCCCGCGGGGAAAATCCTTGGCATTGAGCGTCACGATCACATCCGCAGACCCGGCCACCGCGGCGGCCAGAACATGGACATCCGCCGGGTCCGGCAACCACAGTCGCGCCTCAAGGGACGCGGGCCATGTTACCTCTGCCTGCGGCCAATCCCTGGCCAGAAGCACCGCTTCGGCACCGGCCTGTGCCACGCCGTCCGGGCCCAGCTTGGTCGTCGCGCGTTGCCATTCCTCAATGATGCGGGCCGACCAAAGCGGCGTGAACGCGCCTGTGGCCGCCACGGCCAAGAGCATCTCGCGCATCACGGTGGGATAGATCACGCAGGTGTCCAGAAGCGCCTTCATAGACGGAAAAACAACGCTTTGAGATAGGCCGTTTCCGCCAATTGCGGATGCTGCGGGTGGTCCGGCCCGGCAAAGCCTGTGTGTATCAAGGCCGCGCGGCGGCCCCCACGCCCAATCCCGCGCACGCAGGCGCTGCGAAACTTGGTCAGATCCGCCGCGTGAGAACACGAACACAAGGCCAGAATGCCGCCCGGCGCCACCAGGGGTGCAGCCAGTCGCGCCACCCGCTCATAAGCCCGAAGCCCGGCCTCCAACGCTTGTTTGTTCGGGGCAAAAGCGGGCGGATCACATACCACCAGATCAAACTGCTGAGCCGTCGCGGCCAACTGACCCAAAACATCGAAGGCATCCCCTTGTTGCGAGGCAAAACGCTCCGCCTGCCCCATGCGCGCGGCCCCCTCTGAGGCCAGGGTCAAGGCCGCGGCAGACCCATCCACCGCAAGGGTGTGATCTGCGCCCTGTGCCAACGCGGCAAGGCCGAACCCGCCCACATGGGAGAACACATCCAAAACCCGCGCGCCCTTCGCCGCACGCCCGGCAAAAGCATGGTTGGGGCGCTGATCATAAAACAAACCGGTCTTTTGCCCATCCACCAGATCGGCCAAATAAGTGGCCCCGTTCATGCGCACCTCAACGGGGCTGTCCGGGGCTTGACCCGCCAAAACCCCGCTTTCGTCATCGAGGCCTTCAAGCCCTCGGGCCCGGCCCGCGGCGTTCTTGAGCACATGGGTCACGCCTGTGACCTCTTGCAGCGCGGCCACAAGATCAGGCAGCAACCGCTCCGCCCAAGCGGCGTTGGGTTGCATCACAGCCGTGTCACCGAACCGATCAATCACCACGCCCGGCAAGCCATCCCCTTCGGCATGGACCAAACGGTAGAAAGGCGTGTCATAGAGTTTCTCGCGCAGGCTCAAAGCCGCGCGAACCTTACCCACCAGCCAGGCATGACCCACCGAGACATTCGTGTCTCGATCCAGCACACGGGCGAAAATGCGAGAGTTTGGATTGACCGCCACCACTCCCATCGGCGTGCGATCGGCATCCTCCAGGATACAAATGCTGCCCGGATCGATGTTGCGCGTGCGCCGGTCGGTCACCACCTCATTGTCATAGACCCAAGGCGCGCCAAAACGGATGGCGCGCGCATTGGCTTTGGGTTTCAGGCGGATAAAAGGCAAAGAGGACGGCGTCATGGCCGTCCCCTTAAGCGGTTTTTCTCGTCGCGGAAAGCTCAGAGGTTGTTGATGGCCCCAAAGAGCCCCAGATTTCCGGCAACATAGCCGCCCGGCTGGGTCATCTCCGCGCGCAGCACACCCATCAGATGATTGGTGATGCGCACTTTCTGGGTACGTCCGGCCTGTTCGGCGCGCACAGCGGCTTGACCGCCCAAAGCATCAAAATCTGCCTTCACAAACTTGGGCTGACCATAGGGCTGCCCGGTCTCAGGGTTGCGCAAGGACATGTTGAACTGGATCGAATGTACTCCGCCCACCGTATAGCGCGCTTTTTCCGTCAACGCGTGAAAGCGGGTCACTTCGATGTGCAGGACAGCTGGCACCGTGCCGGGGGTCAGCTGACGCGCCCCTTCGATCATGGCGTCTTGCACGATCTTTTGCACCTGTGCGTAGCGATCTCCCAACGGGTCTTCGCGCCAAACAATGTCCCCACCGGGATAATAGCGATTGCTCTCTGACACGGTCAGCGTGCGTGGCACTTCGACCACCACCGACTGAATGTTGAAGGAACTGGGCACCGGTGAGGTGGCGAGTTCTGCTGCCGACGCATTGGCCGGGGCGTTACGTGTGGTTTCAACCGGTGCGCCGCCGCACGCGGCAAGCGTGGCGCTGGCGATCAGGCCAAAAAGGATCTTCATGGGTTTCATGGCAACCTCCATTTTCACTGTGAGGTGCCCTGCCGTGGCCTGTTTTCAGGTCCTGTGAGGCAAAGCTCCGTCCCTCATTGGGTGAAAATTGACGGTCAAATGAGGCGCATTTTAGACAAAAACACATCAAAAGCGGGGTTTTCGGCCTGCAAATCCGCGTGTTCAGGCTTGCGCGGAGCGGTCCCGGGACCGCCACCCGCCGCGCCGTTTCGGGCGTGCGGCGGCCTGTTGGCCTTCGCGCAAAACCTCGGTCATCGGATGCGTTCCGGCCACGGGTCCATAGCGTTCGATCAACGCTTCAATCGCGGGGCGGGCATCTTCCCCATCGGGCAGCGACAACGCCCAATCCAGAAAAATCGACCGGCATTCGCCCCAGGTGATGCCATCAATGCGATAGGCCTCCCGGATGAGGCCCTTGGGGTCCAGCGGATCACGTTCTGTCTCAATCGCCATCCTGCGGTTCCTTTCGATCGCGCAAAGTCTGATCGATTATCTGTGCCGCCCCGGTGACCGCCTCGTCAAGCCCTGTTTGCAGTGCCTCCATGGTGTCAAAGCCCGTATCGCGCAAAAGCATGGCACACCCGCCCTGCCCCAACTTGTCAGGCTCCAACGCGGCATCGCCCAAAAGGCGCGCGATCTGCGTGATGATCCAGCACAGCCGATAGGCCCGTTCCAGCGCCGCAACCTGATCGGTGTTGAGCCATCCAACCCTCTCGCCCGCGCGCAACCCGGTGACAACGCCGCGCCGGGCATCAGCCGCCATCAGTGCGCCCGCTTGGGCCACAAGTTCGATGTCCTGCATCCGCCCTGCCCCCAGCTTCGTATCCCATCCGCCAACCGGGGCCTTGGCCTCTGCGATGCGCGCGCGCATGTCGGCCACACCGCCAAGCACCCGACCCCGTTGGCCTTTGGTCGCCAGCAATGTCTTGCGAAACGCCTCCACATTCTGGGCCAGATCATCCGGTCCGGCCACGGCCCGCGCGCGGGTCAGCGCGAGATGTTCCCACACCCAAGCCTCATCGCGCTGATAGGCTTGGAACGCGGCCCAGCTTGTAGCGACTGGCCCCTGGTTGCCAGAGGGGCGCAAGCGCATATCCACCTCGTAGAGCTTGCCTTCTGCCATCGGAACCGTCAGCGCGGTGATCAACGCCTGGGTGAGACGCGCGTAATAGGTGCGCGTGGGCAACGGACGCGCGCCATCAGAGTTGCCATCGCCCGGCGCGTCATAGATCACAATCAGATCCAGATCCGACCGGGCATTGAGTTTGCCAGCCCCAAGCGATCCCATGGCCAACACGATCGCACCGCGGCCCGGAGGCGCGCCATGTTTTGCCCCAAACTGCGCCTGGACGCGCGGCCAGAGCGCACCTACTACTGCCGCGGCAAGATCTGCGTATTGGCGCCCGGCCTCATCGGCATCGATAAGGCCGCGCAAATGATGGACGCCGACGCGAAAATGCCATTCCCGGGCCCAGGCCCGCGCGGTATCAAGCTCCGCTTCATAGTCACTTTGCACGCCCAATTGCGATGACAGATCCTCTTGCAGCGCCGCCTCGCCCGGCCACGCAGAAAAGAAATCCCCGGCGATCACGACCTCAAAAACCCGCGCGTTGCGTGACAGATAGGCGGCCAATCCGGGCGCTGTGCCAGCAATGTCCACGAGCAGGTCAAGAAGCTGGGGGCGTGCTTCAAACATTGACAAAAGCTGCACCCCGGCAGGCAATCCAGCCAGAAACCCATCAAAGGCCCGCAACGCGGCCGCGCTGTCAACAGAGGCCGACAGGCGGGTCAGAATCTCAGGCTGGAGCCTGCGAAAAATCTGTCGCGCGCGATCTGACCTCAGCGCCGGGTAGCTTTCCCAGCGGGCAATCATCTCCTCATCGAGCGCGCCTTGCAGCGGCTCTTTGACTGGGGTCGGATCATGATGGCTAAAGAAGCTTTCGATACAGGTGTGTACGGCGCTGAGACGGTCCAGAAGTTCCGCTTTCAACCCCGCCGTGTCGCGATCCATCAACGCGGCCAGCCTGTCAAACCCGTCCTCGCCATTGGGCAAATGATGGGTCTGGGCGTCATGGATCATTTGAACTCGATGCTCGACCATTCGGTGAAAGGCATAATGCGCGCTTAGATCCTGCTCCACATCGGTTGGGATCCAATCCTTCTGCGCCAGTCGTGTCATCCCCTCCACCGTGCCGCGCACCCGCAGATCAGGGTCGCGCCCGCCGGAGATCAGCTGCTGTGTCTGAGTGAAAAACTCGATCTCCCGAATGCCGCCCCGGCCCAGCTTCATATCATGGCCCGGCAATGTGATCTGTTGAGGAAGACGTTTGTGCGCGCGGATGCGCAGGCGCATCGTGTGGGCATCCTCAATGGCGGCGAAATCCAGATGCCGGCGCCAGACAAACGGTGTGAGCGTGTCCAGAAACCGCGCACCCGCTGCCACATCCCCCGCGCAGGCGCGCGCCTTGATATAGGCCGCACGCTCCCATGTCCGGCCCAGGCTTTCGTAATAGGCCTCAGCCCGCGCCATGGCGAGGCACACAGGCGTCACTGCCGGATCAGGCCGCAGGCGCAGATCGGTGCGAAAGACGTAACCCTCCGCCGTGCGATCATTCAACGTGGCGGCCATTTTGCGCGTCGCCCGCACGAACGCGGCGCGCGCGGCGTCATAATCGGAGGCGTCAAACCGGGTTTCATCAAACAGGCAGATCAGGTCGATATCAGAGCTGTAGTTCAACTCCCCCGCACCCATCTTGCCCATGGCCAGCACCACCATCCCGGCCGCGTCGCCAAGATCGTCTTCGGTCTGCCCGGGGATCTTTCCGCGCCGCAGTTCCGGTGCAATCGCTGCCTTAAGTGCAAGGTCCACCGCCAGATCGGCAAACCGGCTGAGCCGCGTGGTGACACCCTCCAAGGACCACACGCCCGCCAGCTCCGCCATGGCGATGATGAGCGCCACGCGCCGCTTGGCCTCTCGGAGGGTCTGCGCCACCCTGTTTTGCGGCGTTCGCTGTGTTTCCTCCATCAGCGCCTCAAACGCCTCTTCCGGCGCGTTCAAGGCCTCGGGCAACCACGCCACTTCCGTCTGACAGAGCGCGCGCAGATACGGGCTACACCCCGCAACCCCAGTGATCAAATCGGCCAGAGACGCCTCAAGCCCCGCAAACATGGCGCGCGCAGCGGCCCCCTGTTCAGGATCAAAGGCACGAGGGCAACGGGTCATGCGGCGGGCGATGGACATGAGGGTAAGTCATGCCGATCACACCGCTCTGGTCAATGCCATGCAACCGTGGGACTACCGCAGAAAAGGAGATGTGCGATGTCCAAAAGCCTCAAACGCGTGATCGCGGCGCTGCAATGCGCCGGGTCGACCAGCGTACCGATTGAAATTGGGCAGGCCACAACGGCGCAGATGGCCGCCGACCTTGTGGGGTGCCATGTCGAGCAAATCGCCAAATCCATCATCTTTCGCGGTGAGACAAGCGGGAAGGCCGTTCTCTTTGTCACTGCGGGTGGTCATCAAGTGAGCGCAGATCATGCGAGCCTGCTTGCGGGCGAGCCGCTCGGCAAAGCGGACGCCGCCCTGATCCGCGCTCAAACGGGCTTTGCCATTGGAGGTGTCTCACCTGTGGGTCATCTCACCCCGCCGCGCGCGTTTTTTGACCCAAGGTTGCTCGCGTTTGCGGAAGTTTGGGCCGCGGCTGGCACGCCGAGACATGTTTTTGGCATCGCGCCAGATGAACTTTTGCGCATATCAGGTGCGACATCGGCCGATTTCACCGCCTAGGCAGGTTTGATGCCTCCGGCGGGAGTATTTCTAGAAAGATGAAGCCGGGGGCGCGGTTGCGTGACCCACCTCGCGCACCGACCAGCCCCAAAACCGCACCAGCAACAAGATCGCGGCACAGGCCAGCCCGACGGCAAGACCAAGCCAAATCCCAATGCCGCCCAACCCCAGTGTGAAACCCAGTATATAGCTGGACGGGATGCCCACGCCCCAATAGCTGACCGCGGCGATGATCATCGGCACGCGTGTGTCCTGCACACCGCGCAACAGCCCAAGCGCCATGACCTGTGCCGCATCCATCAGTTGAAACATCCCCGCCGCAGCCAATAGGCCGACGCCCACGGCGATCACGGCGGCGCGCTGCGGCTCCTCTGGGTTGAGAAAGAGTTTGATCATCCATTCCGGCACCAACAGGAACGCAAGCACCGTGAGCAAGGCAAAGGCGCCCGACAGACACAGGACCACCTTGGCCCCATCCACCAGATCCTGCCGGTCCTGCAACCCAAACGCGTGCCCGGCCCGCACCGTGGCCGCGTTTGACAGCCCCAGATGCACCATGAAAATGAGAGAGGCCACTTGCATGGCGATCCCGTGGGCCGCGAGCGGCACCGTCCCCAGCCAGCCCATCATCATCGTTGAAGCCGCGAAGAGCCCGACCTCTGCGAGGTTTGTCAGGCCAATGGGCCAGCCCAAACGAAACACCTGGCCAAACGCCTCCCAATCGGGGCGCCAAAAGCGGGTGAACAGCGTGTGCTCTGGCGTGACTTTGGCCACATAGACCATCAGCGCCAGCAACGACGCTGTCGTCACCACGAGTGACGCAATCGCGGCACCCCGAATGCCCATTTCGGGCGCGCCCCAATTGCCGTAGATCAGCGCGTAATTCACCAAAATGTTCAGCCCTACCGCCAAAAGCGTCACCCACAGCACCACCTGCGTGCGTTCCAGCGCGGCCAGATAGGATTTGAGCACCATCACCAAAAGTGCCGGCAACGTGCCAAAGCCCACGATGGACAGATAGATCGCCGCATCGCGAGACACCTCTTCGTCCTGCCCCAAAAGGCGAAAGAGAGGTTCAGAGAAATACATCACCGGGATCACGGCCACCGCAAATAGGAGCGAGGCCCAGGCCCCCATGCGCGTCACTCGCCGCACCTGCGCATGTTCGCCACGCGCCTCGGCAGAGGCCACCATGGGCATCACCGCCCAGGCAAAGCCAGAGCCCACGATGAAAAAGATAAAAAACATCGTCCCGCCCAGCACTTCGGCCGCCAGCGCCTCGACCGAGTAGCGCCCGAGCATGATCCCGTCTGTGAGCGTGATTGCAAACTGCGCCACATGTGAGCCCACCAAAGGTAGACCCAACCCCAAAATGGATTTGGTATGGTCCCGATATGAAAGCTTTTGCGCCATGGCTGAGGCCTATCCTGCTGCATCTTGCGCGGCAAGACGCGCCGCGCGCATCTACGCGACCTGAGCCCACGCTTTGGTCAGGCGATCCGACACCAGAATTGCCTCAAACCGTTTGAGCACCGGGCGCGCGGGCTGGCCGTATCCAGTGGCAAAGCTGCGCAACTCGGGAAAGATCGCCAGAACCTCATCGCGCGCCTGATCGGCAAAACCGTTGAGCCCGACCGGTCCAGGATAGAAACTTTCGCTGGGGCAGTTATGGCTCAACAGCACTTCGTGTTCGCGAAAGAGCAGGTGGTGATAGGTCACGCGATCCACATCCTCGCGCAGGATCGTTTTGCCGTTCACCAAATGCACCACCGGGCATAACGCCTCGTTCAGGCCGGTGAATAGGCTCACCGCCGGGTCCCGCACCAGCACCCGGTGCATGGGGGACATCAAGATATCCCGGTCAGGCACGCCCGGGGCAAGGCTGTGTTTGCTCAGGCGCACGGGCGCAAAGGCTGCCGCAAATTTCGGATCGCGCAAATCGATTGTCCTGCGCCCTGCCCAGCAGATCTCTTGCACGCCGTGATCGCGGGTCAGCACCTGGTCGCCTGCGCAGAGGTCTTCGACAGGTCTGCGCCCCAGAGGCGTATCGATCAAAGTGCCGGACACAAAACAGGGCGGTTCATCCTCACCATTGATGGTGATCGTGACAGAAGAGGTGCCATTGTAGGAGGTGACAGATCGGAAGAGCGTCGAGGAGGGAAAGACAAAAGAAATC
>ERZ1740070.376-NODE-376-length-31532-cov-6.061410_pt1 | contig 31532 bp, 27 predicted proteins | sample MGYA00581734_ERZ1740070 | MGnify/ENA primary metagenome ERZ1740070 (study PRJEB43018, sample SAMN04849744) | marine metagenome | isolation source: floating plastic debris | place: Pacific Ocean | collected 2008-09-01 | study: EMG produced TPA metagenomics assembly...
TCGAAAACGGTGTAACCCGCTCTCGTCTCAAGCGCTTTACTAATATAGCGACACTCAACTACCAAGTCAACTCCCTTGGTGGATTTTTTTAAGAGGGCTCAAATGTCCCGCCTATAAGGGTTTTGCATACCAGGCGCGTTTTTTATCCGAATAACGCTACATTTTTTTAGTTTTCTTTTATACAAATTGCCACCGTTCCTTCAGCTGAATCGCTGAGGGCCTTGCCCGGTTAGTATTTCCGAAAGGGATAGCGTTTCAAGAAATTGCTTTATTTCTTGTGGAATATACGTGAAACCCACGAGTTGCTTTAACTAACGAACAATTCTGCTTTAGACACTAGGTTTTTTCCTCACTTCAGAGGAGAATGTGACGGTTGTGTATTAAGACGAGGAAACTGCAGTGAATTTTCAGTCTGTCATTGCGACGCTGCATGAGTTTTGGTCAGCGCAGGGATGTTTGATTGTTCAACCCTATGACACTGAAAAGGGTGCAGGGACCAAAAGTCCCCACACATTTTTAAGAGCTATTGGACCAGAACCTTGGTCGGTAGCTTATGTTGAACCCTGTCGTCGACCGGCAGATGGTCGATACGGAGAAAATCCGAACCGCTATCAGCACTATTATCAGTATCAAGTTCTGATTAAACCCTCTCCTAGCAATATTCAGGAGCTGTATTTGCAGTCTCTACGGACTTTGGGCATTAAACCAGAGGATCACGATATTCGATTTGTAGAAGACAACTGGGAAGATGCTGCTGTCGGCGCTTGGGGTGTTGGCTGGGAGGTTTGGTTGGATGGCATGGAAGTTACCCAATTCACGTATTTCCAACAATGTGGCGGATTGGATTGTAAGCCAGTATCCATTGAGATTACTTACGGTTTAGAGCGATTGACCATGTATCTACAGGAGGTAGATGAGATCGCAAAAATTCAATGGAGCGATAGCGTTACCTATGGCGATGTACACATGCAGGGTGAGATTGAATGCTCCACTTATAACTTTGAAGCCTCTAATCCGGAACTGCTATTCAACCTATTCAACCTATATCAGCAAGAAGCTGAGCAGCTAATGGAGCGTGACTTAGTACTGCCTGCCTACGACTTTGTACTGAAGTGCTCCCATACGTTTAACTTATTGGACGCTCGTGGTGTTATTTCTGTGACTGAGCGCACTCGCTACATTCGTCAGGTACGTTCACTTGCCCGTAAAGTTGCTCAGCTATATTACGAACAACGAGAAAAACTTGGATTTCCACTATTACATGATGGCAATAGTGAAAATTTTGAGGATTCAAGTCATAAAGAAAAGGCCGTACCTGCCTAAAATAAAGGCAGATAACAAACGCGTTAGGGATATTCGATCATGACGTCTAGTTTAAGAGCGTATTTAGAACCGATTGCCAACTGGTTTGCCCAGTTTGGCTTACCTGAACCAATTACCCACTGGGGTCATCCAGCCATGATGGGTATTGTTATTTTTGCTATGGGCAGTAGCGCCGCCATTGCTGGTTGGAAAATTCGCACGGGGGCTCCCGATGCCACTATGGGTTCCATGCCCGTACGTAAATTTCATAAGAAAGTAGCACTGTGGATGACTACATTTATTGCTATGGGCTACACCGGAGGTCTTCTATCACTGGTTATGCAAGGCCAGCCTATTTTAGAGAGCCCTCACTTCTGGACAGGATCAGCTGTTCTAGGGCTATTGGGTCTAAATGGAGCCATCTCCATGAGTAAGTTTGGGGGTGGTCAAGACTCTTTGAGAAGTGCCCATGCTTACATTGGGACAGCAGCTGTAGCCTTGATGGTGGTACACGCTGCTCTAGGTTTAAAGTTGGGGCTTTCAATTTAAGCGACAGCATCTCTTGTTTAGATCAACTCGGGAAAGATAACAAGAGGCGTTGCTCCAATCTAGGGGCAACGCTTTTTGTATGCATCACTTTCCGTAAATAATGACATCTTGGGGATCGATTGTTATTTGTCTAAGCTACATTTTGGGACTTCTGTCTACAGGAATTTCCCTGGGTCCGTCTAATCAGCCTATTGCCAGCTATGGCCTCTTTATTCTTGGTCTGATGCTGAGTGTTTGGATACCTCGCTATTGGCGACTAGGTCTTACCCGTCGTCAATGGTTGGTGGCCGCAATCATTAGCCTAGTAGGAGCCGCTTATTGTCTATGGCGTATCCCCCAACCCGCTATCAACGATGTCAGTAGTTATACATCTGGCAGGTATAGCGTTTACGGAGACGTCATTGCGCTTCCTCAGGTTAACCGCAGTGGCAAAGGAAAGTTTTGGCTTAGGACACACGGTATTCAAGACCGAAGTAGCGACGCCGACTTTATAAGTCGTCAGCCCGTCAGCGGCAAGCTATATGTAACAGCACCGTTGAATAACACCCAAGAGCTGTATCCAGGTCAACGTATCAAAGCAACCGGTCGGCTCTACGAACCAAACAGTGCTAGTAACCAGGACGACTTTGACTTCAAAGCTTATCTGGCGAAGCAAGGTAGTTTTGCTGGATTCAGCGCCAACTATATAGATGACTTATCAATAGAAGAGCATTCGTCAGTAGGGTTGTGGCAGGTGCGACAGCGTATCGTCAAGGCTCAGGAGCTTTGGCTGGGGGACAAGGGAAAACTCATCAGCGCCATGATTTTGGGGCGTAGGGCTGTAGATTTACCTTACAACCTACGTGATGCTTTTATTGAGGCGGGATTAGCCCATACCCTGGCAGCGTCTGGTTTTCATGTGGCGCTAGTGCTGGGTGTGGTACTCACGCTACTAAACTGGCAACCGGCACGTACCCAAGCCATTGGTGGGAGTATTGCACTATTTGTATACGCCTGTTTAACAGGATTACAGCCTAGCGTAATGCGGGCAGCATTCATGGGCTTGGGGACCATGCTCGGTCTAGCTCTAGATCGGAAGGTCAAACCCTTGGGTTGCTTGCTGCTCACAGTATTTTTATTACTGATTTGGAACCCACGCTGGGTTTGGGATATTGGCTTTCAGCTGAGTGTGATGGCCACATTAGGGTTAATGTTGATGACAACCGCCATAGCAAAATGGCTAGATTGGCTGCCAGGTGCGATCTCAACTCTTATATCTGTCCCTATTGCTGCTTGCATTTGGACATTGCCGCTTCAGCTTTTTTACTTTGGTACTGTTCCGTCCTACAGCATTTTGCTCAATATCTTGGCTACACCTTTGGTTACATTGGTTAGCCTAGGTGGGTTTATTAGCGCCGTGGTTAGTTTGCTTTGGCCACTGGCAGGGGGTGCGATCGCATGGCTACTGGCAGTTCCGGTGCAGCTTTTAATTAGTTTGGTCAATCTGTTTAATCGGCTGCCAGGTAATCAAATAGTGGTCGGAAATATTTCAGTTTGGTTCGTAGTAGTAACCTATGGTCTATACGGCACCGTAACCATTTGGCTCGCTCGTCGAAATCGAGCAGCCTAGGTCTAGAATGTGCACCTCGGTGTAGAATAAACAGGCCCTCGGGCGATTTAACTGAATAAGCACCTGGAGAGGTGGCAGAGTGGTTGAATGCGGTAGATTCGAAATCTATTATGGGCTTCGGTTCATCGGGGGTTCGAATCCCCCCCTCTCCGTTTTATGGGTAGCAGCAGCGTGTTGAGCTAGTGCTGAATTTTCTCTTTATGACGTGCTCGGGCTATACAGATAACAGCGATCGGTGTGTAGTTCAAAACCAATTGCCCACCAAAGTATAGTTTGACCAGATATGTGGAGTTGTGTATCCGAACTCATGGATAAGGGCCAATTGAGCCTGACGCACGCTTTCTGCAATAGGCATTCCAGGCTGTGACAGTCTGTCATAAAAGCGAATCATGAATTCGGTGTTTGGGGTATCTTGCGCTATCCATAAAGTCGATAAAACGCTGCGTGTTCCGGTTCTGGCTGCAAGCCCGGCGAGCCCTAAGACGGCACGATTGTCTCCTTGGGCGGTTTCACAGGCGCTCAGAACAACAAGCTGTAACGGAGTTGCTCCATTCTGGCTACCCACCAAGATTAAGTCGTTGAACGCTTGCGACTCGATTTGTTCGTTGTAGGCAACGACATAGGTTTCCTGAGGGTCAGAGCTAAAGATGCCGTGGGTTTTCCAATGAATAGCGTTAAACTCACCCGTTTGCAACTGCTGACGAATGTTTTCAGCGGTAAATGAATCATTAATCAGCGGCTCACTCACTGTGACATGCTGGGCAATGCCTTTTAGCTCTTCTTCCAGCTTGGCAATCGGTGGAAATTGAGTCTCATTGATGGTTTGGGGAATGCCGACTCCACCGACTTTTACGCTTAATGAGGCGCGGTTCATATCGGGGGAAAATATTTCTAAACGGGGCGCGATCGCAGTTGCATAACCCTTTTCGATCAAATACTGTTCGCCGTCGTGTAGCACTGACATTGGTATATTTCGTAGCGCTCCATCAAGTACAAATACCAATGTCTGTACAGATGCCTGCTGCAAATCTGCCTCTAAGGGTCGCAGCACCCAGTCATAAACCTTTTGGGCATTTGCCAAAACCTCTGGAGTGCGGCCAGGGGTTGTCAAGCTGTTTTGCAAAGTCGTTATGGTAGCGTCAACAGTTGCCTGCGGAACCAGTGTCTCGCGATAAATGAGCGCCGCAGAGGTTCCTGGGAGTTGCGCAATCATGGCCACGCGATCGCTCAAAACAATCGGATACAGAATTGCCGTTCCAGAATCCTGCACCTGATCGACCAAGGTTACTTGACCCAGGGTGCAGCCTAAATAATTTTCGATCTCTGCAAGCTGGAGCTGATCGACTGTTTGAATTGCTCGTTGCAGTGACTCCTGGGAGCGATCCGCCTCCGGTTTAGACAGCAGCAGCCCAATATATTGTCGGTAGACCGGCTCAACATCATCTCGAAATGAAAATTGAACCTCAGTATCCACATTCAGGAGGTCATCGCGCACCTGTTGCAGACTATTCACCGCCGCCTCATAGGCTCGAATCGCACCGGGTTGATCTTGTTGGTTTTGTTTTAGTCGCCCCAGTTGCCACTCCCAACGATACTGAAGTTCGGGGGCTTGAATTCCTTCTAGCTTGAGTAAGGCTTGTTGGGTGAGCGCCTGGGCCTCTGACCACTGATGGGTGTGCTCGTACACATGCCCCAGCTGCCCCAACGCATAGGACTCTGCCCGGCGATCCTCTAGGGTTTGGGCCTGTTTAAAGGCGAGTGACAAGCGTTCTGCCACCGCTAGGGGTTGCACAGCGGGGCTGACAGGGTGGGCAGAAACCTCATCCTGGGCGTTTATTAGCTTAAGCAAACTCTCGGCCAGATGAATATGGGCATAGACGGCGCTGCGGCTGGGAGCCAACAGGGCAACGGCCTGCTGCACCGCGGGCAACGTCTGGATCGCGGCTGTCCATTGGCCCCTATCGATCAACAGCCGGAGCAAATTTAACCGGGCCGACAACACCTCATTGATATCAATAGCTTGCTGATAATCTGCTTGAGCCATTTGAAAATGCTGCTGAGCTTCTGGCTGTCGCCCGATCGCGAGCAATTGGTTAGCCATGGCCCATTTAGTATTGCCCAACTCCAGCAGTAGCAGACTGGTGCTGTTGGGTTGAGTGGTCAATGATAAGCCGTCTTGCAAGAGAGTTTTAGCGGTTTCTAACTCGCCGAGTTGTCGCAGTACCCCGCTGAGATGACGCAATCCGACAACTTTTAGCTCTACATTAGGTTGTTGTTGCAAGTGTTGATAAGCCTGCTCTAAGACAGTTTGGGCCTGACTGTTGAGTCCTAAATATTGCAGCACCCGAGCCTGGTTCATCTGGGTGATCGCCACCCCAGCCATATCTTCAGCTTGGCCGTAAGCCTGTTCTGAAGTTTGCCACACGGATAGAGCCGTCTCTAACTCTCCCTGGAGCCAGTGCAGCTTGCCTTGAGCATTTAAAACTTTTGCGTAAGTCGCCGCCTGCTCTAGAGAATCAGCCTGGGCAGCGCCAGGTTTGAGCAGCTGTATGCTTTCTTGCAAGCGATGGTCGGCCTGCTCCAGCTCTCCGAGTTGTTGATAGGCCAGAGACAAATAGCTTAAGGTCAAAGCCTGTTGCTGGCGATTGCCCTGGCGCTCAAACTCCAGATTGGCCTGTTGCCACTGCTGTAGCGCCGCCTGAAACTGTTCGGCCTCGTAGTGAGTCAGCCCCTGTTGTAGGGAAGCTGGGGCAGTTTCAGCCGCGGCCAGAGAACCTGTCACGCCAGGTAGCCTCGACAGTCCGGCCGGAATGGCTACGGTCATTAACAAACTCATTAAGCCCACTAGCCACCATCGAGTCATGCCTTAGCCCTCCTTCATCGCCAGCAGGCTGTCGTGAGCACCACCGTGTCGTCATCGCTGACAAACCACCGTTGAGCTTCCGTAATTGGAGCGTTGTTAGGCTCTGTTTCCGGTAAGCGCAGATCGTCGATGATATCATCACTCCCCAAAACATCTGATGTGAGTGGGGTGAGGCCACCGCGCCCGGAGGTATAAAACTCTCCCTGAGCGGTGGAATCTGCTGCGATCTGCTCACACCCTTGAGCCAAAAGTTGAGACTGATCTAACAGATCTGAGGGTAGGGTAATGAGGCCTTGGGTGGGGTCGGTGTTGAGGGCGGTAATGTCAATGGTGCCGTCTAACCCAAGCTCTGAGCTCGCTCGAATATCGCTTAGCGGTGTGGGCTGCGATCGCGGTTCGATACCAAAGACACCTTGGGCAATGATGCGAATATTACCGCCTAGCCCTGTAAAGGCATCAGCCACAATATCGCTGTCTTCCTCAGGGACCGCCACCACAAAGCCCTCTGCCGCATCTATGGCGATGTTGCCGCCATCGCCCCCCGCCTGAGCCAGTCCGGCTGTTGCGGAGATTTGACTACCGTTGCGCAACACCAGGGCATCTTGCAAGGCCAGGGTAATATTGCCGCCCTGATTGCTTGTGGTGGTGGCAGTCACGGTGGTGTTGCCATCCAAACTCAGCACATCGGCCTCAAGCTGAATGTTGCCGCCAACTCCGGTGCCTTCGTTGTTTGCTTCAATCGTTGCACCATCTCGCAGGCTGATTTGCCTAGGGCCCGTGACGCGAATGTTACCACCATCGCCGGTAGCCTGGGCGCTTTCAGTGCCAGCAAATATCCCCGTCTCGGAGCCAGAGAGCGTGGCGAGATCGCGGATCTCTAGCTCAATATTGCCCGCATCAAAGCGACCTTCGGTGGACGTAGATAAAAACCCTGACTCACCCATGGTGAACTGGTCAGTCCTGACCGTAATATCTCCGGATTGTCCCCCATCTGCCCCAATCGAAGAGGCGCTGAGTTGTGCTTCACTATCGATGGAAAACGTTTGGCTATCGACTACAATGTTACCCCCCTGCCCGAGGGTGGCTGTTTCTGTTGTCAACCGCCCGCCATCGGCGAGGGAGAAATTGCTCGTAGTGATAGTGATATCGCCACCACTACCCCCTGAACCCGTGAGGGCATCAGTAGCAACCGTACTGGGACCACCGGAAGGCGTTGTGCCCACGATCGCGATCGTATCCGTGAGATTAAGCTTGATATTACCCGCATCCCCCTGGCCCAAGATATCCGTTGTGGCAAACAAGCGTGCTCCGTTAGTGACCGCTAATGTTCGACCCGTCACCTGAATATCGCCACCCTCCCCTTCGCGGGATGTTGTGAAAATATTCGTGGCTCTATCTCGCCCGGCTTGAGTATTGGTACCATCAAGCACTACCTCCTCAGCCGCAATGGTGACGTTACCGGCATTGCCCAGCCCCAAAGAGGTGGTCGACAAAGCAGCCCCATTGGTCATCGTAAATTGAGGCGTTGTGACCGAGATATTGCCCGCATCGCCTTGGGAGCCCAAGTCAGCATTGCTGGCCAAACCGGACGGGTTGCCGACTTGGCTAACGCCGCCAATGGTTAACGAATCCGTCGCCGTCACGGTGATACTGCCAGCTCTTCCCTCACCCAAAGCGAACGAAGTGATGATGCCACCCTCCATCAGGTTTAGTGTTTGGGTGGTGAGCGTAATATCGCCACTAGGTCCAGTAGCAGTGTCTTCTGATAAGGTGAAGACCGAGCTACCATTAAGGGTCACGGTATCATTGGCTCGGATGACAATTGAATTCCCCGCTCGTACCCCTGTGGTGAAGGCTATGGCGGCCGTCTGCTCTCCGAATAATTCAATGGAGTCGGCTAAGAGAGTGATGCTGCCGCGGCTGGCTGAGGGTGTCAGGCCAGTGCTGTTGCTGCCGATCAAGCTGTTATCAGCTGAGAGGGTGCCACCACTTTGCAGCAAAATGTTGCCTCCAGACAGACCGTTTGCTGAAATTCTGGAGCCTTCCGTCAAGGCAATATTGCCCTCGGCGAGTAGGGTGATATCGCCAGCATCGGCCAACGCCACTGATGAGTCAATCAAACTCTCCAAAATAATGTTGTCGCGGGCGTCTATGATGACCGTTCCCCCTGGCTGGTCCCCCCCCCGCACGTCAATACCTAAGCCAAAGAATCCATCTCCTGTGATGGTGACATCGCCACCTGAGAGTTCCGTAGGCCGGTACTGATTGGTCAGCACCACTAATCCATCTGGCTCAGGAATGACCACGTCGCCTACAGTAATATCGGCACGGGTTGCTGAGGAGCTGAGATTAGGGCCACCTAGAAAAATATCTGAGCCTGGGTCAGCGCCGGTAACGCCGCTTGTGGCGATCGCATCAGGACTTACCCCAGCGCGAATATCGAGGGTGGGCTGAGCACTGCCATCAATGTTGACTTCAGTGCCATTGGAAAGTTGGAAGGTGTCTTGCAAAAAGCCATCACCCACGACTCCGGTTTCAGGCTGGGTAATGAGGATGGTGCCGATATCGACGGAGCCTCCGGCCAAAATATGCAGAGAGCTACCGACATAGGTGTCAAAGGTGACGTCTCCTAAAGCGCGGATGACGGGATCTTGGGGGCTCGTCAAATTTCCCAAATCACCGTCTAACGTTACGATTTGAAAGTTGCCGCCACTCCCGTAGCGGGCATCGCCTAAGACGGCATTTTCGCTTTGCAGCACCAGGTCATCCCCAGCAAAGAGTCCACTCTGGGGATGATTGAGGGCAAAGATATCGACAGTTTGATCACCGCGTACCCACAGCTCGTCTTGTGCCGTGATGATTAGAGGTTGGGTGGTGCGATCGCGCAGTCTTACTTGGTCGGTAGCAATGAGCCTTAAATTTCCACCCGCTGCGAGCTGTCCCTGGATATCGAGCTGCCCTGCCGTCAGGGTCAGGTCTTGGCCCGTGACAAGGTTGCCTTGAGTTGTCAGTAGGGCTTTATTGTCATACACTCCGGTGCCAGACTGCACTCCAGGACTGATGTTCACCGTAAGTAAGGGGGGCGCGGCTGGATCAACCGCGCTAAATTCCTCGCCATTTGAAAAAATCAGGCTGTCGGCGGTACTCGCCGTGAAGGAACCGGGAATATCGAGTTGAGCATTAGGGCCAAAAATAATCCCATTGGGATTGAGTAAAAACAAGTTGGCAGTACCCCGAGTACGCAACAGGCCATCAATATCGGAAACAGAGTCACCCGTGATGCGGCTAAAAATGTTCTCAATCGTCTCAAGATTGTTGAAAATGGCCGCACCGTCGGTCGGCACCGAGAATTCGCTAAAGCTATGAAAGAGATTGTTGTCTTGCTGAGTACCGCCGTCAATCGTGCAGACTGTGCAGCCAGGGTCAGTGATGGAGGGAGTGGGTAGGGTATCGTCGGGGACGATCTGGGCTAAAGCGACAGGTGCGATCGCGCCCATGCCACCCATCGTCAGCCCAACGGTAACCCAGCGGACGATCCAACTTGTTGCACTCATTGATTCCATAGCCCCACCTAAACTCACTCGGTCTGTTTAATCCGCAAACCCGGACCACAAGAGCATAAACAACAGAAAATATCCGGTTGTCCATATGCCCCCCACCCCATTGATCAGGGTCATAAAGGTCTGAATTACTCGATTGGTTCGATGCCGAAGCAACAGAGCAAGGATCGCCATGGCTAAAAATCCGGCTGCGATCGCTCCAATAACGACAACGCGAGCCCAATCATCCAGGGTCAATCCATAGGGAGTCAAGGCGTCGTACTGCACAGTTGCCAAAACCGCCCAAATCAACTGGCCCGTAATCAATCCCCCTATTACGCTGGCTAAGCCTTTGCTAAACCGATTGGGGTGAAACCAAGCAAAGTAGGCCGCAAGCACTCCTGCCGAGATCGATAACCATTGACTGATTCGCATCAGTTTGGGTTCACCAAGGGTCAGTAGCTGGTTGGTTGCCCAGTATTTTTGCTGTAGGGTCTCTAACTGTTGCGGGCTCAATTCTAAGCCATTGATTTCAAACGATTCTGAAAGTACGGGGGCATAATCTACATACCCACCAAGACAAACTAAGGAATTGCCATCATATTGAGCCTGACAATGACTCAGCCCAGAAGGGTCGGGTAATTTCTCTAAAACAATTACTAATGGACGACCTTGAATATCGGTTTGGCACTGAGACTGCTGATCTGTTTCAGTACAGGTGAAGATGCGATTGGGTTTATAAATAGCCGCTTGGGGGTCAGCGTTGATAGAAATTCCAGCAAAGGGAACGTCGATGCCGCCACCTCGAGCATCAAACACCAATAAAAATAGAAAAGTTCCGAATAATGCCAGCCATAGACCGAGCAACACCGTGGATAGAAAAAGCCTTATTCGACGCATAGTAATTTGCCTCCATTGGCCTGACTGATAAAAACTCAATCCTCCGTTACTTCGAAAGTAGCAATCTATTTGCATTTCGTGACTCAGTTTATGCCGTCTTAAAATGCTGAACTCTGATGGTGTGTAGGTATCTCAGCTGCAGCAGTACCAGATTCTGCCAGTCTCCTAATCTCTTTAGAAAAGTTTGCATTCGGTTCAAGGGAGACTAGACATCTATTCCTCTAACGACAATACCGGGCCGACGAAAGCAGCGTCTTCCACCGCCTCTGCCTCAATGAGGGCTAGGAGTGACTGCCACTGAGTGCGCAGTTGATTGTCTTGGGGAGAAGCCTGCAAGCCGTTCGCTACATCAGCCAGGGCGTCGTACCAAATGTCTGGCGACCCAGCTTGGATTTGTTGAGTCCGCTCGGGTGTTGAGGCCACCCGCTGTATAGCTCCATGCAGTGTGAGATCGGGCTGCGTGTCGTCTTCTCCTTCTGCGCAATACAGCTGAAAATACCAGCGATAGATTTGTCCTTCTGCCAGCGCATTGGTCGGAATCTCAGGAACTGTCACACTGACAACACCGGGCGACTCTGGCAGCAGAAAGCGGGTTCGATATAGGCGCATCTCTTCATTGGGCCAGAGAAGTAGGGAAAATTCGCCATAGTCAACTTCCTCAGCTCCAAAGGGGACGTAAAACAAAATTGTTGGATAAGCGGTGGTCGTCAGAACTGGATTTGCGATGGGAATCAGCGCTTGCAGGTCGTCATTGAGGGCACTGCAGGCAGGATTTTCTGGCTCGAGACCGCCGCCGGGACGGGTTCCATTGGGAGGAGGTGCATTGGGCGGCGGCGGCGGCTGGCTAATTTCGACAGCCGAAAGTTGCGTATAAGCGCTATTGGGCAACCCTAGTGAGGGCGGCAGACCGATGACTAACGCACCGGCGATCGCAACTAGGAACTTCGGACGCATCATGGTCAGTTCTGATGAGTAACGTTGGGTTGAGTCATGGTCAGCAGAGAGTTGCCCCAAATTATGAATGGGTCAATGCGCTAGAGAGTTTTTCGAAGTGGGCTTTACCCGCCGCTGGCTCGACAGTCGCGGGACGGCTTTAACTCTCGATTTTTTGACGACTCAGAGACGGATTTGGGAACCACTTGGTCAACACTACAAGGCTCGCCGTCACGAATGCGGATAATGTTGCCGGAATTAATGGCAGCCACACCCCCTGCGTAAGCGCCATGACGCAAAGACTAAAGAGCCCCCAACTAAGCCCACCAAACGCTAACACACCGCCGATAAACCAACTCAACCGACGCGCATACGTCCTAGTCAGCAGCCATCCGCCGCCAATCGCTCCCCCCAGTAGTGACCAACCCCAAATCCATATCCCTGCCCCCCATTGAAATCCATGGACCTGAGGTAATGCCTCGATTAGGGGCCGCTGATCGAGCACCGCACTGAGCAACTGACTCACCATATGAGCGTGAATCCAGACCCCGGCCATCTTGCCAAAGGGCGTATCTATAGCATCTCGGGCAACCGGGGCCGTATACCCCACTAAAACGAGGTGATCGCGCACGCTGTCAGCATCGATTTCGCCGGACAACACCTGCTGTAGAGACACCCGCTGACTGGGTATCGCGCCGCGATAGTTGAGCATGAGCTGGGTGCTCAGACCATCTAAATCTTGATATCCGCCAAACTGGTGAGGCAGCGACGGAAACACGGTGTTGCCAAACTGCCACTGATCGTAATCATTGACCATTAGGGGCTCAACCCCCGCTTGATTTAGAAAGCGATAGGCCAGCTGAAAGCTCAGACTGTAAGGGGTTGAGCATGAGGACAGGGCACATGCAGACTGCGTGACCACTAGGTCGGGTACATAAGATAGCAACTGGCGACGGACAACCCCGGTTTTGGGTGCCTCGACCACGGCACCCGGGCGCAGTCGGGCCGGCTGATCAAGGACCAGGTTACTAAAGCCAACTTGAGCCTTGAGCTGATTGTCAGAAAGCTCAGGCGGCGGACCATAATCTTGATCGACTTGACCATACGCACAGGCGATAAACAAGTTGGGATACTGACGAAATTTATCGATTAGGCCCTCTCGCCCCGAGCCGCGCGGCTGATAACGATGCATATCTAGTGCGATCGCACTCGGCTCAAGCCTTTGTAGGGCATCAACCGTTTGGGTTAGCGTCTCATCACTGAGGGGATAGCCGCCCAGCTCGTTTAGATCATCAGGCGGCACCTCCACCACTAAGATGCGCGAGTCAATGGCTTCAATGGGGCGAGATCGCATCACATGATCGTAGGCGGCCAGCTCAAAGGGCTGTAAAATACCCAAATGGCGCACAAACAGAATTGCGATCGCCACAAGCAAGCTGAGTCCAACCACTCGCAGCCCTAAGCGCTTAGGAGCAGACGTCACGCGCGCAGGAGTAGAGGGCACGCTCGAAGTCCCTGGTTGAGCCGCCTGCAGGGTTGACCAATCGGGCGGTAGCACCAGGGGATTTTGATAAATAACCGGCAGCCAACTTGCGCAGGGAAAACGATACTCCAATCCTTGGAGTCGCTCGCGCCCATGGCGAACGGCCAGATAAAACGGCTCACCGGCCGCAAATGCTTTGAGAAAGTATGTTAAAAAAGCCGCCGCCACCTGATCGGCCACCGGCTCGCGCATGACCACCATTTGGGGTATGTGCAACTGCTGCAGTTCTTGCACTAACCCCAGCCCATCACAGGCGTTAAAGATGGCTAACTGTAAGCCTTGGGTGATCGCCTTACGCAGTCCATAGTGCAGTTCTGAAAGGGTCAAGCTATCGGTTTGGTTGATATAAATCCGCCCCTGCCCCTCTTGGGTGATGCTGTGCCCCGCAAAGAAAAGTATGTCCCAGGGCGCTTCCCACAGATGATCGTTTAGCTGCTGGCGATCGGGCTCGACTAAAAAAGTCACCTGCGCCTGAGGCAATTGAGCCAGTACCCGGCGATCGGCCTCGACATTAATGCCCCGGCTATCCCCCAAAATCGCGAGAATTCTTACGGGATGGGGACCGGTTTCTTGAGGTTGAACCCAGACCGACTCATACTCAAAGGTGCTCAAAGCCACCTCGGCATTGGGGTAGCGCTCAAAAAAATCCCACTCATGCCAGGGCAGCTTTTGCACATCGAGATCCGAGCTTCGGATTAAAAATCGGATCACCTCATGGCGGTTGAGTTCTTCTCGCAGGCGAGAATCGACGGTTTGAAACGACTCGGCCCGCAGCCAATCTCGCAACTGCTGGCGGAGGCGCTGAGCCGATTGCTGACAGTCGGCCAAGCGCTGATTGATCGAGCCTTTGTGAATAATCTTTTGCCCTTTGATCCGCAGCGGCATCCCCAGGGGGCGATAGACCTGTTGCCAGTGATGGGTCAACTGGGCGGCGATGTTCGGGGCAGGGGGCAAAAAGCCTTTGACTTTTAAGGCTTGCAATTCGCCGTCAGCCCTGATTTCCAATGTCGCACGAAATCCAGTTAGGCTGAGATCGCCCTCTAGTTCTAGGATGACCCACTTACTCATCCGGATGCTCCTGGACAGAGATTCCTCGCTGTTGTGCAGACTATATCTCAAATTGCTCAGTTACTGTGAATTGATTAAAGCTAAGCTGAACATTGAATTTCTCCCCTGCTCCGCCACTAAATTGAAACTCTAATCCCTCACTCTGACGCCCTTCGGCCTGCAAAACAGGCGTATTTGCGGCATCGGTCACCACCATCTGCAACGTTGGCGGTAAAAACGTTTGATTCCCGGCTGGATAAATTTCAATCGTAATGTTGAAGTGTGCCCCCTTCTGCGTGGGCGCAATACCCACGATAAACAAAATTCGTTCTTCAGGTGCCTTACTTAAGGTGAGAAACTTGCCCTGCTTAACCCCGGTAGCGAGGGGCTTGAGCCATTGGGTTTGGGTGAGGGGGGCTCTGAAACTAAAAGCCGGATTTTTCTGACCTGCGGCGAGGATGACGTCTAGTGTTTGCCAGCCAGCCTCAACTGCCTGAACAAGCCAATTGTGTAACGTGACTCGCGTCGGCGACGCGATCGCAGCGTCACGACGCACCCCTTCGAGAAACTCCGGCAGTGCATTTAAACCTTGGAGCTGAGCGAGAGCAATTGTCTCACTTTCAACCTGGGGTAGAAATCCTAGAAGGGTTGCCTCTCTTAAAGCCGAATCGAATTGCACAAATACATAGCCGATGCGATCGCGCCAGACCTCTGAGGGCACCTCTAACGAGGCACACTCTGGCAACACAGGTCGACATTCCAATCGACCAAGGTCCTCAACCCACAAATCCGCCGTATCTGCCAAAACCTGCGAAACGGGCTGCCAACTGTCACTTTTCTCTAGACATGTGGTCACCCCTAAACAAGACAGATAAAACTGCACCGCCTGTACGCTCAGCGCATTTAAGTAGACCCGCTTGCCCTTTTGCCGGTCGGTGTGGTGTTGGTGAAACCCTTGAGCAGCTCGATGAAAAGCGTCTGTAAGTGGCACCCTAAAAGTAATCTGATCGCGTTTAACAGTCATCGTTTTGGCAAAGGTGAATGAGTGATATTAGACAGACACATATTCTTTAAGAACGGGGGCAAATTTAGTCAAACAACGTTGATAAAAGGAGCTTAGGGTAACAACTTTGACATCTAGTTCAGCAGAAATCTCTTTCCACGAATACCCCCCGAGAAATCGCAGGGCGATGTACTGAAAATTGGCTTCAGGTTTTTGCCAGATGTGGGTGCTAATAAATAAACCATCCTGGTCGTCTTGAATGCACCGAATGATCGACTCAGACAGAGAAGCCGTAGACTGCGATCGCACCTCCATCGGTTCTTGCTTATCGAGGACATCGAGCGTAGTCCACCTAACTTGGGAGCGATCCATGCCCTTAGGGGCCGTTGGCATCACATCTCGACTGGCTTCAACAAAGAACCGCTTTCGCATCAAAAAATTTGCCCATTGCAACACTTCTCGCTCAGGGTTGTATCGAGCAATCTCCTCACACAAATACAAATACAATCGCTGTTTGGCCTCGGCATAAATATCGTCATAGAACCCATGAAACCGCCCTTGGTAGGGACGTATAAGTTGTCGCGATCGCCCTATGGCATCGAGCAATCGAGCTAATGCCCGTTGCCGCTGCGGAGACTTGGGTGGATGCTGTTGGGCTTCCACCGCCAGTTGCTTAAGCTGCTCGTCTAAGGTCATTACTCGATCAAACTACCTCAGTGATGCTAGAGAGCAGGATCTCTGGCTACCCAATTAAATGGAGCATCGTTTCAAACACTGCTTCCTAAAGTCACCTCGTCTATCGGAGCCTGATATTCTGCGAGCCTGGTGAAAATTAACAAACTTTTACATCTCGGAATTATTGAATTCACCCAAGCATCAGGGCAAGGTTCATATGGAATGTGAAGAAATATATCGTTCGCAGAATTTTGTCTAATTTTCTTCGAGACATCTGAGAACGCTAGCTGTCACCAAGTTTGGCAGGGTTGATATGAGCTTTACACCTGATCAAAACTCAGCTTCTCGATATCTCACTGAATTTCAGCGCAAGCTGTTAGAGAAACGCTTGACTCAAAAAGATCTCCCTAAGCTGCATCGCAAGCGCATCGAGATCATGTTGCTAGCCAATGCAGGCAAATCTCAAACAGAGATTTGCCGAACCTTGGGCTGCTGCCCAGCGACGGTGCGACATTGGATTTTGACCGCAAAGTCAGGTCAAGCCCACACTTGGTTAGACAGTCTGCCAGGACGTCCCAAGGTAATCCATCAGGACTATATCGACCGCCTCAAAGAACTGGTAGAACAGAGCCCGCGAGACTGTGGTTATGCCTTTCGTCGCTGGACTGCCGGTTGGTTAGCAAAACAGTTAGAAAAAGAATTCGAGATTCGGATTAGCGATCGCCACATTAATCGATTGCTTAAGCAAATGGGGCTATCTACCCGTTCCCAATCTTTACAGAAACCCCATCGCCCACCCGCTGAGTCTCTGTCAAAGCACACGGCTTATCAGGGCTCAGATGTTGAGACTCCCTCATCCGGAATTACCATTTACGATCTGCAGTCAGCATCTTCTCCCGAGCCCGTTACTCCGATTGACCCCAGGGGCCAACAGACAGATTTAAATCCGTTAAACCAGGGATCTAATATTTATGGTGCAGAATCCGTCAGCCCCCTCCCTTTCTGCCAAGACACTCAGCCATCTTTTTGGCACACCTATTTCAGATACTCACTGGCAGAGGTGTCTTAGACATACCCAGATTATTCAGCCGAAGATCGGGGCTTTTTGGCATAGCGATCGCAATGACGCCGGACTTTACATTGTGATCACCGGTAAGGTCCGCCTGCTCGATGCCCATGAGAACCTGATCGAAACATTGGGGCCGGGTCATGCCTTTGGCGACTGCCTACTGTTTTCGACCGTCGATAAATTTTCGGCCTATTCTGCCCGAGCCTCTATGGGGGTAGAGATTGGCTTTTTGCCCCAAACCTGTGTGAATAGCTTGATGCAGCAATTGCCTGAGGTGCGTCCACACCTGTTGAGTCGCGCCCAGTCATTGGAAGCTCGATTGGCATCTGGTGCGGTGCAAGCAGTCGTGGGGGAGCGGCTGCCGGCTAAGGAGGCTAATGGGAGCAGCTCCAGCCAGGTGCGCAACGCTTATTTTCCGACTCCCAATCAGCGGGTGGGGCATTTTTTGCAGCGCGTTATCCGACGCTATCCCTACTATGGTCAGCAAAGTGCTTCCGATTGTGGCGCGGCCTGCCTGGCGATGGTAGCTCGATATTGGGGCAAAAAATTTAGCATCAATCGCCTGCGCGACATAACCAATGTTGATCGCAATGGCGCTTCTTTACTGGGGCTGTCCACCGCTGCTGAGAGCATTGGTTTTAACAGCCGCCCCGTTAAGGCCAGTCTCAGTCAGTTGGCCGACCAACCCTTACCCGCCATTGTGCATTGGGAGGGCAAGCACTACGTGGTAGTGTATGCCGTTACAGCTGGTGCAGTGATTGTGGCCGACCCCGCGATTGGTCAGCGCAGCATGAGCCCAGCCGACTTCAAAGCCGGTTGGACGGGCTATGCCCTACTGCTAACCCCCACCGCCCTCTTTCGAGACACTGCTGAAAGTACCACACCGTTTTGGCAGTTTTTTGAATTGATGAAGCCCCATCGGTTCATCATGCTAGAAATTTTGATCGCGTCTATCTGTATTCAACTGTTTGGGTTAGTAACGCCGATCTTTACTCAGCTCATTTTGGATCGAGTCGTAGTGCAGCGATCTCAACTCACACTGCTGGCAGTCGGTCTGGGGTTGGTAATTTTTGGGCTGTTTCAGGTGACGATGACGGGCTTTCGACAATACCTGCTCGACCACACAGCCAATCGGGTCGATCTAGCGCTGATCGTGGGTTTTATTCGCCATGCCCTGCGGTTACCGTTGGGATTCTTTGAGTCGCGCTATGTGGGCGACATTGTGGCCAGAGTGCAAGAAAACCGAAAAATCGAGCGCTTTTTGACGGGCGAGGCGTTATCTATTTTGCTCGATCTGCTAACGGTCTTTATCTATGTCGGGCTGATGTTCTGGTACAGCTGGAAAATGGCGCTGCTGGCCCTTGCAATCGTACCCCCGTTCTTTGTATTAGCGCTGCTGGCCACCCCTTTTTTGCGACGCGTTTCCCGAGAAATCTTTAACGCTTACGCCAATGAAAATAGCTATCTCATTGAGTCCCTCTCTGGCGTCAGAACCGTAAAATCCATGGCGGTGGAACAACGGGTGCGCTGGCATTGGGAAGAGTTGTTGCAGCAGGAAGTCAAAAAGAGCTTTGCGGGTCAGGTTATTGGTAACCGCCTACAAATTGTGAGCAACACAATTGAAACCCTGGCGGCAACGGGGTTGCTGTGGTTTGGTGCTTGGCTGGTGATTCAAAATGAGCTGACCATTGGCCAGCTAGTGGCCTTTAACATGTTGCTCGGTAACGTAATTGGCCCCTTTCAGCGCTTAACGGTGCTTTGGAACCAGTTTCAGGAGGTGATCATTGCGGTAGAGCGCATCAACGATGTGTTAGATGCCGAACCGGAGGAAGATTGGCTCGCGGTGCGTCAGCGGTTACCAGAAATCGCCGGTCACATCCAATTTGATCGCGTGACCTTTCGCTACCACCCAGATAGCGATACCAATGTGCTAGAAAACCTGAGCTTTGAAGTGCAGCCAGGGCAGATGGTGGCTCTAGTCGGGCGTAGTGGCTCGGGCAAAACCACCATTTCTAAACTGCTATTGGGTCTTTACCCGCCGACCGACGGCAAAATTTTAGTCGATGGCTACGATCTATCGACCCTGGCAATGCAGTCATTTCGTCAGCAAGTCGGAGTTGTCGATCAAGATACCTTTCTCTTTGGCAGTACGATTCGCGAGAACATTGGCCTGGGTCACCCTGACTTGCCTTTAGATGCGGTGGTGGAGGCGGCGACCCTAGCAGGGGCCGATGAGTTTATTCGCCAGTTACCTATGGGTTATGAAACTCAAATCGGGGAAGGCGGCGGCATGCTGTCAGGCGGACAGCGGCAGCGCCTGGCGATTGCCCGCGCCCTGCTGGGTAATCCGAGAGTGCTGATTTTAGACGAAGCCACCTCCCATTTAGATGCTGAGTCAGAGCGCATCATTCAGCAAAACTTAAATCGCATCCTTAAAAATAGAACTACCCTGGTCATTGCCCCTCGGTTATCCACCATCCGCAATGCCGATCTAATTTTGGTGCTAGACCGAGGGATTCTCGTAGAATCGGGCACCCATAAAGCGCTCATGGCCCAACGGGGGCATTACTGCTATCTCAACCAACAGCAATTGGCCACCCTCAACTAGCCGTTGTCTCTACTCCTCTACTCTCCATCCATTCTCTCTCTCCCTTTCTACTTCCTCCTCAAAATCGTCCTTAATTCCCCTCACACCCCTATGCCAAATTCTCTCAATGGCCGTCATGCCCCTGCCGTCTCTGTGGTGAAATCCGTAGACTCTGCGGAACTCAATCTGGCTGCTCCAGCCTCCGAAGCAAACGATGATTGGTCGTTTGCCACCGAAGAGTTGCTTGATAGCATGCCCCGCGTCTGGACAAGGGGATTATTTTACGTGCTGTTGCTCTTTGTTTCGGTGCTGCTGCCCTGGGCGCTGTTTTCACGAGTGGATGAAACGGGCACGGCTCACGGGCGTCTGGAACCCCAAGGACAGACGGTGCAGCTTGATAGCGAGGTAACCGGTGCGATCGCCGCCATCCAGGTTGAGGAGGGCGATCAGGTGAACGCTGGGCAACCCCTCTTGACCTTAGACTCTGAACTCGTCAAAGCAGAGTTGCGACAAATTCAAGCTCAACAACAAGGACAGCAAGCAAGCCTGACTCAGCTCAATCTGTTGAGAAATCAGCTCACAGCTACGTTGGCCACACAGCAACAGCAAAACCGAGCCCAAGCCCTAGAAAAGGAAACTCAAATTGAGCAAACGGCTAGACAACGTGACCATGCCCACACTGAACAAGATCTCGCCACCGTTAACTTAGAAAGGGCCAAACAGGAATTAGTACGATATGAGACCCTTTATCAGCAAGGCATTATCGCTGAAGTTGAGGTGATTGAATATCGAGATTTGTTGTTAGAGCGACAACAGCTCTATGAGCAAGCCCAGGCCGATGTCACTCAATCGGGCCTGCAACTGCAAGAAAATCAGCAAAATTATGAAGGTCTGTTGCACACCAATGAGATTGCCCTGCTGCGCATACAAGAAGAACTCAAAGACCTAGACACTCAAATCACGCAACTGACCTCTGAAATTAACCAGAGTACTCGACAGATTGAATCACTCCAACTGCAGCTAGAGCAGCGCGTGATTACGGCTCCAGTGGCCGGGGTTGTTTTCGACTTGCCCTTTGAGCAAGTGGGTGCAGTGGTTGAGCCGGGGAGTCGAGTCGCCGAAATTGCCCCTGAAAACGCCACGTTTATTGTCAATGCGGAGATGGCCACCACCGAAAGCGGGTCACTGCGAGAGGGACTACCGGTAAAACTTAAGTTTGATGCCTATCCTTTTCAAGACTATGGCATTGCCACAGGAACGGTAACAGAGATCTCGCCAACATCTCGCACAGATGAAACAGCCCAAGGTGAAGTAGACACTTATCAGCTAGAGATCGAACTCGGTCAGTCTTGCCTACAAACGCCGCAAGGATGCATTGAACTGCGTCCCGGTGATACCGCTACTGCTGAGGTGATTGTGCGACAACGCCGGATTATTGACATTGTTTTAAATCCTTTCAGAGAGCTAGGTCGCGGGGGGTTACAGCTCTAACCATTGCGATAGACACATCCTTTCTATAGGAGAGAATCAATCTCAGGAGATAACTTGATGACTTCATCTGATCGATTAATCATTACCCCGAAAGAGCTTTTTCATCAGATTAAAATACTGGCTCAAATTCCGGCTTTAGAAGATGCGATCGCAACTCGTAAAATTGTTCAGTCCACGGCCCGCTCTCTAGAGATTAGTGTCACACCGCAAGAATTGCAACAAGCCGCCGATCAGTTTCGTCATACTAATCAACTCCAAAATACTCAAGACACTTTCGACTGGCTAGAGCGACACCAACTGACGGTGGATGATTTTGAGGAAATTATTCAGAGTAATGTGTTGTCTACAAAATTAGCGGAGCACCTGTTTGCCGAGAAAGTTGAGCCTTACTTTTATGAACATCGACTCCGCTTTGAGCAAGCCATTCTTTACGAAGTAATCTTTGAAGATGAAGATCTCGCCCTGGAATGTTTCTATGCGATTCAGGAACAGGAAATTAGCTTTCCAGAGGTTGCTCATCGATACATTCAAGATCAGGATCTGCGTCGTATTGGCGGCTATCGAGGCGCAATCAGCCGTCAAGATCTAAAGTCAGAGATTTCGCCGGCTGTATTTGCCACCACTCCACCAGCCCTACTCAAACCTATCATCACTTCACAGGGCATCCATCTGTTTTTTGTCGAGGAAATCATCTCCGCTCACTTAACCGAAGCTCTGAAGACTCAAATCCAATCAGAGCTATTCATGAAGTGGCTAAAGGAACAGTCACATAAGGTCAAGCTCGAGTTTTCGATAGATAGTCACAGCTAGAAGGACGAGAATCAAGACATATCTAAGTCAGTTAAGTCTACTTAAAAACAGCAAAATAAGTGCGATCGCACTATCTTCTCCTATCGCGCCCTTATTAACTTATGGGCAATGTTTTGAGCAATCTATATCTGCTGATTTTGCCTGTTTTCTAGATTTATTGATGAGACAAAAATCTAGCATTTACGTCATATATTCTTCTCCTTTTTGCTGTCATCCGAATTTCAAAAGACTAATGTAGAAGTGGTTGAAGAATTGCTCAATGGAGTCGTCTTTAACTATGAAATTAGTTTTTCAAAAAGAGATTAGTCCTATGCCAAAGATTGTGATCGGCAAATTGTTTTATGAGCTCGAAACAACAGAACAGAAAACGCACAGAGGAGGAATAGGAAAATTGCCATTTCTGACACTTAGTAAGTCTGGACCTACGCGTACACCAATATATGAGTCAAGAATGTGGGATCCAGATGTTCTGGCAACCTTTCTTGCAACGGCTACTAAGGCTGACATTTACGGCTTGTAAGTTTTGCTTTCTATCGTCTTCAATGAAAGTCGATAGTTTTCATTGCCGTTTTTCAAGCACTATCCTCGCCCCATATCGGGCGAGGATTCGATTCAATAGTTTTTCAAAAGGAGATTACTCCCATGCCAAAGTTTGCGATCAACGAATTGCTTCACGAACTCGGAACAACAGAACAAAAAATACATAGAGGAGGCCTATCGTTTGGATCAAGCTTGAAAGATGTACCAGGGATGTCATTTGCCAAGTCTCCTAAGCCTAGCCCAAGATGGATGGGGTCGGGATGGGATCCAAACACATCGCATGCCGATGCTGATGCTTTAGGTTTGTAGGTTTGGCTTTTTATTGTCTTGAGTGAACGCGCTATCGTTTACATCGTCGTTTCTTAAGCACTAATCCCACCCTATAAAGGGTGTGGATTCGGTTCAATAGTTTTTCAAAAGGAGATTATAGTCCCATGTCAAAGATTGCGATCAGCGAATTGTTTTATGAACTCGCAACAACAGAACAGAAGACATACGGAGGAGGTAAAACGCCAGGAGTAAAAACAATTTATCCAGGATTCTTTCGTTATGGCACTTTCACAGGCAAACCTGATATTCAGATGCCTTCAACTCAACCAAGGTACATGGGAAAGGACTGGGGAGACAGACCGATTAGGAGAGCTGACCTTTATGGCTGGTAAGTTGGTTTTTCTATCGCCTTGAGTAACAGAGCCTTAAAAATCAAGAAAAAGGCATGTTTGAAAATCCTCAAAGAGAGATTTAGAAAAATGAGGTTGATTCTTCAGCGATTGTTTTAAAGAAAAATCCGACATAACTAATACACTTATGTCGGATTGATTTATCACTAAATGCTGAGAATACAGAGAAGTTCTATTAAACTGTAGATGTTCAGAGCCTCATTACAGCTTTAACTACTCGATCAACTAAATCTTCAAAGTTTTGAGTTGTGGCATCTAGCCAGTTGAGAGGATTAATTTGTATTATGTCAACGATTGCGATCACCCAACTTCCAATAATCAACAAGAGTTTATCAAATTCTGAAAATTCTCTTAATACTCTTACGAGGCATACTCAGCTGCATATCACCGCTGGTTTTCGAGCTTTTGTTGTCACAAAGATACCTGTGACGCTGTCAGGGTCGCCTTATCCTTCGACAGAGTAAATCAAAGAGTTTTCAGGCTTTATAGCTTCAAAAGGCCAGGCCATAATTCAAAAGAAGACATAGAAGAGGAAATAATGATCAACAATCAGTATAAATCTCCTGTTTCAAAATCGTCTCTCTTCCCTAATCTCTTAGCAGACAGTAGTGCTCAAAACTTATCTCAAGAAGATCTTAAAAAAGTGGTTGGGGGTGTTTGCATTGTTTTACCGGGGTGTGTTCCCTTTCCTTATCCTTTTCCCGAAAAGTTGACGCCTGACTTACTGACACTTGGCAATTGATAGTTGCCAATCAATGGCATAAAAATACTCATGACTGAAAATAATTTTACCTTAGTGAATCTAGAGACTCCTGTCTGTACTGATTCTTCAGTGAAGCAAATTACTCACAATTTACTTGAAGAAGACCTTCAAAAAATTAGGGGCGGTTTTTCTTTATTGCCTATACATCCCATCATGCAAGATCCATGTGCCTTTGCCGTTAGAGAGCTGATCTGTGCCAAAGAGATAAAAGCCCTGCTTCGAGGTGAGGAAATTGAACCTAGTCCATGTGGTTGCTTTGGAAGAGACATCTAGAGTCTACTTTACCGAAGATGGCAAGCGAAGGATCTATGATGCTTGCCTTGCTCTCATGCTTTTAGCTCAATTGTTCACACACAACTAAACCGCATGCAGCACATTGCAATTAAACCTCTACGACGGTTCTATAAGTTCATTGATGGAAAGTTCGTTAACGTCAATCTATGTGGTGAACTCTAGGCTTTCTGAAGACGATAACAGCATTTCAGGAGGATCTACTGATGGAACTAATTTATTGCATTCTTGAACCTGATGGAGAAAATCTGATGATAAATAAAATGACTAACAACAAACGTATCGCCCTTTCTATTTGTCCTTTGGAAAATCAGATCTCACAAAACCTCTCTGAGGAAAATCTCAAGGAAATTCGCGGTGGCTTCACCAAGCTGCCTGAACCTATTTCTGCCCCTAGCAGACCAACTCCTCCCCCCTCTGACCCTATCATCTGCCCTCTGCCGCCTTCTATGTAAGCTTCTAAAGCACATCTTAATCGCTACCCCTCTTAAGGAGGCTTGATGTACCTCAGCAGGCTACAAGCAGAATGCTTTAAAGAATCCCTGTAAAAGATTTAGCACGCAAAATAACTAAAGAGCAAGCCAATGGCAGACAACCATAACTCCAATTCTCAAGCAAGCACCTTATCTATTCGTCCTCTAGAGAGCCAAACAGCCCAAGGCCTTTTTCAAGGCGATCTTAAGAAGATTCACGGTGGCTTGACTGGACCGTCCACCCCCTCCGTCCCTCCCGTCCTGGAACCTCCATTTGTTCCTGGTATTTGTCCACCAGCACCAGACTTAGACTAGGATACTCGCTGTCTCCAGCAGGCCACAAACCAGAGCAGCTTAAAGAGTCTCTGTGGAAAGTTTGGTATACAAACAACTTAAGAACAAACCAATGGTTAACAACACACGTAATTCCAACCAAGTCAGTGCTTTGTCTATTCGTCCTTTGGAAAGCCAAACGACCCAAAACCTTGTTGAGACCGCTCTCAAGAAAATCAGTGGCGGTTTTATCTGCATTTTTGACGAGCTGCTAGCGCCTCCAAAGCTACCTCCAAAACCCTAAATCATTAGAATTCGGCTGCTTAGCAGAAATGCTAAGAAATTTACCGAAACACGATTGATACATATCAAACTCTCTGAGATTAAAGGACAAGCACAATGACTAACCATAATTGCGATCGCAATGCTCAGGAAATTCCTTTTTTTGCTCGATATTTGGAAAATCAAATCACTCAAGACCTTTCTGAAGAAGAAGCAAAAGAAATTGGTGGCGGAGCCAGCCCCTTAGTGACCTTTAAGACCCCATCTGATATTGATGAAATAGCAACTCCGAAAAAGAATTACGTCACTCAGAAATATCCGTCAGATGGCGACGAAGATTATGGCGTTCCCATGTAGGCGATCGCTCATTAACACTGGACGATCGCATCAATGAGCAACAAGCACTTTGAAATTAAGGAGAAAGCTTATGACTGACCACAAAAAGTATCACTTCAACGACCGGGAAGTTCCTTTCTTTGCTCATTTTCTAGAAGGACAGATTGTTCAAGACATTTCTGAAGAAGAGCTCAAAAAAATTAACGGGGGAGTAGGTGTTGGAGTAACACACAAATATCCGTCGGATGCTGACGAAGAGCAAACGACCAAGTACCCTTCTGATGGTGATGACTACGACGATATTATTGCTTAACGAAATAAACCATCGATTGAGCTAGTGGATCAATCCTTTAGACTCAATGAGATATTTTGCTCCCTTAGTTTTTCGATTGATTTTACTGGGGCAAGCATCGTTAAACTAAACCAGTTTTGGTTTGTTGTGAAAAATATCTGAATGTAAAAAATCGTGAGGAGTGTTTGGGATTGGCAGAATTGCAATCCCTTTTTTTTGAGAATTCCTCGGGATAAACCACAGTACACAACAACGTTCGGATAATCACCAAGGAACACAGTAACCATGCCGAATTCTTTAGCAGAATTTCAGACCGTCTTTCAACAACTGCAACGCCGTACCGTCAGACTTAATAGCCCAGATCCTACATTCTTTGAGGGTACAGCGAGAGAGGATTTGATTGATCCGCCGAACTCAGGAGAGAGAGAAAGGATCGTTGGCAACGGCGGCGATGACATTATTTACGGACTCGGAGGAAAAGATGACCTCTCAGGAGATGATGAACGATTTACACCATTCTTTAGGGATAACACCATCCCTGATGAACTCGGTGCTGTTGTCTATGGCAATGACATTATTTTTGGCGATGAAGGTGACGAAGATGGCGATTTTTTCGACTCTGATATAGTACCTGCCCCCCAGGCAAGCGGAACGCAATTAATGTTTGGTGGGCTAGGTGACGATTGGATCTTTGGCGAATCTGGCAATGACAATATTTTTGGTGGCCCGACAAGTGGCAACTACGCCAATCTCTATCTCATCAATGCAAGAAGCGACCGCGATCGCCTGTACGGTGGTGTGGGGGATGATCTCATCATCGGTGGCTACGATAGTGACATCCTTGTCGGCGGGCAGGGCAATGATGAACTCATTGGGTCCTCAACATTTGGCGGACAACATCAGTGGGATGGTATCGATATCCTTTGGGGTGACGAGGAAAATGGTAATGGCAGTCGCGGCGCTGATATCTTCGTTTTAGGAGAAGGCGGAGAGCGGTATTATGACGATAACTCTATCAGCAACATTTCTAGTATTAGTCAAGGCAAAGGACACTACGCCCTGATTAAAGACTTTAATGCGAGCGCAGGCGATCAGATTCAGCTTGCGGCTCTTTCTTCTGGAGAATATCAAACAAAGCTCACAACACCCGCTCGCGAGCGCTTAAATGGTGCCGACAATCCGAATGTGTTGGGCACTGCAATTTACTACGACAATGACCCCAGGCCATTTAATAGTGAGCTGATCGCTTTTGTAGAAGGCAATACGCTGTTATCGCTAGATAGCAGTAGCGTAATCTACTCGTAATTTCAATCAATTTCGGCCTTCCTCTTGTTTTTACATTCACGGATTAACAGGCTCGGTTTCTTTTACAGAAGAATTGAACACAAATGAGCTTATCTAAACCAGTTGTTTTGCTGCTGACTCACAGCGATGACTTTTTCACAATTGATCGCGTTGCTGAAGCTCTATCGCAGCGGGGGGCACATCCCTTTCGGTTAAATACTGACTTATTTCCTTCAGAGATACAGCTTTCTGCCGCTTTCACCGAGCAAGGGTTAAGTCATCGCATTCAGTATGCTCATCAGTCGATCGCCGTGGATGATATCCATTCAGTCTGGCTGCGTAAAATTCGACAACCCAAGCTCAGTCCAGACTTAGATGAACGCTTTCGAGATGGGTGCATCCGAGAGTCTTACGCCGCCCTAGAGGGATTTTTCGATAGCTTGGTGGGTGTGCCGTGGCTCGATCCTTTAGAGCACATTTCGGCGGCAGAAAATAAGCTGCGTCAGCTGCGCATTGCCCGTGAGGTGGGGCTGTGTATTCCTCAGACGCTGGTAACCAACCATCCCCAAGAGGCTCAGGAATTTTTCCAAGCGCTGCAGGGCAATGTTGTTGCTAAGATGCTGACGCCCCTTTCTCAGGGTATGGCAGGTAGCACTTTTTTTGTCTACACCAGCCCTGTCTCAGAGGCCGATTTGTTAGAGGCTGATTCCCTGCGTCATAGCCCAATGGTCTTTCAGGCAACGATTCCCAAACAACGAGAATTGCGAGTGGTTTATGTTGATGGCCAATGCTTTGTCGGCGCGCTGGAGGCTGTGCATTATGCCAAAGAAACGATGGATTGGCGACGAGCTCAGTCGCCGTCAATGGCCTGGCTAGAAGACGAGCTACCTACTGAAGTAAGTGACGCTGTCCGAGCATTGATGACCCGGTTGGGACTGGCCTTTGGTGCGATCGATATGATTCGCACACCCGCCGGAAAGCATGTCTTTCTCGAAGTGAACCCCTGCGGTGAGTGGGGGATGTTGGAGCGCGACCTGGATTTCTCAATTTCGGGTGCGATCGCGGATGTTCTGTTATCTAAAGCTGGAGTATCTGTATGACTGTTTTGGTGATTACCCATAGCCATGACAACGAATGCATCCCTAAAGTCATTCAGGCTATTGAGGAGCAAGGGGGAGCGGCCTTTCGCTTTAATACAGATCAGTTTCCTACCGAGGTCAAACTTGACCTATCCTGCAGTCGCGCGGCTGAGCGGGGACGACTTATCGGGGCACAAGGGAGTCTTAATTTAGGTGATGTGACGGCGGTTTGGTATCGTCGCATCCGCATCGGTCAACAAATTCCGACAACAATGGAGGCTCAATTACGCCATGCCTCGGTACAGGAATCTCGTCGCACCATCAACGGTATGTTGGCGAGTCTCCAGGCATTTCATCTAGACCGGGTCGAAAATATTCGTCGAGCCGAGCATAAGTCGCTGCAGCTACAGATTGCTCGCGAGATTGGATTTGATATTCCCCGCACCCTCACAACGAATAATCCCACTGCGGTACGTGAGTTTGCCCAAACCTGTAAGCAAGGGATTATCACCAAAATGCTCACTTCTTTTGCCATCTATGATGAGGGTGAGGAGAAAGTGGTGTATACCAATCCAGTATCTGAAGCGGATCTAGAACACCTAGAGGGATTGCAGCTCTGCCCGATGACGTTTCAGGAAAATATCCCAAAAGCGCTTGAACTACGCATCACCATTGTGGGGAAAACCGTGTTTGCAGCGGCGGTCGATTCTCAAAAACTTGAAAAATCGCACCACGACTGGCGACGGCAAGGCTTGGCCCTGCTCCATGACTGGCAGCCCTACACGCTGCCTGCCGACATCACCTTAAAACTGCTGACATTAATGGAGCGTTTGCATCTGAACTATGGTGCTGTGGATATGATTTTGACCCCCGACAAGCGCTATGTTTTTCTGGAGGTAAATCCCTGTGGTGAGTTTTTCTGGCTCGATTTATTGCCGGAATTAGAAATTTCAGAGGCGATCGCCCAACTGCTACTCAGCCCTGCTCACACGGTACCGCAGTACTCCTATCGTTGAGACGGCAATCATCGCCTCGCTCCGCCACCAGTCAAAAACTTTGGTAGGCTGAGCGAATGTGCTCCTTTCATGAATAAGCACCACCCGCGCTGCAAAGCTCGAGAACTCTCTAACCCAGTCTCCTCCATTACTCACAAGGGAGACTTTATCAAACACCACAGCCGCAGGTTGCGGCTGTGGTGTCTTACCCAAACATCAGCGGCTCTAACCCAAATGTGCCGACATCAAAACAGTCAGTAGATGGTGCTAGTGGCATCTACTGACTGTAATCAACGACTTCAATGTAATAAAGAGGAAGAATCTGCATCTCGATTGATATGCATACGAGCAGTTTTTAGATAGTTGCCGACAAAGGCTTTGCTAGTCAGCCCAAAATCTGTAATTGCTAGAATGACCAAGGTATCATCACCGGTATTTTTAACCTGATGAACGGCCCAACGGGGGACAAAAACAATATCGTCGGCCTTAACGTCATATTGATTTTTGTCAACCAATACGGTTCCCTGGCCTGATTTAATTAAAAAGATGGCTTCGTGGGCATGGTGATGCCGCTCATTTGTCTTATGCGGTGCAATACGCACCACGCGAGAGTCAAGAACTTCTGTCGGAAAAGCAACTCTTTCAACGGTAAAATCAATATTTTGTTTACCCCCATCACTTTTGTTCTGATACAGAAACTCAATTGATTTCTGGGCTTCGTATTTGAGTCTTTTTGGTGAGGCAGCTAGAGATTTTCGTGCCTGAATATTTTCTAAGGTGGGATGGATGCGCTGGATTTGAAGCTGCTGATAGAGATGCTCAAAAAACTGTTTTCTTAAGTCCAGCGCAAATGTCAATGAACGACGACATGTTTCAAACCAATCGGGGTTGTCTGTATAAGATAGCATGATCTTCTCTAGCGTTATGGCGTGGTCGTCGTCACAAGCGGTATGAAGATAGAAAAACGTTAAATGTTCATCTGAAACTCCAGCTTTTTTCAAGCCTTTGATAAATATTTCATACATCCGGGAGACGATACCTTCTGTTCCCAAGGAAAGAAAAGCTGAACTCTCATAGGCTGATGATCTTAAGCAAAAAGATAAAATCTCATTGACAAAAATCTGGGTGGGCGGTGTCGGCACTAAATCTTCTAAAATAATCCCTAAGCCTTGGGTCAAAAAGCGCCGAAAGAGTTCTGCATGTCGTTTATCAAGATCAGCTTCACCGCTCTCTTCCCAAAGGTTTTCCACCAGCTGAGCCCGGTGCATATCATTGTCGCTATTGGCCATAAAACCGGCCAAACAGCGGGTAAAGCTACGGCTGTAAAAAGAGTATTGTCCAAAGATGAACTGTAAATCAGCTAGCCCTAGACTGCCTGACTCAAAAGCTTTAAAGAGGGAATTTTTCCAAAATGAATGATCACTTTGTAATTCTTGTAACTGCGAGAGTTGATGCTTGATTTTAGTATTGAGATATGAGGCCCCATCAGACTTTATATCTTCGACAGGTACAGAAGAAGCCGTTTGTGAATCCATGAATTTCACTGCAGGCTGACTGAAATTTTTCATTATTTTAAAATCCTTGCCTAACTCGTTTTCTTGGCCAGGTTTATTCACGCTATCAACTTTTCTAGAAGAAAATGCTTGCTTCTAGGAGGCTGATTTAGTTAATTGAGAACGTCAAAAACCTTCGGCTAGGTTTCTATTTTTTATGTGAGGCATTGAAAAACCTCAATCTCTTAAAGAGACTCTTCAGAAATAGGTTTAACACGCCTCAGCGGAATAGCAACAAAGGGAACTCAGAAAAAGGTCACTAAAAATCTGCAAGTGAAATTGTGTTTTTACAAAAGTTCATGCTTGGAAGGTTTGACTTTTATAAAACTCCAAATCTCATTTCATGAGAACAATTAAAGCAAAAGCTGACTTGTCGGACTATCGCGACTTTATCGCCCTAAACCTACTTTGATTAGAGCAGGGACAATGCGATCGCACGCCAGCTTTGCCCCAAACAAATTTCGCGCAACAGGCCCCACTTGCAGAGCAGTTGCACCGCCCATAATAAACAGATTGCATCCTGGCCACCGCAGATGTTTATCGAGTACTGGTAAGCCTTGCACAGTAGGAACTGGATAGTGTTCTCGCACAGTCGATAACAGCGGCCACTGATTGACATCTAATGTGTTCCCCGTAGCCAGCCAGATACGGTCAATAGGCAGGTGGGTAATACAATGGTGGGCTTTCGGATGGCTGCAGACGACTTGCCATGACGTCTCTTTCCATTTAGCAGAGTGCACTTCGCACTGCTCATAAAACGAGAGTTTGCCG
>ERZ1740070.377-NODE-377-length-31516-cov-5.346016_pt1 | contig 31516 bp, 31 predicted proteins | sample MGYA00581734_ERZ1740070 | MGnify/ENA primary metagenome ERZ1740070 (study PRJEB43018, sample SAMN04849744) | marine metagenome | isolation source: floating plastic debris | place: Pacific Ocean | collected 2008-09-01 | study: EMG produced TPA metagenomics assembly...
CCGCCTTCGGGCGTGGGCACGGTGTTGCAGTAGCTTTGGATGAAGCCGTCGCGCGCGGGTGTCCAGTTGATGGCCCATTCGACCTTACCCGGCTGGCCGAAACGTTCTTGGAAGTCGACGGTGCCGGCAAAGGGGGCATCGGCGTAGGTGGAGGCGTCACCCAGTGTTTCGCGCAGGAAATCCGAGAGGCCGCCGGGGAAATGAAAGGTGGCCTCTGTCGGTGTGTCGCCGTCTTCGATCTCGGATTTCCAGCGGATTTCGACGCCAGAGAAGAGATATGCCTTGGACCGGATGGATTTGAAGAGCCGTGCGGGCTTGAACCGGTGGTGGCCGAAGATCTCTTCATCGGCGTGGAACGTCACGGTGGTGCCGCGCCGGTTGGGCACGTCGCCGATTTTCTGCAAACCACCCTGCGGGATGCCGCGAGAGAAACGCTGTTCGAAAAGCTCTTTGTTGCGGGCGACCTGGACGACCATGCTGTCGGAGAGCGCGTTCACAACAGACGCACCCACGCCGTGGAGGCCGCCCGAGGTCTGGTAGGCTTTGCCCGAGAATTTACCGCCGGCATGCAGCGTGCAGAGGATCACCTCGAGGGCGGATTTGTCGGGGAATTTGGGGTGCGGGTCGATGGGGATGCCACGGCCGTTGTCGCGGATTGTGATGGAGTGATCCGCATGCAGTTCGACCTCGATCCGGGTGGCGTGGCCCGCGACGGCCTCATCCATGGAATTGTCGAGGACTTCGGCCACCAGGTGATGCAACGCGCGATCATCGGTGCCGCCAATATACATGCCGGGGCGTTTTCGGACGGGCTCCAACCCCTCCAGCACCTCAATGGAGGAGGCATCGTAATCGGTGGATTCAGTGGCCTTTAGAAGGTCATCAGCCATGTGCGCGCTGCTCTTTTTTTGGTGTTTGACGTTATTATGACAGAGCGAGCTTGCACGGGGAAGAGCGCGCGGTGACAGGGTGACAGAAACGGTTAAGATGTGGCGGCGCGGCTCTGGAGCGTTTGTGCCAAGACCCTGTGGCAGCCGTGCAGCGCAAATCCATCATCTGCAATCACGGAGACCGGCATCGCACGCACGATGTCGGTGTAGGGGCCTTTGTCGCTGAAGGCGGTAAGGAATGCCTCATGGTCGATATGGTGTGTCAGGGCCTGCGACAGGCCACCGGAGAGGTATATGCCGCCCAAGGGCAAGTGATGCAGGGCGAGGTTGCCCGCCACGGCGCCCAGGGTTTTCAGGAATAGGGAAAGGGTCTGATGCGCGGTGTCGTCGCCTGCGTTGATCGCGTCCATGACGGCCTCGGGTGTATGGGATTGGCCGGTTACCCACGCATGGACACGGGCAAGGCCGGGGCCGGAGAGGATCGCCTCAATAGGTAAATGCGCCTGGTCCTGGCGGAGGTGTTCGAAAAGGGCATGCAGATCGTTATGGGCATGAGGCAGGGCGCTGTGCCCGGATTCGGCCGCAGGGACATAAAGCTGGCCCGCGACGCGGTGCACCACGGCGCAATTGCAGCCGGTGCCGAGGTTGAGGACCATGCGGGTGGGCCCACTCTGAGTGCCGGGCTTGACCCTGTGTATCGCCGAGGCGGGTACGTCATCGAGAGCATACCCTTGCGCTTGTAGGTCGTTGATGAGGGCCACGTGGCGCGCGCCTGTCTGAGCTTTGAGGGTCGGCCCGTCGATGAACCAGTCGAAATTGGTAAGCTGGGCCGTGTTTTCCTGAACTGGCCCTGCGACACCGGCGCATAGGGCCGTAACCTGACCGGGCTGATCTTGCAAAAAGGCGTCCAGAACTTGCCCCAAGCCCGCGAAAGCGCGGTTCTTGTAGGTGCGGATGCTGTGCTGGATCAATCCGTCTGGGCCGCCCTGAGCGACGCGCGTATGGGTGCCACCCAGATCGATCAGGAGGTGGCGCTCAGCGGTCATGCCATTGGGCGGCGAGTCTGCGCGCGGCGACGGCCAGCAGCAGGACATCAATCCCCACGGCGAGGAACTGCGTGCCCCAATCGACATATTTCTGCGCCGTCTCGTCATCCACGGCGAGGCATCCGGCGGCCTTGCCCGAGGCCTTGATCTGACCAAGCGCGTCTTTGATCGCATCCTGGACCGGCGCGGCGCGGCTGTCGCCCGGGTAGCCCATATCCGCGCCCAAGTCAGAGGGCCCGATGAAGACACCATCGACGCCCTCGACCGCGAGGATGTCATCCAGTGCCTCGATCCCGGCCACAGTTTCGACCTGGACGAGAAGGCAGATTTGGGCGTTGGCAGTGATGGTGTAGTCAGGAAGCTTGGAGAACATGGTGGCCCGCGCCAGAGCGGCCCCGGAGCCGCGGATACCGTCGGGCGGGTAACGTGTGGCGCGCACGAGCGCCTCTGCTTGGGCCGCACTTTCCACCATCGGAATAAGGAGCGTCTGCGCACCGGCGTCGAGCACTTGTTTGATCAGCCAATCCTCCCCCATCGGCAGGCGCACGACCGGGTGCGATGTGCTGGCGCGCAAAACCTGGAGCTGCGCGGTGATGGAGCGCAGATCATTGGGCGCGTGTTCGCCATCAATCACCAGCCAGTCAAAGCCTGCGGTGCCCATGACCTCGGTGGCATAAGGATCAGCAAAGCCTGCCCAACAGCCATAAAGCTGTTTGCCCGCTGCGAGATCGGATTTGAAGGCATTCACCGGGGCCGCCATGGGCAATTCTCCGTAGATAAGACTTGGCAGGCAGTTAAGCCTGTTGTTGACTGCGGGTCCAGCCGAAGGAGGCCGCCGCGTGAAACTGACATTGCATCATATCAACCATGCCACCACTGCGGTGGGCGAGATGGATCGGTTTTATCAGGCTGTGATGGGGCAGGCGCGGGAGACCGCTGGCTTGCCTGTGCTGGAGAAGGAACAGGGCTACGCGGGCGATGTGGCCTTTGTCACCGATGGCGCGGTGCAGACCCATCTGGCGCAGCGCGACGTGATGGCGGGGGTGGCCACAGGACAGATCGTGAACCCGGTGGCGCGCGGGCATATCGCGTTTCGCACGGATGATTTGGCGGCGTTCAAAAAGCATCTCGACGCCAAGGGCGTGCCCTATTCCGATTGGGGCAATCGGGCCGTGGCGGGGTGGCATCAGATTTTCTTTTATGACCCGGACGGCAATGTGATCGAAGTGCATGAGGTGGAGGCATGACCCCGAAGCTGCATCATATCAACCTGTCCACCGACAAGGTCGAGGAGATGGACACGTTTTACCGCGAGGTGCTTGGGCTTGCGCGCGAGACAGAGGATGTTCCCGCGCTCAGGATGGATGAAGAGGTGTATGCCGGCGATGTGACGTTTCTGACGGATGGAGATGTGCATCTGCATATCGCGCGCAAGGACGTCGAGGCTGGGTTTCGGACAGGGCAGTTGGTCAATCCGGTGCTGGAGGGGCATGTGGCCTACCGCGTGGACGACATTGAGGCGTTCAAAGCACAACTGGAGGCCAACGGCGTGCCCTATTCCAACTGGGATGACAGCGCCGTGGCAGGCTGGCATCAAGTTTATTTTTATGATCCCGAGGGCAATGTGATTGAGGTGCATGAACGGCGCATCTAAGCCGCCACTTGCCTCTTTACATCCCTTGCCAAAACCCCGAACGCTCCAATTCATGAACACCCATCTCAAAGGCCTGATGATCACCACGCTGGGCGTGCTCTTCGTTGTACCGGACTCGCTTTATGTCCGTTTGATTGATGCCGATCCTATGGTCACGGCCTTTTGGCGCGCCATGAGCTCTGGAGTGCTGATCCTGGTGGGATTGCTGGTCGTTCAGGGCAAGCGCGGGTTTCGCCCTGCGCTCAGCACAGGTTGGCCTGGTCTCATCTACATGCTGCTGATCGGCTCCACCGCACCTGCCTTCGTGATGGCGGTGACCAGCACTTCGGTGGCCAATGTGGTGCTGATCTTTGCCTCCATGCCGATCTTTGCCGCGATCTTTGGCAAGGTGTTTCTGGGCGAAGAGATTGGCCTGAGGATGGTGCTGACCATGGCAGCGGTGATCGTGGGCCTCGGGATCATCGCCTATGGCTCTTCCGAGAATGAGATCGCGTCGTGGCAGGGGGACCTGTGGGCGATTTACGTATGCATTGCCTATGCGGGTGCGCTGACGGCCCTGCGAGGGGTCAAAAGTGTTTCGATGATCCCGGCCATACCAGTGGCCTATATCGGGGCGGCGCTGGTGATCGGGGCCTTTGTGTCGCCTTTCGCTCTGCTCGCGGATCAATGGCATTTGCTGCTGGGTCATGGGCTGTTTATCGCGGTTGCCACCTGCTTGCTCACCCTTGGGCCGCGCTACATCAGTTCGGCTGAGGTGTCTTTGCTGATCTTGTTGGAGTCGGTCCTGGCGCCGATTTTGGTCTGGGCGTGGATTGGCGAGGATCCGGGGCGCTGGGCTTTGGTGGGAGGTGCAGTGGTGATTGGGGCGCTTTTGGTGTCGAACCTTGTTGTAATGCGGCGGCGTTCGGACGCCTGATGGCGCGGGGGCCTGACGAAGGAGCGGCTTACCCGATATCTTGGACAATGCGACCAAGGGCGCTGAGGTCCTTGATTTCATGATACCGCCCATGTCCTTCAGGCGGTTCGGCATGTTCCACGGCCCAGGTCAGGTTGTGCGGGACGAACACGCCCCAGCCGCCCGCCTCAATCACCGGGCGCACATCGGAGGCCATGGAATTACCCACCATCATCGCGCGCTCTGAACCGTCACCTTGACGGTCAAAGATGCCGCGATAGACGGCTGCATTTTTCGCGCTGACAATTTCCACCGCATCAAAGAGATCGCCCAGACCTGATTGCGCGAGCTTGCGTTCCTGATCGAGCAAATCGCCCTTGGTGATGAGCAGGACGCGGTGGCTCTCAGTCACCTCCTCAACCGCCTCCCGGGCATGGGGTAGGATTTCGATCGGGTGGCGCAACATCTCCTGGCCTGCGGCGATGAGTTCTGAGATCACGCGCGCGGGCACACGCTCCTCGCTGACCTCAATGGCCGTTTCGATCATCGAGAGCATGAATCCTTTGATGCCAAAGCCGTAATGGCCCAGATTGCGGCGCTCTGCCTCTAGCAAACGGGCCTCAAGATCATCCCCATCCACAAAGTCTTGAAGCAGCTCGGCAAACCGGTCCTGCGTGAGCTTGTAGAACTGTTCGTTTTCCCACAGGGTATCGTCTGCATCAAAGCCGATTGTCGTCAGATTCTGCATCTTCGGTGGCTTGCCTCTCTTACGACCTCTTTTCACGCGCGTCCCAGGGATTATATAGTCGCGTCAGGACACATCCTGTCAAACAGCAACCTTGGACGCGCATGACCGCATTTGATCTCAAAATGCAGGACCCAAACGATGGGGACAATGACGGAGACACCTCCGTCATCGTCGAGACGCGTCCAAAGACCAAGCGCCCGCCGCTTTACAAGGTTTTGCTGCTCAATGATGATTACACGCCGATGGAATTTGTCGTGGCCGTGCTGGAGCGTTTTTTCGGCATGAACCATTCCCAGGCGTTTGAGATCATGCTGACCGTGCACAAAAAAGGTGTCGCGGTGGTGGGTGTGTTCAGCCACGAGATTGCAGAGACAAAGGTGAGCCAGGTGATGGATTTTGCCCGCCGGCATCAACACCCGCTGCAATGCACCATGGAAAAAGAATAGCGCGGGCGTGAGCTCTCGTTTGGACCTAGCGCTGGAGGCGGGCACGCCGTCCTTGCCTGCGTCTGGACAGATCGCGGTCTTTGCGCCGCGCGATGGCTATGATTTGTCTGCCTTGCCCAAAGAGCGGTGCGTGATCGTGACCGGGTTCAAGCCAGAGTTCGATCGGTTTGAGGCGGCGGGGTTTGAGTGTGTCACAGCGCTTGAAAGCCGGGTGGCAATGTCCGTGGTCTGTGTGCCGCGCGCCAAGGCGCTGGCGCAGGGCTTGGTGGCGCAAGCTGCGGCGATGACGGATGGCCCGGTGATTGTGGACGGGGCCAAGACCGACGGGGTAGAGGCGATCTTGAAGGCCTGCCGCAAACGCGCGGAGGTGAGTGCGGCGCTGTCGAAATCCCATGGTAAGTTGTTTCATTTTGCCGCTGGGACCGGGTTTGAGGATTGGTTGCCCCAGACAGGGGCGCCGATGGCCGAAGGATTTGTGACCGCGCCGGGTGTGTTTTCCGCAGATGGGGTTGATCCGGCCTCAAGGCTTTTGGCCGATCATTTGCCGGCCAAGCTCGGCGCGCGCTTGGCTGATCTGGGCGCTGGCTGGGGCTATCTTTCTGCGCGGGTCTTAGAGCGCGAAAGTGTCCAAGAGGTGCATTTGGTTGAGGCCGATCATGCTGCACTGAGCTGCGCGCGGGCCAATATCGACGATTCGCGCGCCGTGTTTCATTGGGCCGATGCGGGCCATTGGAGTGTGGAAACCGCTCTGGATTGTGTGGTGATGAACCCGCCCTTTCACACCGGGCGTCGCGCAGAACCCCATATCGGTCAAAGCTTTATCCGGGCGGCGGCCCGCCTTCTTCACCCTAAGGGTCAGCTTTTTCTGGTGGCCAACCGACATCTTCCTTATGAAGGGTCTCTGGAACAGAGCTTCTCAGAGGTGACGGACTTTGGCGGTGATACGCGTTTCAAACTGCTGCACGCAGCCCGTCCCAAACCCGGCACGCGGGGCCGGTCTGGATAATCCCACCCATTTTTCACGGAAAAAGAGGTAAGAGATGTCGTTTTCCATCGCCGGAAAGACAGCCATCGTGACAGGCGGCGCCAACGGGATAGGCTTGGCCATTGGCCGACATTTCGCCGACAAAGGCGCCAATGTCATGTTTGCGGACATAGATGAAGGGCATCTCAAAGAAGAGCTGGGCGAGAATGAAGACGGCTCATCCACGCGGTATTTTGCAGGTGACTTGCGGGAAAAGCTGACGCTGGCTAATCTGTTGTCAGCTACGATTGATGCCTTTGACCGGGTGGATGTTTTGATCAACGGGTCGCGGCAAATGGTGCCGTCAGACCCGCTCAACCCCGATGAAGACGGGGTGGAACTTTTGATCCAGCAAAATCTGATGACCGCGCTGCGCACCTCCCAATTGGTGGCCAAGCGGATGATCAAACAGGCCGAGGCAAGCGAGGATGAAGAAGGGTTTGCTGGCACAATTGTGAACCTGTCGTCGATCGCTGCGCGGCGCACGCATCCCGATTTGCTGGCCTATTCGGTGTCAACGGCGGCGCTTGATCAAATGACGCGCAGTTTTGCCGTGGCGCTGGCCCCGCACCGCATTCGCGTCAACGCCGTGGCGTTTGGATCGGTCATGAGTGCGTCCCTCAAGGACACGCTGAATGAGACGCCGGACTTCCGCACGGATATCGAAGATCACACACCGCTGGGACGTATTGCCTCAGCCGCGGAACTGGCGGAAGCCGTGCAATACTTGGCCTGTGACAGCTCTGGCTTCATGACCGGGCAGATCATGACCGTGGATGGCGGCAGGACTCTTCTTGACCCGGTGGCCGCTCCTGCGCATTAATACTGTAAACTTTAGTTTACAGGAATTGGGCGGATGGCCAAAGATATGACCCCTGACATGCAGACGGAAAAGGCCCAGGCGGCGGCCTGGTTTCGGGAGTTGCGCGATCAGATCGTGGCGGCGTTTGAAGGGCTGGAAGACAGCCACGACACAGGGCCCATGGCCGATGCCACGCCGGGCCGGTTTGACGTCAAGACGACCCAACGTGCCAGCGACGATGGCTCAGACGCCGGCGGCGGCCTGATGAGCGTGATGCGCGGTGGCCGTGTCTTTGAGAAAGTGGGTGTGAACGTCTCGGAAGTCTACGGCACGCTCGCCCCGCCTGCGCAAAAGGCGATGGCGGCGCGCGGTGTGCCTGGGATGGAAGAGGATCCACGGTTCTGGGCCTCTGGGATTTCCCTGGTGGCGCATATGCAAAACCCGCATGCGCCCGCGGTTCACATGAACACGCGCATGTTCTGGACGCCGAATGCCTGGTGGTTTGGCGGCGGGTCAGATTTGAATCCCTGCCTTGAGTATGACGAGGACACCGCGCATTTTCATGCCACGCAAAAGGCGCATCTCGACCCCCACGGGGAGGAACACTATCCCAAGCTGAAAGAGTGGGCCGATGAGTATTTCTATATCCCGCACCGGCATCGAGCGAGGGGTGTGGGTGGCATCTTCATGGACGATCGCAACAGCGGCGATTGGGCCGCAGATTTTGCACTGACGCAGGATATTGGCCGGGCGTTTTTACCCGCTTATGTGCCGCTGGTGGAAAAACGCCGGGTGCAAGACTGGACGGATGTCGACAAAGAGGCGCAGCTCGTGCATCGCGGGCTCTAAGCGGAGTATACCCTGGTCTATGACCGGGGCACGAAGTTCGGGCTGGCGACAGGCCATGATGCCGATGCTGTGTTGATGAGCCTGCCGCCTTTGGCAAAGTGGGTTTGACGTTATTGGTGGGGTCAAACCCCACCCTACGGAGCTTGCGTAAAGGTCTGCATCACCGTGTTTTATCGACGTTTTGCGGCCGCAGGATGATCGAGAGCATGAGCAAGCTGAAGACAAGCTCATAGACCTCCCATTTGCGGCCTTGATCCATCATGGCAATGACCAGGCTGGCGAGGATGGCCAGCGCGGTGTGGCGCAGGCCGGGCACGGGGATGGCCAGACGGTCGATCACGCGACGCAAGAACGTCACGCGCATGTAAAGCTGCGGCATCACGACGAGGTAGAGCAGGATCACAGTCGTCAATCCGCTGCCGAATACGGTCTTGGCAAGGTTCGTATCGCCCACACGCAGATTGTGCAGATTGGTCTCAAACTGCTTGTTGTTCTCCATGAAGAACTCACCCGACTGCCAGCCAAAGATGCGCTGACCCCAGGAAATCTCTTCGCCTGTGCCGAGGAAAAACAGCAGCGCATAAACGCTGGTGCAAATGGCGGCAAGGGTGAGCGCGCGGCGTTTGAGGCTGATGGCGTTGCGGATAAAGGCAAAGCAGCAAAACAGCAGGCCAAACGCGGTGGCATATTCCACGGGGCCGTCCTCAAAGGCGTAGACGGCCTTGAAATAGATCTCGTCGTAAAGATGCACGCCAATGGACACGATGAGAACAATCACGATGGTCCCGAGAAGGGCGCGGTCGATGGTATGTGATGGTGTCATGGCGCTGCCTGATATGCCCGGTCGTCGCGCCCAGATATGCGAGAGCGTTAGGGGCATCAAGCTTAATGGCGGTGCGTGGGCTGTTTTACGCTCTGTGCGATGTCGTCTGAAGGGGCCCGTTCGAGGTTTTCACATTGGTGCAAGGGACAGAACAGGTGCCATTGGCCTTGCAGTTGAAAATCTCGTGCCAAAGCCCCGAGTGACGCCGCCGCCGCGCGAATGGCTGGTGTGCGCCCGCACCTCCCAAGTCGCGCAGATTGTCCAACACCCGCGAAGCGCCAGCAGGGGGCGTTTCCCTCGGCGCAGAAGGATCAAAGCAGAAATTGGGTCGGGGGTTTACGAGTGTCCGTTACTCGGTCTGGCCAGCTTTCTTTACAAGAAATAAATATTGTTTAAGGTGAAATTATAGCGCCCGCCGGAAGGACGTGTTGGCGCGCTGCACACAAATTTGCTGAAGCGGACCGAAATCGGGTTTCAGCGCGTGATACAAAGGAGAGTGTCAGTTTCACGCCTGTATCGTGAGCTGTCAGATATGAGACACGGGGGCAGGGTGGTACGCACCCCAACCCACCAAAACCGACAAAGCGATCATACCCATTTTCTGGTCGTCACGGGCCAGATCACCCAGACTTCAACAGGCCGACATGCAGTTTCCGCATCTCTTTTCCGAACTGACCATAGGGCGAACGCGGGTCAAGAACCGGTCTTTTTCCGCCGGTCATGCCACACGGCTGATCGAAGCGGATGGCACCGTCGGTGACCGGCTATTGGCCTATCACCAGGCGCGCGCGGAAGCAGAGATCGGTATGATCATCACCGAAGTCAACGTGGTGCATCCGACCTATGAGCCGCAAAACCGACTGTCCGTGACGTCGGATGCTTGCATCCCGGGGTTACAGAAACTGGCCGATATGGGCCGGCCCTATGACTGCCGGATTGTCGGCCAGCTGTTTCATCCGGGCCGTGTTGCGGGCATGTCGGTGGATGGGTCGATCATGCAGACATTCGGCCCGTCTGAGGCACCGGATGAGGTTTACAAGAACATTCCCAAACCGCTGTCCAACGCTCAGGTTTGGGAGATTATCGAAAGCTACGCGGTAGGTGGACGGCGGATGGCAGAGGCCGGCCTTGATGGGATCGAGGTGATTTCGTCCATGGGCTATTTGCCGTCGCAGTTTCTGAACCCAAGGCTCAACCGGCGGGAGGATGAGTTTGGCGGTGGCCTGACGGGGCGGATGAGGTTTTTGCGAGAGATCATCGCAGGCATCCGTCGGGCTGCGGGCGATGATATCCTTTTGGGCATTCGCATCTCTGCCGATGAGATGGACGAAGAAGGCATGCGCCCCGGTGAAACGCTTGAAGCTCTGCAGTTGCTCGAACAGGACGGGCAGCTTGATTATTTCAACATTATCGCGGCCACCACGGCGAGCTATGACGGCTGGATGCACATTATCCCTCATATGGTGCATGAGCCGGGGTATTTGGCCCCGCTGGCGGCGGATGTGAAAGCCGCCGTATCCCTCCCCGTTTTTATCGCAGGGCGTGTGAACCAACCGCAAGAGGCCGAACGCCTTTTGGCCACGGGCCAGGCTGATCTGATCGGGATGGTGCGCGCGCATATCTGCGATCCGCATTTCACGCGCAAAGCCAAAGAGGGCCGCGTGGATGACATTCGGGCCTGCATCGGGTGCAATCAGGCGTGTATCGGTCACGGCCTCAAAGGGTTCAGCATTTCGTGCATTCAATACCCCGAGACAGGTCGAGAGCTTGAATATTACGACAAGCCCAAGGCCCAGGATGCAAAGACTGTCGTTGTGGTTGGCGGGGGGCCTGCCGGTATGAAGGCTGCCGCCGTCGCAGCAGAGCGCGGGCACCAAGTGACACTCTATGAAAAGGACGCGCGGCTTGGGGGGCAGGCCTTGCTGGCGCAACTGTTGCCTGATCGGTCAGAGTTTGGCGGCATTGTCACCAACTTGACGCGCGAGATGGAAAGGCACGGGGTGGATATTCGGCTCAATACACCTTTGGACGCAGGCAAGATCGCGGCGCTTAAGGCGGATGCGGTGATCCTGGCCACCGGCGCGCGCCCACAATTGCCGGGCCTTGAGGGGCTGGGGGAGGATGCGCATGTGGTGGACAGCTGGTCCGTCATTCGGGGTGAGGCGAATGTGGGCAAATCCGTCGTGATCTGGGATTGGCGGTCTGACTGGGTCGGGCTGGGTTTGGCACAGATGCTGGCGCAGAATGGCTGTCACGTGCGGCTGGCCGTCAACGGGATCGTGGCGGGGGAACGCATCCCGTCTATGGTGCGCGACCATGCCGTAGGCGAATTGCATAAGCTAGGAGTGGAGATCGTGCCTTATGTCCGCCTCTTCGGAGCAGATGCCGATACGGTGTATTTCCAGCACATTACCAGCAAGCAGCCTGTGGTTCTGGACGGTGTGGATACGCTTGTGTCCCATCACGCGCCTGCTCGTGTCGCAGGGCTCGAAGAGGAACTGATGAAGCTGGGCCTCGATCCCGTTGCCATCGGCGACTGCGTGAACCCCCGAACCGCAGAAGAGGCCGTTTTGGAAGGATTGCGTGCAGCGATGGCGCTGTAATCGACGCGTCACCGCAGGCTCTTATGATACTCTTCCAAAGCATTGACATAGTCGTTGATCGCCGTCGATGTGCTGGTTCCAATCTGGCGATAAATCAGAACGGTCGTCATGAAAACGGTCAGCGCAATGCACAGATAAGGCGACACGAAAAGCCCGAGTGCCGCCATGAAATAGTAATACCCCCGGATCCCGAAATTGAACGTCTTCAGCGCTTCGGTCAGCACGGTGGACGCGCTTTTCACCATGATATCGCTTTGCTCTTTCTGGAAGTCGGTGCGCTGACCTTCGGGCAGCGCACCGACCAGCGCCAGAACGTAGATCAGCTTGCGCAGCGCATAGGTGAACGAAAAAAACGCGATGGTCAGCGTCAAACTTGCTACTGCCATATGGATCACGAAAAGCTCAAAGCTGATGTCGGAAATAAATGGCAGATCGACCACGGTTAAGTAGACAGACTGAACACCCGCAAACAGGCTGAAGATGCCTGCCAGCACGATCAACGTCGCGGATCCGAAAAACGCGATGGAATTGACCATGTTGCCAAGCAGGATCGCGTCAAACGGCTTTTGGGAGCGTTTCAAAGACGCGGCAAGCCATTGGGTTCTGACCGTGGTCAGCTGTACGTTGATGGAGCCGCGCGAGATCTAGGACAGGATCGCCGAGTTACCCAACCACGCCAGAAACAAGAATAGGATTGCGATGCTTTGCAGGATGTCGAAATCCGTGGGAAGCGCGAACGGCATTTCAGACAACTCCTGGTCAATTGCCCGCGATCTTCGACAGGCCGCAAGGAAAGGTCAAGGGACTGCCGCCTTACCCCCGAACCGGCAGATTGTGCACATCCAGTTCAAACTCTTCGCGGCTATACGCGCCGTCAAAGAGGTGTTCCATGCTTTTCATCACCTCTGGCCAGCGCGCGCCACTTGCCTCAAAACTGGCGCGATCTTTCCAGATCGTGATCCCGATCGACGGCCCGCCGGTGTCGTCAAAGCGATCGAGAATGTAAAGCAAGCCGCTGCTGTCTGGGTCATTCTTGGCCAAAAAGGCGTCTGCCTCTGCGACAATGGCCTCTTTGGTGCCGGATTTGAGGGTGAAACGGTTGATGCGGACAAAGGGCATGGTGGTCTCCTTTCAGTCTGGGCGGCTGTCGTCTCGCCTTCTCCATACGCGCGCAAGCTCGCGCAATCGCCGATCATGCGGGCAATCATATGGCGGGGCATGTCTAGGTGCAGACGACGCCGGTCTTGCGCCACTTGCACCGCTGCCGCATGTCGCTGCGCCCGGACCAAGCGGTCGACATGTGCGGCCTCATGGGATCAGCGCAACATGGTGCAAGGGGGGCATGTCGCGCGCCGCATCAAGTGCCGCATTCACCTCATCCAACGGGAAGGTATGCGCTGTCAGAACAGACAAATCCAGCGTGCCATCCGCAATCATCGCCACCAGTTCCCCGGGCATGTCGGGCGGGAACCAGAAGGAGCCGCGCAGCGTCACCTCCCTGAGGACAATTCCCGAAACGCTCAAGGGTGAGTTCGGAGAGGCGACCAGCACCAATGTACCCCGCCGAGCCAACCGGCTCAGCGCATCTTCCACCATGGCGCCGCAATCACCATCGCTGGTAGAGATCACCAGCTCGCACCCAACTGGCACCCCATAGGCCAGTTGAATAGAAGGATCAATCGCCAGCAAGGGCGCCATCCGCGCCACATCGCGCCCCACCGCCGTCACTTGAGTTGCGCCCAAAGCATGCGCCAGCATGATCGCGCTGGAGCCAACCTGACCCGAAGCCCCGATCACCGCGACGGTCATACCAGGCGCAAAGCCCCCGTTGCGCAGAGCCGATAATGCCGTTCCGAACCATCCCAAACGGCACAGGCTTGCGGCCGGCGCATGGGGCAACGCAGGCGCCACGGAGGTGACGTTGGAGGCTGGCACGCGGATATGCGTCGCGAAGGTGCCATCGCGCCAATCCGCCAAAAGCCCCGTGGCGTCATTGCTGACTGCGAAATTGCCCGTGAAGGCGGCGTGGCCTTCGTGCCCGTCCCACCGGTCATCCACCAGGCAGTCCACGAAAACCATATCGCCCACAGACAGGTTCGCACCGCCCGGGCCAATCTCGACAAGTCTACCGATCGCATCGCTGCCCGGGACGAAGGGCCGCTCGGGCGTGACAAAGGCGGTATCAGGGGGAATGAGGTCGTTCAAAAACGGGGCTACATAGCTGGCGGCGATTTCAACAACCACCTCACCGGGGCCGGGTTTAGGCGTTTCACGCTCCACCGTTTGGAGCAGATGATCCGTGACTGTTGTTTCCGCGCGCCGCATTTTTATTCCCTAAAACGAACAAAAATATTCTTCATGCGAAAGCTGGATTGCGTCAAGCCCAGCATCATCTCAATAGTCCAACCGCACGGGCGTAATCGTCCAAATTACCTCGGAAATGTCATTATGGTCGTTTTCCAGATTATGGGGACGCGTCAGATCAATGGAAAAACTGTCTTCGGCGGACAAAACGAACACCTCCTCATCAAGGGTCAGTTTCACGCGGCCTTTCAGGACATAGCCGTTCATGTGCCCGTGGCTGGGCGTTGAACCCTCATGCGATTTGCCGCCCACCTCGAAGCGAGACAGCCCCGAACACAGATCAAGATTGAGATCGGCCGACAATAGAAAATCCTGATAGCCAAGCGCGGTGGTATCCAGCGAATACACGCGGCTCAGACGTCTGCGCGCCTCCTTGCGGACCACAACGCGGCGTTCCCGATCATTGGGGCCCGCCTCATTGGGAAAAAACCAGCTGAGCTCCACATCCAACGCGGATGCAATACGGCGCACCGTCTCCAGTGACGGGTTGACGGACCCTGTTTCGACCTGACTAAGATAGCCCGGGGATCGGCCTGCGGCCTGTGCCAGGTCGCGCAGGGTGGCCCCTTTGGCGCGCCGGAGTGTCCGCAATTCCTCCCCAATGCCGGTCAGATCAATATCGGCCGAATGGTTGGTGCTTTGGGCGAGTTTCTTCACAGGAAAACCTTCTTTCATCTTGGGACATATCTGTTGCCCGAATCTGATTCCCTGTGGTATGTTTGATCTCATCAAACTTTTTGTCAATTTGTTTGATTTTGGCGCCGGACAATGCCACCCAAAACAAACTCGAAACGCAGCCCATGACAGTCTCCCAGTTCACGCCCCCAATGTTGCGCCTCGACATGGAAAAGATCGATGCGGACATCGCGGGATTTCGTGAACTGCCGCTGCATCCCTGTTTTGAGCGGCACCTTTTTGCACCCAAGCAGGAGGCGTTTTTCGACGAGAATGTGCAGGTCACTTGCCCGGTTCACGGCCTCTCCAAACCCGGTGATCTGTTCACCGGCCCGATTGGGCGGAATGCGATTGTCGTGACGCGCGACACTATGGGCGCGCGACCCCGTCGAAATGTTTCCAGCCGCAAAGAGCCAACACAATTCGCCGATGGCTTGATCTGGAGCGCCTGCAAAGGCGCATTGCCACCGGATCGGCTCCAACTTTCACATGAAGGGATGCTGCCCTATGAAGGATGCGTTTGACACCGACACACCCGTGGATGCCGCGGCTTTGCGTGAGGATCTCGCGCAAGGCTGGGGGTTGCCAACCTCATTTTACGCGAGCCCGAAGATCCACGATTTGGACCTGAACAAGATATTTCGACGGTCCTGGACATATCTCTGCCCGGCGTCGCGCGTGGCGCAGCCTGACAATTCGGCCATTGGCATGGCAGGCGACATTCCCGTCGTTGTGATCCGCGGGAAAGACGGCGTTTTGCGCGGCTTTGTGAATATGTGCCGGCATCGCGGCTACAAGGTGGCGACCGAAGATCAGGCCAAGTGCCGGCGTCTCACGTGCAAGTACCACGCCTGGAGCTATCTTGCGACCGGCGAGCTGGCCAATGCGCCCGGGATGAACGATGAGCCGGGCTTCGATAAATCTGCGCTGTCGCTCAAGCCTGTTCAGGTGTTTCAATGGGGCTCTGCGGTGCTGGTGAACCCCGACATGGACGCCCCGGGTTTCCTGGACGCCCACCCCCAGATGGCCTCTGAGGCGGATCGGTTGGGCATTGAGCTTGATCCCGACGCCTATGATTTTGTGTCTGAAACGGTGCATGATGTGCCGTCCAACTGGAAGGTCTGGTACGACAATTTCGTTGAATGCTATCACTGCGATCACATCCATCGCGGCAGCTTCTCGGCTGCTTATGAGTCCGATATCAAATCGGTCGACACCCGGTTCAATGACACCTTCATGGCGAGCAGGTTTGCGCCCAAGCCCGCAGAAACCGGTGTCGCGCTGCGCGCCAACAATTACCGATCGCTCAATATTTTTCCCGGTCTTTTGATCCTTCAACAGGACCACTTGATGATCCTGAGCCAGATGCGCCCGCTTGGCCCGGAACTTACCGAACAGAAAGTGCATTACTTTGCGCCCAAGGGCACCCGCGCGGATTTGGTCAAAGACTGGATCGCGCTGTGGGAAGAGACCTTTGGCGAAGATGGGGACGCCGTGGCCATTCAGCAGCAAGGTCTGCGCACGGGTGCCGTTGAGCGCAATCGCCTGATGCCCAATCGCGAAGAAGCTGTGGTGTTTTTCAACGGCTTGGTGCTGGACGCGTATGGGCGCATGTGAAACGGGAGGCCCCGGATCAAGTCCGGGGCGGGTTTTCCAAGGTCACTAGATCGGGTCCCAGTGGAACATCTCCGCGGATGTATCCAGCGGACAGAAATCGGGCTTGAGGCTTGGGGCGGCGTGTTCGGCAATGCTGTCCGGTGTCCAGCCATCCTCTGAATGCAGGCGGCGGCTGAGGCGCGGTGGTGAGAAGAGGTAGAGTTCATTGGCACGCACGCCGAAAATCTGACCGGTGACGTCAGTGGCCAGATCGCTTAGCAGATAGGTCACCATGGGGGCGATGCTCTCGGGCGACATCTTTTGCATCCGGGCGACGCGCGCTTTCTCTTCGTCCGTGTCCTGCGGCAGAGAGGAAATCATCCGAGACCATGCAAATGGCGCCACGCAATTCGAACGCACGCCAAACCGTGCCATGTCCAGCGCGATGCTTTTGGACAGCGCCACGAGGCCCAGCTTGGCCGCAGCGTAGTTGGCCTGGCCCACATTGCCGATCAGCCCAGAGGTGGAGGTCATATGCACAAACGCACCATGGCCCTGAGCGCGGAAATGCGGGGCAGCAGCGTTCGAGATATAAAAACTGCCCATCAGGTGCACGTCGATCACGGATTTCCAGGCGTCCACACTCATCTTGTGAAAGATCGTATCGCGCAGGATGCCCGCGTTATTGACCACCCCGTGAATTCCGCCGAACCGATCCACGGCATGGTCTATAATGGCGGCTGCTGCCTTTGGGTCCGTGATGTCATGACCGTCTGCGGCGGCGTTTCCGCCCGCTGCCTCAATCGCGGCCACTGCGGCGTTGGCGGGATCAGAAGAACTGCCGTCACCGCCGAGGCCAGCGCCGACATCATTGGCGATAACATTCGCGCCATGCTGCCCCAATGAGACGCAGATCGCCCGTCCGATCGCGCCACCTGCACCGGTGACAACGAAGGTTTTCCCAGACAGGTTGCATGTGGACATGGGGCGGCCTCTCTTTTGGATAGTTGTTCCAGAGTAAAAATTATTTGCTTGAAAGGAAACATCGGAGTTGGGACAGTCGCGCCCAATCGGGACTGCACGTCAGGATGGCCCATGGACCTATTTCGTTTGGACGGACAAACCGCGCTTGTAACAGGCGGATCGCGTGGGATCGGAAAGGCTATTGCGCTGCAAATGGCGAAGGCCGGGGCGTCGGTGATCATCAATGGCCGCAATGCTGACACGTGCGATGCGGCGGTCGAGGCCATCCAAAACGCCGGAGGCACGGCCAAGGCATTGCCCTTCAACATCTCCAAACCCGACGACGCAACCGCATTGGCCCGGGAGAGTGTGCAGGCCTTCGGTCAGGTGGACATCTTCGTGGGCAATGCCGCCGCCAACCCGCATTTTGGCCCGGTCCTTGATGTGGAGCCCGCGGCGTTCGACAAAATCATTGATACCAATATCAAGGCCAATCTTCTGATCTGTCAGGCGCTCATTCCGGCCATGGCAGACCGGAAGCAAGGCAGCGTTATCTTCGTGACGTCTATTGCCGGGCTTCAAGCCTCTGACGGTCTTGGCATCTACGGGATGAGCAAGGCCGCCGAGGCGGCTCTGATGCGCAACCTGGCAGCAGAGCATGGGCCATCGGGCGTGCGCGTGAATTGCATCGCGCCGGGCCTTGTGAAGACCGATTTTGCACGGGCGCTATGGGAGGATGCGGAAAAATTGGCGAAAACCTCCTCCGCCTATCCGTTGCGGCGCATGGGCACGCCGGAGGAAATCGCGGGCACAGCCGTTTGGCTGGCCGCGCCCGCAGGCGGGTTCGTCACGGGCCAGACCATTGTTGTGGATGGCGGCGTGAGCATCGTGGGAAAACGCGCCTGAACACTACCCGCGGTGAAGTGCCCCTGAGGCGTCAAAGGACCATCCGCTGTAGGCCGCGCGCAGCGCTTTTTTGTTGGTTTTACCTGTGGCGGTGCGTGGCAAATCGGTTTCGAAAACGATTGCATCTGGGCGCCACCAGCTTTGAACCCTGTCTGCCAAAAACTGGCTCACGTCCTCGGCCAAAAGGTTCGATCCCTCTCGTGCGGAGACAATCAAAAGCGGCCGTTCAGACCATTTCGGGTGCGGCAAACCGATGGCGGCGGCCTCCATCACATCGCTGTGCTGGCACGCGGCCTGCTCCAGTGCCAAGGAACTGATCCATTCCCCTCCTGATTTGATGAGATCCTTAAGCCGGTCTTCCACGGTCAGCCGGCCCAGATCATCCAGTGACACGATATCGCCGGTGCGAAACCAACCGTCTTCGGTAAAGCTTGTAGCATCGGCGGCGGCGTTGTCGAAGTAATGCGAGATCACGAAATGGCCCTTGATCTGCAACTCGCCTGCGGTCTCTTCCCGATCGGCATCCACCCGCAATTCATTCCCAAAAATAGGACGTTGCCGCGCGAGAAGATCCAACTGCGTTTCCGCATCGCCGGCCCAATAATCCGGGCCGTCGCTGCCAAGGCCAAGACCCGTCGTCGTCTCCGTCATGCCGTACCCGGTCTCAACCGCCACGCCATAGTCATCGCGCAGCGCGGCAAGAAGGCTGCGCGGCACCCGCCCGCCGCCAAACCCGATACTCTGCAGGCTGCCGGCATCAAGATTATGCCCACGCAAATGCTCTACCAGGCCCAACCAAACCGTGGGCACGCCGAAACCGCATGTGACGCCATGGGCCTCGATCATTTTGTGCAACGCGGCGCCGGACATGGATTTGCCCGGCAGCACGATTTTGGAGCCTGTCACCATGGCTTGAAACGGTTTGCACCAGCCGTTCACATGGTACATCGGAACGCAAAGAAGCGCGCAGGCCCGTGACCCCAAGGGCAGTTTACCCGTCGCCAGCCCGCTCAGCGTGTAGAGCACGGTAGACCGCTGGGAATAGACCACGCCCTTGGGCTCCCCGGTGGTGCCAGAGGTGTAGCACATCGACGAACCTGCCGTTTCTGGGAAGTCCGGCCAGGCCTCCAGCGGGGCTGTGTTTGTCACCGTGTCGTCCCACGCGGCATCAAGGGCCACCACATGTTTCAGTTTCGGACATTGCGATGCCAACCCATGCACCCGGTCCACCTGATCGGGGTCCACAAAGGCCACGCGGTTTCCGGCATGGTTGAGGATGTAAACGATTTGCGCATCTGAGTAGCGCGGGTTGACCGTGTGGATCACCGCGCCCAGACCCGGCAGTGCAAAATAGAGTTCCAGATGCGACCGCGTGGTCCAGGCCAGCGTTGCCACCCGTTCGCCCATCGCGACATCATATTGCGTTTGCATGGCCCGCGCGGCCCGGCGGCATCGATCCCCGAAATCCCGAAAGCTTATGGTCTCGGATGTGCCGTCCGCTCCGACCGAAACGATCTCTTGGTAGCCGAAGACCTCCGCCGCATAATCCACGATCTGTGACAAAAGCAGCGGCTTGACCATCATGGTGGAGGCTGCGGTCTGCTGATCTGTCATGGTGCCTTGTTCCTCATGCGCAATGTCAAACGATACCCAAGCGAACTTTCTTTACAAGAAATATTTGTTTCATTATCACGAAACAAACGGGGGACCCGATGCGCACTCCTTTTTCGCTTTCCCATCAGATGGACACCCCAAATGGCGGCGCGTCCATTTGCACGATCCGTTTTTCGAACCCTCCGGTCAATGCCATGAGCCCAGGACTCCCCGGCGCCCTGATGCAAGCCGTTGAAAACGCCCTCCAGCACGGGGCCAATGCCATTTTGCTGGTGCCGGGCGGCACGGGCGTGCTGGCGGGGGCGGATATTTCGATGCAAGGGAAGGCCTGGCCTGACGGTGAGCCGCTCATGTCTGACTTGATCGCCGCCTTGGATGCTTGTCCGGTGTCGACGGCCATTTGGGTGCGCGGGTCTGCCTTGGGCGGCGGGTTGGAGATAGCGTTGGCGTGCCGTTGGCGATTGGCCGCACCTGGGACGAAACTGGGTCAGCCGGAGGTCAATCTTGGCATTCCGCCCGGTGCGGGCGCCACACAGCGCCTGCCGCGCGTGATAGGTGCGAAGGCGGCTCTTGATATGATCGTGACAGGTAAGTCGGTGACGGCTGAGCAGGCTTATCAGACCGGGTTGATTGACGCAGTCGTCGCCGAGGAAGAGGACGCGCTGAATATGCTTGCAGGTGAAATCGCGGCAGATCGCATTCCCATGCCAGTGGGCGAACGGCCCGTAGAAGATGCGGCGGATGATGTGTTCGACGCCGCGCGCACCCTTGCTGGCCGTCGCCGTCGCGGAGAGGACGCGCCATTGGAGGCCATTACAGCGATTGAGGCGGCCCGGCGTTTGCCTTTACCCGAAGGGCTCAAGGTCGAACGCGCCGCCTATGAACGCTTGGTGCAAGCGCCTCAGGCCGCAGCGATGCGCCATTTGTTTTTTGCTGAGCGACGCGCGCTAAAGGGTCATGTGGGGGCCTCTGTCGCTGCGCATCCCGTGCAGCAGGTCGCCGTTCTCGGCGCGGGCACGATGGGTGTGGGCATCGCGCTGGCTTGCCTCATGAGGGGTTTGTCCGTTCACCTTCTGGAACAGGCGCAAGATCCTTTGGACAAGGGCATCGCCCGGATCAGGAAAACGTTACAGGACACTGTCACCAAAGGCCGCCTGTCACAGGCGCAGGTTGACGACATTCAGACGCATCTGAGCGGATCGACCCAGATGGGCAACCTGGGCACGGCGGATGTGATCATCGAAGCTGTCTTTGAGGATATGGACGTCAAAAAGGCCGTGTTTGCCGAGCTGGCCAAGATCGCAAAGCCCGGGGCGGTGTTGGCATCGAACACCTCTTATCTGGATCTGGATGAGATTGCGCGCGCGGCCGGTCCGCGCAGCCCGGATGTGATTGGGCTGCACTTTTTTAGCCCGGCCAACATCATGCCGTTGCTGGAAGTCGTCCGGGGTGCGCAAACCTCTGACACCGCTTTGGCGACCGCACTGAGCCTGTCCAAGGCGCTTGGCAAAACCGGCATCGTCTCGGCTGTGTGTCACGGCTTCATCGCCAATCGCAGTTTCTCGGCCTATCTGCGCGAGGCGGAGTTCCTGCTGCAAGAAGGGGCCACGCCGGCACAGGTCGATGCCGCCCTTGTGGCGTTTGGATTTCCCATGGGGCCATTTGCCGTGCGCGATCTGGCGGGGCTGGATATCGGTTGGGCCAAGCGCAAATCCACCGCCCACCTGCGCAACCCCGATGAGCGCTACAGCGATGTGGGCGATTTGATCTGCGAGCGTGGCTGGTTTGGTCAGAAGACGGGCCGCGGGTTCTATATTTATCCCCAGGGCAGTCGTCAGGGCGCGCCAGACCCGGAGGTGCAGGCGATCATTGAAAGCTCCGCCAAGGCCGCAGGCATCGCGCCCCGCGACATCTCAGACGATGAGATCATTGAGCGGTGCCTCTTCGCCGTGGTCAATGAGGGTGCGCGGATCGTGGAGGAAGGCATTGCCAAACGCGCCTCCGATGTGGATGTGGCCTGGGTCAATGGCTACGGGTTTCCACGCTGGCGGGGGGGGCCGATGTATTGGGCGGAAACACTGGGATTGTCCCACGTCCTCAACCGGATCAAAGCCTTCGATCAGGCGCATGATTTTTGGGCGCCCTCATCCTGCCTTGAAGGCCTGGTCAAAACTGGCTCGCGTTTTGCTGAGTGGGAGGCCCAAAACACATGACCCGGCGCGAAGCAGTCATCGTTTCAACCGCACGCACGCCGATTGCCAAGGCATTTCGCGGGGCGTTCAACGCAACCCATCCGGCGACATTGGGCGGGCATGCGATCCAGCACGCGGTGGCGCGCGCCGGGGTGGATCCCGCGCGCGTCGAAGATGTGATCATGGGCTGCGGCATGGCCGAGGGGTTTTGCGGCTTCAACATTGCCCGCATGTCTGCTCTGCGGGGCGGTGTGCCGGTGGGCGCAGGCGGGCTCGTGGTGTCGCGCCATTGCGCCTCCGGGTTGCAGGCCATCGCGACGGCCGCCCAGCAGATCGTGATGGAGGGCGCACCTGTGATGCTCGCCGGTGGGATTGAGCACATCACGCTTGTCCAGAATGCCCGCAATCAAGGCTACAAGGATGAGCCGTGGATCGCCGCGAACGCGCCCGATCTCTTTATGCCCATGCTGGACACCGCAGAGGTGGTGGCCGAACGCTACGCCGTTTCGCGGCAGGCACAAGATGACTATGCCCTGCAAAGCCAACAGCGCACGGCGGCGGCACAAGAGGCAGGTCGGTTTGACGATGAGATCGTGCCGCTCACCACGGTGAAGGATGCCAAAGACAAGGCGACGGGCGAGGTCTCTCAAGAAGAGGTCACATTGACCAAGGACGAAGGCAACCGACCCTCGACCACCTTAGACAATCTACACGCTCTGCCCCCGGTGAAGGGCGATGGGTTCACCATCACGGCGGGCAATGCCAGCCAGCTCTCGGATGGTGCGTCAGCCTGCGTGTTGATGGAGGCGCGCGAGGCGGAGCGTGAAGGGCTGGAGCCTTTGGGCATGTATCGCGGGATGGTTGTCGCGGGGCTTGCACCGGATGAAATGGGCATTGGGCCTGTGCTCGCCGTGCCGCGGTTGTTGGAGCGGCATGGCCTGACGGTTGATGATATTGACCTTTGGGAACTTAATGAGGCCTTCGCCGTGCAGACCGTCTATTGCCGCGATACGCTCGGCATCCCGAATGATCGGTTGAACGTGCATGGAGGTGCGATTTCGGTGGGCCATCCCTACGGCATGAGCGGCGCTCGTCTGACGGGGCATGCCCTGATCGAAGGCCAGCGGCGCGGTGCGAAATACGCGGTTGTGACAATGTGCATCGGGGGCGGGCAAGGGGCTGCCGCGCTCTTTCAGTTGCGCTAGGTTCCTCCCATGGCCCGCGATCCACGCTACGATATCCTGTTTGAGCCGATCCAGATCGGCCCGGTCACTGCGCCCAATCGGTTCTATCAAGCTCCGCATGCCACGGGCATGGGCTACACCTGGCCCAACCACGCCCGCGCCTATCGCGCCATGAAGGCCGAAGGCGGGTGGGGCGTGATCAATACCGAAGAATGCATGATCCATCCCTCGTCCGATCACATGGCATCCCCCCATATGCGGCTGTGGAGTGATGACGACATCCCCGCCATGGCCGCCCAGGCCGAGGCGGTGCATGCCCATGGCGCGCTGTTTGGGGTGGAGTTGGCCCATGCCGGGCGCATGGCCGCCAATCGCCTGACCCGCGAGAGGCCATTGGCGCCGTCGCTTTTGCCTTATGCGGGGTTCGGGCCTTACGTGGCCAAACCCATGGACAAGGCCGATATCGCGGCCTTCCGAGGCTGGCACAAGGACGCAGCCGAGCGCGCGATCAAGGCGGGCGCGGATATCGTCTATGTCTATGCCGCCCATGATCTGTCCCTGCCCATGCAATTCCTCCTGCCGCGCTACAACCAGCGCACGGATGAATATGGCGGGCCGCTGGTCAACCGCATGCGCCTCTTGCGCGAGGTGTTGGAAGACACGCGCGAGGTGGCCGAGGGCCGCGCGGCCGTTGCTTTGCGATTTGCCGTGGATGAGATGGCGGGCCCTGATGGCCTGCAGCATGACGGGGAGGCGCCAGAGGTGATCGCGGCCCTGGCGGAGATGCCAGACCTGTGGGACGTGAATGTCTCGGACTGGTCCAACGATTCCGGGATGTCGCGGTTTTTTGAGGAAGGGTATCAGGACCCCTACACCGCCTTTGTCAAAACGCTGACGACCAAACCGGTTGTTGGCGTGGGGCGCTATACCTCGCCGGATCGCATGGTTTCTTTGCTGCGCAAGGGTCATCTGGATCTGATCGGGGCCGCGCGGCCCACCATCGCCGATCCATTCCTGCCGAACAAAATCAAAGAGGGCCGGATCGACGACATCCGCGAATGCATTGGCTGCAACATGTGCACCACCAATGTGCTGCTAGGCGCACCCATCCGATGCACTCAAAACCCAACCATCGGGGCGGAGTGGTCCCGTGGCTGGCACCCGGAAGTGATCACCGCCGCCACCGCGCGCGAAACGGTTCTGGTGATTGGTGGTGGCCCTGCTGGTCTTGAGGCGGCGCTCACGCTGGCGCGGAAGGGACACGAGGTGATGGTGTCGGATGCATCCCAGGAGTTGGGCGGACGCGTGATACTGGAAAGCGGGCTCCCGGGTCTTTCAGCTTGGCGGCGCGTGGCCGATTACAGGGTGTATCAGTTGAGCCAGATGCCCAATGTGCAACTTTTCCCCGGTCAAAGCCTGAGTGCCACAGACGTCCTTGAGATGGGCATTCCCCATGTGGCCGTGGCCGAAGGGGCGACGTGGCGGCGCACCGGGGAAGGCCGGGTCAACATGGCCCCCATTGCTGGCTGGAACCAAGCGCATGTCTATTCCAGCAGTGATGTGATGGCGGGGGCGAAGCTGAGTGGTGATGTCGTCGTGTTTGATGACGAACATTACTACATGGGCAGCGTCATCGCCGAGAAGTTGGCGCGCGATGGCTGTTCTGTGACGCTGGTCACGCCCGCGGCGGAGCTGGGATCTTGGAGCAAATTTACCCTGGAATTTCAGCATGTTCAGGCGCGCATGGCCGCGCTTGGGGTGACCATAAAACCCAGCCGAAACATTGCACGGATCACCCAAGGCGGCGCGATCCTGCGCGCGAATTTCACCGGTGAAGAAGAACAGATTGACGAGGCGAGCATCGTCATGGTCACCTCCGCTGCCCCAAACACCGTTCTGCGCGACGCACTGGAGCCTCAGCGTGGAACCTTCGCGGAGGCGGGCATCAAGAGCCTGTCTTACATCGGGGATTGCGTGGCGCCGGGCCCGATTGCGCAGGCTGTTCATGACGGACATCTCTTCGCGCGAGATTTCGGCACCACGAACGCCGCGCCATTGCGCGTAGAACCCATAGGTCAGACGATCCCATGACCCAACTCATTGATCGCAAGACGATAGATTTCTTTCTTTTTGATCTGTTTGAGGCCGGGGCGCTTTGCGATGCCGGGCTGTACGATCACCATGACCGCACAACTCTCACCGCCGCACTCGATCTGGCGCAAACGTTGTCGGAGGAACATCTTTGGCCGCATGCCGCGCTCAGCGATGCCCAAGAGCCCGAGTTGGTGGACGGTGAGGTGCGCATCCTGCCAGAGGCCAAGGCGGCGCTGGATCAGCTGCGCCAGGCCGGTTTTTTTGCAGCCCATGCAGGGACTTATGAGGGGGGCATGCAATTGCCTGTCGTGGTCAACCATGCCTGTAATGGGATGATGAAAGGCACGAACCCCGCGACCCATGCCTATATGGCGCTGACCCGGGCGGCGGGCAATTTGTTGGCGGTGCATGGAACCGAGGCGCAGAAACGCCAATACCTTGGCCCGATGCTGGAGGGGCGTTTCTTTGGCACCATGTGCCTGTCGGAACCAGACGCGGGCTCCTCGCTTTCTGATCTGCGCACCCGGGCAGAGCCTTGCGGCGATGGCACTTATCAGATCACCGGCACCAAAATGTGGATCAGCGGGGGCGATCATGACGCCGCCGAGAACATTGTGCATCTGGTGCTGGCGCGTCTGCCGGATCAGCCGGCGGGGGTGAAAGGTATCTCTCTTTTCGCCGTGCCGAAATTACTTGTGGGCGAGGGTTCTCAGCAAACTGTGCAAAATGGGGTAAGCGTGGCAGGGCTGAATCACAAAATGGGGTATCGTGGCACGTCCAATTGCCTGCTGAATTTCAGCGAGACGACACCCGCGATCGGGACCATGGTCGGCCAGCCGAACGAGGGCCTTGCCGCGATGTTTCACATGATGAATGAGGCCCGGATCAGCGTCGGCATCGGCGGGGCGATGTTGGCGTCGGTCGCCTATCGTTACGCGCTGGGATACGCGCAAGACCGGCGGCAGGGGCGGCGGCTCGACAATCGTGATCCGATGTCTCCGCAGGTTCACCTTGTGGACCACCTGGATGTTCGACGTATGCTCTTGCGGCAGAAGGCGCTGTCAGAAGGCGGTCTTGCGCTTTGTCTTTATGCGGGCACGCTGGTGGACCGCCGCCGTTTGTCGACGGATGCAGAGGACGGTGCGCGCTTGGATCGGCTGCTTGACCTGCTGACACCTGTTGTGAAGGCATGGCCATCGGAGTTTGGGCTGGAGGCCAACCGCGACGCGATCCAGGTGTTGGGCGGCTATGGCTACACGCGGGATTTCCCGGTGGAGCGTCTTTACCGCGACAACCGCCTCAACATGATCCACGAGGGCACCAACGGCATTCAGGCGCTGGACCTTTTGGGACGAAAAGTGCTGGGGCCCGGCCGCGGCAATCTGGACCTCCTTTTTGCCGAGATGGAACACACCCTCGCGGACGTCCGATTATGCGGGACCCTGACGGCGATGTGCACAAGGTTGGATGCATTTGAAAATCATATCGCGCAGGCCGCCGCCGTGATCGAGGCCAATATGGACACCGCTGGCAAGGTCCGCGCGCTGGGCAATGCCACACCGTTTCTCAACGCCTTTGGTCATTTTGTGGTGGCGTGGCTGTTGCTGCGATCAGCCTATGCAGCGCAGCAGGCCGATGTGGACGCGGATTTTGCAGATGGCAAACGCGCGGCCTGTCAGTACTTTTTCGACTATGAATTGCCGCAAGCGGAGGTCTGGCTTCGGACCGCGTGTCGGGACGCGTCGTTTCTCGATTCTGTCACGGTGGCATCTCTTTGACGCAAAAATCCATAAATCTGGATCAAAATTCACAGCCTCTAGATCAGCAATATGCTGATTTAGAACGCAAATTTTGATGCTCTTTTCAGATTGAACGGATTTCGCTTTAGATCGTGTCGTTATCCTGTTGGATCAGCACGGCGAGGTATTGCGCGGGGCCTTCTTTGATCTCTTCTGGCCCGTGCGATGTGCGCCCGTCGAAAATCAACGCGTCCCCTTGCGACAGCTCCAGCACCCGCGTTCCGTAGCGGTAGGTAAAAGTGCCGCTGAGCACATACACGAATTCCGTCGCGCGGTTGCTGAAACTCGCGCGTTGCGGCCCATCCTCATTCAGAGTGATGAGGTAAGGTTGCAGCGATTGCACTTGGCCGGTGTTGTTCGACAAAAGCTCGAACACATGTCCGCCGCTTTTGCCCGGGCGTTCGGTGATCAGACCTTTGCCCTTGGGGATTTGCACCAGAAACCCCTCATCCTTGTAACCTTGAAAGAGCCAGGAAACAGACACGCCCAAGGCCGTCGCGATGGCCTCCAATGAGCTGAGCGAAGGCGACACATGCGCGGTTTCAACCTTTGAGAGGTTGGACATCGAAATGCCCGAGGCCGCCGACAAATCAGAGATCGTCATGCCCAGAAACCGGCGGCGTTCGCGCACTTGCATACCGACAAATTTCAAAAGCTGTGGTTCGTCCCCGTCGTTGGACGCAACATCGGAGGGGCCTTCGCCCGCTTGTACCATTGGTCGCGCCCTCCGCTGTGATGTGAGGATTATTAGGCATGCGCCCAAAGGATTGCAAATCTCTGGGGGTATGCGTGGTTCGGTTCTGCGGAAGCTTATGTAAATTCGAACAAAAACCTCAAGCTGGTTGGCCGCCAAGCCCTCGTTTGGGGATTGCGGCAAATACCCTTTAGATAAGCAGTGATGTGGCATCGCGATCTGGGGCAAACATCAGTTTTGGGCTGGAATTGAACCGAAATGGCGCGAAAACCCATGCATTTGCTGCGCAGAACGGACGGCTGTTCAGTCCATGGCCTCAGAAATGAAAAACCCCCGAGGCGGGGCCGCAGGGGTATCTCAATCGTATTCTATGTGGCGAAAGCTCAGAGGAGCCCTTCGCGCTGCGCTTTTTTGCGCGCCAGCTTGCGGGCACGGCGAATGGCCTCGGCCTTTTCGCGGGCACGCTTCTCAGACGGTTTTTCGAAATGTTGCCGAAGCTTCATTTCCCGAAACACGCCTTCGCGCTGCAGCTTCTTTTTCAGGGCACGAAGCGCCTGATCGACATTGTTGTCGCGAACACTGACCTGCATGTGGTGTCACCACCTTTCTAGGTTTGAGTTGCATGAATTGCAGGAAGTGGCCGTATAGCAAAGCGGATTTATGTTGTCTAGGGTGGGTCGGGACAATTGGAGATCACGCATGACGGATACCGATATTAAAGAACGAATGCTGCAGGCCGCCGCGATGCATGTGCCGTTTGATGGCTGGAGCGACGTGACATTTAAGGCCGCGATGGAGGACGCAGATGTCTCACCCGGTCTGGCGCGGGCGGCGTTTCCGAGAGGCGCGGTCGATCTGGCGCTGGCCTTTCATGAGGCGGGTGACAAGGCGATGGTCGCGCGTCTGGAGGAGATGGATCAGTCGACGCTGCGCTACTCAGAGCGGGTGACGCTGGCGGTGCGCACGCGGTTGGAGGTGATTGAGGACAAAGAGATGGTGCGCCGGGGCATGACGCTGTTTTCCCTGCCGCAATATGCGGGCGATGGGGCGCAGGCGCTGTGGCGGACGGCGGACCTGATTTGGGCGACGCTGGGCGATACCTCAAACGATGTGAATTGGTACACCAAGCGGGCGACGCTGTCGGGTGTGTACGGCGCGACGGTGCTTTACTGGTTGGGTGATGAGAGCGAGGGGCACCTCAACACCTGGGCGTTCCTGGATCGGCGGATTGAGGATGTGATGCGGATTGAAAAGCTCAAGGCTAAGGCCCGTGACAATCGCCTGCTGGGCGGGCTAGTGAAGGGGCCTGAGACCGTGATGAACGCGGTGTTGGAGCGTATGCGGCCCCGCGGTGGGCCCAGTGACATGCCGGGCCGGTGGTCGGGCCCGGTTTGAAGGAAGACCCAAATGAGCACCACCATGACCGCGGTCGAGATCACGGAACCCGGCGGACCTGAGGTTTTGCAGGTGACAACGCGGCCTGTGCCGGAGCCGCGCCCGGGGGAGGTGGTGATCCGTGTGGCCTATGCCGGGGTCAATCGCCCGGATGCGCTGCAGCGGGCAGGGAGTTATGCGCCGCCACCTGGTGCCTCAGACCTGCCGGGGTTGGAAGCCGCCGGAGAGGTCGTGGCCATAGGTGCAGGCGTGGATGGTGTGGGCCTCGGCGATGAGGTCTGTGCGCTGCTGCCCGGTGGCGGGTATGCGGAATATGTGGCCACGCCAGCCGCGCATTGTTTGCCTGTTCCGGAGGGTATGGACCTGCGCGAGGCGGCGTGTTTGCCGGAGACGTTTTTCACCGTCTGGACCAACGTGTTTATGCGCGGGGGGCTCAAGGCCGGAGAGCGGTTTTTGGTCCATGGTGGATCCTCGGGGATTGGCACGACGGCCATTCAGCTGGCCAATGCTTTTGGCGCGCGAGTCTTTGCGACGGCGGGCAGTGCGGAGAAATGTCAGGCTTGCGTCGATCTGGGCGCGGAGCGGGCGATCAATTACCGTGACGCGGATTTCGTGGATGTGATGAAAGCCGAAGGGGGCGCGAACCTTATCCTCGACATGGTGGGGGGGGATTACATCCCGCGCAATGTGAAGGCCTTGGCACTGGAAGGGCGGCTGGTGAATATCGCGTTTCTGGGCGGGCCGAAGGCGGAGCTGAATTTTGCGGTTGTGATGATGAAGCGGTTGACGCTGACCGGCTCGACCCTGCGTCCGCAAAGCGATTTGGCCAAGGCCGAGATTGCCGAGGCGCTGCGCGCGCATGTGTGGCCATTGCTCAACGCGGGCAAGGTGGCACCGGTGATGGACAGTGAATACCCGCTGACTGAGGCCGCAGCGGCCCATGCGCATATGGAAGCGGGCGGGCATATCGGCAAGATTGTCCTGAAGGTGGGCTGAGGTCTTGGACGGCGCGGTCCTGTCCTGTTTGATCCTTGCTGTCATCAGCGTGGGGCTGTCAGTGATGGCGTGGCGGCGGGATACGCCTTTGAATTGGCGATTTGCGGTGCCCGAGCCGGTGGAGGCCGAGGGCGCGCCAACATTTGAGACCGTGCTGGATTATACGCCCACGAGCGGGCAGGCGCATTCGCCGGGGATCGTGGTGGAAGAGACGGGCTTTCGGGTGTTGTGGTTCGAAGGTTCTGCCGAGGCGCAGGCGGATGTGGATGTGCATGCGGCACGGTTTCAGCGGTCCTCTCAGGGGTGGATCAAGGATGAGACCGGGCCCTATTTGACCCGCGCAGGCCTGAGCGCGGCGATGGACCCGCCGCAGATCGTGGTGACGTTGGGCAATACGATTGAAAATGAAGCGCGGCCCGGGGGGCTTTGGGCGACGGTGGCCTCGGTGGGTGGCTGGGCCATGGCCTCGGTCGTGGATGTGATGCCGGGCGGCGTGGCGCGGCGGCTCGATCTGTCGCCCGTGCTGGGACGGTCGAACCTGGTGAAATCGCCGATGGTGGGGTTTGCGGACGGGTCCATGGGGTTGCCGGCCTATTTTGAGATGGGCGCGACCTATGGCGTCTTGGCCCGCTTTGACGGCCAAGGCCGGGTGCGGGATACGCGGCGGATGGCGGGGTTTGGCAAGCCGATCCAACCGATGATTGTGCCGCTGTCTGAGACCCGCGCGGTGGCGTTTTTGCGCGATTTTGATCCTAGCAAATGTCTGCTTACGAGCCAGACTGAGGATGGTGGGCAAAGCTGGTCACGGGTTGAGGCGCGCGATGTTTTCAACCCGAGCTCGCCTGTGGCGGCGCTGGGGTTGGGCGAGGGCCGGATTTTGCTGGCGATGAATGATCTCAGCGATGCGCCTGAGGTGCTGCGGTTGGTATTGAGCGAAGATGAAGGAGAGAGCTGGCGTGAGTTGCGACGGTTCGAGGAGGCCGGCGCGCTGCGCTATCCGATGTTGCGACGGTTGGGCACGGGCGAGATTGTGCTGAGCTACTCCAAAGGCACCAAGCAGGGCGTGGTGGCGCATGTGTTCAATCAGCTTTGGGTGGAGGCGGCATGACAAAGGTGGGCAGCTCGCTGGCGCTCGCTTTGCTGGTGGCCTGGGTGGTGCAATCCCTGGCCATGGTGGCGCTCGCTCCGCTCGCCGCCACGCTGCTGGGGGGCGCCGCTGGCGCGGCGGTGGCTGCGCTGACGCGCAGCTTTTTGGTGGGGGGGG
>ERZ1740070.378-NODE-378-length-31483-cov-6.292287_pt1 | contig 31483 bp, 37 predicted proteins | sample MGYA00581734_ERZ1740070 | MGnify/ENA primary metagenome ERZ1740070 (study PRJEB43018, sample SAMN04849744) | marine metagenome | isolation source: floating plastic debris | place: Pacific Ocean | collected 2008-09-01 | study: EMG produced TPA metagenomics assembly...
CATAATTTCCGGAATTACCCCCTCGTTTCGCGGCCATAATTTCCGGAAGCCACACTCATTTCTAAGTGTTTGCTTGACAAACAGCGTCAGGGTATTCATCCTGTCCACTGCGTCATTGATCGCGACTGCTCCTGCCTGAGGGACACGCATCAAGTTAGCCATTACTTCACCACCTCGTTGTTATCGTAAACTTCCTTCAGTCGCTCATAGTTCGCCCTGGCTGCTTCTTCGTTTGGGAATGTCGTGTCGCTATAGAACGAGTCAGAGCGCCATATCCATCGGCCAGCGGCGTCAGGGCTGAATACAGGGTTGTCCATATTACGCAGCCTCCTTCGGTGGTGTTAGATAAGCCCAGTGTGTTGGTGTAGGCTCAAGAGTTCTCATCGTCTCTGCATCAGAAAACCCGTAACCATCCCAGTCAGCTACGCAATAGTCCCATGTGCTTCCAACCTTGTTGGCAGTGAGAACGACGACCTCAATAGGAGGCTCTTGTTGTTGCAGTGAAATCCATTTCATAACCTTACGCAGCCTCCTCAAGCCAATTCACCAATGCAGTCAGGCCACTCAACGGCTCAGGCTTAGGCTCTTCCCAGGTAGCCCAGTCATAAATCTCGTAACCTGGTAGCTCAAACTGTAAATACTTCTCTATAAGCGGTTTAACAGGCCCTGTCAAAGGCACCGTCAGCTTAATAATCTCTTGCTCATTCTCGCGACGGGCATCAACCCAAAGCGTGACGGTCTGTTTAATATTCTCGATATCGCCATAGGCGGAGATGATAACGCCGTATCTGTCGCGGACGGGCTCAAGGGGTTCGATGGGGGCCGCTGTAGAGAGTGCGGTGGTGTTGGTCATGGTGTGTAGCGAAGTAATTTATCAACTTGACTACACTGTAGCTATCTTTCAGGTAATTGTTAGGTACCTGAAATTATATTTTTCCTAAAGATATGTGAAGCCTGTTCATTAAGGAGCGATAGCACCGTGGGTTTATTTAGATAGCAAAGCCCGTGAGAACAATGCCTCCTCATGGATTTTTATTTCCTAATTCTGTGATTGACTGTAGCCACGCTAAGCTTCTTAAGAGATGTTCCAGGCTGCTTGATTAGGCAATCAAGAGCGGCAGCTATCTGTTTGTTAACAGCCTCTCAATGTAATGTTAAGCTCGCTACTTTCTGTAAGCAACTTACGTAAAAAATAAAAGTATAGATAGCATCTCTATACAGCCAGTATACGGATATCTAGAAAAGGTTACTCGAATACTTAACAAGCACTCAAAGAGCTAAATCAAAGCTTTTTGATAGGATTTGATTAAATAACCACGAATATGTCTCAATAAAGACTTCTATGCAAATTGTCAAAAAATAAATCAAAGTTCAAAATATATTTTTTAAGTGAATTTGCTAAGCCTCAAAGGCTGATTCTAAGCATATTTGAGCATGATCTAGCTCACTGATAAGCACTTAATTAAATGTGATTTTTATGACAATCAGATTTAATCAAACACTAGTGCATCTATAGTTTTCATTGATTTTGCTGGGGAGATCGTCACGATTAACGCAATGTTGCTAGGTGAAAAAGAAATAATCAAAGTTCAAAATGTCACAGAGGCTCTGGACGCGTGGAGTCGTGTTTGTGCAAAAAAAATTAGCGCTGTAATTTACGTCGAAGGCCAGCTTAATCCGTGGGCATTTTATCCGCCAATTGCACCAGATGAAGCATTGTCCATTTCGGCCCCAAAATAGTTCTCATAATTTGGGCAAGAACAGGATAATCCGTATCTTTAATTGGAGACACGCCAATTATCTGAAGCATCGCTTTTTGCGCTTGAATTCGGTTGTTTTCTAACGCCTGAGTAGCGGCTTCTAAGAATTTTCGCTGCCCCTCTTTTTCGCGCAAATCATAGTATTTCTCAAAAAGTTCATCCTGCAGGGCTATTGATAGTGCAGATGGCCTCAGTGCGTATGCAGAGGTTCGCTCTGCCACACCATCAAGCATTTCTAACGCTACCCTCAAATCTTGCTCTACAACCTCCAGCCGCGCTTCCATGGACTTTATTTTGGCGGCTAACTGATCTACATCTCCAACAAGCCCTTTATCTGCAGGGGGTGGTACATCCAGCCAGTAACAAATCTGCTCTACAGTCTGATCTCTGTAAGTCGCCAGCGCCTGTAGCTTGTCCGGGCGTAAAGAGGCAACCTTTTGATCCCGCCAGTCGCTCAAAGATTGACTTGTAATACCAATCCGTCTGCCCAATTCACTAAGACTTAGGCCCGCTTCGACTTCTCGCTTCACCCAATCGGATAGGCGCTGACGGTTCATTAGATTCATGGATAAGTAACTGATAGGGAAATTAACAAAAAACAAGCATCAGGTACCTGACAGTTGCCTGTAGTTGAGCTACCATAATTTCAGTTACCTACTAGGTGCCTGAAAGTGAATAAGCTCGTTTTGTCTAACTGGGTAAAAGAGCAAACCCAAAAGCAAACATGTTCCGCTTTAGGACGACGCATTGGTGTGGCCAGCCAAACTATTGGTGAGTGGCGAGACATGAAAATCAATTCTCTTCGTCATGAGAGTGTTTTGGCTTTATCTGTTTACAGAAAAGAAGAAACAGTGGCGACTTATGAATGGCTAGAGATGGAACCTGCCTCTAGTCCTGCAGTTGATTTGCATGAAAAGGTTGCAGCACTAGAACTGGCTGTCAAACAGCTTCAAGGAAAAGCTGCAGCTGCTTAGCAATAAAAAAACGGCCATTTCCCCGTGACATGGGATGGCCGTTTGTGGTTAACAAATTACTTAAGCCCATGGTAACAAAACATCTCAGTACGCGCACAGTGTACGACAAGAAGGACAAGAAAGTAGTACGGCTCTCTACACTGAGGGGCTTGACCCTGAGGGGGTCTCATGGATAAGGAAGCTTTCCGCCAAGAATTAACAGAACTACTTCGGAAGCATCTAGACAAGACTAGCTTTACGCTGAGCGATCGCACTCCAGACAATGGCAGGTTGCCGCTAAGTATTCCCAGTATTCGGATAGAAGCATGGGCTCACTTAGGTGTCACGACAGAGACTGCTTGGCACCTTGCTGTAGAGGCTGCGCTAGTGCTCCAGAGAGCACCCGTACTTGCTCATAAGCGAGATGAGGGATGGTGCTTCCGAGTGCCGTTGTACATGGTGAATCCTGAGGACTTCGAGCTGGCTATTACCGATGAAGACGCTCATGGTTTCGGTTACAGCGTTGAAATGAGTGTGAAGTCATTTGCTCTGGTACTCAAGGAATATCAGGAGGAACGGGCGGCTAGAGACGGGGTGCTTGATGCATTAAAGGGTGAGTTGGGGGTGACAGAATCATGAGCAAAGTTACCCGAGAGTTCACCCTAGAAGAGATTGCATTCTTGCACGGTGTGGTCTGGGAGCACTTTGTGTATGTGGATAATGCTGAAACCAGCCATGCATTGGTTCAGGGATTACTGACCAAGCTGCAGCCTGCTGAGCAAAAGGAGGTTGTATGAAGCACCTAGATTTATTTAGTGGCATTGGAGGCTTCGCGATCGCGGCGCAACGGCTGGGTATTCGAACAACTCAGTTTGTCGAGATTGAGCCTTATTGTCAAAAAGTTTTGAACAAAAATTTCCCAGGCATCTCTATCCATGGAGACATTAGAACTTTTACACCTCGAGAAAACCAGAGCTGGGACATCATTACGGCAGGGTTTCCGTGCCAAGACATATCTGCCGCCAATCCAAATGGCGCTGGACTTCAAGGTGAACGATCCGGACTCTTTTTTGAAGTCATCCGATTGCTTCGCCAGGTTAGACCCAGTTACCTCGTATTGGAAAACTCATCAGCGCTGCTCACGCACAGAAACGGTCGAGATATGGGAGCAATACTCTGGGAGCTTTCCCAGTGCGGGTATCATGCTGAGTGGTCAGTTGTTTCTGGGTGTTCCGTGGGTGCGCCACACATGCGACGCCGACTGCTCATTGTGGCCTACGCCGACAGCATCAATGGCGAGGTCGGGTTGGTCCTTCACAAAGAACACCAGAGGCAGGTACAAGCAATCTACGATCAATCGAGCAATAGCCCATGGGCCAAAACCCCACCCTGCTCTAGCGGAATGGTTAATGGGCTACCCAATCGGGTGGAGCGAGTTAGAGCCTTAGGTAACAGCATTATTCCAGACGTCGCAGAACTAGCTTTGGCTAGGGTGCTCAGGTTTGCCAAGGGAGGTGTTGCCGCATGACTCACCAACACCCACCGACCGAATGCACCGACGAAAAAGCTTTGACCAAGGTTGTAACCCCAGGCGATATCAAAAAGTCTGTGTCTTGGTACGAGCTCCACTGGACTGAAATTGCCGATGCTCTACCTATGAATGTCGAGGGCACTATCTACACCGCTCGCTGGCAAGAGATTTTTGACTACAAAACCTTGCCAGCATGGCGAGAGGGAAAGCTCAAAGGTTTGTCCGTGCCGTATATCTATCTAGCGTTGAGGAGGTTGTTTAAGGGCCTAAGAGAGCGAGCGGGATCACAGTAGTCACAGTAATCGTTGTTCCCTGGTTTATCTACTCACTTTCAAATTCAATCCGCTACGGCAGCTCACCCAGCATCATGCTGAAACATTATGAACGAGAAAAAATAATCTGGGACTCAGAACTTCCTGGTAATGAGAAGTTTCTCTTACTGGCTATCAACAGCTTTGTTGACTCAAACGGAGAGTGTTGGCCTGGGCAGGAGTTATTAGCTCGCATGTGCGGCATCAAAGATCGCACCATACGGAATCTGTGCAAGGCACTCGAAACTAAAGGAATTATTGAGAGAAATCGAAGGTTTGATACCCGAGGATTTAGAACCTCTGACAAGTTCAAGGTGAACTTTGATGCTGTCAAAAACCCTACCGGAAAACCACCACAAACCCTACCGGAAAAATCTACCACTGGCAAAATTAACCACCGGAAATCTACAACAGTCCTACCGGAAAATGACGACAGTCCTACCGGAAATCTACGACAAACCCTACCGGAAAATATTTCCAGGGATCTATCCAGTAAGAACTATCCAGAAGAACTATCCAATGATCTAGATCCCCCTGTGGTCCCCCAAAGGGACGAACCCACATCGCAAACCAAAAATCCAGAAAAATCTGAAACAGCGATCGCGGTTGACATTTTGCCTGAGGATTCTGAGAAACAGCTTGGCTTTTTGGAGACTGAGCAACCAGTTATCCCTGATCAGCCTAGCGAAGAGGCTAACGGTTCTGGACAAAAGCGAAAAGGTAAATCTTCCGGTCGCGCTCCAGCCAAGGAAATCAACAAGAAAGATTTTGAGCGACTCCGCCTGGTTTATAACCAGTTCAAACCGGAGTTGTGGCCAGAGTGCGAAAAAGGCAACGACAAACGTATGGGGTATGCCAACAGACTTTACCAAGACTGCGATCGCAACATTGCCCAGTGTGAGGCTGTTCTTCAAGTCGCCTTGGAGTATGCCCAGACAAGCCCTTGGTGGTCTGGGCAAGATGGCCGCTATACGGGCGGCGGGTTTGGAACGGTATTCATGAAGCGTCGATACCAGGAATTTGCCGAAGCTAGGGCCATGCAGCAGCGAAACAAAGCTTCGCCTAGCCCAGCAGCAACAGCCGCTAACAGCGATGCCATGAGGCTTTACCTGAACACACTTAGAGCGATAGGAGCCGCCTGAAATGATTGACCCACAAGTTTATGCGCAGGAACTTACGCTTCTTCAGCGATGGTTTGGCAAGGAATTGGATGACTTGGTTAGCGGCGCTTTGTTCAAGTCTTTGAATGAGCGCATGGACACTGAAGCATTCTCTCTGGCCTGCCGAGTAATTTTTGAGCAGACCAAACCTAGCCCGTTTAATTTCCCCTCTTGCAAAGATTTTGTTGAGGCAGCGCGAGGCTCTGTCGAGGAAAAAGCTTCTCAGGAATGGTTGATTGCATCGGACTTCACATCTCGGGCAGATTTGTCACAGCTTAGCGAGTTTGCTAAGGAAGCGCTGCGGCGCATTGGCGGTCGTAGCAATTTAGGGATGCTGCCTACTGACCAGATGCCTTTCAAGAAAAAAGAATTTATCAGGGAATATTTGTCGATTGAAGCTGAGGCTCGACGACAGTCAATCGTAGCGTTGCCCGATGGCAATGATGCAAGGGGGCTGCATGTACTCACCTAGTCAGCTCACAATCTTCGACGCGCCACTGGTGGAACAAGAGCCCATGCTTCCACTGCCGAGCCTACCCGCGCCAAAATCTCAGCCTGTGGAGTCTGCTGTCTTGCCAGGCGCTCTCGTTGTCCCCAAGGCCAGAGAAGGGTATCCAGTCCCGTTATTCCCCGATCAGGTCTGTGAGGTGGTGAGCATTGGTCAGTCTCTTGGGTGCGATCGCTTTTTCTGTGTACCAGTGAAATGGAAAGCTCGCGGTGTCCCAGCGTTCCCATGCGACCCATTAGATTTATTGCTGCTGGCTCCTGCGGGAGGTGCCCAATGAGTCAGCTCGTTAGACAGGGGCCTGATGATTTCTCTCAACAGCTGACTGTGATCAGCATCTTCCAGCGATTCGATCCAGTCGGGTTCCATGGTCGTCTGTGCCGCTGGTGTGAGGCTACAGGATTCGGGGTTGGGGACGGCTGGAGTACTCACACAATTCTGACGATGCTGGACGATGAGCGAGTTTTGAAGCTGGGGGCGGTGCTCAGGAAAACATTTTTCAAAGAAGTTTCTGAAATGGCAGGGAGGGGCTATGAGCACAGCAGAAATCAAACCTAAAGAGCGCCCTATTTTGTTTAGCGGACCCATGGTAAGGGCAATTTTAAGGGGGCATAAAACAGTAACACGACGGATAGTTGATCCTAAGAAATTCTCTGGTTGGGATTGGTCAGATCATCCAGAAGACAAAGCAAATGGATACCCGTTTGTAGAAGATGAGTATGGTGTCAGCCATAGTGCTTTAAGCCTTTGTCCATACGGAAAGTCAGGAGATATCCTCTGGGTTCGCGAAACATGGCAAGACGATGGAAGGGAGTTTCGATATAGGGCAACAGACTTTGGCGAGTGCCCTGGCTACATACGACCGTTGGTAATCAAATGGAGACCCAGCATTTTCATGCCTCGCGTGGCTTGTCGGCTAACGCTCCGTGTCACTGATGTAAGGGTGGAACGGTTGCAGGATATTACCGAGGCTCAAGCGATCGCTGAAGGGGTTGATGAGTTTAGCTATGCCAAAGCGGGTCTGAATTTTGATTTAGGCAAGAACCAGCAAACAAGAGATCCGCTTCAGGCATATCTGTGGTTGTGGGACGACATTAATGCCAAACGTGGTTATCCGTTTGATTCAAACCCATGGGTCTGGGTCGTTGAGTTTGAGCGAATTATGGAGGAGGGTTGAGCGATGGATTTACTTCAAGGTGATCAAATAAATATTTTTGGTGGCTCTGAGACTGTTCCTAGTTTAGGTAATCGAATAGAGAATGACTATTACCCAACACCTGAGGCGATCACACGAGAATTAATCAAACGGGTAGAACTACAATCGGCTGTACTTGAACCGTGCTGTGGTCAAGGAGCAATTAGCGAAGCACTGAAGAAATATGCTCAACGAGTCACGATTGTTTTTGAGAGCGACATTACCAGTATTGATCGGCTGGCTCAGTGCGTAAAGCATCCCGAAAGAGTTAATCGAAACGCGACAACTCAGGCATTCTGGGACTATTGGAATCAATACGGGATGCCAATCTCCTGGGTTGTTACCAATCCCCCGTTTAGTTGTGCTGCTGAGATCTTGGCACATGCCTGGGAGTGTGCAGAAGAAGGGTGTGCCTTCTTCCTCCGCCTTAGCTTTTTGGAGCCGACCGGTAACCGCGCCGAGATGCTCCAGTCAATGTCTGATCACCTACGCTATGTGATTCCGGTTTCACCTCGTCCAAAGTTTAGGCGAGATACAGCAGGTTCAGATTCCGTCACCTGTGCTTGGTTCGTGTGGGATAGGCGATGGTCTTGGCAAAGACAGATAGGGGCCGATAGCCCGTTCCAGTTTGTTAGCGGGTGGAGGTAATCATGAGCGGTTTAAACCAGGTTTTGCAAGGTGATTGTCTGAATGTTTTGCCATCATTACCTGAGCAGTTTTACCACTGTTGCGTCACATCACCGCCATACTATGGCCTGCGTGATTATGGGGTCTCAGGCTACGACTGGCCAGCAATTTCCTATAGTCCCATGCCAGGATTACCAGTAATAACTTACTCAGAATGGCATGGTTGCCTGGGGCAAGAGCCCACACCGGAGATGTTTACGGCTCACCTCATTCATGTGTTTCGCCAGGTGTGGCGAGTACTGCGGGATGATGGAACCCTCTGGCTCAACCTTGGCGATTCTTACGCCTCTAAATGGGCTGTATCCCGCCGTAACGTGGTGGGCAACGACAGCCTTGAAGACGGGAAAAGACAAAACCGCCCTAATCGGCTCACGAATGGGCTCAAAGAAAAAGACCTGATCGGTATCCCGTGGCGTGTGGCGCTAGCACTGCAGGCTGATGGGTGGCATCTCAGACAGGATGTGATTTGGGCTAAAAGGTCGCCCTTGCCTGAGTCAGTAACAGACCGGTGCACTAAAGCTCATGAGTATCTGTTTTTGCTGACCAAGCAGCATCGGTATAACTTCAACAACGAAGCTATTAAGGAGCCCGCAACGGCCGGTTATAAGGGATCAAGTTTTATTCGAGGCAAAACACTCGAGGCCCAGTCAAGACAAAACACGGTTAGTTCAACCTTAAGAACTGAAACTGATACTAGAAATAAGCGCTCTGTTTGGTCTGTGGCATCAGAGCCTTGCAAAGAAGCGCATTATGCTGTGATGCCGAGTGCGTTAGTTGAGCCCTGTATATTGGCTGGCTCTCCCGTCGAAGGAAATGTTCTCGATCCGTTTGGTGGCGCTGGGACCACTGGGATGACATGTAAACGACATCGGCGTAACTACACCTTGATCGAGCTTAACGCTGAGAATTGCGAGATTGCGCGGCGACGAATTGATAAAGAACCGTGGCCACAGTTGAATTTGTTGAATGGTGAGGCAGCCGCATGAACCCCATCGAAAGACAGAACCTCATTAATCAACAATCCAGGCCATGGCATGAGCGATTAACCTCGATCCTGGCCCTCATCTGGCAGGGCATTGTCTGGTGGTTCACTGACAGCGAGACAGAAGCCCATCTGCTATGGCAGGCAAGGATACATCTGGAGCAGTGTTGGGAATTGCCTGTGCAGGAGAGGGAGGCGCAAGGCAATGACTGAAGAGCAAATGAGAGCGCTGTTAGCCGAATACATGGAGCCAGCACTTGAGAAAATCACTCAGCAATCTGTCCAGATTGAACTACTCAAGCAGCAGATCGAAGCTCAACGGCAGTCTATTCAGGTGGTTTCCATTAAGAATGCCGCTCAACAATTGGGTTGGTCTGAGTCTGCTTTAAGGCAGGCAATTGATGCTGGAGAGTTTAAGTCTGGTGATGAGGTTACTCGCAAAGGTACTACAGGCTCATATATGGTCGACGTGCAAGCGTATCTGCGTCGCAAGAAAAGAGAACAACGAAAGCTTAGGATCTGCTAAATGTCAGGAGCCCTAGGTCTATCTTCTTTAGCCAACACTCGATCAATTGCTTTATTAACCACTTCTTCCCCAAGCCAACGTTGATATGTTCCTAAATGGACGTCAACTGAGTGGCCCATAAGGCTAGCTCCAACAGCTTCGGACAAACCAAAAACGTTGTGCACTCTCACCGCATAAGCATGGCGTAGGTCATACAACTTAAATGGAACTTTATATTTTCGTCTCAAGTGGCCATGAGCAAAATTACCTAACTGAGAATTCTTTTTAGCTTTATCAATATCAATATCAGGTAGCGATTCCACCCATAAATCCCATTGGTCCACCCACTCAGGATAGAACGGTCTAACTAATCGAGGCCCTGTCTTACCCTCAACAACTTGATATTGACCATCATCACGAAGATACCCTAGAAACGCTTCGCTCGGTCTTAGCCCAAATGCGGCGATCAGCCCAAATACTCTTTTCCAGCTGGTATCAGTGATGCGGTTGCTAGTAGCCCACTCAGAAATCAGTTCGTCCGAAGGTAGTTCCCTAGGCTTCATGGCTGCCCGCCCATACTTGCCTCGATACTCAGTTAGGTCAACATTAACCCCAGCAAATTCCGCCAGAGCTTGAAGTTTAATGCATATATTTTTTCGTTGAGCCGTATTAGGTTTTTTGCTCAACACAGCCTCAATCAACAAAGCTTCAGTTAATGGCAGGCTTGAATCTAGCGTGTTGAAATATTGAAGCCACCCATTACGCCAAGTGCGATCGCTCAAGGTATTTTTGGCGCGATAATCTTTTTCGAATTTGCCAATCCAGTACTCAACCGTATCGACAGCTACTGGCGTTTTTCTTTCCCACCAATCCTCCCATCGAAATGTGTTTTCGACTAATGCGTTACCTAGCTTCACTGCTTTAGCCTGGGCTAATTTTATGCCCCGTTTGGAGCAGGGCAAGAAGGTGGCAATTTTTTGCTGAAATGGTTTTACCTTGTGGTGCCCTGGCTTAGGGGGTAGTGTTGCCCTAAGGTATAGTCGATTCCCTTGTCTGAAAATTCGAGCCTGAATATGACTTGCCTTAAGAAACGTATTTGATGCGTTAATGGCGGCATTTAATTCGTCATCAGTTGGGGCATTCGGCATGCAAATTAGGCTTTAAACTAGGACTAAAATCTTTAATTAATCCTACTAAAATCTGATAAAAACGCCACTCTAGCGGGGCTTGGATAGCCAACTATAGATTGCCCTAATCGTTAAATCACAAGGCTTTCAGGCTGTACTAATAATTATTTTCGTTATTTTCAGGAAAAATTCAGCAAGGTATCGTTCAATGACAGTCGTGGAAGTCAACCTTCCTGGCTGCAAGCCATTAACTACCCGTTTATCTAAAATATGGTCCAGTCAAAACCTGCTCCACTGACCGTTCCCAGCTTTGAGACCGCATTAGGTCAACCGTTGACTAAAAGTCCTATTAGTGTTTTACAAATCAATCTAGGCCGTAAGTGTAATCTCAGCTGCAGCCACTGTCATGTGGAAGCTGGACCTCAGCGCACTGAAGAGTTATCTCCTGAGGTGTGTGACCAGCTAGTCGAAATGATCCATCGGTTCCCGCAGATTCAAACTGTGGATTTGACGGGGGGTGCACCGGAGATGAACTATGGGTTTCGACCCATTGTGGAAGCCGCGAGATCGCACGGTAAAGAAGTCATTGTTCGCTCAAATCTAACAGTCTTTTTTGTCCCTGGATATGAGGATTTACCCGATTACTTTGCCCAACACCAGCTGCGGGTGGTGGCGTCATTACCCTGCTACTTAGAAGATAACGTCGACAAAATGCGGGGCCAGGGGGTGTATCAAGACTCGATTTATGCCTTGCAGTTACTCAATCAAAAAGGCTACGGACAGAATCCAAATCTGATTGTTGATCTGGTCTATAACCCGCCCGTACCCACCTCTGAAAACTTTTCGCTAACGCCAGGACAGGCTGGGTTAGAAAAAGATTATAAAGTGTACCTTAGCGAACACTTTGGTATTCAGTTTAACAACCTATTTACCATTACAAATTTGCCCATTGGGCGGACTAAATTTCATCTAAAACATCGTCAGCTCCATGAGCCCTACTTACATTTTCTAGCCAAACACCATAACGCTGGCACCGTCGACCATCTTATGTGTCGCAGTGAGCTGTCCATCGATTATTTAGGTCAGGTTTATGACTGTGACTTTAACCAGATGGAGGATGTACCTGCTATGGATGCTCAGGGGCGGCCAATCACAGTAAAGACGTTACTAGACCGTGACACCTTAAATATCATCGAGCATGTGCAAACCCGTTCTTACTGTTATGGCTGTACGGCTGGGAGTGGTTCTAGCTGTGGGGGCTCTCTAGTTTAAGTCAGGGACTATTCACTCAAACAAGGGTTGTTGTCAAGATAGAATCACAGGAGTATTGGTAATGAAACAGTCTAGAAACGTATTTGGTAGCTCTCTGCCAAAGTTGCTGGTTAAGTTTATGTCGTTTGCTTTTATGGGTGTGCTGCTAGCGGCTGCCCCAGCCATGGCCCAGGAGTCTGCCGGTGGCGGTATCCAGGGCACTCTGCAAAATGCCCTCAACTGGATTGATGGTCTAGGGCCGATTGCCCCCATCGTCTTTGTGCTGATGTATATCGTCATCACCGTGTCATTTTTACCGGCATCGGTGGTAACGTTGGGTGCCGGGGCCGTGTTTGGTATCGTCAAAGGCACCATCTTGGTATTTATTGGAGCCATGCTAGGGGCAACGGCGGCGTTTTTAATTGGTCGCTATTTGGCCCGTGACTGGGTATCCAATAAGGTATCGGGCAATCGGGTGTTTAAGGCCATTTACGATGCCATTGAAAAAGAAGGACGAAAAATTATCTTTTTGGTGCGGCTGTCGCCAGCGTTTCCGTTTAACCTTTTGAACTATGGACTAGGGTTGACCAACGTGTCCTTAACAGACTATGTGTTAGGTACGGTGGGTATTTTACCAGGAACGATTTTATACGTTTATCTGGGTGGTGTTGTGGGCAGTGCGGCGGCAGGCCAAGAGAGAACTCCGGCAGAATGGGCGTTTTTGGTGATTGGTCTAATTGCGACATTCGCCGTTGTCTTTATCGTCACTAAGGTAGCTCGAAAATCGCTGCAGGAATCGTTGCCTGAGACCGCCCAACCGGCATCATCTGGTTCTTAAGCGATTTCTCAGCAAAGGCTCACACGTCAGCTGCCCTCATTCACAACAGCTCAAGAATGCCAGGGCAGGGGCCTTTTTCAATTTAGTATCGTCACTGCATCGCTATGGGTATAAAAAAATCTTTGTGGGGTCTATTGGTTGCGGCCATGATGGCCCCTTTATTGTGGCGATGGGTAGGCGTTTTATTTGACCATGAGGCTCTTAAAAATTTGATTCAAGGGGCGGGTCACTGGCAAATTCCGGTCTTTTTGGGAGCCCATACGCTAGCCGCAGCAGTTGGGGTACCTGGCACATTGCTGGTGGTTTTGGGCGGGGCCTTATTTGGACTGCTGTGGGGCACCCTGTGGTCAATTATCGGGGCGACCGCTGGGGCCGTGGTGGCATTTTGGCTGGCCCGCTATTTATTACACGATTGGTTTAAGCGGCATTTTGCCCACCATCCTCGATTTCAAGGAGTCTTTAAGCGTCTCGATCACACCATCCAACACCAGGCGCTACCCTGTGTGTTAGCGGTACGATTTGCACCGGTTTCTCCGTTTAATGTGGTGAATTTTTTATTTGGATTAACCAATGTACCCACAGCCGACTACGCCGTGGGTACATTAATTGGCATTATTCCTGGCACGATGGCGTATACCTGGCTAGGGGTAACCGGCATGGATGCTCTGCAGGGGGGAGATTGGTGGCCCGTTGCCATTTGTCTGCTGATATTGATGGTGCTGTCACTGCTGCCCATCTGGGCTCAAAAATGTCGCTAGCATAAGCTGTACTGGTCTTCTGTCAGGTCCTTGTAAAACACTATAGGATAGGGCCAGATCCACGGGATGGAGGACAGTGTTAGGACGATTTTTTGCTCACATTACGGGTTTTGTAAACCGTAAGGGTTTTATAACCCGTCAAGCGAGCTGGCGAATCACCGGCAATTTTGTGATCGGTATCGGGCTGAGTTTAGTATTGGGGCTGACGGTATTTACGGCCCCTGAGCCCTTTGCCCAAGGGACTAAAGACCAGCAAAGTACGGCTCAAGAAGAGGTGATTTCTACGGCCTGGATTGTGGTAGATGGTCAACGTCTGTTTCCAGTGGCTGAAACCCAAGATTTAACTGCCAAACAGAGAGCCCAAGGGATCAATGCAGAGCTAACGGAGCTGATGCAATCGAGTGAGCCTCTGTCGGTGAATGTAGACGTATCTGACTATACCCCCATTATCCATAACGGATTTGGCCGCACTAGGCGACAGCTGTTGTCGGTGACGGCCAACGATCTGAGGGCGATGGAGCCGCCCATGAATGTCAAGGAAGAAAACCTGGAGCGCCAGGCGAGGGAATGGGCGGTTGTAATTGAGGATTGGCTAACCCAGGCCAGACGGGAGCGCAGTGGTGATTATTTGCTGGAGGCCACGGTGGCCTCTCTGGCGGTACTGTTGGCAACCGTAGCCGTTCATTATTTGCTGGGATATCTGTGGCGACGCTACGTAGCGCCGCTGATGCCAGTCACCGCTCCCCAACCCCCGCCGGGAAGCACAGGGGTGGTTCGCCCCGAATTTTCTCTGGCTCGGCTGAGTGCCCAGCTGTTGCTATTTGGCCTGCGGCTCACCCTGTGGCTGTCTGCATTGGTGTTTGTTGTGGGCCGGTTTCGGGTAACGCGGGCTTGGGCCAATCGAGTTCAAGATGCGGCGGCCTCCGTCTTTGTGGGGCAGTCGCTGCCGCTGGGGGAAACAAGTCTGTCGGTGGCTGATTTGTTGGTGCTATTGGGGCATTTGGGCGGCATTATTCTGCTGGCCAAGATTTCCACCAATGTGTTGCGATCGCGGGTTTTACAAACGTCAGGGCTGAGCCTTGGCATGCAGGCGGCCATTGCTATTTTGATCCGCTATGCGATTTTATTTGTGGGCATCATTGCGGTGCTGCAGCTGTGGGGTATTGACCTGAGTTCGCTAACGCTGCTGGCCAGTGCCCTGGGTGTGGGTCTAGGTTTAGGACTGCAAAATATTGCCAAAGATATCAGCAGCGGTTTAGTGCTGGTGTTTGAGCGCCCGATTCAGGTGGGAGATTTTATTGAGCTGGGCGAGCGCATGGGTCGGGTGGATCGCATTGGCCCCCGCAGCACCGATATTCGCACCCTCGATCAGGTGTCGATTATTGTGCCTAACTCTCGGTTTTTAGAACAGGATGTGATCAACTGGAGCCACCGCAATCCCCTCTCACGTATTCATATTCCGGTGGGAGTGTCCTATGGCAGCAATCCAGACACGGTCAAGGCCGTTTTATTAGAGGTGGGTCGTAATCACCCCCAGGTGAAGGCGGCCCCGGCCCCCCAGGTATTTTTAATGGGGTTTGGCGACAGCTCCATGAACTTTGAACTGCTGGTGTGGATTCCTAAACCCCAAGAATATCCGCAGATTCGCAGTGATTTAAATTTTGCGATCGCAACCGCCTTTCGTAAAGTTGGTATCGAGATTCCCTTTCCTCAGCGAGACATACACTTACCCAAAGGCCCCCTGCCAGTCACCCTATCAGAGGACAGCTTAGTCAATCTGTTTAACCATCAACGTTCAGACAACAGCAAGCCTTAAAATCTATATCCCTGATTTCCTTTTAAGTCGTCAAGCATACTTTATGATGTAGCTGTATAATACTGTAAACTTTTATAAAGTAACTGTCTAAAACCCTTCTAAAAATCTCTTTTACCATTAGACAGATACGCTAAAAAGTCTGAATACTCGTCGATAGCTGCGTTGTATGCAATCTTAAACAGCCCAGGGGCTGAGTTTGTTGGTAATTGTTTCCTTAACCAACGTTAGGGATCTAATAGCGTGAACCGTGTGCCAGATGGTTATCTCTTTTGGCAGGCCGTCTGCGGTTATATTAGCGACAGTTTTGTTTTTAATTCTCCAATTGTGACGCAGTGATTGGAACTAGATTCTGAGGTTTATCCAGTATGAATTGGTTGATGCGCGTGGAAGTGTGGTGTCTTCGGGGCCACATTATTTCGATGGCATTTGGTTTAGCAGGGCTACTTTGGGTGATGCCCCACCCAGAGATTCTGGAATATTTACCTGCAGGTCCCACACTTTATCGCTGGAGTCTGGCGGGTGGCGGAGTTGCTTATATTCTCATGGGTGTGGTTGCTGTGTGTCTTTACTGCTACAGGACCATTGGGCCCAAGGCACTGGTCACATTTTTGTTGGCGGCGCTTTCTGTCTCCCTCTCCAGTGAACTGCTCGGAACAAGCACCGGATTTCCGTTTGGAGAGTACAGCTATCTCAACGGTTTGGGCTACAAGATTGGCGGTCTGGTGCCGTTTACGATTCCCTTGTCCTGGTTTTATTTGGGCATATCTGCCTATCTGTTGGCACGGGGCGGACTGCTCAAGCTGGGGGGCTCTAAATTTTGGCATCTGCCAGCTCTGGCGGTTGGAGCCCTGCTGCTGATGTCCTGGGACTTTGTTCTAGACCCTGCCATGAGCCAGACTGCGATGCCTTTTTGGTACTGGCATACACCGGGGGCATTTTTTGGTATGCCCTATCAGAATTTTGCAGGTTGGTTTTTGACCGGTCTGGTGTTTATGGCGCTGTCTGCTATGCTTTGGCGTGGAAATGCTCGTGTGGAGGGGCTCACTCGGGCTGAGCTAACCCTGCCACTGGTAATTTATCTGGCTAATTTTGGCTTTGCTATGGTGATGAGTCTGGCGGGAGGCATCTATCCACCCGTCCTGTTAGGAATTCTTGTGGGTGTTTTACCCGCACTGTTTTGTTGGTTCGCATCACCGGCTGAGAAGACTCCGGTAACGCTGCCCAAACAGCTATCTTCACTGGGTCAGATGACGGCGGCTGGGGCTTCCAAATCGTGAGTCATTCTGGCTGGCTGGGTGCGATCGCATTGACCCTGCTACTTGTGCAGCTACCGGCGGTGATGGTGTTGTTGTCGCGGCTGCTAAAGGGCCCCACCCGTCGCCCGCCGCTTCAACCCCAAGCCGGGGCCCCAAGCCAGGTAGGCACGGTGAGTGTGGTGGTACCCACCCTAAATGAAGCGCAGCGGATTGCCCCTTGTTTAGCAGGGCTGGCCCATCAGACTGAGGAAGTGCGTGAAATTGTTGTCGTTGACAGTCGCTCCACCGATGGCACCCCTGAGCTAGTGAAGGCGGCCCAGAAAAAAGACGCGCGATTTCGCCTCCTCACCGATGACCCGCTGCCCCCTACATGGGTGGGGCGCCCATGGGCGCTGCACTATGGCTATACCCATAGCTCTCCTAACTCTAAGTGGGTGTTGGGCATTGATGCAGATACTCAACCCCAGCCTGGTTTAGTTGCTGCTTTGATCTCAGCAGCTGAAGCCGACGGCTACGACCTGGTTTCTCTATCTCCTCGATTTATTTTGCAAACCCCCGGTGAGATTTGGCTGCAGCCAGCCCTGTTGATGACTCTGGTGTATCGGTTTGGCCCGGCTGGTGCCCCCGACGATGGGGCCGAACGGGTGATGGCCAACGGTCAGTGCTTTTTGTGTCGACGAGAGCTGCTAGATCAGCTGGGCGGCTACACCGTTGCTAGAAATTCTTTTTGTGACGACGTTACCCTGGCACGACACGCGGCCCAAAGAGGTGCAAAAGTGGGCTTTTGGGACGGCGCATGTCTGCTAAAAGTGCGCATGTACGAAGGCTGGCGAGAAACCTGGCAAGAGTGGGGGCGCTCCCTGGACCTCAAAGATGCGTCGTCTGCAGGGCAGGTTTGGAGTGATTTGTGGTTTCTCACCAGTGTGCAGGCACTGCCTTGGTTGAGTGTGCCGGTGTTACTGTTGGGTCCCCCTACTCTAACGACACAGCTAGCTTTGGGTATCAATGGAGTACTTATAGCGGCTCGATTTGCCCTACAGTTTGCCATTCTGTCGTCCTACGATTTGAGCCATGCCCGAGGGCGCTGGTTGTTTTGGCTATCTCCCCTAGCGGACCCGCTAGCAGTGTTGCGTATTGCCCTGTCGTCATTTCGTAGGCCCACCAGCTGGCGCGGACGTCATTATGATTTGGATGATGTGTCGTTGGTGTAATTCCTGTTCCACCAGTTCACCCAGTGGCCGCCGGCCAACGCTAGCGGCAAAACCTGGCCAACAATGCTCACTTTTCAATGGAAAGAGCATAGCAAAACCGGTCTGCCTGAGAGATGGTCTCACCATATAGAATGGGTCGTTGGCTCTTGGTATAGGCCGTATATCGATACACAATTAGAGGCTGACCCAGAGGCACGTCTAAATAACCACTAATTTCATAGTCAGCATGGGTGCATTCAATCACAGCATCCAGCTGTCCAATGCCTATACCATTTTCCTCCAGGGTGGGGAACGTCATTTGCCGTTTAAGCTGGGGACTAAACGGCTCACCCAGCTCTGCCACAATATAGCTGACATCCACAGCTCCCACGATACCATCCATCAACAACAGTTTTTTCTGCAGATAGACCATTGCATTATCTGGCAAATGTAAGGCTGTTTGTACAACTTTAGAAGGATAAATTTTTATAAACGTGAGATTTTGAAACGTAAATTGAATCCCTTTACGCGCTAGATCCTCTTCTAAAAAAATAAGTGATCTAGATAATGAATACGCTACCTTTTGCCGTGGAGTGACAAAAACCCCTCGTCCCTGCTGTGCTTTCGCTAATCCCTGGCTCACAAGATTAGCAACGGCCCGGCGAACAGTAATTCGACTAACGCTAAAAGCGTCCATCAGCTGATGCTCACTCGGCAGTTTTTCACCGGGCAAATAGTCACCTGCCTCAATCTGCTGGCGAAGCTTCTCTGAAATGCTAATGTGTAAGGGCACAGAGGGTGATGACATATGGAATATGGCCTATGTCAGGGGTTGATAAAATATCGCCTAGACCTGTTATACCAGCTGCGGTGTATTAGGTTTTGCTTGTCATAACAAGTGCTAAAGCAAGTTCAATGTCTTGGCTCCGAAAACCCTGATCACGCTGATTTTTTCAGTGCTTAAAAGATGTTAGCTAACTCAGCTCAATCCTCAAAAGTATGACTGGCGAAACCTCATAAAATCTTAGCTATTTTTAAGCTTAAGACCTTAAATGAGCACACCAATCCGGGACCGTGTGGGCTCCCCATATATAATCTATTGACACGGCTGCTAAGGCGGCTGGCTCTTGTAGGTATCGCCCCGCCTCTAATGGTCTGCACCATCCATAAAAGAATTTAATCCTTGGGTAGCTTACCAGCTAGCAAGGAGATTTGTAAGCTGGTAAGCAATAGTACTCAAAAACAGTCTACTGTACTACTTCCTGGCCTCTTAGAGAACGCTGTCTCTGCTTCATTAAGATAGCGCCCATCGCCAGCCAGAACACCAATAGCCCACCCGTGATTAAAAGCATTCCCACTAAACCAAACCGGACAATGAGAGCCGGAGCAGCCGCCGTAAAGAGTCCGCCACCAACAATGGGTTCAAAAAATAGCTGTTTGTAAGCAAAACTCTCAAAGGCCCCTGAATCATTGTACGGATCAACCATGCGCAACAGTAAAATTCCCGTTGCAGTTACCCCCATGGACTGCCCCAGATCGCCAATTCCTTTCTCAAACCAACTGTTGGGGAAAATACGCGGAGCATAATACAGAAAGAACAAAATATTCCAGGTAATACCAACAATGCTCAGTATCAGAAACACACCGAGATTGCTGCCTATCACCTGTAGTGAGATAGATGCTAGGGCGGCTACTACTACCACATCTAGGGCTACCCCTGCAATATTTTTCATCAAAGGCTGAATCACTAAAGACTCTAGCCCCAGACGTTCAAGGGTAATCTGCACTAAAATCCCACCGACTAGGGCCATCGGAAACAGAGGAACATAGCTCATCACTTCAAAACCAGTTGTTCCCCAGGTGGCTGATTCAATCCAGACGAGTCCCTGCAAAATCAACCAGCCAACAACAATGGCGATACCAACAATCCCTAAGTTGATAGACAGAGGGTCAATCAACAGACCCCGCATTAACTGAGCGCGTCTGCCTTTTACCTCAGCAGTTTCTGCATGGGACAATTCTGGAACATTATCAATGTCTCCAACGGCACTGCTTTCCGAGCGTATGTGACCTTTTCGCCGCCCCCACTCAGCCAGGGCAGTGCCAGTAATAATACCCGAGACAATACCTACGGTTGCCAATCCTAGGGCTAAATCAGGGCCTTCTGCAAACCCCAGCTCCTGTAGGGTATCTGCCATGCCTCCAGCCGTGCCGTGCCCACCTTCAAAGCCAATTTCAATCAGCGCTGCAGAGATTGGGTTAGCATCAAATAGCGGTATGAGAATTACCAGGGTGACTAGAATACCAATCACATACTGACCCCAAGCAAGGGTTTGACCAAAGACTACCTGAGGCGCGGCCTTACGCCAGATTGCCCTTGGATTTGGAATACGCTCTCCTAAAAACAGTGCTGCAAACACAATGTTGATAAAAACGCTAGGAGATTGTGACCAAACAGTACGAATGGGTTCAGTAAAGAGCCCACCTGCTATGGGAGCATTCTCTCCTGCGATACCTGTCATAATCATCCCTAATATCTGCGGGCCAAGGATCAGGGCAAGGGCTCCCGCTACGATTGACTCTGGCAGATAGAGTCGCTGAATCCAACGAATCTTTTGCTTGACATATCGGCCTGCTAAAATTAACAAAGCCATCAAGATATATGCAAAAAAGACATCCTTGAGGGTAAACATTTGTCCAAAAAATTAGGTTTCTTAGGCTCCTGATGTCAGGAAATATTTTGATACCCTAATTGAACAAGACACGCAAAATCTGAAGGATTAGATACGATTACGGCAATCTCTGTCTAAAGATAGATTACGATTATTGATCCAAGGGCTGAGCAAGTCTAGAACCTTCGCCATTTAACGGCTGCCCATAGATAAGCTGATAATCACCCTCGCCGTGCCCCCAACTTAATACTATCTGGGATGAGCTAGGCGGCGGCCCGGCCCAGTGAGTTTATGGCACGATCTTGACCTCGGCTAAAGAGACACTACAATGGGCATCGAATATGACTTGGAATGGATTTGAACCTATGGTTCACTTAGGGGCAAGCATCTATGAAAAGAACATTACAAGTCCCCAAAGATGCGCTGGAGCCTTACAAACAACAGTGGCAACGGTTAGAGGACTTACCCAAATGGGATGTCATAATTTTTCCAAGCTGATGGGTAAGTTATTGGCAGATCCCTTGGCGGTCATGGGCTTGATGTGCGATCGCACAGCCGTTCATTACATACCAAGCTAAAAGACTCACTGAGGATTTGTGCGTCCCTTTTTGCATCAAAGATCAGCAATGCCGGGTTACAAACCAGCTTTAGCATTGTTGGGTGTCAGCTATAAATACAGCCCTGGCACCACCAGCAACGCAATCAACGTAGCCGACAACAACCCAAAGACAATCACTACTGAGCTATTTAGTGAGAGAATTGAAAAGCTGTCTGAACAGATTCAACAACTCGCAAAACAACAAACAGATTAGCAACGTAAACGTAAGCCCCTTTTGTACAGCGGCAGGTAATCCTAAATGGATCACCAATATCTTGGATCCGTCCGTACTAACTCAAAGATTAGATAGTGAAGAGTCAACTTCAGCTAATATTTAGATGCCAAATGTAATCTTGGATAGAGCATTGTCGAACTCGTTCTCCTCTACATAAAAATCATATGAACTTGGCCCCCATGCATTCATACCTCTCTCATGTGTACTACGACAAACCATACAGCTATACTCGAGACTAGCAGCATTAGATAAAGTGTAGTAGTAAGGGTGAATATGATCGCTAGGAATTAGTTCGAGAATCTTTGTACCCTGCTGACAGAAAGCTAAGTTTGACAAGCCTCCCCCATGAGGTGCCACCACTACAGCAGCCTCAGCAAAATCAAGAGGTTGGTCTTCGTGTTCAATAGGGTTATATATCTCAAAGTCATATTTGCTGAGAATACGCTCAATTGCTTCTTCATTGATAACATTACGGCGACATCCAGTTCGTGAAATGTAAAGACGGCGCCCTTTAAAGGGAAGTTCACTCAAGAACTCATTTTTCAAAAATGTAGGTAACCATTCAGGATAGTTTCGTCGAGTCCCAGGGAAAGTGGGTGCTAGGAGTTTTTCAGCACGCAACATTCTCTGCTTGTTATTATCAGCCCAAATACACTTATCATCGGGAATTCCTAATTGGGAAAACAAGTTTTGGGCAGTTCTCGAAGGAGGTTTCGGGCAGAAAAAATAATCAATATCCGATACCTTAAAGCCGGCTTGCCTAAAAAGGTGTAAACGACTAATGCAATCCAGCAAAAAATGGGCATAACTTTTTACAGCAAAGTCACTACAAAGTGTTAAGCAAATTCCTCCTAGATATTTAGTAGATGATTTCCAATATTTCGGTCTTGGTAAGCTTTTAACCTTGGTTATCTCAGTCACATGTTGAGAGTACCAGGAATGGTCTGGCAAAAAATAACCTTCCTTACTGAATATCCATCCTTGCTGTCCAAAAAGAAGCGCAGACTCCAACTCAAGTAAGCCTGTTTCAGGAAATTCATTGTCCAATTTTCCCTGCAAGTTAGCCACACCTGAGCCATAAAAAGTTGGAGGTAGATGTTCGATTGTTATTTTTTCATATACTCTATGCCATTTGGCATCAAATTTTTCTGCATATACTTTAGAGGGTAGCCATTTGAAGGATTTTGTATAAAAGATGTTCTTAGACATGCTTTTATTTACTCTAGCTTTCAGATATTTTGCTTGATCTAAAAATCCCATACTTACCTCAATTTCTGTTTGCAGAATATGGCTTGGTTACTCTAATTTTGTTCTTTGAGAAATTATGCTTATTACTTTTCTGATCTGTTTAAGCTGTCTAACTGTGAGTTATCCAGAAAGTTTCTAGATAACTCACAGTTAGGCGTATCGCCCAAACTTTTTCTGGATATACGCTCAGTTTCGGAGTTATCCAGAAAGTTTTAAGGCATCTTTATTAGCTTAAATAAACTACTTAGTAATAATTGCTACATATGAGTTTCATGATTTTTATGTAGTCATTCATATGCAATCTAAGCCGAGGACCTTACTGAAAGCCGTCCGTGATGCTATTCGCGTAAAATATTACTCGTATCGAACCGAAAAAAAGTTACATCAACTGGATTAAGCGACACATTCGATTTCATGACTGGCAGCATCCCAGAGAGATGGGAGGTTCAGAAATTGAATCCTTTCTAACGCATTTAGCCGTTACAGAAAAAGTAGCTGTATCGACTACACACCAAGCTAAACAACTCACTGAGAGTCTGTATATACCCTTTTGCATCAAGGCTCAGCAATGCCGGGTTACAAAACAGCTTTAGCATTGTTGGGTGTCAGCTGTAAATATTGTTGTTGCTAGCGACAACAATCCATATGTAAACCCGCCCCCCTATGTTTAGATTGCAGACCTGTTCTAGATCTCGAATAGTAATTTTAGTACCCCGCCCACCTGGTGTTTGTGAAGGACTCACTGCAAACACCTGCCCACGGCTACCTCGCTGTCTAGCGATATCAATCAGTCCCTGGGAGTTGGCCCCGGCGGCCTGAGCGGCACTGACCTCTTCTTCTAAGACACATAGGCTCGCTGACCCGGCTGGATCTCTCCGGCTTCTTCTGCCTGAAGTTCTAGCTCTACTTCAAACGACCGAGGATCAACAACCACAATGGGAGAGACTAGCTGGTGTCTTCTAGATCAACAGCGCTCTGGTTAAGACGGGCAACTGAGGTGTTTACGGATGCTTCAGCAGAACGAATTTCCTCCTCAGCAGAGCGGACATCTTGCTCTACCGTCTTAAGAGCAGCAGCAGCCTGGTCTACTCGGTGAATATTACTGAGCGGGTCAACAAATAAACCTAAAGTAAGCAATAAAATTAAAACTGGGCGACCGCAAATAACAGCTACTAAGGGGATACCTTAATAAGTCTTCACATCTTGCCAACAGTAAGATATGATTCGAGCCCTCCTCAAGTTTAAGGGAGTTCGAATCGCGTCAATACACCAACATTCGTCGTGCGCAAGAATAACTTAGCTAGCTCAAACACATCAATAGCAGGCCAACAATGACAAGATTTATTCTCCCTTTATCCACTCTATTTCAGGAAGAATATTGCCTGTGACAGATTTAATTGTCTCATGAAGGGTACGCAGTTCCTCATAGGTCACTTTGCCATCGGCCCAGATGATGGACTTGATACGCTCAGCATCATCCGCTGAAAACATGCCATTGCCTAGAGCCTTTTCAACTACAGACTTTAGCGTTTCAAGATGGACTAAATCTTCATGGGAAAGCGGTTTGGCATTAGGACGTTCGATTCTCATAAAAGCCTCCTAAGGCATAAAAGATAAAAATTAGAATTGGTCGTCCTGCTTCAGAATAAGCGTATTTTTAAAGTTGCAAAATCTTTGTGTTTCTAAACCTTTATTTAAGAAGTACTCACATTGGCATAGTCTGCAGCTAGAGCTGATAAGGGATATTAGCAGCGCACAACTTAGCTAAACAGTTTGTTCATACTACTGAGGATTCTAGGATGAAATTGTTACCTACACTACTATTTTCGAGCCGTTCTGCATCTCATGTGTATGAGCCCCACGCAGCGTCACCGATGTTGTGTGGACCGCTGACTAAGATAGCTGCCGATCAGAATTGCAATAAAAATAGAGGAGTACATCTGGCCCACAATGGCTTCCAAATTTGTTAATACTTGAGCAACTTCGCTTAAAGGAACAATATCGCCATACCCCAGAGTCGTTGGTGTCGTGAAACTAAAGTGAATTGTTCTGAGATAAGAGTCTACTCGGACAAGTGGTTGAGAAAAGGCATTGGCATCCAAGGTATTCACAATGCCGTACAACAATGCCCAGACAAACCCGATTAATAAATAGACACTAATGCCACCTCTCACGATGTCTACGGTAACTTCAGGTGTCGTAAAGATATCTCGTCCAATCCAGTAGGCAGCCCCGGCTAGGTAAATAGCAAAAACGGTTTGGGATATGAGGCTCAGTGTTTGATTGAGATAAAAGCCCCCATTTAGGCTGGAAACAACTTCTAGACTAAACGCGATGATTGCGATCGCAGCATAGACAGCCAACAATTTTCTAGGTAACGGAAAGCTGCTGATAATCAGCATAATCGTATATAACAGCAGCGAAATCAAGAAAATATTACCAACTCCAGCCTGCAAAAATGGCGACACCACAAAGGTAAAAATCAGGACTATCAGTAGCTGTCGATACTTTTGATGCTTGTTTTTTCGAAAAGATTTCATACAGGGCATTACATTTGGAGTACCCCGATATTAGTTGAGGATGCAAGTGATGAGAATCCATTGCCGCAATACTAATCCTTACAGAGGCACGTTATGATCCTGAAGTCGCGCTAACCAACGTTTATGTCCGATAAAATCCAGACATATACCATTGCTGAATTTTTAGAGACTCAGGGCAATACACTAGCGCACGACGTTGAATTCTCTATTTACAGGTTAGAAGAGATTCACAACGACATTCCAGTCAAATCTCCTCTATTTCGGGCTAACTATTACACCATCGTACTAATTCGCGATGGCCAGGGACGCTACATCATCGATAGTCAAGCCTACGATACCCATAATCGAACAATTTACTTTACTAACCCAGGTCATGTTAAAGGGTTTGAGATGCACCGACTAACCTATGGCTATGTGATCACCTTTGGTGAATCGTTTCTTAAACAGTATGTCAGCGACAACATTCTCGATGAATTCCCATTCTTGATCGCAGAGGTTGTTCCTCCACACTATCCCGAACCAGACATTTTTCAAATCTTTGATCGTTTGGGTGAACAAATTCTCCAGGAATATCAGAATGATTCTGCGTATAAGTTTAAGGTGATTGGCAGCTTGACGGTTGTACTGCTGCTTAAGATCAAGGAACACTTTTGGAACAACTATAATCCGCTAGCAGAATCCTCTACGAAGTCAGCCATTGTTCTAGAGTTTCAGCGTAACCTAGAAAATCATTTTCGTAATCTGGTGAGTGGAAAGTACGATAACGAATCCTCTCCTGGGGAGAATCGCATCTTCCAAGTTCAAGATTATGCCCAGGCCCAGCATCTTCACCCCAGCTATTTTAGTACCGTCATCAAACGAAAAACCGGAAAGTCAGTAAGCACCTGGATAGCCGAGAAAGTTGTTGCCGAAGCCCAAGCCATGCTGGCAAGAACCCCCGACTCTGTGCAAGAGATCGCCTTTCGCCTCGGGTTTAAAGATGCCGCCCATTTTTCTCGGTTCTTTAAGAAACATACAGAGATGTCACCTTCAGGATTTCGGCAAAACTTGGAATCTATGTAGGGGCGTACCGCCGTACGCCCAATGTAGGATTTTGTTATTTACCTATATCTTGTAGGGCGCACATCGGTGCGCCCCTACCAAGCCAGCCTGAATTAAATAAATTGTTTCATCCCTATTTCCAACCATCTCCTAACAAATCGACAAGACAAACTAAAAAATATCCATGTCCCCAACGCCTTGAATTTGGCTTAATAAAACCATCCACATTACACCAAACCCATGAAATACCGCACACTTGGCAATACCAACACCCAACTCTCCGCCATCGGTCTTGGCTGTATGGGCATGTCCGATTTCTATAGCGGTCGTCAAACCAACGACGCCGAAAGTATCGCCACCATCCGTCATGCTATCTCTTTAGGTATTAACTTTCTCGATACCGGCGACTTCTATGGCATGGGTCACAATGAGTTACTTATTCGTGAAGCCATCAAAGATATTCCCCGTGATCAGGTATTTATCGCTGTAAAGTTTGGTCAACTGCGAGATCACCAGGGCAATTTTATTGGCTCCGATAATCGTCCGGCAGCAGTGCGTAATTTTTTGGCCTATACCCTGCAGCGGCTAAGCGTAGACTATGTCGATATGTACTATCCCGCCAGAATTGACCCTAATGTACCCATTGAAGATACCGTGGGTGCGATCGCAACCCTAATCAACGAAGGCAAAGTTCGCTATGCGGGTCTATCCGAAGCGGGTACAGACACTCTTCGTCGAGCCGCCAAGGTCCATCCTATCGCGATGCTCCAAACCGAATATAGCCTCTGGACCCGAGAGCCCGAAACCGATGTACTGCCGGTTTGTCGTGAGCTAGGCACTAGTTTAGTTGCCTATTCACCCCTAGGACGTGGCTTTTTAACTGGCGCATTTCAGAAACCAGAGGACTTTGCCCCTGATGATTTTCGCAGTCACAGCCCCCGATTTCAGGGTGAAAATTTTGAACACAACCTGCGGCTGGTCAATCAGATTAAGACCATGGCGGCCACTAAGAACTGTACTCCGGCTCAGCTTGCCATTGCCTGGCTGCTTGCCCAAGGTGAAGACATTATCCCCATCCCTGGGACTAAACGTCGCCAGCGTCTAGAGGAAAATGCCGCCGCTGTTGATATTGAGCTAAGTACGGAAGACCTGGAGCAGCTGGAGGCCATCGCCCCCATTGGGGTCGCTGCAGGCACCCGTTACCCCGAGGCAGCGATGGACTCCCTTAACCAATAGTTACGCTATCGTTAAGCCAACGATACCCAGGGTATGAGCCATGAAGACCAAACACTTTATTAATCTCCATAAGGGAGCCACATTCTTTTTTGTTCTCGGGTTAATGCTGGTCTATCAGAACTTTACCCTGGGTCCCTGGGTTTATCTGGCGCTACATGGCACCTATGGTTTTTTGTGGCTACTCAAAGACAGACTTTACCCCGATAAACAATGGGAAGAACAAATCCCCTTAGCCGTGGGAATATTTGGTTTTGGTTTCATTGGCCTCTACTGGGTTGCTCCTTTTATCTTGATCAGCAGCCGTGTTGAGCCTCCACTTCCGCTGGTTTCAGCCGCCATTGCTATAAATATCTTTGGAGTCTTTTTACATTACGTTAGCGATGCTCAAAAATACTACACCCTCAAATACAAATCAGGTTTGATTACCGAAGGCTTCTTTGCTCGCTGCCGCAACACCAACTATCTAGGTGAGATTTTAATTTATCTTGCCTTTGCTATGTTAGCCATGCACTGGCTCCCATTTGTTATTTTAGGAGGCTTTGCCGTCGGACTATTTATACCCAACATGCTTAAAAAAGATAAGTCTCTCTCTCGCTATCCAGAATTTTCAGCTTATAAGGCAAAATCGGGACTCATCATACCTAAACTGTTCACTAACGATCAACAATCTGTTGATGCATCAACTAACATTCAAGACTATGTAAATTGACGACGCGTTGTTGACAAGCGTAAAACAACCAATGTGATAGTAGCCAGTAACCTTAGATATAAACCAAACGTCCAGGAGTACTGGAGCATTGATGCAAGCTAACGCTGTCCTTATTATCATTGATGTCCAAAAGGCCATCGACCATCCCAGTTGGGGACGACGTAACAATCCACAGGCTGAGGTCAATATCGCTAAGCTACTTGCAGCCTGGCGCAACACTCAGCGCCCCATTGTTCATATTCGGCATCTTTCAAACGAGCCTAACTCCACCTACCGCCCAGATCAAGCAGGTGTTAACTTTAAGGACCTTGTACGGCCCAAGAACAACGAAAAAATTGTTGATAAACACGTACATTGCGCCTTTATCGGAACCGATTTAGAACAGTGGCTTAGAAACAATCACTATCAGACATTAATCATCACAGGTGTTATCACCAACAACTCAGTCGAGGCAACGGTTAGAGTTGCTGGAAATCTTGGGTTTGATACCTATGTTGTCTCAAACGCCACGGCCACTTTTGACAAACTAGATTTAGAACAGACACTTCATCCAGCAGAACGGGTCCATGCTCTCGCCCTAGCAAATATGCACCAAGAATATGCGACAGTGATCGATACTCAAACGTTGTTAAAGAATCTGTAATTAGTGCAGGTTATCTCATTTTTGACTTACCTGCTATTGGCCACCAGATCGTCACCAGTTTGTAAACAGCCCTAGGAGAGAATTTGATAAGTAACATCTAGAAGATCATCCACATTACAATGCAACATAAAGTTATGTTTTACTCACAGGGAGTTTGCTACCATCCAAACATAGAGTACTGAAAATTTTCAAATAGTTTAGTTAAGATCGATAAAATTAGGAGACTGTCATGACGGGAGCAACTATCAATGACTCTCAAAAGGGCTTTTTGGAGCAAGTCATGCAAAAGGCCAATTTCTCCGACATCTATGACGCTCGCGATAGCACTATTGTTGTGTTTCGCACCATGCGCGATATGATGCCTACCAAAGTGTCTGATCGGGTTGAGGCAGCGTTTACTAATCGAGAGATTGCCAAGCTTTGGAAGGATGACAACCTAATTGTAAGGCTGCTCAGTCGGCTGCGCCCTCCGCTCAAAATTGAGTCTGACATCTTTATGCGTCGTATTGCGCAAGAAAGTAGCGTTCCAAAAGATGTAACAGCACAGGGGGTTGCGATCGCAGTTTTTTCAACAGTCAGAAATGAGCTGCCGGCAGACATTGTGCAAGAAATATCCGAGTATCTTCCAGAAGGCGTTAAGGTACTGTGGGAACAGCTTTAGGTATATCGTTCATCAGAAACACAGCCTTACTTTTGTGCTTTTAAGGCGACATTTAATTTCCCGTAACTGGAGTGCATGGCTAATCTGGCTGTGCACTCCAGTATTATTTTGGCTGCCCCAGACTTTATTCAATGGTTTGTAACAATGCCCTACCGTTGATAGGAATTGTTATTGAGTTAAGATGTAGAGTTTCTAGAACATACAGATAGGTTGGGGCGATTCCTCTATTGACTAAAGCCAGTATCTACCAAGCCATCCCGAGGCTCAGCAATGCCAACATTTTTGCCCGATCATTCTTAAAGTGTAGAGCGCAAATTACTCACGGCCCTTTGCAAAGATGCAAGGGCACGATTATAGCCCAGGGCGGCGCTGACCCAGTTACCTTCGGCCTCGGTGAGTTCAGACTGCGCTGTCAGTACATCCAGCTGGGTGCCCACACCCGCATCCAGCCGTAAGTTAGCCAATTCAAGCGCTGTAGTAGCCTGTACGATAGCCGTTCTTGCCGTTGTCACATTCTCTTCATTTGAGCGCAAGGTAAAATAGGCGTCCTCCACATCAAAGCGGACTTGATCTAATTGTTCAGAAAACCGTTGTTCTGCAATCTCAGCATTGGCTTCCTGCTGACGCGCTCTCGCTCTAGCAGCACCCCCATCTACCAACACCATGGTAAACTCTGCACCAAAGCGATAGGTGTCTGACGAATCATCAAACAAATCATCCCAGCTATAGTCAGCAAACAGACCGACCTGTGGACCATTTTCCGCCCGCGCTGCCCGCGCTTGCTGAGTACTAATTTCTCGCTGAGCTAACTGTTGTTCTAATTCCACACGCTCCTGAAACGCTAGTAGAATACTATCTTCTAATGTCAGCTGCCAGCGTTCATAGGCATCTTCCCAATTCTCAGGCGCTATCACAGGTGTAGCACTGATATTTACAGTGGAGGGCAGATTGAGCAGACGCGCCAAATTACGCCGAGCGATACGCTGAGACGCCTGAGACTGAATCAAAGACTGCTGAGCATTTGCGAGCTGGACATCAGCACGCAACACATCAAACTGGGTGCCTGTACCTGCCTGACGACGTAGCTCATTATCTCGCTGATTTTGCTGGGCTTCTTCTACAAATGCACGGTTAATGCGAATCTGTTCACCACTTTCTTGCAGGTCGTAGTACAGAGTGGCCGTCTCAAGCCGCAGTACCTCGCGACGGCGAGTCACTTCTAGCTCATTCAGACGCACCTGTTCTTTGGCCGCCCGCACTGTTGCCATCCGTTGGCCCGAGGTGAATATATCATAGTTAACTCGCACCAACCCATTAAGGCTAGTATCGATGTCTTCATCAGTATCAGTTAAAAGCTCATTGGCCTCCTGGGCAGTTAAATTTGCAGACGTTGTAATGACGGGAGAAAAAGCAGCACGGGCTTCTGCTAATGCGGCTTCTGCTTGCTCTAGCTCAAGCACAGCTGCCCGTAAATCTTGATTGTTAACATAGGCTAGCTCGATTGCGTCTTCAATAGAAATTGTTCGCTCATCTCCTGCTAGAACTTCAGCTTCAGAAGTGGGGACATTAAGAGGATTTGGATCGGCCAAAAGATCCTGGGGTGGCAATTGACTCTCGTCCAACAAAGTCTCCTCTGCCGATGGTGGCTCAGGGGCAACATTTATAGGAGGCTCTGTTGCCCCTTCAACAGCTTCGGGCTCAGCGGGTGTATCTTCGTCGTTGGGTAGCTGAGATACCTGAGTTGGGTTTGCTATCCAGATAGACCAATCATTCATCACAGTTGGCGATACAAACACGGGAGGTTTAATTTTGGCGGTGTTATCTAAATTATCGGCAGACACATTTGCCAGGGCCGGGAGCGGTAAGAAAACTAGGACTCCTCCAAATACTATGCGGGACAATAACAAATGGCTAATCTCCATAGTGGTTAGTTAATCTGCAGTGAATGACTTTTATTAGATATATGGCTAAGGGCTTGTTAAAAATTAAGCTCATGATTTTAGGTGATAGCTTGAGCGATTGGTGTGGAGTTTAAAGATGTTGCTTGGGGTCCCTCCGAGTTCCCCAAACCCCCT